>Ga0315902_10002827_pt1 | contig 26570 bp, 19 predicted proteins | sample LakEriMetagenome_9_FD_203523 | JGI IMG/M metagenome (GOLD analysis project Ga0315902, IMG submission 203523) | Freshwater fungal communities from buoy surface, Lake Erie, Ohio, United States - Buoy 12 MA117 | ecosystem: Environmental > Aquatic > Freshwater > Lake > Lake biofilm | place: USA... | reverse complement strand
TAAAACCCGGCCAATACACCTTGCCTACCTTCGGATGAGCGCGTAAAAACTCTGCTACGGCCCGACCGTTCTCACAATGAGCACGCATACGCAAATGCAGTGTCTTCACACCACGCAGCACGAGGAAAGAATCTTGCGGGCCGGGAACCGGGCCGCACGAATTCGTAATGAATGCCAACTGATCGTACAACTCTTTGCTGTTGGTCATCAACGCACCCAAGATTACGTCACTATGACCGCCCAAATACTTAGTCGCGCTGTGCATCACAATATCGGCGCCCATATCAAGAGGATTCTGCAGATAGGGCGATGCAAACGTATTGTCTACTACCGACCATACACCAAGGCGCTTGGCCATCGCGGTGTAATGCGCAATGTCGATAATCTTCATCATCGGATTGGTTGGTGTTTCAATCCAAATCATTCGCGTCTTGTCGTTCACACAGGCTTCTACCGCTGCAAAATCGTGCATATCCACAAAGTGAAAACGGATCCCCATTTTCTCGAACACTTTGGTGAACAAGCGATAGGTTCCTCCATACAAATCATCGGTAGCAATTACCTCATCGCCTGGTGAAAGCAACTTGATGATGGTATCCACTGCGCCCATTCCACTGCTAAAGCACAAACAATGTTGTGCATTTTCCAGCGCAGCAAGGCAACCTTCCAGGGCTGTGCGCGTGGGGTTTTTTCCGCGAGCATATGCATACCCTTTATGCTTGGCGGGAGCTTCTTGCACATACGTGGAAGTTTGATAAATGGGGGTCATAATGGCGCCCGTTGTGGGATCAGGCTCCTGGCCGGCGTGAATCGCCTTGGTACCGAATTTCATACATTTAAAATTTGTCGCAAGTAACAACAAAAAAGCCTTAACTCTTTTTGCGTGCGCCACCCAGTCGATCGGGATTCGCCGATAAAAAGGACTTCCAGCCAGAGTATGACTTTCCGGATGTCAATGGACTGCTGCTTTGATAGAAATGACAGACCGCAGCAGCCAGCCCGTCGGTTGCGTCGAGTTTATCCGGCATATCCGCATCCGGTATCTGAAGCACCCTCTGCAACATGGCAGCTACTTGCTCCTTCGAAGCATTTCCATTACCTGTAATACTTTGTTTGATTTTCCGTGGAGCATATTCCATGACGGGCAACTGCCGACTGAGCGCCGCTGCAATGGCAACGCCTTGGGCACGGCCCAGCTTTAGCATCGACTGCACATTCTTGCCAAAGAAGGGGGCTTCAATAGCAAGCTCATCCGGATGAAATCCATCAATGAGTTCTATACATCGTTCAAAAATCTTCTGCAATTTGAGGTGGTGATCGTCAATTTTATCGAGCTTCAGCACTCCGAGTGCCAGCAGCTTCATTTGCTTGCCTTGCACCTCAATAAGGCCGTACCCCAGAATGGCCGTACCCGGGTCGATTCCCAGAATGATGCGTTCGTTGCTCAATTGCTCGTTTCTTTGATGCTGTAAAGCTATGACAGTTCTACTCATTGCCGCAGGGCTTTTGCTTCTTCTCTATGCGCTTTGGCTGCTTAGAATGATTGTCTGTTGGCACACGGTCGATGCAACCCCTGTCGAATCGCTCACCTCATCGCACCTCACCATCGTTATTCCCTTTAGAAATGAAGCGAAGCACCTACCTCGATTACTCCATGCGTTAGCGAGTCAGTTAGCCGAGGCTCCCGGGGCAGCCATCCTGTTGGTCGATGACCATAGCACCGATGAGTCGTCAGCGATTGCACAGGATTTTGTGAATGGGAAAATGCATTTGAACTTCTTACAGCAAAGCGAAACATCCGGTAAAAAACAGGGAGTCGATTTGGCCCTGCAACACGTCGCCACCGAATGGATTGTAACGCTCGATGCAGATATTACGCCTTGCGAAGGTTGGCTTAAGCGAGTTGCTTCGTGGACTGCAGGAAACACCAACGACCTGCTCATATTGCCACTTCACATTGGGCCGGGCAACAACCTCATCGGGAAACTTCAAGAGGTCGAATTTGCCAGCGTGATGGGCGTAACAGGAGGTATGGCGATGATGGGGCGACCCATCCTGTGCAATGGCGGCAACCTGTGTTTTAAAAGAGAAGCCTATTTGCGCGTGCGTCTCACGCGCTCCGACATGCACATTCCGAGTGGCGACGATGTTTTCTTGTTGAACGCACTCAAGCCCGGAGGCAAAGTGGTATGGATTCATGATCCACTTACGCGCGTATCGACCGAACCACAAGCTACCTGGATGAGTTTCGCAAAACAGCGCTTGCGCTGGATGGGAAAAACCGGCTTCGTTCGCGACCACACGCTGCTTGCCACTGCATGGCTGACTTTTTTATCGAACATCGCATTCATTGGCTGCGCCTGTGCTGCAATAATGGGCACTTTACCCCTCTTTTATTTTCTCAGTGGCGCATTCATTAAGATAACACTCGACGCGTGGCTTGTATGGCTCACAGGTAAATGGTTGTGCATAAAAAAGCTGAAGAGATTTTATGCTGTGCTCGTTTTTCTCTATCCCTTCTATGCAACTTTGTTCCCGCTGCTGAGCCAATTCATTCGACCATCGTGGAAGGGACGCAAAACAATCATTCGCTGAATAACCAATCGCCCGGGCGCATTGCATGGATTCGTTTTCGCTCGAACCCACTCGCGATGATCGGCCTTGGCTTTATTGCTATACTGGTATTGATTTCGGCACTGGGTCCTTTCATTCGTCCCGATTCAACCATCGACGCCAACGACCAAATGCTTGCCATCAGTCGATTGAAACCGGGAAGCAGCATTCGGGAAATTCGCATCAAACGCGACGTACCGGAAACATCACTTTGGCAAATGTGGCTTGACGGTGGCAAGCTCAAAGAGTACACCTCCATTCCGATAGACAGTACTATTGCTGACGAGCAAAGCATCCTCTACTGGCCTGTAGGAGATATACATTCTGAAGGAAAAACGGTAAACAAGGACGCTATCCTCTTGAATTCTGACGGAGGTATCACTTTTACCAGAACGTTTCTGCTCGGCACGGATAAATATGGCCGCGATCTTCTATCGCGGCTAATGGCAGGCACTGTTATTTCACTTGCAGTTGGTGCCATCGCGGTTTTTATATCATTGCTCATCGGCCTCACACTTGGGCTAGTAGCAGGTTACTTCCGAGGAAAAATCGACAGCATTCTTATGTGGTTCACCAATGTCGTTTGGGCTGTGCCCACGCTCATTCTAGTGATGGCCATCACATTCGCCTTCGGCACAGGATTCTGGAAAGTGTTTCTAGCGGTGGGACTCACCATGTGGGTTGAAGTTGCGCGCATTGCACGGGGCCAAGTGCTGAGTATTCGCGAAAAAGAATACATCGAAGCCGCACGTGCTATGGGTTTTTCCGAAATACGCATCATTTTCAACCATGTGCTTCCCAATATACTCTCTCCTATCATCGTCATTTCAGCAGCCAATTTTGCGTCGGCCATACTTATTGAAGCGGGTCTGAGCTTCCTAGGATTGGGGGCCCAAATACCCACACCCAGCTGGGGCAACATGATTCGAGAGCATTACGCCTTCATAACTACTGACCTCGCCTATTTGGCCCTTGTGCCCGGCATCATGATTATGTTGCTCGTACTCGCTTTCATGATGGTGGGCAACGGCTTGCGCGATGCACTCGATGTTCGAGAGTAATGGCGATTTCTCTTTTACATTCGCAGCTATGGAAAAGAATGCATGCATCTACGTAGCAGGCCATCGCGGTATGGTTGGAAGCGCCATTGTTCGCAAGCTACAGGAGCAAGGTTATACGCACATCATCACACAAACATCTTCAGAACTCGACTTGCGCAACCAACAAGCGGTGCAGGCGTTTTTCGCGAAGACAAAACCCGAATACGTATTTCTGTCTGCAGCCAAAGTGGGAGGAATTCATGCCAATAACATCTACCGTGCAGAGTTTCTTTACGACAATCTGATGATTGAAGCGAACATCATCGATGCCGCTTATCGCAATCAGTGTAAGAAATTATTGTTCCTCGGTTCTTCATGTATTTATCCCAAAATGGCCGAGCAACCGCTGAAGGAAGAGAGTCTGCTTTCAGGCTTTTTGGAACCTACCAACGAACCCTATGCGATCGCCAAAATTGCAGGAATCAAATTGTGTGAGGCCTATCGTGATCAATATGGTTGTAACTTCATTTCTGCCATGCCCACGAATTTATATGGTCCCAACGACAATTATGACCTCAACAACTCCCACGTATTACCCGCACTCATTCGCAAATTTCACACAGCCAAAATGAATGGAGAGAGCGAAGTGGAAGTATGGGGTTCGGGCTCGCCGCTGCGCGAATTTTTACACGTCGACGATTTAGCCGAAGCGTGCATGCACCTCATGTTGCATTATAACGAGAAACTATTCGTGAATGTGGGGACGGGTGAAGACTTATCTATCAAAGCACTCGCAGAAATGGTGCAAGAAATAACAGGCTTCCAAGGCACTATTAGTTGGAACACTGAAAAACCGGACGGCACTCCGCGCAAGCTCATGGATGTTTCGCGCATCAACGCAGCCGGATGGAAGCATCGCATTTCACTTCGCGAAGGAATTGCAGCTGTCTATGCCGAATTCCAAACGAAAGAAATCGCCGAGCTGCGCGCCAAATGAATCGCGGCATTGCCATACACATCCTTTTCTGCGTCGGCGTTCTCTCGACCGAATGGACATTTGGTCAGCAAGCAAGTATTCCATTACAACGATGGTGGACCATCGAAAGCGAACGATTGGCACTCATAAATGATAGCACTCCGACACATTTGGCTGAAAAACCTTATCAAGCAAAAAAAACGATTGGTACCGATGAGCTGCTGTGGCTAAGACAAACACGCAACTATTCTAAGGTAGGCGCGAAAATTTTTCGAGATCACCTCGTCGATGTGCGCAAAGACGACTATCGAATTGTAATCGATCCATTATTCGATATAACAGGCGGTCGCGATGTTGCCGACACGGGTGCATTTCGTTCAGACAATCTACTATTCAACCAGCGCGGCATTCAACTTATGGGAGATATCGGAAACAAATTTTCATTTCAGACAGCCTTTTTCGAAACGCAAACACTCGCTCCCGATTATGTGCGCAGAATGCATGATGCATCAGGTGTTTTTCCGTCGTATGGTCGCACTAAAGCATTCGGAAAAAGAGGTTATGACTTCGCTTTAGCCACAAGCTTGCTCACTTACGCACCCAACCAAAGCATCACGCTGCAAATGGGACAAGGGCAGCAATTTTATGGTCATGGCTATCGGTCGTTGCTATGGAGCGACGCCTCATTTGTGCATCCGTTTGCAAAAGCAAGCTTCGATTTTTTAGAAGGAAAATTGCGCTATAGTGTGATGTATACAGAATTGCGCAGCCTGGAGCGCCTTCCCAAAGGCGAAGTTCCGGAGTCATTATTCAAGCCCAAATCGGCTTCGGTCAACTATTTAAGTTTCGCTCCTTCGGAACATATTGAGATCGGTGTGTTCGAAAGCACGGTTTGGAGTCGCTTCGATAGCACAGGAACACATCCACCACCACTTTGGTCGGCAGTTCCCGTCGTTGGTTTACACAGCGCAATCAATGGACTCGACGAGCAAAACAATAGCATGGTTGGATTGAATTTGCGTGTTTCCCCAACACCCAAAATCAAGCTATACGGACAACTGGCCATCGACGATTGGGCTTCGCGCAGAATGGCAATTCAAGTTGGATTGCAATTCATCGACGTCCTCACAAACGGACTGAGCATACAACTGGAATACAATCATACGGGCGATTATATGTATGCAAGTCCGTATGCGTTGCAGTCGTATTCGCACGCCAATCAACCGCTTGGGCACCCGGCAGGCGGGGCACTGGGCGAGCAGCTTGCCATTTTCAACTATCGCAAAAATCGTTTGATGCTCGAAGCGAGGGCGCAGCGCCTGATGCAGAGCACAGGACCTATGGCTGACTACACAACGAACCCCAATATTGAAATGCAGCCTTTTATAGCATGGGGAACACGACAACTTTATTGCGCTGCAGCCGAAATCGGCTGGATTATTCAACCACAAACATGCACAAGTCTTAGCGCAGGTATCACGTGGCGTTCAGAAAACACTCAATTGGTTGTTGCGCCTTTGTTCGACATAGAAACCCGTTACATTTGGGTGGGATTGAAATCACATATTTTCAACTCCTACTCGGATTTCTAACTCACTACACCGGGTCTATATTTCATACTTTCGCACCAACCATTAACCAAACATCCAGGACGTGACAGAGATATTAAGAGAGCTACTTGGGTCCTTTTTCACTGCCTTCTTTTTAGTGCTGGTAGCAACTCCTTCGCTTATTAAAGTAGCGAAACTTAAGCACTTGGTGGATGAGCCAGGCGAGGCGCGCAAACTTCACCGCCGCTCGGTGCCTACCATTGGAGGCATCATGATTTTCGCTGGAACCATCATTGGCTATTGCCTTTGGTTTCCTTCCAAAGAAGGATGGATACTAGGAAACAATTATTTCCCCATTGAAGCTTTAAATGAATTCAAGTTTCTCGTGGCCTCTATGTTTATCTTGTTTTTTCTAGGTTTAAAAGATGATATTATCGGCGTATCACCGAGTAAGAAACTCCTGGTGCACATGCTTGTTGGATTCATTTTGGTGTACGTAGCAGACATACGAATAACCCAGTTCTGGGGCCTATTTGGTGTCGACTCATTGCCCTACTGGCTCAGTATCACGTTATCCGTTTTCGTTTACATCGTTATCGTCAATGCCATCAATCTCATCGATGGTGTAGATGGCCTAGCTGCGGGTTTTGGATTTATCGCAAGCATGGCATTCTCGTATTGGTTTTATAAAACGGGAGATCAGCCACTGGCGCTGCTCGCTATCGGCCTGGCTGGGGCACTGCTCGGATTTTTGATTTACAATTTTCAACCGGCTAAACTATTCATGGGAGATTCCGGCTCGCTCATCATAGGCTTGGTGCTTTTTGTGCTGGCCGTAAAGCTCATTGAGTTCCCCGTAAAACGCATGCTGGTATATATGGAGCCCGTACCTAAACCGGTTCTGGCAATGGCTATACTCGCCTATCCGCTCATCGACACGTTACGCGTTTTCATTTTGCGCGCGCTCCGAGGCCGATCGCCTTTTTCAGCAGATAGAAACCATATTCATCACAAACTTTTGGCCATCGGCCTCAGCCATCGACAAACATGCTTTGTGCTTTATGCTTTTTCTGTTGCTATTATTTTGCTCACCTTCATGAGTCCATCGTATTCCCCCAACGTCAGTTTCATCATCATTCTGTTGATAGCTGTGGTGTCGTTGAACTCCGTTTTCCTTATTAAAAACAAACGCTGATACTTCAGCATTTCTAATATCATTTTTCATGGGAAAAATCCTTATCATCGACGATGAACAAGCCATTCGCAAGGCACTCAAAGAAATTCTGGAATATGAATCGTTCGAGGTAGTCGAGGCAGAAGACGGCCCCAGTGCCCTCAAACACGTTGAGAAGGAAACGTTCGATCTCATTTTTTGCGATGTTAAAATGCCTCGTATGGATGGCATTGAAGTACTGAGCAAACTAAAGGAAAAAGGTGTTGAAACTCCTGTTGTAATTATTACCGGTCATGGCAATGTTGAAACAGCCGTGGAGTCGCTAAAGAAAGGCGCCTACGATTTCATTCAAAAACCACTCGACCTCAACCGCATATTAGTGACCGTGCGCAATGCCTGCAATCAGGTTTCATTGCAAAAAGAAACGAAAACATTGCGCAAGAAAATTGCAAAAGCTCCCGCTTTTCAAATAGTGGGAAAGAGCAATGCAATTGAAGAAATCAAAAAAATGATTGACACCGTTGCCCCCACCGAGGCGCGCGTGCTCATCACCGGTGGCAACGGTTCGGGCAAAGAACTGGTAGCCCGTCAACTTCACGACAAAAGCGAGCGCGCAGCAGGACCATTTATTGAAGTCAACTGCGCTGCTATTCCCACCGAGCTCATTGAAAGCGAGCTATTCGGTCACGAAAAGGGATCATTCACCTCAGCGATAAAAACTCGGCAGGGAAAATTTGAGTTGGCAGACGGCGGCACCTTATTTCTTGATGAAATTGGTGACATGTCGCTGGCCGCTCAAGCTAAAGTGCTGCGGGCATTGCAGGAAAGCAAAATAACTCGTGTAGGGGGTGACAAAGATTTCAAAGTAAACGTTCGCGTTTTTGCGGCCACCAACAAAGATTTACGAAAAGAAATCGAAGCCGGCAATTTTCGTGAAGACCTTTTTCATCGACTTTCCGTAATCGTTATTCGAGTACCATCACTAAGCGAACGCAAAGAAGACATCCCATTGCTGACAGAACACTTTCTGCAACTCATCGCGGAAGACTATGGCCAGCCTGTTAAAGACATTTCGACAGGAGCTATCAAAGCGCTGCAGGAACTCAAATGGACAGGCAATGTGCGCGAGTTTCGCAATGTGATGGAACGACTGGTCATTCTTTCCGGAAAATCAATTGACGAGAAATTGGTGAAGGCCTACGCGGTGCCGAACTTCAGTTGAAGGTTGAAGGTTAGGCCCTCCCTGCAATCCCTCCTTTCTAACCCCGCTTTTCCCCCTGTTGTTCATATTCTCCCGACTTTTTTGACTACCGCCCGATATACATTCGCGAGGTGAATTCAGAAACTAATTTCCTGACCGACCTCAACGAGGCACAGCGCGCTGCTGCTGCCCACATCAATGGTCCGCTCATGGTGATTGCAGGCGCAGGCTCCGGAAAAACGCGCGTACTCACCTATCGCATTGCACACCTCATTCACCAGGGAGTAGACCCCTTTCAAATACTTGCGCTCACGTTCACCAACAAGGCAGCGCGCGAAATGAAAGCGCGTATCGGCAAACTGGTTGGCGATCACGAAGCACGCAACATCTGGATGGGTACGTTCCACTCCATCTTCGCCCGTATACTTCGCATTGAATGTGAGCGCATCAACTATCCACGTACGTTTTCCATCTACGACACTGCCGATTCTAAAAGCCTCATCAAAGACATCATCAAAGAGATGGGGCTCGACGATAAAATTTACAAGCCCGGAGTAGTTTACAATCGTATCTCGTCGTGCAAAAACAACCTTATCTCCGCCGAGGATTATTTGAATGACGTGGAGATACAAGCGGAAGACCGCACAACCGGAAAACCACAAATGGGCGAAATCTACAAAGCCTACAACCTACGCCTTTTCAAAGCAGGCGCGATGGATTTCGATGATTTGCTTTTTAAAACCAATGAACTGCTTCGCGACTTTCCGGATGTGTTGCATAAGTACCAACACAAGTTTCAATACATATTAGTCGACGAGTATCAGGATACCAACTTCTCGCAATACCTCATCATCAAACAACTTGCAGCGGCTTATGAAAACGTATGCGTAGTGGGCGACGATGCACAAAGTATTTACGCATTCCGTGGAGCCAATATTCAGAACATACTGAACTTTCGAAAAGATTACCCCGAATACACGCTCTACAAACTCGAACAGAATTATCGAAGCACAAAAGTGATTGTCGAGGCGGCCAATTCAATCATCTCAAAAAATAAAGACCAGATAAAGAAATCGGTTTGGACCGCCAACGAAGATGGTGCGCGCATCAAAGTGCATAAGGCCCTTACCGACAATGATGAAGGAAATTTCGTAGCGAATCAAATTTTCGCTACACGCGCTGAAACCGGAGCCGAAGCTTCATCATTCGCTATACTATATCGAACCAATGCCCAAAGCCGGTCGTTTGAAGAAGCCCTGCGCAAACTGAATATACCCTATAAAATTTACGGGGGCCTGAGTTTCTATCAGCGCAAAGAAGTGAAAGATCTGGTGGCATATTACCGACTGGTATGCAACCCCAACGACGAAGAATCGCTGAAGCGAGTCATCAACTACCCCAAGCGAGGCATCGGCGATACCACCATCAATAAACTGGTAGTGGGAGCAGCAGAGCGCAGCATCAGCGTTTGGGAAATGATTGGCCGAGCACACGAGGTAGGCCTGGGCGGTTCCACCATGAATAAGGTGAACGAATTTGTATTGATGATACGCAGCTTCGCCGTTCAGCTCGAAGTCAAAAATGCATACGACCTTGGCCATCAAATCGCTTCGGAATCGGGCTTGCTAAAAGAGCTCTACAGCGACCGCACACCCGAAGGCGTGGCGCGCTATGAAAACATTCAGGAATTACTCAATGGTATGAAGGAATTTTCCGACAAGGAAGATCCTGAATTCCCCGATCGTCTGCAAAGCCTGGGTGATTTTCTGATTGATATCGCACTCCTCACAGATGCAGACAGCGAAGATGAAAGCGATGAAGGCAAAGTATCGCTCATGACCATCCATGCCGCAAAAGGACTTGAGTTCCCATACGTGAATATCGTTGGAATGGAGGAACAGCTTTTCCCTTCACAACTGAGCATCAATTCGCGTGAAGAATTGGAAGAAGAGCGTCGGTTGTTCTATGTAGCGATTACTCGCGCCGAAAAGAAAGCCACGTTGAGCTACGCGCTCAGCCGCTACCGCTGGGGCCAGCTTCAATATTGTGAACCCTCGCGTTTCATAGAAGAAATCGATGAACAATACCTGGAACTCCCCTCGCCCGAGCGCACACCGATGGCTACCAAGCCCATCGATTTTAGATCGGAACGTGGGAACTTCTTTAAAAAACCGGTAAGCAGCGAACGACCTGCGCGCCCTGTAGAACACGCACCGGAACCGTCGACACCCGTTGCCCCTCCGGCCGGATTTAAAAAAATCACGTCAGCCGCGCCTACCCTTCCGCTTGGCGGAGAATATGCTCAGCCGGGCGATCTGGTAGTTGGTTCGGAAGTGGTACATGAAAAATTCGGGAAAGGAAAAATCATTTCACTCGAAGGCGACATGCCCGATGTAAAAGCAACAATTTTTTTCCCGTCAGCAGGTCAAAAGCAATTATTGCTCAAATTCGCCAAACTAAAATTCGCTTAACCAAATGTCATTTTTTCGCTCGCTACAGCAATTGCGCATACACAACCACAAGGGTGTAGCACTGCTTATCGACCCCGATAAAGTGCGCGAAGAAAGTAAGGTAAAGGCTCTGGCCGAACTGGTTCAACATGCAGAATTAAGCGCGGTGTTCGTAGGCGGTAGCCTGATGGTGGGCAACCACTTTCAGCAATGTGTGAAATGGGCCAAAAAACATATGCCCGCAACCATTGTTTTGTTTCCGGGTAGTCCCGACCAGATCAGTGAACAGGCCGATGCGTTGCTCCTCTTATCACTTATATCGGGTAGAAATCCTGAGTTGCTCATAGGCAACCATGTGCTAGCAGCACCGAGACTCATAAAGTCGCAACTCGAAATTATCAGCACCGGATACATGCTGGTCGACTGCGGAAAATCAACCACGGCTTCCTACATCAGCCAAACATTTCCCATACCACATAACAAGCCCGAAATAGCTGCCGTTACAGCCATGGCAGGCGAAATGATTGGTATGAAATGTATGTACCTCGACGGGGGAAGTGGAGCGGAAACACCGGTTTCGCCCGAAATGATTCAAGCCGTTCGTAAGTCGGTTGCAACACCACTCATTGTAGGCGGTGGCATCCGGCATGAAGACCAGGCGCGCGATGCCTTTAAAGCAGGTGCCGACCTCATCGTGGTAGGTACTGTTATCGAAGAAAATCCGGAGTTGCTTTTCTCTATTTCAAACGCCTCGCATACCATTCGATAGTAGATTCAATGATTAAAAGACCCTTCAACCTCAACCAATGGATAGCAGACCATCGTGACTTGCTAAAACCACCGGTAGGTAATAAAAATCTATACCATGAGTCGGGCGATTATCTCGTGATGATTGTGGGCGGACCTAATGCCCGTAAAGACTATCACCTCAACGAAACAGAGGAACTTTTCTATCAGATTGAGGGCGATATCGTGGTGGGCATTCAGGAAGAAGGCCAAGCTGTGGATATTGAAATCAAAGAGGGTGAAATGTTCTTACTGCCTGCCAACGTGCCACACCAGCCACGCCGAGGTGAAAACACAGTAGGCCTGGTAATCGAATGCAAGAGGGCTGATCGAGATATGATTGATGGTCTGCAGTGGTACTGTGAAAAATGCAATCACATGCTTCATGAATATCGCTTCGTACTGCACAACATCGAACAAGATTTTCTTCCGCGCTTTCGCGAATTTTATGCAAGCGAAGAATATCGCACGTGCAAAAAATGTGGACATTGCATGGAGGTGGACACTCGGTTTGGGTAGTGGGGACTGGGGACTGAGGACTGGGGACTGGGGAGTGATACCTCAACACGGCTACCGACACTAAATCACTGTTGCTATGAGCGATCACCGAGCTTAGCCGTGAGCGGTCACCGAGCTTAGCCGTGAGCGGTCAACGAGCGTAGCCGAGAGCGGTCAACGAGCGTAGCCGAGAGCGGTCACCGAGCGCAGCTGAGAGCGGTCACCGAGCGTAGCCGAGGTGCAACCCATTCACAACTCATTTCGTCTAGATAAAAACCTTTTTAACCATGACCAAAAACCTCATCGCTTCGTGTGTGGGTTTGCTGCTGTTTGCAGCATCATATGCATGTCCAACAGCGGTTATCGCAATTGAACAATCGTGCGGCAACTATTTGTTTTATCTCTCTGAAACTCCCATCGGAAACGTTACTTGGAATTTCGGCGATGGGGCAACCACTACCGGCGGCATCGAAGTACAGCACGATTACAACGAAAACGGATTATTCGTTGTTACGGCAACATTTTCAGGTCCTGAGTGCCCAGAAACAATTACGTTAAACGCGACAGTGCAAGTGAATTGCGGCGTGGAAAATTGCCCTTCGGGCATTGAGTTGCAAGAAGTAGATTGTGATTCCTATATCTTCTCGGTGGAAGGAGCAGAAACAGGCGACGTGGCATGGGACTTTGGAGATGGCACCTCTGAAAACAGCTCTGTAATTGCTGATCATTCGTACGCCGAAAATGGTGTATATATCATCACAGCTGTTTACAATGGTAACGCTTGCCCCATGACATGGACGAATGTTCTCACCATTCAAGTGAACTGCGCTTCAAACGAATGCCCTACCGAAATTTGGTCGGGTGCAGGTGCTAATTGTGGTGTCATGAACTTCGAAATCGGATCGTTCGTAAATGGCGAAAGCGTGACGTGGTATCCGGGCGATGAATCCGGCGCTGTGCAAGGCGGCCATTTCTTCAGTCACCAATATGCGCAGCCTGGTGTTTATACTGTATGTGCTTTCTATACAACCCCACTCTGTCCGGATGGAGTGGAGCTCTGCACTGTAATAACAGTCGAAGACTGCAATACGAATCTATGCCCAACAGGACTCATTGCTGAAGCAATTGATTGCGACACCTACGTATTGCACATTCAGGGTGTCGACAATGCGGATGTGGTCTGGAACTTCGAAGATGGAACTACCATCAATGGTGGTGTCACAACCGAACACACATGGCTCGAAAACGGTATTTACATAGTAACAGCCGAGGTTCATGCGGCGCAATGTCCCATCGTACCCCCTACCAACTTCATTACGTTCGTATACACCCTTCAAATCGATTGTGCTACATCCATCGAATGCCCTACCGAAATTTGGTCGGGTGCAGGTGCTAACTGTGGTGTCATGAACTTCGAAATCGGATCGTTCGTAAATGGCGAAAGCGTGACGTGGTATCCGGGCGATGAATCCGGCGCTGTGCAAGGCGGCCATTTCTTCAGCCACCAATATGCGCAGCCCGGAGTTTATACTGTATGTGCTTTCTATACAACACCACTCTGTCCGGATGGAGTGGAGCTTTGTACGACTATCACCGTCGAATCGTGCGAACAACCCTGCAACGAAATTGGATTCGGAATCGATAGCTACCTGCTCGAAGGTGGAACGCCTTGGCTCACCTACATGATTTCGAATGTAGAATCGGGAATGCTGGTTACTTCCGGTTTTGCGCAATACACAGAGAATGATCCGTATTTCGATACCCCCCTTTGTCTGCCAGATGGTTGCTACTACTTGAGTATCGACAACAATAATCCTTTGCTCATCGGACAAGGAGTTAATGTGTTTTTCATCCTGAACAGTGTGAATCTGATGGAGAATGCCACTATTATTTATCAAGACGAAGTGGCTATCACATATCTCATCGGAGTGAATACAGACTGCGGGGCACCCCCTTCGTGCGAAGCTGCTTTTGAACCCATTTACACGGCCACACCCGGGCACATCGAATTCAATAACAACTCCACATTCAGCGGCGTAGTAGAATTCGTATGGGAGTATGGTAATGGCACTACAAGCGACGGCCCGAACGGCAACGTGCAATACGAATCGAATGGTGTGTACACAGTTTGTCTTACGGTAACAACCGGCAACTGCACCAACACCTATTGCCAGTTGATTGTTGTGGAGGATATGGAAATGCCTTGTGAATTCAATGAAGTAATAGTTATTGTAGACGCAAACTATTTCGAGCCCATCAACGAATTGATCGAGTTCGCCGTATCTCTGCCGATTGGTCCCGTATATGAAATTTCAATCGAAACAGACGGCATCGTAAACGACACGCTATCTCTTTGCATTCCCGATGGCTGCTACGAAGTAAGTATCAACGCACAACTCCCCGTGCAAGCGCTCTCGATTGTCTGTACCATTGAAGGACTAAACGTGCAACAGTTAGGTGATCTGCAATTAAACATCGGAGAATCATCTTCCACTGCTGCTATCGGTGTGAATATGGATTGTACGATTGGTGTTGAAGAAACAACTACCGAGACTGTCAATGCATTCCCTAACCCTGCATCCGACAACATTCAGTTCGTGTGCAAAGAAGCCATTCAACACATCGAAATCTTCGACATGACAGGCAAGCGCATTGCAACTTTGAACCCGAATCAAACGCAGGTGCACATCAATACATCTGCTTGGAGCACAGGAATTTATGTGGCGCACATTGCGATAGAAGAAAAGATAGAACGTGCGATCTTTGAAATCGCTCGATAAAATGGCGAATGGCGAGTGATAAGAGTACCCCCTTTCACTCGCCACTCGCCACTAGTCATTTGTCATTTGTCACTCGATAGTACCACCCGCTCGCCAGCCACACCGGAAGCTTGTGCGCAATCTTGTTATCGATGTATGCAATCTTGTTAAGTGAAATGAAAGGCGTGTAGGTTTCCATGATGGGTGCCATCACAAAAGCGGGTTCAAACTCGACGAGTTCCAACCCGAAATTTTTACAGTCGTTCTTGATTTGTTTGCGCGTGAAAAAATTGACGTGCGGATCAATCTCCTGGTTCAGTGCGTATGGCTCCTTCTTACCCAACAGCTTTTTCACCTTGCCGATGAATCCGTTCAATCCCATCTTGCGCATGATGTACATCGGTTGCATAGCCCACTCAAATGGGCCCCAACCGTTGGGGATTGTAACGAGTATCTGAGCACTCGGCTTCATACGCTTACTCAAGTCATCGAGTATTTCGCGGTAGCCGGGTATGTGCTCGAGCACTTCGGTGAAAATGATAAAGTCGTAATTCGCTACATCAAAATCGCTCAGACGTGAAAACGCGACGCGCACATTGGGAAGGGTATTCCGCTGGTTCACCAAATCAATGTTGGGCTGATACATATCGATGCCCACCACTTCCGAATTCGGAATCATGCCCAATGGTATCGTGATGTTGCCCGTGCCGCAGCCTACATCAAGAATCCTCACCGTTTCCGAAGTAGACGGGCGCTGGTCCTGTATCGTTTTGACCAACCAATTCAACCGCTCCATGTGCACCGGATATTGCGTGTACTCCGTCAGATGATCGAGCTTCAGCCCGTGTTCATGCATGGTCTTCATGGGGTTCTATCCTTTGCGGAATTTTTTAATCAAACGCACCGCAAAAGGTGGCAGAACATCATTTGCGAAATTCACCAAGCCATTGTAGCGTTTCATTTCAGAAGAATCTACACCCTCGCGTGCCGTAAAAGTGGTTGTTATGCGTGTGCGGTTCTCGGGACTTATCTCATCGGCCGGACGGCCGTTGGTATAATAGTAAAGCGCCAGGCTTCTGCGCGAACGATCGGGTGGACACGTAAGCGCATCGGGGTGTCCGTGCCAACTATAATCTGTAGTAGAAAAAATGGCCATGCGATTGAAAAGCGGTGCAATGCGCACTGCGCACTTACTCATGTCGCGTTCCCACAATTCGAAATGACCACCGTATTCCTCATTCCAATCTTCATTCAAATAAACGAGCACATTGATGCGGCGATCCAGGTTCATCAAGCGGTGCTTGTGAAAGTCAACGTGCACCTTGAGGAAGCCACCGGGTTTTATTTGATGATAGCCACCACCCTCCAGATAGGGGTCAGGAACTAAAGTCTCTTTGATACCCGTTAGATTTTGCAGGTATTCCAGAAAAGGCTGCGAGTTGAGCAAATGCACCAGCACCCGCGCCCCAGGGCCCAAACGTCCTTCCCCCTTCGAAGCAAACTTGCTCTCGTTGGGATTCACATAGTTGATGTCGCCGGCCTCTTTACCAAGTTCGGGGAATTCTGGAAGCAACGAACGCAGAGCATCGGCATTGAAAAAATCGTCCATGACGATGTGCGGAAACGGCGCAGCATTGGCATATTGAGCATGCTGTTCCGTCCCCTGATCGGGCATTTCATCGATGGGTCGCTTGAAAAAATTCATTTGGTTTCTGAATGTAGGCGGCAATTTAGACAGGAAATACCGCTGTATTCCTAAATTCGCGTGCACGAATAACAGATTAGAATATACAAGTCCATGAATTTCAATAAACTGAACATCATCACCGGCTGGGCAATGGGCCTCATAGCAACCGTTGTATACGCGCTTACGCTTGAACCTACTATGCCATTCTGGGACTGCGGTGAGTTTATCTCCTCGGTGTACAAGCTTGAAGTAGGTCACCCCCCGGGAGCACCTTTGTTCATGCTCATTGGACGTGTGTTCTCAGCATTCGTAGAGCCAGGCAGTGTTCCCGTCATGATCAACTTCCTTTCGGCATTATGCAGTGGGCTCACCATTGTATTTCTGTTCTGGACCATCACACACATGGCGAAAAAATTCTTGCCCGAAGGCACGCAAGAACCCAATAGCGGCCAATTGTGGGCTATTCTGGGCAGCGGTATACTTGGAGCATTGACTTATACCTTTTCCGACACCTTTTGGTTCTCGGCTGTGGAAGCAGAGGTGTATGCGATGTCGTCTCTGTTTACTGCAGTTGTTTTCTGGGCCATCCTCAAGTGGGAATCGGAAGTGGACGAAGGAGGCGAATTACGCTGGCTGGTATTAATCGGCTACCTTATGGGATTGTCGATTGGTGTTCACTTGTTGAACTTGCTCGCTATTCCGGCCATTTGTCTGGTCTACTACTTCAAGCGCTACAACTACAGCTTGGGTGGCCTGTTGGCGACCGGCGCGATATCGCTATTTCTCCTATTCCTGATCAATACGGGTGTCATCATCTGGTTTGTGCAGCTCGCTGGTTTCTTTGAACGCACATTTGTGAACCAATTCGGAATGCCTTTCAATAGCGGTGCTATTTTTTACCTGCTGCTCGTAGTCGCTCTCATAGCAGGGGCCCTCTTTATTACTCACAAGCGAAATATGGTTCTTTCCAATACCCTGGTACTCGGAATTACCATGGCTATTCTCGGCTATACCACATTCGCTACTGTTATCATCCGCTCCAACGCCAACCCGCCTATGGATGAAAACAATCCGGAAAACCTATTCGCGTTGCTTTCATACCTCAACCGCGAGCAGTATGGCGATCGACCACTGTTCTTCGGGCAGTATTTCAACACACCGCAAGACCTCGAAGACCCCTATCGCGATGGAAGCGATGTTTGGATAAAATCCTATAGTGTGCGTGAGAGCAACACAAAAAACAAATTGGTTCTTTCCAGCCGCGACAAATTCACAGCAGAACAATACATCACTTCACATCCCGATCAGCAGCTCAATTTGATTGAGGAGTACATTGAAAGTGGTGAAAAGAAAGGAAGCATACCGAACTACGACAAGGACTTCTGTGGATACTTCCCTCGTATGCACTCCAATCAAGGCAACCACATCAATGATTACAAGGAGTGGAGCAATTACCAAAACTGGAATACGGCGAAAGGCCAGGAAAAAGTAAAGAACGCGGAGGAAGCCATCGACCAGTCAGAAAATGCTCTCAACTACTACTCTCAAGCCAATAAAATGCCACCCGGCTTTGAGGACCAAGATCCTCGTTCGCTAATTAAAAGCCTGGACCGCATGCGCGAAAAAATGATTCCTTCCGCAGCCGAAGACTTTCGATTCTTCACAAGCTACCAGGTCGGACACATGTATTGGCGTTACTTCATGTGGAATTTTTCTGGCCGTCAAAACGATCGCCAGGGCCATGGTGAATTCACGGAAGGCAATTGGATGTCGGGCGTAAGCCTTATCGATGAGGAGCGAGTGGGCACTCGGGAAAAAATTTCAGAGCTCGAAAAAAACAACCGAGGATTCAATGTGTATTTTATGTTACCTCTCATACTTGGTCTCATCGGTTTGGTGTTTCAAATGATTCGCAACCAAAAAGATTTTTGGGTGGTATCGCTGCTATTCGTTCTCACCGGTTTCGCCATTATTGTTTATCTGAATCAAACACCTCAGCAGCCTCGTGAACGCGACTATGCTTTTGCAGGATCGTTCTATGCTTTTGCTATTTGGATCGGTCTTGCGGTGTATGCGCTTTATTACGCATCGACTCATTTTACCTTACAAAACCTCTTGCGCATGGCTTCTATGACCATCGGTGGTTCGGTAATCATCATGTTTGCAGAGCGTATTGCAACGGGCGGAAATAGCTTCGGCTATTCGCTGATGTACATGAGTATTGTTGCAACACTGCTATTTGGCGTCATGTGGTTACTTGGAAGAGCGCAAGGCGAAACGGCTAGCAAGGCTATTTCAGCGACTCTCCTCTGCCTCATTACTCCTGCCCTTATGGCCGATCAGAACTGGGACGACCACTCGCGTGCCAATCGCAAAACCGGATTGGCCATGGCCATCAACTACCTGCAATCGCTGCAACCGAATGCTATCATTTTCACCAATGGCGACAACGATACATTCCCGTTGTGGTATGCACAAGAAGTAGAAGGCATCCGAACCGATGTGCGCGTAGTAAACCTCTCTCTTCTCAATACCGACTGGTATATCGATCAGATGAAGCGGCAGGCATACGATGGCGCTCCAGTTCCTTTCAAAATGCCCGAACAGAAATACCGCCAAGGCACACGCGATGTGATGTTTGTGGATCCCAATCGCGAAACGAAAGGATTCATGTCGATATCTGAAGTAATGACTGTAGCCCTCGACGATAGCAAAACAATAAATAACGGCAAGAATAAAATTGCCTATTTGCCCAGTTATAAAATGAGTCTGAATGTCGATCCTGCTGTAGCGGAATCATTCCGACCCTATCTGAACGAGGGTGATTCTTTGGTAAACGAAATACGATTCAGTTTGGCGAATGAAGGCGGTCGCCCGCGGTCATACATCACAAAAGCTAACCTTGCCGTGCTTGACCTGCTGAATAACATGGACTGGAATCGTCCGGTTTATTTCGCAGTCACCACCGGAGGAGACGCCTACATGGGTCTGGAACAATACTTCCAACTCGAAGGACTCGCCTATCGTCTAACCCCCATCAAACACAAAAAGAATTCTAACCCGAACATCGATGGTGGAGTTTGTTCATCTATCATGTACGACAACATGATGAATAAATTCGAGTGGGGGAATATGGACAAAATGCCGATTTATATGGATGAGAATAATCGCCGCATGACCACCAATCTGCGACTGCAATTTGGCCACCTCACCGAACAGCTCATTGCCGAAGGCAAACTGGATAAGGCCCGCGAAGTCATTCAGCGTTCCCTCGATGTAATGCCAGAATACAACGTGCCCTTCGAACAGCCTCAAATTATGTGGCAACTGGTAGACATGATGTACGAAGCAGAATACAACGATAAAGCCCTTGAATTGAGTAAGCGCATGATAGAACTCAACAATCAAGAAATTGACTACTACCGAAGCCTGGAAGAAAAATACCAGACACCGATTGAAAAGGATATCACTATGCGCATCCAAATTAATGACCGCCTCAGCACCATGGCTTTGCAAAAAGATCCGGAGAATGCTGAGTTCAAAGCGTTGGATGAACGCATTAATTTGGAACTAGAGGAATTCGAGCTGCCATCGTATCAGGAGTACCTCGATCAGGAAAAACAAATGGAAGAGATTAAACGAACGCAAGACTCGCTCGTTAAAGCCAACAACAAAAGCAAAACCACAGCTGTTTCGTTGGATGGCCCCAATGGCCTAACCAAAAAATAAGGGTATAACATTTCGAACAAAAAGCAGGCAATGATGGATGTCTGCTTTTTGTTTGGTTTACAGCATTCCATCTATCTTCGCAAGCGCTAAAAAAATCAACCATGCTCGACGCATTCTTCGAAGTCTTTACTACTCTCAATGGTATCATCAGCTTGCTGGCATTAGTTGTTTTGGAAATCGTACTGGGCATTGACAACATCATTTTCATTGCCATCATCTGCGGCTATATACCGAGTAAAAAAGATCAAAGACGAGCACGATTCATCGGGTTGATGCTAGCTCTGGCTGTGCGTATTGTTTTGCTATCGACCATCAACCTTATCACGAAGATGGTAGATCCGTTCTTCTTTATCGGAAGTGTACCAATCACTGGCAGGGGTATTATCTTGTTCGGCGGAGGGGCGTTCCTCATCATAAAAACGGTCACTGAAATCTATCACAAATTCAAAATTGCCGACAAGGAAGAGTCTGCAAAATCCCGTCAACTTACCTGGACGCAGGCGATATTGCAAATCACCATCATCGATATTGTATTCTCGTTCGACTCAATTATCACGGCAGTAGGTGTAACCGCGGACAATCCAAACGCTGCATTGGCACTGGCTACTATGATAATGGCTGTTGTTGTAGCCATGATTGCGATGCTTTTATTTGCACCCTACGTGAGTGATTTCATCGAGAAATATCCCACCATTAAGATGCTGGCACTTGCGTTTTTGGTAATAATCGGAATTATTCTGGTTACAGAGGCATTGGAAGATGCTCATATGATTCATTTACCGGAAGGTGTAAATATCAAAACATATGCATACGTGGCACTGTTCTTCTCTGTTATTGTTGAATCACTCAACATTCGCCTGAAGAACGTAAAAGAACGAGTTGGTAAATAACAATTAACCCAACAAAAAAGCCACCTCGGAAGGTGGCTTTTTAATTGTTCTCAGTTTAAGGAATCAATCCACGTTGTCGTGGAGAAATGGATTCTCGCGCAACTCCACTTTACGTTGTCCGGCTTCATCAACCGACTCGTTCAGCGAGTATCGCGAAATATTACTGTCAGAACTATGGGGTGCGCTTTCCAGTGAAATCTTCTTACGGGCATAAGCAGGCTCGTTTTCCAGTTCACTCAGGCCATTTGGAGTCTTCAACTTGATGGTAAACTCGCGAATCCGCATCTCACGCTCCTTATTCCGTGCAAGCAATTCCGTACGATTTGGACGATCGCTTACAATTGACTCTTCCTTGTGCACCAATTTCACTTCATCGATTTCTTCAACCGATTGAGTGGTGATGTCAGAAATAGCGCTACCCAACTCATGCATTACAGGTTCATCGAGAGGTTGTAGTTCCTCTTGAATTTTCATCTTGGAGAGTCCGGGAACCTCTTCGATATCGGTTGCATTTTCGTTAATCTTGTTTTCTACCTCGAATTCAAACTCAACCGGCTCATCAACAATCTTGATATAGGGCTCAACGGGCGGCTCCACTTCTGCCACCGGCGCTGCATTCACAACCGGTATATCTGCGACCGGCTTCTCAACTTTTGCAATCACCTCCTTGGCTCCTTCTGCTTCGAGCCATATCTTTTTAGGCTCTTCTGCCTTCTCGGTCCAATCTATAGAAGAACCATTGCCCTTGAAGCCCGTTGCAATAACAGTTACACACACATCATCACCCAAGGTAACGTCTTGGCCATAGCCCCAAATAACCTCGGCCGACATACCGGCTTGCTCCTGGATGTAATCCGTAATTTCACTGATTTCATCCATCAACAATTCGTTATTGCCATGTGTGATATTCAATAGAACGAAGTTGGCACCGGTAATATCGCGATCGTTTAACAGAGGTGATTCGAGCGCCAGTTCTACCGCCTTGCGGGCGCGGCCTTCACCGCTGGCACGACCCGAACCCATGATGGCCTTACCACTATCCTTCATAACGGTCTTCACGTCATTCATATCGACGTTCACAGTTCCAATCAGGGTAATCACTTCCGCTATTCCTTTAGCTGCTGTGCAAAGCACTTCATCGGCATGACCAAAGGCTGCCTTCAGTGTAAGGTTGCCGTATAATTCACGAAGTTTATCGTTGTTGATTTCGAGCAGTGTATCGACATTCGCACGCATCTCATCCAACCCCAAAACGGCTTGGCTAGAGCGCTTCTTCCCTTCAAACATGAATGGAACAGTCACAATGCCCACGGTCAGAATTCCCATATCGCGAGCAACTTTCGCAATCACAGGAGCTGCTCCCGTGCCTGTGCCACCACCCATACCCGCGGTAATGAAAACCATGGTGGTATTGTCACTGAGTAATGCTTTAATTTCCTCGAGGCTTTCTATCGCCGCATTGCGACCTACTTCCGGAATCGCTCCTGCTCCGCGACCCTCGGTGAGGGTGCTTCCCAATTGAATCTTCAAAGGAACAGGACTCATATCGAGGGCCTGAGCATCGGTATTGCAGACTATGAAATCTACACCTTTAATGCCTTGTTCGTACATGTAATTGACAGCGTTGCTGCCGCCGCCGCCTACACCTATCACCTTAATGATCGAAGATGTGTTGACAGGCAAATCGAATTTGAATGAGTTTTCCATGTTGGTTGATATGGGTTTGGCTCTCGTTTTCAGCACCTTTAGTCGGTAACTGCCAACGACAATTTGATTGGCCTAATAAAGAACAACATTCACGGCCTTTGCAAACCGACTTTTCAAAAAAGTGAACCCCCGAATGTTAGTAAACGAAAAGTCATCTTGAACTCGATAGTCAGCGTGTTTAACCATGATTTTCGTCCAATCAAACCGATTTTAGGGCTTTGGGTGTATTTTCGTGCGGTCTAATTAACTGTGTTTCCCACACCAGCATGCAAGAGACTATTAATGATAAGCTGAATCTTCAGCCTTATAACAGCAACCGACCCCATCTGATTATTCCTGAATATGGCAGAAATATTCAGCGAATGGTGCAATACGCCTTAACCCTAGATAATCGTGAAGAACGCAACAAATGCGTTCGAGCAGTTATCAGTGTTATGGGGCAATTGTTTCCTCACCTCCGTGATATCGAAGATTTTAATCACAAACTCTGGGACCACCTCCATATTATGTCGGGCTTTAGTCTGGATGTAGATAGCCCCTACCCCAAACCCGATAAAGAGCATTTGCAGAGCAAGCCAGAACCGATGCCCTACCCTAACAATCAAATCCGATTTGGGCACTATGGACATTACGTGGAGTCGATGATTCGTAAATGCGCGGCGATGGAAGATGGGGAAGAGAAAAATGCATTTGCCTTGTCTATCGCCAACCTGATGAAATACAATGCGACCAACTGGAATCGAAACATCGTACATGACGATGTAATTCTGAAAGATCTTGGTATGTTATCCAAAGGCAGTATTCGTCTGGAACATATTACACAGCTTCAAACTGTTAAACCACTCACTGCAGGAGGTTTCAAAGAATATGAAACCGAGCGATTTGGCAAGAAAAACAAACACAAGTTCAACAAGAACAACAAGAAGAAAAAGTTCCGCCCCAGATAATTGACTTTTCTCATCGGGGCATTTACTTTCTTATGACAATAGGGCACAGATTGAGGAAAATCTTTGTAGCCAAAGAATTTCGACGTGAACGATCTGCGAGTTGTTGCCCTTACGCACAAAAATTTTTCTCTGGAAACCATTGGTCAATTTCATATTGCTGATGATTTACGGGAAAAAACACTTTCCTATTTGAAAGAAACATGCGGCATGGGAGAGATTATGTACCTCTCGACCTGCAACCGTGTCGAATTCATTTTCACCCTTCCTCATTATGTGTGTCCCGGTGTAACCGCTCAGTTGCTGAAAGCTACAGGTGTCGATATGAGCGATGAAGAAATTCGCGTGATTGCATCTCGCGCTGAGCGCAGCAATGGCATTGAAGCTGCAGAGCATCTTCTCAATGTCGCATCAAGCCTCGATTCAGCCATCATCGGCGAACGGGAAATCATCACCCAGCTGCGCAAAGCGTATGAGGAAAGTGTCACCATGCAACTCAGCGGCGATAACCTTCGGCTCATCATCCGCCAATGCATTCAAACAGCCAAAGAAGTTTTTACCATGACCGATTTGGCCAAAAAACCTGTCAGCGTAGTTTCGCTTGCTTGGGAGCAATTCCGCAATCAGCAGCTTCCCGAGGACGCGCGAATTCTGTTAATCGGCGCGGGTCAAATCATTCGCAACTTTTCGAAATTCTTGTCAGAAAACGGCTACAGCCGACTCACGTTTGCCAATCGGACATTTTCCAACGCTCAGGTTTTGGCTGAAACGTTCGGGGGTAATTCTATTTCACTCGATGAGCTATCCGCATATACCGAAGGTTTCGATGCATTAATTTGCTGCACCGGCTCAACCGATGTAATTATTACATTACCGCTTTATCAATCCCTTTTGCAGGGGGATATGTCCCCTAAAATCGTCATCGATTTGGCATTGCCGGCCGATGTGGACCAAGCAATTGCTACCTCCGATTCAGTGAAGTATTTCGGACTGGAGCAGATAAAAATATGGGCCAACGAAAATATTCAATTTCGTGAGAAGGCTATTGCCGATTGCATGCCCATCATTCGAAGTGGCTTGCGCGATTTCGAGAAAGTTCACAAAGAACGCCAGATCGAAAAAGCCATGATTTCCATACCGGAGACCATCAAGGAAATACGCAACACAGCATTGGGTTCTGTCTTTGCCAAAGACCTCGAAACACTCGATGATCATTCGCGTGAAGTCCTAGATAAAATTGTGAGCTATATGGAGAAAAAGTATATCTCCATTCCTATGAAAATGGCTAAAGATGTTCTGCTTGACGAAGTGAAGAAAAACTGATTCGCACACTACTTTCGTCCAAATTTTAACCGTTGAAAAATCCCGTCATCATTGGTTCACGCGGCAGCGAGCTCGCTCTATGGCAAGCTCATTTCGTGCAGAGCCAATTGCAGAACATCGGAATCAACTCCGTTATCGAAATTATCAAAACAAAAGGCGATGCCATTCAGCACCTGAGTTTCGATAAGATAGAAGGCAAGGGTTTTTTCACGAAAGAAATTGAAGAGGCCTTGCTCGCAGGAAGTATTGATATCGCTGTCCACTCGCACAAAGATCTCGAAACAACTTCGCCGGCAGGCTTGGTAATTGCCGCAGTAAGCGAGCGTGCCGATGCCCGCGAAATGTTGCTCATTCATACAAACGCATTCGATTCGAACGAACATTGGCATCTTAAACGTACTGCAAGAGTAGGAACATCCAGCGCCCGACGGAAATCCCAGCTACTTCATGCGCGCCCCGATGTAACAACGCTCGACATTCGCGGCAACGTTCCAACGCGAGTTCAAAAACTACGAAACGGCGAATTCGACGCCATTCTGCTGGCGAAAGCGGGTCTCGACAGGCTGCAACTCGATGCGTCAGATTTGCATGCTATCCCCCTTGCAATAGATCAGCTTGTGCCGGCTCCCGCGCAAGGAGCGCTGGCCATTCAGACTAGAAGCAACGATAGAGCACTCATTGAAATGCTGTCGAGCCTTAATGCCCCGGAAGTTCAGCGCTGCATTCGCATAGAGCGCACCGTGCTGAATCGTATGCACGGCGGCTGCCAATTGCCCCTGGGTGTATATGCGCAAAATCATGGTGGTCAGTTCAACGTTTGGGTAGCTTTCGCTGAAAGTTGGAATCAACCCGTTTTACAATTTCAACTGAGTGGTGAAGACGAAACCCAACTCATTGACGACATCCTACAACGCATTCAAATATCTTGATTAAACGCGTTTTCATATCACGCAAACCGCAAGACTGCGAAGACATCCGCGCATTTCTTCCTTCCAATATTGAACTTATCGCTGAATCGCTCATTGAAACGACAGCCGTTGCTTTCGACCCGAACATTCCGCAGACCGACTGGATATTCTTTTCGTCGTCGAATGCTGCGCGTCACTTCTTCGAGCAGAATCCCGATCTTGGAAATCAGAAAATCGGAGCGATTGGTGAGGCTACTGCCAAAACAATCAGCCAATACCATTCAGTCGCCTTTACGGGCGATGCCAGCGACATCACCGACTCTGCCTATCGATTT
>Ga0315902_10002824_pt1 | contig 26580 bp, 10 predicted proteins | sample LakEriMetagenome_9_FD_203523 | JGI IMG/M metagenome (GOLD analysis project Ga0315902, IMG submission 203523) | Freshwater fungal communities from buoy surface, Lake Erie, Ohio, United States - Buoy 12 MA117 | ecosystem: Environmental > Aquatic > Freshwater > Lake > Lake biofilm | place: USA... | reverse complement strand
GCGGCCTCGGCCGCAAGGGCCGGCGTGGCCTTGTGCCAGGTGGCCAGCACGTGGGCGTGGTCGTGCGGCATCACCACCGTGCCGGTGTCGCCGGTCCTGATTTCGCGGCCGCCGATGATGATGGGAATGTCGATGACCTCACCGGCCATGGCGGCCAGGCGCGCCTTGAGCTCGGCGCGCTCGGGCGAGCCCGGGCGGTAGGAGAGGTTGGGATCGTTCTCGGGCAGGGGCACCCGGCGGCGGGCGGCTGGTACGTCGATGGTCATGGTGTCCTCGCGTCAGGAACGGGCACTGTCAAGCTCCACCCGAATCTGCCGCCACTTGCCCTGGCGGAACCGCAGAAAGGTGAGCAGGCCCCGGGTGAAATGGCCCAGCACAATGGCGAGCCAGATGTCGTGCGCCTCGAGCGGGCGCATCCACTGGATGGCGGTGCACATGCCGATAGGGATGGCAATCTGCGACGCCAGCGTGATGAACAGCGGGCTGCGCGTGTCACCGGTCCCCTGCAGTCCCCCGTTATAGGTGAGCGCAATCGTGATGAAGAACCCGGACACGGCCAGGTAGCGCAGCAGTTGCACGCCGAGCCGCGTGACCTCGGGCTCGGTCGCCCCGAAGATGCCGAGCAGCAGCTCGGGCGCAATCAGGAAAGCGGCCCCCACCGTGGCGGCCACGCTCAGGCCGATGCGCGATGCGGCGTGCACGCCGGCGATGGCCCGCTCGGGATGTCCGGCTCCGAGGTTCTGTCCGGCCACGGTGGCCGTGGCCCCCATGAGCCCGACCGAGGTCCACGTGATGAGCGAGAACAGCTCGGTGTAGCCGATGGCGTAGGCGGCCTGGGCCGCCGCGCTCTGCTCGAGCGACCCGATGAAGCGCAGCAGCAGCACGCCAGCCACGTTCATCGCGATGCCCTGAACGCCGGTGGGCAGCCCGAAGCGGAAGAGCGACCGGATGACCACCCAGTCGGGCCGGAAGTCCATGTCCTTCGAGAAGCGGATGACCAGCTGCCCGCGGAACACCAGGAAGAGCGCCAGCACACTGACGATGCCGGCGGCGAGCACGGTGCCCATGGCGGACCCGGCCGTGCCGAACCTGGGGATGAGTACCAGATTGAGCAGCAGGTTGAGCACGGTCATCGACACACCGAGGAACAGCGGCGTGCGGGCATCACCCGCGGCCCGCAGGGCCGAGCTCAGCATGAAGAACAGCATCATGCCGATGGCAAACACGAAGTTGATGCGCAGGAAGGGCAGCGCCAGCTCCTTGACCTCGGGTGCGGCATTCACCAGGTCGAGCAGCAGCGGCGAGGCGAAGTAGCCGAACGGCGCCATGAGGAACACATACATGGCCATGGCGGTCAGGAACGCCTGGTAGACCGTCCGGTTGACCTTGTCGGGCTCGCCGGCCCCGACAAACCGCGCCACCAGCACGGCCTGCCCGGTGAAGAGCGAGGCCATGAACACAATCACGATGAGGAAGATCTGCCAGCTGACGCCGATGGCGGCGTTGGCGGTGTACCCGATCAGGTTGCCGACCAGCACGTGGTCGACCACGCCCTGAAGCCCGGCGATGACGTTCTGCAGCATCGTCGGCCAGGCCAGCTTCCAGACGGCGGCACTGACAGGACCCTCAACCAGTGAACGATCGAAGGGATTTGAGCACTTCTGTGCAGCAGTCGCCGAGTCGGCCATGGAGACAGGATTCTGGAGGCGTGTATCGGTGAAACGGTGACAAAAATATTACCTTACATCGCCTCACCCCCCCGGTAGTCTCTGTGGGTCGTGCCCTCTGACTCGCGCACTGCCATGGCTCCACTGGCGTTCCTGACGCCGGCGGTGGCCCACCCTCCCGACTTCGGCGCCTACGGCATCCTGCAGGCGGTTTCCCATCCGTCGCAGCCGGTGTGGGTGGTGGGCCGCGCCGAACCCGCAGGACAGCGGCTCGGCGTGGCCTTCGAGGGTGCCGTATCGGCGACGGCCTCGGCCGACACGCTGGCGGTGCACGCCCTGCTGCCGGCGCTGCATGCCGAATGGCTGGGCGATCGGTCGTTCTGCGAAGAGCACGGCACACGCTTTCCCTATGTCACCGGGTCGATGGCCACGGGCATCGCCTCGATCGATACGGTCGTCGCCGCGGCGCGTGCCGGGTTTCTCGGCTTCTATGGCGCCGGCGGACTGAGCCTTGAGCGTGTCATCCGCGAAGTCGACATCATTGCTGCGCGGCTGGCTGACATGCCGGGTGCCGCCTGGGGCGTCAACGTCATTCACTCGCCCGACCAGCCCGCGCTCGAAGACGCGCTGGTCGAGGCGCTGCTGGCGCGCGGCATCACCCGCATCGAGGCGTCGGCCTTCATGAGCCTGTCGCCGGCCATCGTGCGCTATGCCTCGACGGGGCTGCGCCTCGACGTGCACGGCCGCGTCGTGCGTCCGCACCGCGTGATGGCCAAGATCAGCCGCCCGGAAGTGGCGCGCCACTTCCTGCAGCCCCCTCCGGTGGCCCTGCTCGACGCGCTGGTCGCGCGCGGTGCCCTGACGCCGCACGAGGCCCATCTGGCCTCGCTGCTGCCGGTGGCTGACGATGTGACGTGCGAGGCTGATTCGGGGGGACACACCGATCGTCGGCCGATGGCCGTCCTGCTGCCCGTCATTCGCCAGTTGCGCGACAGCCTGACGCCCGAGGGCGGCTGGCCCCGTCCGGTGCGCATCGGCGCTGCCGGCGGGCTGGGAGATCCGGCCTCGGTGGCAGCGGCCTTCGCCCTGGGCGCCGACTATGTCGTGACGGGCACGGTAAACCAGCTCGCCGTCGAGTCGGGCACGTCCGATCTGGCCCGCGCGATGCTGGCGCAGGCCGGGCTGGCAGACGTCATCATGGCGCCGGCGGCAGACATGTTCGAGATGGGGGTCGAGGTGCAGGTCCTGCGCCGGGGCACCCTGTTTGCGCAGCGCGGCAAGCGGCTCTACGAGCTCTACCGCGAGTATGCCGGCATCGAGGCCCTGCCCGCCGACGTGCGCACCAAGCTCGAACGCGAGGTCTTCCGCGCGAGCCTCGACGACATCTGGCAGGAATGCGAACGCTTCTGGCAGGGACGCGAGCCGGCGCAGCTGGAACGCGCCGCCCGCGACCCGCACCACCGCATGGCGCTCATCTTCCGCTGGTATCTGGGCAACTCGAACCGGTGGGCACGCGAGGGCGTGGCCGACCGGCAGCAGGACTACCAGATTTGGTGCGGCCCGGCGATTGGAGCCTTCAACGCCTGGACGGCCGGCACGCCGATGGCGGCGCCGGCGGCACGCACCGTCGCCAGCATCGGCCGCAGCCTGCTGGCCGGGGCTGTCCGCCTCACACGCGCACAGCAGCTGCGCTCGGCGGGTCTGGCGGTACCTGAGGCCGCCTTCATGACCGCCCCTCTTTCTTCGGAGATCTCCCAGTGAGTTCCACCCCGATTGCGATCGTTGGCCTGGCCTCGCTGCTGCCGGGCAGCGACGACCTGCAGGGTTTCTGGCAGAGCCTGCTGGAGGCCCGCGACTGTTTCAGCGCCGTGCCCGAGCAGCACTGGCGCATCGAGGATTACTTCGATCCGAAGCCACGCGCGAAGGACAAGACCTACGGCAGGCGCGGGGGGTTCATTCCGCACCAGCCCTTCGACGCCCTCGGCTTCGGGCTGCCGCCGTCGACGCTGCCCAGCACCGACGTGGCGCAGCTGCTGGCGCTGCTGATCGCCCAGCGCTGCCTGGCCGACGCCGACCACGGCACCCCGGGACGCTTCGACCGCAAGCGCACGGCGTGCATCCTCGGCGCGGCTGCGACGACCCAGCTGGTGGCGCACATGTCGGGCCGCATGGCGCGTCCCATGTGGAAGCAGGGCCTGCGCAACCTCGGCATGGACGAAGCGCTGCTCGACAAGGCCTGTGATGCCATCGCCGACCAGTTCGTGCCGTGGCAGGAAAGCACGTTCCCCGGGCTGCTGGGCAACGTCATTGCGGGGCGCGTGGCCAACCGCTTCGACCTCGGCGGCACCAACTGCGCGCTCGATGCGGCGTGCGCCAGCTCGCTGGCGGCGCTGTCGATGGCCATCAACGAGCTGCGCAGCGGCCAGGCCGACACGGTGCTGACCGGCGGCGTCGATGCCCTCAACGACGTGCTGATGTTCCTGTGCTTCTCGCAGACGCCGGCCCTGTCGCTCACGGGCGACTGCCGCCCCTTCAGCGACCAGGCCGACGGCACGATGCTTGGCGAGGGCGTGGCGATGCTCGCGCTGCGCCGCCTCGAGGATGCGGAACGGGACGGCCACAAGATTTATGCGGTGATTCGCGGCCTCGGCAGCAGCTCGGACGGGCGTGCCAAGAGTGTGTATGCCCCGCGGTCGCAGGGGCAGGCCATGGCGCTGCGCCGCGCCTACGAGAACGCCGGCTACGGCCCCGAGACGGTGGAACTGGTCGAGGCGCACGGCACGGGCACGGTGGCGGGTGATGCCGCCGAGTTCGGCGGCCTGACCGAGGTGTTCGGTCCGGCGCGTGCCGACGAGCACCAGTGGTGTGCGCTGGGCTCCGTCAAGTCACAGATCGGGCACACCAAGGCGGCCGCCGGTGCGGCGAGCCTCGTCAAGGTGGCCCTGGCGCTGCACCACCGCACGCTGCCGCCCACCATCAAGGTCGAACGGCCGAATCCGGCCATGAAGCTCGACGACAGCCCGTTCTACCTGAACACCACGGTGCGTCCGTGGCTGTCGCGCACAGGGCAGCCGCGCCGCGGGTCGGTCAGCAGCTTCGGCTTCGGCGGCAGCAACTTCCACGTCACCCTCGAGGAATACCGCGGCACGCATGCCGCACCGCGCCTCGACGGGTCGCCCGTCCATCTCTGGCTGCTGAGCGACGCCTCGGTGACGACGCTGCAAGCGCGCCTCGCGTCGCTGCCGTCCCAGGCGACCAGTGCGGCCGCCGTTGCCAACGGCGCGCACGAGAGCCACTCGTCGTTCGATCCGTCGGCAGCCGTCCGCGTCGCGCTGCTCGTCGACGCGCCCTCGTCACTGGGCGCGGCCTGCGAGGAAGCTGCCACGCTGCTGAAGGGCACCGCACCGTATGCACGCGGCACGCACTGCGTGGTGAGCACCGCCCCGCCGGCCAGCGCGGGCTCGGTGGCCTTCCTGTTCCCGGGTCAGGGCAGCCAGTACGTGCACATGGGGCGCGACCTGGCCATTGCCTTCCCCGATGCCTTCGCGGCGTGGGAAGCCGCCGACGCGGCGCTGCCCGCCGAGGGGGGCATGCCCGCGCTCGGCGACGTGGTCTTCCCGCGCGCGGCCTTTGGTGACGAGTCGACGCAGGCCCAGGACGCGCGGCTGCGGGCCACGAGCCAGGCGCAGCCGGCGCTGGCGGCCGCGAGCCTCGCGCAGCTGGCGCTGCTGACCCGGCTCGGTGTGCGTCCAGCGGCCGTGGCGGGCCACAGTTTCGGCGAGCTGGTGGCGCTGCACGCCGCCGGCGTCTTCGATGCGACGACTCTCGTGCAGCTGGCGCGGGCCCGCGGACAGGCGATGGAAGCCTGCGCCACCGGCGGTGACGGCTCGCTCGGCAGCATGATGGCCGTGGCGGCCGATGCGGCCACGGTGCGCGCGGTCCTCGCCGAGCATGGCGATGCCTCGCTGGTGCTCGCGAACGACAACCACCCGAAGCAGGCGGTGCTGAGCGGCCCGGTCGACAGCCTCAAGCGGATTGAAGCGCGCCTCAAGGCCCGCGGCCTGAGCTTCCAGCCCCTGAAGGTGGCCGCGGCGTTCCACTCGCCGCTGGTCGCCCCGGCCGCAACGGCGTTCGGTATGGCCGTCCGTGCACGCCGGTTTGCCTCGCCCACGCTGCCGGTCATCAGCAATGCGACGGCCGAGCCCTATCCGACCGGCGCCAAGGCGGTGCAGACGCAGCTCTCCGATCAGCTGGCCCAGCCGGTGCGGTTCCGCGACAGCCTCGACACGCTGCATGCCCAGGGGTGCCGGGTGTTCGTCGAAGTCGGGGCCGGTGCCGTGCTGACGGGCCTGGCCTCCCGCTGCCTCAAGGGGCGTGACCATGTGGCCATCAGCCTCGACACGCCGGGCACGCACGGGCTGCGCGCCTGGTGGCGCGGGCTGGGCGAGCTGGCCGTGCTCGGCCTGCCGCTTGATTTCGCGGTGCTGCATGCATCGACCGGCACCTGGACGCCGGCGGCGCTGCCGCCGACCGGTCCGGCGGTGGTGTCGGTCGGGGGCGCCAACCTCGGCAAGCCCTATCCCCCGCCGCCCGGGCAGGCGCCGGTGCGTCCGGCCCAGCGCGTGATGGAAGTGCCGCTCGGCAGCGCGGGCCCCGCGTCCGCGCCGGCGGCTGCCAGCGCGCCGATGCCCTCTCCTGCGCTGTCCGGGGCTCCGTCACCGGGCGTGCCCCCGTCCGGTGCCCCGGCCCCGGCCGCATCGTCTGTGGTTTCTTCCCGCGTGTCTGCTTCCCGAGTATCGACCATGTCTGATCACACCGTTCCGTCCGTCCCCGTCGTGCTGCGTCCCGCCGAAGGCGTCTCGCCGATTCTCGAGGCCCAGCGCCTCACGCAGCAGGCGCTGCTTGAAAGCTTCAGCATGACGTTGCGCGGTCTTGGCGGCGCGGCGCTGCCCGTGGCGCCGGCGGCACTGGCGGCGGCGCCCGTGCTGTATGCCCCGGCGCCCGTGCAGGCCGCCCCGGTGTATGCGGCGCCTGCGGCCCCCGTGTATGCGCCGGTCCCGATGCCGGCTCCGATGCCGGCTCCGGTCGCGGCGCCTGTGCCGGTGGTGAGCGCGCCTGTGCCGGTGGCCGCGCCAGCGCCCGTGGCGGCCCCGGCCCCCGCGCCGGTCGTCGTGGCCGCACCGGCAGCCGTTCCCGCCCCTGCGCCTGCTCCGGCCGCAGCCCCGGCGGGCGGCGGCTCGTCGTCGACGGTGCTGGCGATCATTGCCGAGAAGACCGGGTATCCGGTGGATGCCCTCGCGCCCGAGATGGATCTGGAAGCCGACCTCGGCATTGATTCGATCAAGCGCGTGGAGATTCTCGGGGCGGTGAACGACCGGGTGCCCGGGCTGGATGCGAGCAAGGTGTCGCCGGCGGATGTGCGCCGGGTGAGCGACCTGCTGGCGCTGCTCGGAGGCGCCCCCGCGGACCCTCAGCAGGCCGCGGCCCGGTAGCTGCGGCTGCTGGTCCGGCGGCCGTTTCCGCCGTCGAACGACGCGAAGTGCAGTGGCTGCCGGTGTCGGCGCCCGGCACGCCGGTGCCGGCGTTGCCGGCGTGCCGGACCGTGGCGGTGCTCGGCGACGCCGCGCCCGGCGGCGGAGCCGCCGGCGCCGAGGCGCTGGTCCGCGCGCTGGCCGCGCGGGGCACGGCGGTCACCGTGGCTGACGCGCAGACGGCCGACCTCGTCGTGCTCGCGCACGGGCTGCTGACGCCCGGCGGCGCGGCGGCGGGCCATGCGGGCGCGGGCGCCCCGGGCCTCTCCGGGGCCACTGCGCCCGCCCCAGGGGCCCTCCCCGGGGGCATCGCCGCCGGCTCTCACACCCCCGTGCCTGCCGACGACGAAGGCCTGGCGCGCGCGTTTGCAGACCTGACCGCCCTGGCCGCGCGGCCGACGCCGCCGCGCCTGCTGGTCGGCCTCGCCGGGGCCTCGCCCCTCGGGGCGGGCCTGGCGGGTCTCGTCAAGACGGCGGCCCTCGAATGGCAGGCCGCCTGGCTGTCCCTGACCCTCGACGCGCCCGCTCCCTCGACGGTGACAGACGCGGCCCCGCTGGTGGCCGACGCGCTCACCGGCGGCGGGATTGCGCGCGAGGTGCGCCTCGGCGCGCGCCGCCAGGTGCGGACCCGGGTGGCCGGGCCCGCCGCCGGCGCGTCACGCGGCATCACGCCCGGCCCGTGGGTCATCTCGGGCGGCGCGCGCGGCGTCACAGCCACCTGCGCCGTCGCGCTCGCCCAGGCCGGCGCCTCGCGCATCCTCCTGCTCGGGCGCTCGCGCCTCGAGCCCGAGCCAGCCGTCTGCGCCGGCCTCACCGACGAGCCGGCCCTGAAGCGCGCACTCCTCACCGCCGCCGGTCCCAAACCCGACCTGCGCGCCATCGGACGGCAGGTCGCCTCCATCCTCGGCCAGCGCGAGATCAGGGCCACCATCCACGCCCTCGAACAGGCCGGCGCTGAAGTCCGCTACGCACCCGTCGACGTGGCCCGCCATGCCGAGGTCGCCTCGGCCATCGCCGAGGCCCGCACCGCCTGGGGCCCGATGCGCGGCCTCATCCACGGCGCGGGCGTGCTGGCCGACAAGCGCCTCGGCGAGAAGACCGCCGAACAGTTTGCCAGCGTCCTGCAGCCGAAGCTCGACGGCGTCGACGCCCTGCTCGCCGCCTGCGCACACGATCCCCTCGAGCAGATCTGCTTCTTCTCGTCCGTCGCCGCGCACAGCGGCAACGCCGGCCAGTCCGACTACGCCGCCGCCAATGCCGTCCTCGACGCGCTGGCCGCGGCCGAACAGGCGCGCCGCGGGCCGCAGTGCCACGTCGTCTCGACCGCCTGGGGACCATGGGCCGGCGGCATGGTCACCGAATCGCTCGCGCGGCACTTCACCGCGCGCGGCATCGCCCTCATTCCCCAGCGCGACGGCGCACTTGCCCTCGTCGACGAACTGGCGCACGGCACCGCCACGCAGGTCATCCTCGGCTGCGGCCTCGACCAGATGGACGAGCCGCCCGTGGAACGCCTTCACATCTCCTCGACCCGCTGGCCCCTGCTCGACGGCCACCGCATCGAACACGCCATCGTCATGCCCATGACCATGGCGCTCGATGCGCTGATGGGCGCGGGCCGCGAGCAGCTCGGCGAGACGTGCGAGCTGCGTGACCTCCGCCTCGTCAAGGGGGTCGTGCTCGGCGACGATGGCGCCGACCTTGATGTGCGGGTGGCGGCAGGCGCTGATGGTGCGCTGCAGCTGTCGCTCGTGCATCCCGAGGGCCGTCCGGCCTACCAGGCGCTGGCCCTGCGCGCTGATGGCCGCGAGGCCCGACCCGGGGCCATGGCGCTGCCCGCGCAGGACGCGGCCGGGCTGCCCGACGTGTGCCGCACGCCATACGCCGGGGCGCTCTTCCACGGACCGTCGTTCCAGGTGATTCGTGACATCACGGTCTGCAACGACCGCCAGATCGCCGCGCGGCTCGCCACCGCCGGGGCCATGCAGTGGCCCGACGAGTGGCAGGTCGACCCGGCGGCCCTCGACGGCGCGCTGCAGCTGCTGCGCGTGTGGGGCGTGGCCCGGGACGGCAGGCACAGCCTGCCCACCAGCATCGGCCGCTGCCGCGTGTGGAACGCCTGGCCGGCGCAGGGCGAGGTGGGCTGCGTGCTCGAGTGCCGCAAGGACAACGCCTTCAAGCTGACAGCCGATGCGCGGTTCTTCGACCTCGCCACCGGGGCTCCGCTGGTGTCGCTCGACGGCATCGTGATGCACGTGCACGGATCATGAGCGCGCGCGTCACGCCCATCGCCGTGGTCGGACGCGGCGCGGTGCTCCCCGGAGCCCTCGACACGGCCACGCTGTGGCAGCGCGTGCTCTCGCGTGACGACCTGACCGGCCCGAGTACCCGGGCCATGTGGGGGTTGTCGCCGGCCGCGGTCTGCGACGATCCGCGCGAACCGGCCGCCTGCGCCCGCGGTGGCTATGTCACCGGATTCGATCGCGCCTGGTCACCCGAAGGATTTCTGGTCGATGCCGATCAGCTGGCGGCACTGCCCGAGGGCTGGCGCTGGCTGCTGCATGCCACCCGGCAGGCGCTCCGTGAAGCCGGCATCGAGGCGCCCGGCGCACGTGCCGGACTTGTGCTCGGCTCGCTCGGCTACGCCACGCGCACCTTCGCCGACACGGCAGCACGCCGGTGGTGCGGCGACCTTGATGCCGACAGCCCCGCACTGGCGGGCCAGTACGGTGCGGTGACATGGGCCGCGGCGGCCTGCGGCATCGCCGGTCCCCGCTTTGCGCTCGATGCCGCGTGCGCCTCGGGCCTCTATGCCCTCAAGGCTGCCTGCGACCTGCTCGAGTCGCGCCAGGCCGACGTGGCTGTGGCTGCCGGCCTCAATGCCGCCGACGATCTGTTCCTGCACGTCGGCTTCACGGCACTGTCGGCCCTGAGCCGTACAGGCCGCAGTTCCCCACTCAGCACCGAGGCCGATGGCCTGCTGCCCGCCGAGGGCGCCGCCGCGCTGGTGCTCAAGCGCCTCGATGACGCCGTCCTCGCCGGCGACCGCATCTACGGCATCGTCCGCGGGGTGGGGCTCAGCAATGATGGCCGCGGGTCGGGCCTGCTGCATCCGGCCACCGTCGGACAGCAGCGTGCCATCCGCCGGGCCTACGACGGCACCGCACTCACGCCCGCCGACATCCAGTTGCTCGAGTGTCATGCCACCGGCACACTGGTGGGCGACCGCGAGGAGATTCTCAGCGTGCGCGCCGTTTTCGGCGATGCGCACGAGATGGCGATCGGCTCGCTGAAGGCGCAGCTGGGGCACCTCATCACCGCCAGCGGCACGGCCGGCGTGCTGAAGCTGCTCGGGGCCTTCGAGCACGCGCAGCGTCCCCCGGCGCCGGCGATCAGCCTGGCCCATCCCATTGATGCCCTGCACGGCAGCGGCCTGCAGCTGCGGGAGGCCGCGGATGCGTGGACGCCGGGCCGGGCCCCGAGGCGCGCCGCGATCAATGCGTTCGGCTTCGGCGGCTGCAACGCCCACGCCATCCTCGAAGGTCCGGAAGGGGCCGCTGACCTCGTACGTCCCTCCCGGTCACGTCCGGCATCGCGAGCGGCGGTGACACCCGCGGCGCCGACGCCGCCGGCGCTTGCGCTGATCGCGTGTGAACTGTCGATCGGCGCGGCACACTCGGCCACGGCGGTCCTCCGCGTGCTGCTCGGCCTCGATGCCGCCACCCGCCGGACCGGTGCCATCGACCTCGAACTGAAGGGACTCGGCTTTCCCCCGGCCGACCTGCAGCAGACCCTGCCGCAGCAGGTGTTGCTGCTGCGGGCAGCGCAGGCGCTGCGCGCGCAGCTGCACGATCTCGATCGCGACCGCATCGGCGTATTCGTCGGCACGGATGTCGACCCGGCCGGAGCCCGTCACGGCTGCCGCTGGCGGCTCGCGCAGTATCTCGGTCGCCAGGTCAGCGAGCCCGAACGCGATGCCGTCGTCTCGCCGCTGCAGGCGGCCGGCGTGCTGGGCACGATGCCCAACATGCCGGCCAACCGGCTCAACAGCGCGCTCGATGCGCGCGGTCCCGGGATGGTCGTCAGTGCGGGCAGTGCGTCGGGGACGGAAGCCCTGCGCCTGGCGGCCGACGCACTGGGCCGTGGCGACATCGACGCCGCACTCGTGGGCGCGGTCGATGCCAGTGGCGGCGCCTTTGGCGATGATCCGTCGCTGGCCGACACCTGCGTGGTGTGGATCGTCATGCGCGCGGGCGAAACGGGGACGCGCGATGTCCTGGCCACGCTGACGCCGGTCACCGACGGCGACGATGCACGTGGGGTCGCGGTGCCATGGGCCGACGCCGGCCATGCGCAGGCGCTGCTGCAGCTGTCGACGGCGGCGCTGTGCTGCCGCCATGCCCTGTGGCCCGATGAGCCGCGGCAGCCCTGGGTGGGTGCCGACCGGGTGATGACGCTGCAGGGATGGCGCATCGAGTCGCCGCGCGTGCAGGGCCTCGCCGAAGACGTGCCCGCAATGCCCGCCCTCGAGGACGCCCCGCAGGCGCCCGCGGGCGAGCTGGGCTGGGTGTTCACCGGCGCGGCCGCTGCCTACCCGGGTGCCGGCCGCACGCTGCTGCGGGCGCTGCCCGCCGTCGGGGATGACCTCCGGGCCCTGGCCCCGCGGCTGGCTGCGTCGCTGCCCTCGCTGCTGGCGCAGCCGACACTGTCGCTGATTGACCAGCTGCAGTTGGCCACCCTCGTCAGCCAGTCGCATGCGCTGCTGCTCTCCAGGCTGGGCGTCGTGCCGCAGGCCTGCCTCGGCCTGTCGAGCGGCGAAACCAACGCCATCATGGCCACGCGCGCGTGGGCCGACCCCGATGACCTGTTTGCCGATGTGCGGCAGTCAGGCATGTACGACCGCCACCTGGCCGGGCACTATCAAACCCTGCGCACCGCGTGGGGCCTTGCCGATGACGCACCCGTCTCGTGGCGCTGCTACAGAGTCACGCATCCGGTCGCAGCGCTCGAAGCCGAAGTCGCGCGCCATCCGAGGGTGCGCGTGCTGATTGAGCACCACGAGCGCGACGCTGTCATCGGCGGCGACGAGGCGCAGTGCCTCGCGGTGATCGAGGCCCTGCGGGCCAGTGCCGTGCCCATCCATCACGACCTGCTGGTGCACTGCCCCGAACTCGAGCCGTTCGCCGACACGTGGTACGCCGTGCATCACCGCACGACGCGCACGTTCCAGCACCCGCGGCTGTACGCCAACGCCATCCATCGCGCCTACGAACCGTCGGCCGACGCCTGCGCGACGATGCTCACCACGCAGGCACGCTCGCTGGTGCGGTTCCATCCCACCGTCGAGCAGGCCTACACGGACGGCGTGCGGACGTTCCTCGAACTGGGGCCGCGCGCCGCGTGCACGGCCTGGATTGATCACATCCTCAAGGGCCGCGTGCACGACAGCGCCGCGCTCGATGGTACGCGCGGGTCGCTGCACGATGCGGCGGATGCGCTGGCCACCGTCGCGGCCGCCGGTCATGCCGTCCGCCTCGATGCCTGGCGCGCCATGCTCGCGGACATCCGCGTCATTGCCGCGCCTGATCCGGCGCGCACGGGCGCCGCGACTATCCGCATTCACGGACACCTGCCACAGCCGGTGTTCCAGCCCGCAGCGACAGAAGCAGCGCTGCCGCCGGCGCCGCGCCTTGTGTCGGCGCTCGAGGCGCGCCTCCATCCCGTGGCCGCGGCTGCGGAGACCGCGCCTGCGGTCACCGCCGTGCTCGAACCCATTGTGCTGCCCGCCACAGACGGGCCCTGGTTTGTTGAAAGTGTCGATATGACGCACACCACTGCTGCGCTGCAGGCGCTCGCGACTGTCCAGCAGGGACTGCTGCAGGTGCAGGACCTGGCAGTCAGTTACCTCCATGCGCTGCCCGCCACGGCGGCATTCCCTGTGCCACCGGTGACCGAGGTCGCCCCCGCTGCCTCGTTCGCGCCGGTCTACGCAGCGGATGCCGATCATGCGGCACCGCAGCCGGCCCTCGTGGCCCCGGCCCTCGTGTCGCAGCCGATCGCCCCGGCCACTGCGACGATGCCTGCACCTGTGACCCCGGAGGCGCGCCGCCCGGGCATGCCGCCGCCGGGCTCGCTCACGTTCACGCGCGAGCAGCTGGCGATTCATGCAGGTGGCACCATCTCGGAGATCTTCGGGCCGCAGTTCATCCCGCAGGACCGCAACCGCCGGCAGGTGCGCATGCCGATGGAACCCCTGCTGCTCGCCGATCGCGTCACCGGCATGGTGGGCGAACCGGCCAGCATGAAGACCGGCATCGTGTGGACGGAGACCGACGTCACGCCCGATTCCTGGTACCTGTACGACAACCGGATGCCGACCGGCATCATGATCGAGTCGGGCCAGGCCGATCTGTTCCTCATCAGCTGGCTCGGCATCGACCTGCTCGATCGCGGCGAGCGCGTGTATCGGCTGCTCGGCTGCGAGCTGACGTTCCATGGCGGCCTGCCGACCGTGGGCGACACGCTGCGCTACGAGATTCACATCGACTCGCATGCGCGTCACGGCGACATCGGCCTGTTCTTCTTCCACTACGACTGCCGCATCGATGACGCCGTGCGCCTGAGCGTGCGGCATGGACAGGCCGGGTTCTTCACCGACGAGGAGCTGGCGGAAAGCGCCGGCGTGCTCTGGGATCCGGCCGATGACGTGCCGGCAGCCGATGCGCCCCTCGATGGCCCCCGCCCTGGCGTGGTACCGGGTGACGCCTACGATGCCGACCGTGTGCGGGCCTTCGCGCAGGGACGGCTGGTCGACGCCTTCGGGCCTGCGTTCGTACGCGGTGCCAGCCACACACGCACGCCGCGCATTCCCGATGGCCCGATGCGACTCTTCGATCGCGTCGAGGCCTTCGACCTGCACGGAGGGCCCTGGGGTCGGGGCTACATGCGGGCGGTGCTCGACATTTCGCCAGACCAGTGGTTCTTCCCGGGTCACTTCAAGAACGACCCCTGCATGCCGGGCACGCTCATGTTCGAGGGCTGCCTGCAGACGATGGCGTTCTACATGGCGGCGCTCGGCTACACCATCGACCACGACGGCTGGCGCTTCGAGCCGGTGCAGGGACGGCCCTACCTGCTGCGGTGCCGCGGACAGGTCACCCCCAGGGCCACCTCGGTGATTTACGAGGTGTATGTGGCGGAAGTCATCAGCGGGCCTGAGCCGATGCTGGTGGCCGATCTCATGTGCACGGTCGACGGGCTGCGGGCCTTCCACTGCCGGCGCATGGCACTGCGCCTGACGCCCGACAATCCCTTCGGTCCGCGTGAGCTGGCCGCCGTGCCTGCCGACCGCGAGCCGGTCGCCGAGCATCACGGCTTCCGCTACGGACAGGCGTCGCTGCTGGCCTGCGCCAACGGCGATCCGGTCGAGGCCTTCGGCGCGCTCTACGCCAGCCTGCCGCCGACGCGCCGCGTGCCGCGGCTGCCGGCGCCACCCTATCACTTCATCTCGCGCGTCACGTCGCTCAGCCATCCGCCCGGCGGCATGGAGGCCGGCGTCGTCGTCGAGACGGCGTACGACATCCCTCCGGACGCCTGGTACTTCACGGCCCATCCGACCGGGCAGATGCCCGTCTGCGTGCTGGTGGAAGCGGCGCTGCAGCCCTGCGGCTGGCTGGCCTCCTATGTAGGATGCGCCGTGCATGAGCGCGACGAGGTGTTTTTCCGGAACCTCGACGGCGCCGGCACGCTCCACCGCGCGGTGCGGCACGACGATGGATGCCTGCGTGTGAAGAGCCGGCTCAAGTCGCTGGCACGTGCGGGCGGCATGACCCTGGTCAGCTTCGATGTCACCTGCCATGTGGGTGACGAACTCATCTACGAGCTCGCGACGGCCTTCGGATTCTTCCCCAAGGCGGCGCTCGAAGGGCAGGCCGGGCTCGCCGCGTCTGACGACGAGCGGGCGCTGGCGGATGCGCGGTCAGGCGTCGACCTGCTCGCGAGTCTCGGTGCCGCGGCGCAGGCCTGCCTGCCGAAAGACATGCTGCGGATGTGCGAACGCGTGACCGAGCGGCGCATTGCTCCCGATGGACGAGCCGCGCTCCGCGGTGAGAAGACCGTGCGGCCTGACGAGTGGTTCTTCCGGTCGCACTTCTTCCAGGACCCCGTGCAGCCCGGCTCACTCGGCGTCGAGGCACTCGTGCAGCTGCTGCAGGCGCACCTGCTGCTCGAAGGCGCCCCCGCCGCCATCCCTGGCGGCGAGTTCGCCGACATGGTGTCCGACGACAAGGGCATCTGGCAGTTCCGCGGACAGGTCCTGCCGGAAAGCCAGCTGGTCTCGCTGACCCTGGCGGCGCAGCCGATCGACAAGTCGGCTGACCGGTGGACCGTTGAAGCCGAAGGCTCGGTGTGGGTCGACGGCCGTCGCATCTACAGCCTGCGTGGCCTCCGCGTCTCGTTCATGCGGCCCTCTCAGGGCCGCGCACAGATGCGCCGCCTCGACCCGGCGACGCAGCCGTGGTGGAACGACCATCGGCCGACGTTTGCCGACCCGGTGCTGCCGGGCATGGCGATGGTCAGCACCGCGCTCGACTGTGCGCCCGATGCCGCAGGCATCGATGACCTGACCCTGCGCCGGTGGCTCGTGCTCGACGGGCCGCGCAGCCTGGCCATCAGCCGCGACGGCACGCACGTGACGATTGCCGAGGGCGGACGCCCGCTGGCCGATGGCCAGCTGTGTCTCGACGCCGGTCCGGCGCCTCGTGTGGTGCCGGCCCTGCCGAAGCAGGCCGTCGCGCTCGCCGACCCCTATGCCAGCGGCGCGATGTTTCATGGCCCGGCCTACCACCGGGTCGTGTCGGGACGCCGGTCGTCGGCAGGCGCCGACCTGACGCTGCGGATCGAGGCCGACGCCGACAGCCGCGAGCGCGTCTCGCACATCGTGCTCGACGCCGCCCTGCACGGCGTGCCCCACGATGCGATGCCGCTATGGTTTCCCGACGTCGCCGACGGGCAGGTCGCCTACCCGGCGCGCATCGAGCGGTTTCGTCTCTACAGCCCGCTGCCGTCGAGCGGCACGGTCGAGGTGCGTGTGCGCCCGGACGGAGTCTGGGGACATCCGCGCTTTCCCCGCGTCTATGTGCAGTGGATTCACAAGGGGCGCGTGCTGGCCGATCTGCGGCTGGTCGAGGCCTGCTTCCCGGCCACGCGGCTCGGCACGCTGCCGCCCGCCGATCGCCTGGCATTCCTGCGCGACGGTCGCTATGTGCCCGGCGCGCGCCTCAGCGACACCGATGGCACCACCACCACCCTGACGCAGGACGCGGTCGCCTCGGCCGACTGGGTGCCCGGCACCGTGCGCACGCTCTACGGCCTGACTGCGGATGACGCGCCCGTGGCGGCGGTCGCCGCGCGCGAACACGCCGCGCTGCGCCTCGAGGCGCATCCCCGCGAGCTGTCTGTGGCGGCAGACGGCCGCGTGTCGTCCCCGGCCTTCCCGCTGCTCGACTATCGGCTGCACGTCGCGCAGACGCCCACGGCCGCTACCGTCAGTGACGTCGCCCGTCCGGCCCTCGACATCGCCCGCATCGAGCAGTGGTGGGATGCGGCCCGCTGGCAGAGCCGCGAGCCCTCCCTGCAGGCCCTGTTCCTCGAGGCCAGCCGCCAGTTCGTGCAGCGCATCCGCCTGATCGACCCGTCGGCGATCGCGGCCCTCTATGGACACCCGCTGCTGCTTGTCGCCAACCACCAGGTGGCCGTCGAGTCAGTCCTGGCCGGCACGGTGCTGCCTCCAGTTCTGGGCCGCCCGCTGCTGACGCTTGCCAAGCGCGAGCACCGCGACACCTGGGTCGGCCGGCTGGCGATGGGCCTCAATGATGATCGCCACGGTCCGGCCATCGTCTACGTGGATCGCGACCGGAAGGAAGACATGGCGGAACGGGTGGCCGACATGGCCGCCGCCGCCATGACCGGACAGCGCTCACTGATGGTGCACGTGGAAGGCACGCGCGCCACCCGGGGCCGGCAGCCCGTGGGCAAGACCAGTTCCGTGTGGGCCGACCTGGCGCTCAGTGCCGGGCTGACCATCGTGCCGCTCCGCTACTGCGGAGGACTCCCCGTGAGCGGCACCGAGGCGCGCCTCGAGTTTCCCAGCGGCATGGGCGGGCAGACGCTCGTGCTGGGCCGCCCGATCGCGCATGAGGAGTTTGCGCAACTGCCCCTGGCCGCGCGTCGCGACCGCATCCTACAGGGCCTGGCCGAGCTCGAGCCATTCGATCACGACCCGGTGGGTGATGCGGCGTTTGCCTCGCGCGTGGCCGCCGCGCAGGCGCGCTGGGGCCTCGATGAGGTGCGTGCGGTGTTCCTGCTGCTGCAGGCCGCCGCGCAGGGCTGGTCGGCCGATGTCGAGGGGCTGCCGGCCGACGCGGTGACGCAGCGTGCCGGTGGCAGCGCGTTCTGGGAGTGGTTCGGCGCCTGACGGCGCCGTCACTCCCCGGGATCAGACGTCAATCTCGCCGGCATCCTCGGCCCGCTCCATGATGAAGCGGAACCGGGCCGACGCGTCCTTGCCCATCAGCTCGTTCATCACACGGTCTGTCACCAGCTGATCGGTGATCTGCACCTTCAGCAGCCGCCGCGTGCGCGGGTTGAGCGTCGTCTCCCACAGCACCTTCGGCATCATCTCGCCGAGACCCTTGAACCGCGTGATTTCGGGCGTGCCCCGTCCGGCCCGCTTCACGATGGCATCGCGCTGCGCATCGTCCAGTGCCCAGTGCGTTTCCTTGCCGATGTCGATGCGGTAGAGGGGCGGCTGTGCCAGATAGACCCGCCCGGCCTGGATGAGCTGCGGCATGTGCCGGAACAGGAAGGTCAGCAGCAGCGTCGAGATGTGGTGGCCGTCCGAGTCGGCGTCGGCCAGCAGGATCACCTTGCCGTAGCGCATGCGCGCGAGGTCGAACTGCTTGCCCACCCCGCACCCCAGCGCCGTCACCAGATCGGCGAGTTCCTTGTTCTCGAGCACCTTGGCCGTCGACACGCCTTCCGTATTGAGCACCTTGCCGCGCAGCGGCAGGATGGCCTGGCGCGCCCGGTCGCGCCCCTGCTTCGCCGATCCACCGGCCGAGTCGCCCTCGACGATGAACAGTTCGCTGGCCAGTGAGCCAGGGCTTGTGCAGTCCGCCAGCTTGCCGGGCAGGTTCACGCGTCCCGCGGTGGGCCCCTTCCGCACGACCTCCTGCTGCGCCGCGCGACTGGCCTCGCGGGCGCGTGCCGCCAGGATGATGCGGGCCACGATGGCCTCGGCCACCGACTGCGTGTGGTTGAGCCACTGCTCGAGGGCCGGTCGCACCAGCCCGTCGATGGCGGACAGCACTTCGGGATTGTTCAGCCGATCCTTGGTCTGGCCCTGGAACTGCGGCTCGGCGATGAACACCGACAGCACACCCGTCGTGCCCTCGCGGATGTCGTCGGCCGTCAGGGTCACGCCCTTCGGCGACAGGTTGTGGGTCTCGATGAAGTTGCGCACGGCCTTGCCGAGCCCGGCCCGCAGGCCGTTCTCGTGCGTGCCGCCCGAGGCCGTCGGAATGCCGTTCACGTAGCTGCGCAGGTGCTCGTCGGTCGACTCGGTCCACTGCAGCGCCAGCTCGAGCTTGACCACGCCGTCCTTCTCGAGGACAAACGGCGCGTCATGCACGGGCTTCGCCCCGCGCTCCGACACAATTTTCTTCAGGAAGTCGAGCAGCCCATCGGCATGCTGGAACGTGTCCTTGCGTCCCTGCGCTTCGTCTTCGAAGGTCACCTTCACGCCGCGGTGGAGGTAGCTGGCCACTTCGAGCCGCTCGCGGATCACCTGCGCATCGAACTCGACCTTGGGGAAGATGGTCGAGTCGGGCCGGAAGAATACCGTCGTGCCGCTGCCACGCGCCGGCCCCACCTTCCGGATGGGCCCCTCGGGCTTGCCCTGGCGGAAGCGCATTTCCCACTGCGCTCCGTCGCGGCGCACCGTGGCCGTCAGCTCGCGCGAGAGCGCATTCACCACGCTGGCGCCGACGCCGTGCAGCCCGCCCGCCGTCTTGTAGTTGCCCGACTCGAACTTGCCGCCGGCATGCAGCACGGTGAAGATCACCTCGAGCGCACTCTTCTTCGTGGTGGGATGCACATCCACCGGAATGCCGCGCCCGTCGTCCTCGATGGTAATCGACGTTCCGTCGCGATGCAGCGTCACCCGGATGTTCGAGGCATGCCCATTCATCGCCTCGTCGATCGAGTTGTCGAGCACCTCCCACACGAGATGGTGCAGGCCGGCGCTGCCGACCCCCCCGATGTACATGCCGGGGCGCTTGCGGACGGGCTCGAGGCCTTCGAGCACCGTGATGTCTTTGGCGGTATACGTCGTCGACACGATATCCGATGATTCTACGGGAAACCCCGTGCAGCCGTGACGATGTGATATCTCTGGAGGCCGTGCATCCCCGGGTCGTCGGATTTGGCGTGGCGGCGCTGGTGCTGGCCGCAGCGCTGGGCCTCGGCTGGTGGCTGACGCCGCCGGCCGGGCCGCGCTACACCGTCGCCAGGCGGACGACGGCGCACCACATGCTCGTCCTCGACATCGAAACGCGTGATCCCGAAGACGCGCTGGAACTGGCCGAACTGATCACGCGGGACGAGCGGGCCCGCTATGAGGAGATTCTGGTCTTCTTCCACCAGCCGCATCACCGGCGGGCCCTGCGTCGCGTGCAGTGGACCCGCCAGGATGGCTTTGTGGAGTGGATATACCGCTAGCGCGAGGTCTTCTTCGCGCGCGCCGGCGCCTTGCGGGCGGTGGTCTTCCGGGCGGCCGGACGCTTGCGGGCAGCGCCCGTGCGACGTCCGCGCGTGCCCGTCAGCGACAGCTCGGGCGGCTGGGGCTCGTCGATGATCTCGTCGTCGTCGCCCTCGGGCAGCGGCTGGCGGTCGCCACCCACCGTGCCGAGCAGTTCGCGGGTCGGATCGATGGCCCCGCCCACGATGCGGTTGCCGATGTCATCGTCGGGCATCTCGTCTGACGCGGCCAGCGGTAGTGGCTGGTGCTCCGGACCTTCGCCCGTGTCTTCCTGCTGATCGTCTGCCGCCCCGGCCTGTGCACCGGGCGCCAGTGTGGCCCATCCGTGCGGCACCGGGCCGCGCGCGGCCGTGCCTGCGCCGCTGAAGACGCGCAGCGCGCCCTGGCGGTCGCGCTCGAGCTTGAGCAGGCCGTCCTTCTGGCAGGCCCGCATCAGATCGGCGATGGAGCCGTACTTGCGCTCGTCGAAGGTCGGATCGGCCGCCCGCAGGAACTGCTTGAACTGCCGCGGATACATCGGCCAGCGCGGCGGCACGGTGGCCTCGGCCAGCACGCGACGCACGAGAGCCACGCCCTCCCCGAGGGACGGGCTGTCAGGGCGGCGCTGGGGCGCTGCGTCTGCGGATGGCGTCAGCTCGGCACCGGCCTGCGGCGAGCCCTCTTCGACGGCCATCGGTTCGGCCGGCACGTCAGCGAGCGGAGCCACGGCCGCATCGCCGGGTTCGTCACCCGGGCGGCCCTCGGCCAGTTCGACCAGCGTGGTGCGCCCCTGATGGCGCAGGACCACGATGCCCTGCTGGGCGAGCTTGTCGGCGAAGTCGCGGAAGCTGCCCGAACCGTAGTCGCGCTCAGAGAACGATGAGTCGAGCTGCAGCAGCGTGCTCTTCAGCAGGCCCAGCTGCGGCGTGACCTCGCGGTCCGCCAGCACCTGTAGGGCGCGCTTCACCAGCGCCACGGCACCATCGATGCTCTGGCCGCCGTGGGCGGCGCCGCCGCGCGACCGCTCACCGCGTTCGGCCCGCGCGTGCGGACGGCGGTCGGGGACGATGTTCTCGTAGGCGATGAACTCGGTGCAGTTCTTCTGCATCACCTGGCTGGTGAAGGCACGGCCACCCACCACAAAGACCTTGCGGTCGTACTGCTTGAGCTTCTCGACCAGGGTGATGAAGTCGCTGTCGCCGCCTACGATGACGAAGGCATTGATGTGCGCATGCGTGAAGGCCATCTCGAGGGCATCGAGGGCCAGGTTGATGTCGGCGCCATTCTTGTCGCCGCCGGGGGTCATCACGCGCTGCACGAGGCGCACGGCGTGGTTCGACATCGCGCGGCCGTAGTCGCCCGACCGCTTCCAGTCGCCGAAGGCGACCTTGGTCACAATCTCGCCGCGTTCCTTGATGGCTTCGAGCACGGCCCCGATGTCAAAGGGGAGGCCGAGGGTGGTCTTCACGCCGATTTCGACGTTGTCGAAGTCGATGAACACCGCAATCTTCAGTTTCTGATCAGACATGCCGATGGATCTCTCGAGGGGGGAAGCGCGGTGGCCGCCACGGCTACTTGCCGCTGACGTGTCACCGCCGGAGCCCGGGCTGCTTCACGTGGCTCGGACTTCAGTATACCCCCAAGCACGCACCGGATGGTGCGGACCGCTATTTCCGCTTCGCCGTGAAGCTGCCGGTCAGCATGCCGCCGATGTTCATCGTGCCCTTCATCGCGTCACCGTCGACGGTGCCCTCGTAGGTCACCGGGGCCTGCTGCCCCTGCACGTTAATCGTGAAGGAAAACTCGATGGCCGATCCCTTGACCGTGCCTTCGAGGTCCGACGTGCCCAGCTGGCCTTCATACTGGCCCGTCAGCGTCTCGCCCTCCTGCCTGAACACGATGGTGGGCGTGCCGCTACCCTGGCCTGTGTCGACGGTGAACAGCCACGCACCCGAGACCGATGGGGCCTGTGCGCGACCCACCGCCAGGGTGGCCGCCAGCAGCACCGGCACGAGTGCCCACGAAACGAGAACACGCATCATGATGACCTCCGTTCCTGAGACGCGCGGGCGATCCTAGCAGATGCGTCCACCCCCGGTGCCCGGTAAGATGGCGGCATGGCTCAGCATCATTTCCGGTCTGTGCGCCTCCTCACGACACTCCTCCTGCTGGCGCTGTGCGTGCCCGCGCCGGCACAGCCCGTCGACCCCCAGGTCTCGACCCAGGCCCTGTTCGAGACCGGCGAATTCGATGCCGTGCTCGCGCGCGTGGCCGAGGGCAGCGACGCGGCGCCCGAGGATATCTTCATCGCGGGCATGACGCTGCAGAAGCGCGAAGACCTCGAGGGCGCGTCGGCACAGATGCACCGGCTCGAGGCAGGCGACGACGAGGTGTGGGCGACGATTGGCCGGTCGGCGGTGGCGCTGTTCTCGAACCGTGACGCCGAGGCCCTCGAGGAAGCACGCAAGGCCGTGTCGCTCGACGGCGAGCATGTGTTCGCGCAGTACCAGCTGGGACTCGCCGCCGTCGGCAACAGCGACTTCGGCACGGCGACGCGGGCCTTCACGCGCGTGCTCGAGCTGCGTCCCTCGTTTGCCTACGCCCACTACTACGCCGGGCGCGCGTACCAGCGGCAGCGCAACCTGGCGAAGGCGGCCGAGCACTACCGGCGATTCCTGCAGATGGCGCCGGCATCAGCGGACACCGCCACCGTGCAGGCCCTGCTGCGCGCGCTCAAGTAGCAGCCGTCCGGGCCCGGGTCAGAAAATGTGCCCGAAGCCCAGATAGTACCGGCCCGATCCGACCTGGTTGGCACGCCGCGTCGAGTTGAGCGGCACCGCCGCTGGCACACCGAAATCGAGCCGCAGCAGGCCGATCGGCGAGTTGACGCGCAGGCCGATGCCGTAACCGACGCGCAGGTCGGGCGCCGAGAATTGTGCGCGGTCGAAGGCATTGCCCGCGTCGACAAACGCCAGGGCGCCCAGCCAGCGCCCGAGTGACACGCGCGCCTCCTGATTGACCACGAGCATCGACCGGCCACCCGACGGCGTGCCGTCGGGATACAGCGGGCCGAGTCCGTTTTCCGCATAGCCCCGGACGGTGGTGCCGCCACCGGCAAAGAAGCGATCCACCGGTAGCAGCTCGTCTGGACCGAAACCCGTGCCGGCCAGCACGCGCGCCGCGATGACCACAGGCCCCCACGAGCGGAAGGCTGACTGCTGCACGAAGACCTTGCCGTAGCGGGCGTCCGACCCGAGCCCGCGCGCGGCCTGCTCGAGTGACACCGACGAGAAGGTGCCCCGCGTCGCACTCACCGGATTGTCACGGCGGTCGATGAGGGCGGCGGCGGTCACCTGGCCCACGGTGGCCCGTTCGTCGAGCGGGAAGAAATCGAGCGGCGATGGCGACGGGTCGTAGGTGTGGCTCGTCTCGAGCCGGTATCCGTACGTGACCTCCCAGCCCCGCCGGCGACGCCAGCGCTGCTCGAGGCTGATGCTGGCCGTGTCGGTGATGCTGACCACACTGCGCTCGAACCGCATGCGCTCGCGTGACACCGCCCCGAACAGGCCCGTGCGCACGGGCAGGCCGAAGAGGCTGGCGTTCTGCAGGAAGGTGTTGGCGCGCTGATAGTCCCGCTCGATGCGCGTGGCGACACCGGCCGTCAGCGCACGGCCGAACACATTCTGGTTGCGCAGCTCGCCGATGACGCCCACGGCGGTGTCCACGCGTCCCGTCTCACCGGCGATTTCGCGGTCGCGGTCCGCCTGGGCACCGTACCGCAGACGCCAGGGCGCGTACTCCTCGACGGTCACCACCGCGACCACCGGCTGGTCGCCGCCCTCGGGAGTGCCATCGGGTTCTGCCGTGATGTCCACCGCGCGGAACACATTCGTGTCGAAGACACGCTTGCGCGCCAGCGCCCATTCATCGAGGTTGACCGGCTCGCCCTCGTGCAGCCGCAGGGCTCCGCGCACGACGCCGTCCCTGGTGCGGGCCGTGCCGCGCGTCTCGACGCGCCGCAAGACCTGGCGCAATCCTTCCGTCACCGTGAGGCTCACGTCGACGGTCCCCGGCGCGCCAGGCGTCGCCGCCACCGAGACGGACACATCGTTGAAGCCCTGCAGCCGGTATTGCCGGTCCACGCGGTCGCGCGCCCGACTCACCGCCGCCAGGGTGTAGGCGTCGCCGGGACGCAGCTCTGTGGCGTCGGCCATGGCCACCAGGCGCACATCGCTGACCCCCGCCCAGCGCACCTCGCCCACCACCGCACGCGCGCCCTCGACGATGCGCACGGGCAGCTCGGCGTGGTCGCCCTCCATGCGTGGTGGATCCACGGCCACCGTCGCCGCCAGGTAGCCGTTTGACCGGTAGTGCTGCTGCAGCGCCTGCGCGAGCCGCTGCCGGTCGGCCCATCCGTCCGTTGACAGACCCGCGCGCGCCACGACCGCTTCGAGGGCATCACGCCCGATCTGCGCATTCCCCTCGTAGACGCGCTCGCGGCGGGTCGATGCCGGGCCGGGCGTCACCGAGATCCGCACCGTCTTCACCGGCCCGTCCACATCCATGAGGCCGGTCACCTTGCCTGTCATCTGCCCGCGGCTGAGCAACAGGCGGCGCACCCGGGCCTCGGCGTCCTGCACCACGAAGCGGTCAAACACCGCGCGGCTCCACATCTCGCGCACGTCGGTTATCAGGCGCGGCGGCACCTCGAGCCCCTCGACCTCGAGCCGTGTCTCGGGCCCGCGGGCAATGGCGTAGGTGACCTCGACCGTCCCGTCCTCGCGCGTCTCGCGCTCGCCGCGTACGCGGGCCTCGGCATAGCCCATGGCCACCAGGACGCCACGCAGGGCATCGATGTCGCGCTGCCACGTGAGGTAGTCGAAGTCGCGGCCCGGCGCCAGCCGCACGCGCCGGCGCAGGTCGCGCTCAGTGACGGGCGCGTAGTCGCCCACCAGGGCGATGCCGGCCACGCGCACGCTGTCACGCCGCGTCGGCGTCGTCCGCCGCCGCGTGCCTCCGAAGGTGACGTCATGCCGCACACCCGCGCCCAGCGTGCCATCGTCGCGCGAGATGGCCCGCACCTCGAGTGTCGGTCGGGGATAGTAGCTGACCACGAACGTGGTCTTGCCGTTCTGGCGGAGGTTCTGGGAGAGGACGAATTCCACCGTGTCGCGGACCCGCTTGGAGAACGTGAGGCGCGTGACCGGATTGGCGTTGTCCTGGAACAGCAGGCTGGGATCTTCGCGGAACTCGTCGCGCACCACGTCGCCGCGATCGAGGCGCACGCTGTCGAAACCCATCTGCCGGCCCGTGACGCCCAGCAGGTCGCTCGACAGCAGCGTCAGCGCATTGCTGCCCGTGACCGCCCCGCCGAAGAGCGCCGTGGCAATCTCTTCGTCAGTGCCGCCGTTCTCCGACTGCAGTTCGTAGGAGAACCGTTCGGGCGTGCCCTGCAGCGTGAGCGTGACGGTGCCCTGCCCGGGCAGTCGAGTCTCGGCCTGCAGGTCGAGGTCAGGTTCGATGCGCGACAGGTTGGTGAACGAGACCGTCCCGCGCGTCAGCGTGAAGGCACGTCCTGCCGCGTAGAGGGTGCCGCCCTCGCGGAACGTGGCCCGGCCGCTGAGGCCGGGCTGCGCATAGGTGCCCACCAGCCGCACCTGCGCGCCGGTGTCGAAGCGACCATAGTTGTTGTCGACGCGAATGTCCTCGTCTGTCGTGACGGCGATGTCCAGCCGCATGGCGTCGATGAGCGTCGGGGCCGGCTGCACCCCGGATGTCGAGGCGGCGCGGGCCAGTGCCGCCAGGCTGATGGGGTCGGTGTAGCCGCTACGCCTGATGTGCACGTCGCCGCGGGCACTCAGGTCGTACACATCGCCACCCACGGCACGGACAGTGAGCTGCGCGTCCACTTCACTTCGCAGTCCCACCGGATACTCGACGCCAAGTCCCCGGGCGACGACCGTCAGCTCGCCCTCCTGCAGGCCATCGCTGGTGACCCGCGCCTCGCCCGAGATGCTGACCTCGCCACCATTGGCCTCGCCGCGCAGATTCTCGAAGGTGACGCGGTTGCCCGCCAGGCGAATCGGGCCACTGACGCCGGTCGCCACGAGCCGCGGCGACTGCAGCGCGAACTCTGCGCCGCGCAGGGTGATCGCGCCGGCAAAGTCAGGCGCGCTGGGCGTACCTCCGATATACACGGCCACATTCGCCAGGCCGTCGACCGATACATCGGGCAGCACCGCCGACAGCACCCGCATGACCGCCACGCCGCTCAGGTTCAGGTTGAGGGCCGGCTCGGCTGGCAGCAGGTCGACATTGCCTTCCAGATAGAGCCGCGTGGACATCGCCTCCCACGCGATATCATCCATGGACAGGATGCCGCGCGTCAGCGAGACGTTGGACGGACGCACCTGTGTCACCGCCACGCCACCGGCATCAAACGCCCCGCGCTCGAGGACAAACTGGCCCGTGGCCTCGCGCACGTTGAAGTCTGGCAGCCGGCCGCGCCCGCTGAAGGTAAAGGGACCGCTGATGCGGGCAAACTGCAGGCTGCCGGTGATGCTCTCGATCCGGAACGCGTCGCCTT
>Ga0315902_10002822_pt1 | contig 26584 bp, 27 predicted proteins | sample LakEriMetagenome_9_FD_203523 | JGI IMG/M metagenome (GOLD analysis project Ga0315902, IMG submission 203523) | Freshwater fungal communities from buoy surface, Lake Erie, Ohio, United States - Buoy 12 MA117 | ecosystem: Environmental > Aquatic > Freshwater > Lake > Lake biofilm | place: USA... | reverse complement strand
GGTATCGGTGGCGGATTCCTTGCCATCCCAGTACTTGTCCTCTACTTTGGAACTCCGCAAATTGTGGCCGCCGGAACTTCACTTTTAATTATCTCCGTGAACTCGCTAACCGCTTTCGTTGGCCATCGCTCTCAATGGGCCGATGTGCAATGGCATATTCCGATTCTGATGGGCGCATCCGCCATTGTCATCGCCCAAATCTCATCACAGTTCTCCCATAAGACTTCGCCGGTACTTTTGCGACGAGCGTTCGCCTATCTGCTATTTACGATTTCGCTCTTTACTATCTTTAAAACCTATTTTTGAGGTTTTAATTCTTAATAGCACGCGACATAAAACCGGCGAGAACTAACATCGCTACCGGATATGCCATTCCAACTTTAATATTTGTATATTCAGCGATTAGCCCAGTGATTGAAGGTCCAAAGAAGAACCCAGCGATCCCAATTACGCCAACTCTAGAAATTGCCACCGCCGGTGCCATCCCTGGCGTTTTACTAGCGGCCAGAATGAATGCCGGAAACATAGGCCCGATTCCCATACCTGCAGCAATGAAACCAATATTTACAATTATCAAAGCTGGGATTGGATATGAGTCTGACATTGGAATCGCAATCGCAATCGCAATCCCCCAGATACTTCCACCTAAATAACCACCAAGTTTTACCAGGCGCGCTGGACCGAAGTGGTCAAGAGCGCGATCTCCCAAGAAACGGCTTACGATCATGGCGAGTGCAAAAGATGCGAAGGCAGATGCATAAACCCCTTTCTCGTATCCCATCTCATCCCGCAATAAAATTGCACCCCAATCACTTGCGGCTCCTTCACCAATCAGGCTTGCCATTAATCCAAATCCCAAGAACCAAAGTGGCATAACTGATTTACCAATTAACGGAATCTTTGATTCGTGTTCTTCTTCACCTTTATGTCCATCAATGCTTGAAGGAAGTAAGTAATAAGCCGCAATTAAGTAAGCAAAGACTGATACGAGGGAAATTGCAATCAAATTAGCTTGAGGTGAAACATGGCGAGTAATCAATCCGCCAATAACAGTAGTTAAGAATGCTCCAGTACTCCACATCGCGTGAAATGAAGACATATAGCGCCGTCCCAAGATTTTTTCAATGACAGTGCCTTGAAAGTTGTAACACATATCGATAAGCGCGTAACCGAGCCCCATTGTGTACAGTGTTAGAAATAGCGTTACTGCATTTGTAGAAAGCGCCATCCCCGCCAAACCCGTGGGCATGATAAAAACGCCAAAGAAAATTGTGCGCTGTGAACCGTAGGTGTGCATTAAGCGGCCAGCTAGCTGTGCACCAGTTACCGAACCAAATGCGCTTCCCAATAAAACAAATCCAAAAGCGCCATTTGAAAGACCGATGGCATCTTTGATTTCCGGGATCCTTGGGACCCATCCCATAGAAACAATTCCCAGCAAGAGGAAAGAGATCCACAGAGAATTTCGCGCCAATTTCGCGCGATGAATTTGATCAATTGTTCCGCTAGACATTTGCCAAGGGTATCCTGCAACCATGGAAGGCGTATTGGAAAAGGCAGCGGTAAAACGTTTTATTCAAGCCGCCTCAGATCTTGGAGTAACGGGAGAAGTAACCGTTCTTTCAGAAACTGCCCGAACCGCAGTAGATGCAGCCAACGGTCTTGGCATTGAAGTCGGCCAAATTGCATCATCGCTAATCTTCAAATTGCCTTCTGGCAATCCTCTCTTGATTATCACGAGCGGTCGCCATCGCGTTGATACAGATTTAGTTGCGAAGAATTTAGGAATTCCAGAACTGGGACGAGCCGATGCAAATTATGTGAAGGAAGTATCTGGTTATTCGGTGGGAGGCGTTGCGCCGCTAGGTTGGATCACTCCCCCCGAGCAAATACTCATCGACCAAGCGCTCAATGATTATGAAGTTGTGTGGGCCGCTTCTGGCCACCCACACGCCGTTTACCCAACAACGTATACAGAATTAATTCAATGCACTGGTGCACAACCAATGGTTGTCGGCGATTAGCTCAGTAATTCCGCCAATAACTTTTCTACCCGCAATTTAATTTCATCACGAATCACACGCACCGGTTCAATCCCCTGCCCTGCTGGATCTTCCAGCACCCAATCTTCATAACGCTTACCAGGATAGAACGGGCAGACATCGCCGCAACCCATGGTGATAACCGCATCTGATTCTTGTACTGCCTCAGGTGTTAAAACTTTTGGTGTGTTATTTGCGATATCGATTCCGACTTCGGCCATCGCTGCAACGGCAACTGGGTTAATTGAATCTTTTGGAGCAGAACCTGCGGAAAGCACTTCTACGCGCCCCTGCCCGAGCTCGCGCATAAAGCCTGCCGCCATCTGTGAACGTCCGGCATTGTGTACACATACAAAGAGTACTGTTGGTTTGCTCATTTACTTCTCGTTTCTTGTTTTAGCTTTTGTTTGTTGAAGTTATAAATTTGGTTAAGGCAATACCCGCAATGGCACCAATCATTTGCGCTGCTATGAATGGCAAGACAGATGCAGGCGCAATGCCAGCGAATGAGTCAGAGAGTGTTCTTGCAACGGTTACCACGGGGTTGGCAAAGCTAGTTGATGAAGTAAAGAAGTAAGCGGCAGATATATAAGCGCCAACGAGAACTGGAATCTTGGCTTCGCTCTTTTGCGCGATTGCGGTGAAGATAATAAAGACCAAGCCAGCGGTGGCAAGAATTTCGCTCACGAAGAGATCGACGCCCGTGCGATCTTTCTGTGAGATTTCAATAATTGGTAATTTGAAGATGAAGTTAGCGAGTGCGACGCCAATGACCGCTCCGATTAGCTGTGCTACTAAATAAGCGGCGGTGAGTGAGGCGGTGATGTTCTTCTTAAATAACTGGATCACAGTCACAACTGGATTGAAGTGAGCTCCACTAATTGGGCCAAGTAAGGTAATTAAGATGTAGAGAATCAGACCGGTTGCCGCTGAGTTGATCGTTAACTGCACGCCAACATCTTTTGAAAGGTTGGTAGCCATTACGCCTGAACCGATTACAACTAGCAATAAGGTCGCAGCGCCAATGGCTTCGGCAAGTATTCGTCTCAAATTCACTCCCTAATCATCGGGCATAGATCAGCAGGTAATATCCTGCGGCAAAGAGTAATATCTGAATTTAAGATGAACCTTTCATTACAACTCTTCCCAACAGAGGCAAATGATGCGCCCTATATCGTGATGGTGCACGGGTTGGGCTCGGCAGCAACCGCCTGGAAGCCTTTGATCCCATTTCTACAACCTCAATACAACATCATCGCCGTGGACCTACCTGGGCATGGCAAAACGCCACTAGATAAATCACAACCGATGGATCCGCGTTCTTTAGCCAATTTAATAGTTAAAGAAGTTGCAAGGCAATTTAATGTGAACAGATTTGATTTAGTTGGAAATTCCTGGGGCGGATGGATCGCACTTGAGATCGCGGCCGAACATCCGCAGACTGTAAGGAGCGTTGTCGCCTTAGCGCCGGCAGGCTTCTGGCTGGCTTCCTTTGTGCAGATTTTTTCGGGAGTTTCAGCGCTTCGCTTTTTGGCAAGAAGTACTGCGGCGATAGCTCCCGCATTTTTAAAGTACGAGTGGGCGCGCAAATCAGGTTTTGAAAGAGTGAGTCCGCGCTGGCGAAATTTCTCAATTGAACTTTGCGTGGATGCAACTATTGCTATTGCTAACTCCCCTGGATATGTACCAGGCTCAAATGCAATGGTGCAAAAACGATTTGATTCTGTGATTAATTCTGCGATTCCAGTAACAATCATTTTTGGGGATAGCGATAACACGCTTCCTGCGACAGCGTGTCAAGAACGCACAATGGCACCGGCTCACTCGAAGTGGAAGATATTTGAAGAGTGTGGGCACGCGCCAATGTGGGATCACCCGCAAGAAGTCGCAGCAGAAATCTTTGCAGCATCAGGTGTCAGTAAATGAGTAGCGAGCTCGTCACAGTTATTTACTTCTGGAAGTTAAAGCAGCACAGAGTTGGTTTTGCGCTTCTTCGTATGGCGCTCGACCGCGGCGCTTTACGCCGAATAAACGGTGTGCGCTTTGCCAAGATGCTTGGTACCGGAAAAGGGGAGTCATTCACGCCTCGTGATGCCGATGCCAATCGCTGGGGCGCGCTAGCAGTAATTGAGCGATCTCAGTTGGAGTCTCTAGATTCATCTTCACTGATTAAACGTTGGCGTAAAAATAGCGCCGATGAAGTTAGATATTTGCTAGATCCGATCTCATCTCACGGGCTGTGGGCAAAGACCAATCCCTTTGCATATTCGGCAGTGCAGACTGATGGTGAAGTGATTGCCATTACTCGTGCTCGAATTAAATGGTTCCAGAATTTGCGATTCTGGCGCGCTGTCCCACCTGTGACGCAAAGTCTTCACTCATCTCCTGGGCTAATTAATACCATTGGGATCGGTGAAGCCCCCATCGGATTGCAAGGAACCTTCTCGCACTGGCAAACAGGTGCAGCTCTTCGAAACTTCGCATATAAGGGTGCTGCGCATCAAGAAGCGATCGCTGCGACTGAGCGCCACAATTGGTATGCCGAAGAACTCTTCGCCCGCTTTGCAGTACGCGATATCCGCGGCTAAAAATCGCTAAATTACAATGTAATCCGTAAGTAGGGCAGACTTAGCCTATGTCGATTCGTCATTACAACCCACGCCGGCGCCATCGCCGCGGCATTTCGGATCGCTCCCGCTTTTTTCTTTACCTAATTCTATCTGCCGCACTTCTATTGCAAGTTTCTTATCCGTTGCTCGATGGTGAGTCACTGCGTGTTGTAACCATTGCAACTGTTTATTGGGGTGCGGCCGCTATGGCGCTTCACGCACTACTTTCTTTTGGCGCGCGCTATGCATTTACCTATTTGGTAATTTCACTAACCTTCGGTTTCTTTATTGAATTACTTGGAGTTTCAACTGGCTGGCCTTTTGGTGTTTATGAATATGATCCTTCACTTGGTCTGCAATTAATCGGCGTTCCACTCGTAGTTCCATTTGCTTGGGCGATGATTGCCCATCCGATATTATGTGTTGCAAGGCGCGTCACCAATAACTGGGTATTTCTCTATGGTGGATTCGGAATGATGTCTTATGACTTATTCCTTGATCCACAAATGGTTAACGCCGGTCGTTGGACTTGGGAAGTACCTGGCTCACACGTTCCATTTATGCCAGAAATTCCACTTTCGAATGCCTTTGGATGGTTGCTATCTGGCATGGCGCTGATAGCTATGCTCCACTTGGCGCTCCCCCGCGAGCGAAGAAAGCAAAGTGCAAGTTATACCGCAGTTGATTTCTTCTTAATCTGGACCTGGTTTGCTGGAGTAGTTTCAAATATCTTCTTCTTCGATCGCCCCGGAATTGCGTTTCTATTCGGAGCTTGCTTTGGTCTCTTCCTTGCACCATATCTATTCTCGCGCTGGCTCGGGCGCCCTTAACTATTTAAACGTGTTTACTAACTTTATTTTCTTTGCAACAGCGCTACTTCTGCTTTTGGCAATTACTAATTTCTTTACAATTCGCCGGCCAAAATCCGCAACTCAGCGCTCGGAAAGCGTAAGCATCCTGATTCCAGTGCGAAATGAAGCCGAAAATATCTCCGATTTGGTTTTGAGCCTGCAGGCGCAGCAATTCTTAGTTAATCCTGAAATCATCTTCATAAATGATTCATCTACCGACGAAACTCTAGAAAAGTTGCAGCACGCTACGCAGGGTGGAGCGCAGATAAAAGTTGTAAACGCTCCAAGCCTTCCCAATGGTTGGCTGGGCAAGCCGTGGGCACTACAGCAAGGATTTTTACAAGCAAATGGCGAAATTGTTGTAACTCTTGATGCAGACGTTCGATTAACTCCGACAGGTATCTCCCAGGCAATTGCAATGTTAGGTGAGCGTTCATTTATTTCACCGTACCCAAGACAGATCGCTAAAACTTTTTCGGAGCGCTTGATTCAACCTTTGTTGCAATGGTCGTGGATGAGCACAGTGCCACTGCGCATTGCTGAAAATTCTTCAAGAACTTCACTCGCTGTTGCTAATGGACAATTCTTCGTTGTGCGCAAGAGCGCGCTAAATAAAATTGGCGGTTTTGAAGCCATTGCATCCGAAGTGCTAGATGATATGGAATTGGCGCGGGCGCTAATCAAATCTGGCGCACGCGGAGGAGTCGGCGATGGGTCTTCACTTGCCCAAACACGGATGTATCAAAACTTTACAGAAATAAGAGCGGGTTATGGAAAATCCCTCTGGAAGGCTTTTGGAAAGAAAAGCGGCAGCGCTGGCGCGATCACATTTCTATTTGCAACTGGTATCGCTCCGTTAATTTCATGGGCTACTGGAAGCCCACTTGGTTTCTTGGCCTATGGATTTGTTGTAATTACGCGAATGCTCAGCGCTTATCGCTCGCGCGGAAAGTTAATGGATTCACTTCTACATCCAATTTCCTGCGCTATCTTGATCTATCTAATTATCTTTAGCTGGCGCGCACGCGGTGTTGTTGCGTGGAAAGGTCGCACGCTATGAGTAAGGCAAAAGAAAAAGTTCTGGTAATCGGCGCAGGCATGGGCGGTATGTGCGCTGCTGCGCGCCTGGCTAGAGCAGGATATGAAGTAACTGTCTTTGAATCATCTGATCGACACGGTGGAAAATGCCGTACCGAATGGGTCGGCAACTACGCCTTTGACACAGGTCCATCACTTTTGACTTTGCCTGCGGTCTATCGTGATTTCTTCCAACGAACCGGTGAGGTGATGGGTCGAGTAGTCGAGCTGCAATCCGTTAGCCCATCTTTTGATTACCGATTCACCGACGGCAGTGCGGTTCGTTTTGCCAACCTGTCGCGTAAAGAAACCTTGGCTGCGATTGAAAGTTCCTTCGGCCTGGCATCTGCGCAAGAGTGGGATCAAATAATGCGCCAAGCTGAATCAATGTGGGATGTTTCGCGCGAACCATTTATTGAATCTGAACTGCGATCAATGCTCTCACTTTTGAAACGTCCGACCTTGCTGCGAGATCTGCGGATAATTTCGCCGTGGAAATCAATGCGCGATTTGAAGGTGAAGGATCTGCGCCTTCGCAATATCTTGGATAGATATGCAACTTACAGCGGCTCGGATCCGCGCGTAGCACCAGCGGTGCTCGCTTCTATTGCCTTTGTAGAAGAAGCTTTCGGTGCCTGGCATATCAAAGGTGGAGTTGGGAAGTTAGCTGATGCGGTTTATCAAAGATGCTTAGATCGCGGCGTTAAGTTTGAATTTAATGTCAAGGTCTCTCAAATAAATCATGATGGAAATTCCACAACCGGCATCACCTTGGCCGATAGCCGAAAAATTGACACTTCCATAGTCGTCGCAAATGCTGATGCCACGGCGGTATACAACAAATTGATAACTGGCAAAGTTAAGAAAATTCGCAAAGAACGTTCTAACTTAGCTAAGGCTGATCCCTCGCTTGCTGGCTTCTCATTACTGCTTGGACTTCGCCCCAGCGAAAGCGAGACTGGACTTTCTCATCACAATATTTTCTTTCCAGAAAATTATGATGCTGAGTTTGTAGATATATTCGATCGCAAGAAACCGGTCGCTGATCCAACTATCTATCTCTGCGCACCTAGAGATGAGTCTATGGTTAAGCATCCTGGACACGAAGCTTGGTTTGTATTGGTAAATGCACCACGACACGATCAAAGTGGCGCTGACGGTTTTGATTGGAATGATTCAGATTTCAACCATAAATATGCGATGCAAATAATTGATTCATTGGAAGCTCGCGGTATAGCAATCCGTGATCGTTTAGAAGTGTTAGAGATTCGCACACCGGCAGATTTAGAGAGAACCGTATCTGCACCCGGGGGTGCGATCTATGGAACTTCCAGCAATGGGGCGCGCTCTGCATTTATGCGCGCTAAGAATCGCTCGCCGCTGAAAGGTTTGTATTGCGTAGGTGGATCGGCTCATCCGGGGGGCGGGCTGCCTTTAGTTGGACTAAGCGCTGAGATTGTTGCGCAGGCTATTGTGGGCAAAGCGAGCCACTAAGCCAAAACTTAATGCCTGCAAAATGGCGAGAATTGCCATAGTTACGGTAACTAGTTCGAAACTCAGTGCGTAAAAAACGAGAGCGATAAAAATAAAGCTGGCACGCACTGGACGTTCTGCAGGAGTAACCACACCAACGCCACTGATTCCTAGTGAAGTTAGCCGTGCACGTGCATACTCTTGCGTTGAAGCAATTACGTAAGTCGCAAGCACCAACCAAGCGGGTGCGCCAATTCGATAGGCAACATAAAACCAGAGCGCTTCGCTTATGCGGTCGGCAACCGAATCTAATATTGCCCCAAATGAACTCTGCCGCTTTTGAAAGATAGCAACGCTACCATCAATTCCATCAGCGTAAAGAGATAAAACCAACAGTGGAATCGCCCAAAGCGAGAGCGGATTTGCTGCCATTGCAATTGCAAATAGGACTCCGAGCAGAGTCAAAATATTTGGAGTGATATGTAATTTAGAGAGAAACTTTGCGGATGCAAATGAAATAGCCAACCAGGTTTTTACGATTCCTTTTATATCGGCTCCCCCGTGCAAATCACTCCACGTGGAGTTGAATTCTTCCTTTTTCATGCCCGCTTCTTATCTTTAATCTGGGCGAATATCTCGCGCGTAGCAGTTGATGTATTCATAGTATAAAAATGTAAACCAGGAACTCCGGCAGACAAAAGTTCTTCGCAAAGCTTGGTCGCTAATTCAACGCCTAACTTTCGAACATCATCCGGGTTATCTTTTACTTTTTCAAAGGCGGCAGATATCGCGCTAGGTATCGGGGTCCCAGTCAATTCAGCCATTCGATTAAATTGATTGACATTTGTAACTGGCAAGATTCCTGCGATGATTGGCAACTGTGAACCGCGAGCGGATAACTTATCGACTAGCAATTTCCATTTAGCGGCTTCAAAGAAGAATTGTGTTGTAGCAAAAGTTGCTCCAGCGGCTTCCTTGCGAATAAGTGTTTCTACATCTGCAGAAAAATCTCCATTTGATGCCGGATGCCCATCCGGAAAGGCGGCCACACCAATTGTGAATCCGCCAAAGTCTGCTGCCAAAGAAACTAATTCATCCGCATGATTTAAACCGCCAGGCGTTGGTGACCACGGTGCGCGTGGACCACCTGTTGGATCACCGCGAAGCGCCAAAATATTGTGAATTCCAGCTGCTTTGTAACGCGACAAAATTTCCAACAATTCTTCTCGTGTAGAACCAACGCAAGTTAAATGTGCAACGACTGGCAATTTCGTGTGCTCGGTAATTTCAGAGGTGATTCGTATCGTGCGATCACGCGTTGATCCACCTGCTCCGTAAGTGACGGAGATGAAGTCTGGGGCGATCGGCTCAAGCGCGGTAATTGCGCTCCAAAGGCGGTTTTCACCCTCTTGGTCTTTGGGCGGGAAGAATTCAAATGAGTAGGTGACGGCATCCCCGTCTCTCTTCATGCGCATCTCCATGCGGTCAGGGTACCGTTGCGCCGTGGTTAACGATGCGCGTGGCACGCTCCTTGAGATTCGCGAGCAGGTTCAGAGCGAACTCACCTCATATTTAGCGTTGCAACGCGAATACCTTTCATCGATCGGTTCAGAGCTGGCGCCGGTCTGCGATGCCCTCGAGTCATTTCTTTTAGAAGGTGGCAAGCGGTTGCGTCCGTTATTTGCATACGCCGGCTTTAGCGCAACAGGTGTTACTCCTACCGCCGCTGATATTCGCGCCTTCACCAGCCTTGAATTGTTGCAAGCCTGTGCGTTGATTCACGATGATTTGATGGATCGCTCTGACACACGTCGTGGCAAACCAGCAATACATCGCCACTTTGAGAATTTACATCAACAAGATGCGATGAACGGCTTATCGGATCAATTCGGTGAAGCAGCTGCAGTGTTACTTGGTGATCTAGCCCTTGTTTGGTCAGATCATTTACTTCATACATCTGGCGTTGCAAATGATGCGTTGTTATCGGCGCTTTCGGTACACGATGAGATGCGCATTGAATTGATGGCTGGACAGTATTTAGATGTTCGTGAAGCTGGTGAAAAATCCCCCAGCGTTGATCGTTCGCTGCGAATTGCAAGGTATAAATCTGGCAAGTACACGATTGAACGACCCCTTCATTTAGGCGCGGCGCTGGCGGTTACCGATCCGGCCAAGCGTAAAGATCTGACAAATGTTTTGAGCACTTATGGGCTTCCACTCGGTGAAGCTTTTCAGTTGCGCGATGACATGCTCGGAATCTTTGGTGATCCATCGGTAACGGGAAAGCCGGCAGGAGACGACATTCGCGAAGGTAAGCGAACAGTGTTGATGGCTATGACCTTTGAGCGCACCGATCAGGAAACTCGAGCGAAACTAAGCGCCGCACTCGGTCGCGCAGACCTAACCGTGGATCAAATCGAAGAGGTTCGTGATCTGATCACGGCAACGGGTGCGGTGAAAGTTGTCGAAGATCTCATTGATGGGCTACTTTCCAACGCGCTAACTGCCGCAAACTCTGCTGAAATTGCTCCCTCAGCCCGCGAGTTACTTGTCGAACTCGCAACTAGCGCAATCCGTAGGAGCCATTAAATGCCCGCAAAAGTTAAAGGACCCACCGATCACGTTGTCGTCGTCGGTGCCGGGTTAGCTGGATTAAGTGCTGCACTTCGTTTAGCTGGTGCTGGACGCAAAGTAACGGTTGTTGAACGCGAGAGCGTTCCGGGCGGGCGAAACGGTTTGCTAGAAAAAGATGGTTACTCATTTGATACTGGGCCATCTGTGTTAACTATGCCATCGCTTATTCAAGATGCATTTAGTTGCGTTGGCGAAGATATGAAAGATTGGCTGGAACTTTCTCCACTAAAACCACTTTATCGCGCCTTCTATCACGATGGTTCACAAATTGATGTGCACGCCAACACTGCTGAAATGGAAGAAGAAATCCGTCGTACGGTAAGTGCTGAAGAAGCGCTGGGCTATCGCAGATACGTAGAGTTTGTAACCAAGTTATACAAGTACGAGATGAACGATTTTATCGATCGCAATATTGATTCACCATTTAATTTACTTACCCCCAACTTGGCGCGCTTGATCGCACTTGGCGGATTTAGACGACTCTCCCCGAAAGTAAATCAATTCCTAAAGGATCCTCGTCTGCAAAAAGTTTATTCTTTCCAGGCGATGTATGCCGGCGTTAGCCCACAACAAGCCTTAGCAATTTATGCAGTTATCGCTTATATGGATTCAGTTAATGGTGTCTTCTTCCCTAAGGGCGGAATGCACGCTGTTCCGCGCGCACTAGCCGCTGCCGCAGAAAAGCACGGCGTGACATTCAAATACAACACCACAGTCACAAAATTAGATGTTGAGAATGGACGCGCTAAAGCGGTAATCACCGACAAGGGCGAACGCATCGAATGCGATGTTGTAGTAATGAATCCTGACCTTCCTGTTGTGTGGCGCGATCTACTTGGTAAAACTCCCCTGTCGATCAAGCGCCTGAAGTACTCACCATCTTGCGCCACTCTCTTGGTTGGATCTTCCAAGAAGTATGATCACGTTGCTCATCACAACATCCACTTCGGAAAATCTTGGGATGGCGTCTTCGATGAATTAATTAAGAAGAAGACTTTGATGTCTGATCCATCAGTTCTAGTAACAATTCCCACTAAAGACGATACTGCGCTAGCGCCGGCAGGGAAAGAAAGTTACTACATTCTCTATCCGACCCCAAACTTGGATGCCGATATTGATTGGAATAAGCAAGCACGCCCATATCGTGATCACATGATTAAAACACTTGAAGATCGCGGTTACACCGGATTTGGTGACTCTATCGAAACAGAAGTAATGACCACACCACTTGATTGGCAGGCACAAGGAATGGAGCGTGGTGCGCCGTTTGCCAGTGCACACACCTTCTTCCAGACTGGACCTTTCCGTCCCCGCAATATTGCAGCAGGTTTTGAAAACGTAGTCTTTGCTGGTTCGGGTACCCAACCTGGCGTTGGCGTTCCGATGGTTTTGATTTCAGGGCGACTCGCAGCAGAACGAATCGTGGGTCCGGTTAAGTAAGTGAATGAATTAAACGCTGCCGGTATTCATGATCCGCAATTGCGAGCTTCTTATGAAGAGTGCAAACGTTTAAATTCGCTTCACGGTAAGACTTATTACCTAGCCACACTTCTTCTCCCTGCAGCAAAGCGTCCATTCGTTCATGCCTTGTATGGATTTGCACGGTATGCCGATGAAATTGTCGATGATTTAGCATCCACGCTCTCACCTGCTGAAAAGGCGGAAGTTCTGAGGCAGTGGAGTTCAGAAGTTTTATCAGGACTGAAATCTGGTTCAACAAGCGATGCTGTAGGTAAAGCACTAATCGATACTGTGCAGCGCTTTGCAATTCCGCATCAACACTTTGTAGATTTTCTGCACTCTATGGAGATGGACTTAACCGTCACGCAATATAAATCTTATGAGGATCTCTACGAGTACGTTTATGGATCGGCAGCAGTAATTGGCCTGGAGATGGTTCCAATTCTGGGTGGCGATATCGTAAATTCCTTAGCAGCAGCCAAGGATCTTGGCGTGGCATTTCAATTAGCGAATTTTATTCGTGATGTCGGTGAAGATTTAGATCGTGGCCGGATTTACCTACCGTTAGATGAATTAGCCGCCCACGGTGTAACTCCCGAAATGCTCTATGCCCGAAAGTTAACCCCTGAAATCATAAGCGCGCTAAAGTTTCAAATTGCTCGAGTAAGGCAACTGCAAAAGGCAGCCGAACCTGGCATCGCGCTCCTTGATAAGACCAGCCAGCCTTGTATTCGCGCCGCAAGTGAGCTCTACTGCGGAATAGTTGATGAAGTAGAAAAGATTGGGTATGACATCTTCAACAAGCGCGCTAAAACCTCTATCTTTCGCCGCGCACGAGTTGCTGCACGTGCCTATATAGATGCAGTTATCGCTCGCATCGGCTAAAGTAACAATTGCGGGAGCCGCTAATACGGCTGAGAGGATCTGAGATTCAGATCGACCGCTAGACCCATCCGGTAATGCGGATGCGGAAAGGATGAAATCTTGTCATATATCTACAACTTTCTCTCTGGAAATCTGGCTACTGTATTTGGGTATGACCTTTCATATCTGGAATTCTTCGCACTTATTGCCTCTGTAACAGGTGTGGCACTTGGTATAACTGGAAAACGAATAACTTGGCCGTGGTGGGCGCTTAGCGCAATTCTTTACGGAATCCTTTTTTTACAGTGGGAACTTTTCGCCAGCGCTGCGCTTCAGATTGTCTTTATTATCGCCGCAATCTTTGGCTGGTTTGGATGGGAGCCAAGTGGCGCAAAGCCTGGTCCACTTAAGAACAAATATCGACTAGCGGTTTTTATAGCAATTATTTTGGCAACTCTGGCGCTAGCTCCAATTCTGAAATCGTGGGGCGCTGCATCAACTTATGCAGATGCAATTCTATTTTTTGGATCACTGGCTGCTCAAATTTTGATGGTCTATGAAAAGTATGAAAGTTGGATTCTCTGGTTAATCGTTGATATAGGCTACGTTGCACTGTATGCCTCTCAAGACCTCCTCTTTACAACGTTGCTGTACATTGCATTTACCGTTTTAGCAGCCGTCGGATGGGGTAAATGGTATGGAGCTCATCGCAGCGCTACTAGATCTGTGTAGCGCAAAAGATCGCCCCATAATTGCAATAGATGGTCCAGCTGGTGCCGGAAAAACAACTCTGGCACGGGAAATCAATTTAGCGCTCTCACTTGAGATGTCGGTAAATGTCGTACATATGGACGATTTATATGACGGATGGGATAACGCGCTCGGTAAAGATCTAACAAAAGTTCTGACTTATATAACTGATCAGCATAAGCAAAAGAATTCAGCCAAAATTGATAAATACAACTGGACCTCTTTTTCTTTTGAAGATAGCGAAGAATTGCCACCTGCTGACTTATTGATTCTGGAGGGAGTCGGCAGTGGCGATATGGCTATTCAAGATGATTTAGCCGCCCTAATCTGGATAGATATCGACCCCGAAATTGGCGTTAAACGAGTAATTGAACGAGACGGCGCAAAAGTAGTCGATGAGATGCACAAGTGGCTTAGAACACAAGAAGAATATTTCTCTCAACACTCAACGCGTGAAAAGGCAGATTTCATACTAACTACATAAAATTGTAGATATGTCTGACCTAACTGGCGAGCTAATTGATGGGCGCTATCAACTCATCCGCCAAATGGCAGCAGGTGGCATGGCCACCATTTATGAAGCGCTAGATACTCGCCTAGATCGTCGGGTCGCCGTAAAAATTATGCACCCGCATTTGGCGCAAGATGAACAATTTGTAGAACGCTTTATCCGCGAGGCGAAAGCTTCTGCTGCCTTGTCTCATCCAAATATTGTCTCGGTGCAAGATCAAGGTTGGAATCAGCACGGAAGTCCCGCAGTGTTTTTAGTAATGGAACTAGTCGAAGGCCATACGCTGCGCGAATATTTAAATGAGCAAGGTGCTCTATCGGTTGCCGTTGGAATTAAATTCTTACTACCAGTGTTAAGCGCACTTGCTGCGGCGCATAAATTGGGAATCGTTCATCGCGATATAAAGCCTGAAAATATTCTGATCTCCAAAGAAGGAAGAATCAAGATCGCTGATTTTGGTTTAGCTAAGGGTCCACTTCTCGGAACCACGATGACCGCTGAGTCAAGCATTGTTTTGGGCAGCGTTTCCTATCTCTCTCCCGAACAAGTCCAGCGTGGAGTTGCCGATGCGCGTAGCGATGTTTATTCGGTCGGAATAACCGCCTTTGAAATTTTTACCGGTGAAAAACCCTATGCGGGCGAAGAGCCAATTCAAATTGCTTATATGCACGTTAATGAGCGCGTTCCTCTGATGAGTACCAAGCGCAGCGGAATTCCGCCTGACTTAGACCAACTGATTTACCGCGCAACTAATTCTGACCCAGACGCTCGTCCTGTTGATGCTACTGAGTTTCATCAGTGCCTGACTGCTATTTCTCAAGCACTTGATCCAAAGCAGAAACAATTGAGCTTGGAACTGGATATACCGATTGCTCCGATGCGCCCGGCATCTAAGAAACCATCTCGCCGAGAACGGGCGCGTATTGAAAAGGAAAAAACTGTGGCTCTAAAGAAGGCGGAAGATGCTGGCGAGAATAAAAAGTCAGGTGGAAAAGAGACGACCGCGCAACTGCGTAAGAAGAAAAAAGTAAGTAAGCGTGTGCGACGTAATCGATTCATCGCTGCGGCGTTAGCGTTCACGCTCGGTATTGGTGGTTGGTATGTGCTTGTGGGTCCGGGGTCCAAGGTTGTAGTTCCTTCGATTGTTGGCGCTACCGAAAAGCAGGCGAATAAAGTGCTTAGTCCACTTGGACTCACTTTACTGATCTCTGAAAAGCGATTTGATGAAGAGATCCCAAATGGTCGGATTATCGAATCTAAACCTGCAGGTGGAGGCAAAGTTGATGCCGGAGGCGAAGTAAAAGCAATAGTTTCAAAAGGACCAGAGCGCTATGAGATTCCATCGCTGATCGGTTTAACACCTGAAGCTGCAGTTAACTTACTCGCAAAGTACCCAGTAAAAGTTGGCGAACTTAAAGAGGAGTTTAATGAGAAAACTCCCAAAGGATTTGTGATCTCAACTTCACCTGCTGCAGGTGAGAAAGTTAAGCGAGATTCAACTGTGGATTTACTAATCAGTAAAGGTGTAGAAACTGTTGAAGTTGCCTCATATGTTGGTAAGTCATCTGATCAAGCACTGAATGAGTTAACTGAAGCTGGTTTTGATGTTGATACCGTTGATGAATTCAGCGAAGTCGCCGATCCCGGTGAGGTAATTTCTCAAGTTCCTTCAGGCGGAGCTCCGTTGCCAAAAGGCGCAAAGATTTCTTTGAAGATATCCAAGGGTTCACAATATGTCGCTATCCCGAATGTCTCCTCTTTAACCGAAGCAGAGGCACGCTCAGCACTTAACGATCTCGAACTTAAAGTTGTCGTCAAAAAGATTGGCGCTAAGAAGGTGAAGCGGGTAATAAACATCTCGCCTAAAGAAGGCACTAAGGTTAAACGGGGCAGCACCGTAACAATCACTGTAGGGTAAGCAAATGCCTAAAACCTCACCGCGCATCGGCGCACACACGCCGACGACCGGTGGAATGGCGAAGCGAGCTATCGCCTATGCCGAGACAATTGGTGCAGAAGCGATTCAAGTTTTTACCTCAAATCCACGTGGTTGGGCAATGCCTGAGACAAATCATGAAGCTGATGCGCTATTTCGCGAGAAAGCTGCGGCACTCGATATAGAAACTTATGTGCACGCACCATTCTTGATTAATCTAGGCTCTCCGACAGAAGGCACCTATCAAAATTCATTAGCCTCCACCGAATTTTCATTAAAGCGCGGAAAAGAGATTGGTGCGCTCGGCGTTGTGGTGCATACAGGTTCGGCGGTTAATGAAGATTTCATCGATAAGGCCTGGAAGCAAATTCATAAGGGGATGATGCCAATCCTCAGCGCCTTAACCGACGATGCTCCAATGTTGCTTCTTGAACCAACTGCTGGACAGGGACAGTCACTGGTCAAACGTCTCGAAGATTTAGAGAATTACTTAAAGGCCTTGGAATATCACCCAAAAGTTGGAATTTGCTTGGACACTTGCCACGTCTTTGCCGCAGGTCATGACATCGCTAAAAAAGGTGGGATGAAAGAGACATTAGATCTTCTAGTTGAAGTCGCTGGCGCTGAACGCATTCAGTTAATACATGCCAATGATTCAATGGATGTTTGTGGCGCACTTAAGGATCGTCATCAAAATATCGGTGATGGTTTTATTGGAGTTGATCCATTTAAAGAATTATTAAAACACCCTGCAGTCAAGAACGCTCCGCTCATTTTGGAGACTCCAGGAATGGAGCCTGAACACGGTAAAGAAGTTGCTCTCTTAAAAGGTTTACGTGGATGAACGCTCGCCATCAACTTCAATTAAAACTGGCCCCGTGGGCTCTGCTCGCTGTTGCTGCGGCTTGGGGCGCGGCATTTGTGGTTATGAAGCCTGCGATCGAACGCCAATCTGTAAATAGTTTTTTAGCTACTCGCTTTGTTGTAGCTGTTGTTGTGATGATATTGCTCCGTCCTAGCGTCTTGCAGAAATTTAATAAAGAAATGATTTTGAAAGGTTCCCTCGCGGGTTTCTTCCTCGGTACAGGTTACATTTTTCAAACTTTAGGGCTTGCTCGCACCGGCGCTGCAATTACTGGATTCGTGACTGGCCTTTACGTTGTACTTACACCCCTCATTGCCGCAGTTTTTCTCAAGGAGAAAATAAAAGCCTTCACTTGGTTCTGTGTTGTTCTTGCCACCATCGGATTAGCCCTGCTCTCTTTACGTGGTTGGTCAGTTGGAATTGGTGAAGCTTTGGTGTTTGTCAGTGCGATTGCATTCGCTGCCCACATTGTAACTTTGAGCAAATGGAGTTTGGGATTCGATGCCTATGCGCTCACGATTGTGCAGTTATCGATCTGTGCACTTTTAACCGGTGTAATCTCAATCGGTCAAGGATATGAAAAACCTACAGATTCTGGAGTTTGGGGCGTTGTTATATTCACTGCAGTTATCGCGACTGCCGTCGCCTTTATTGTCCAAACTTGGTCACAAGCACATATGAGTTCAACAAAGGTCGCCGTTATCTTAACAATGGAGGTTGTCTTCGCCGCACTATTTGCAGTTGCCTTCGGCGGAGAGTCTCTGACTCTGCAAGTTTCAATTGGTGGCGCAATGGTATTACTTGCGATGTATTTGATCGTAACGAAAGAAACGTGAGAGGCTAAGCAGATGCAGGCAGCTATCGACTTACGTTCTGACACGGTTACTCGTCCATCACAAGCGATGCGTGAAGCGATGGCGCAAGCGCCGGTTGGTGATGATGTGTATGGTGATGATCCAACAGTAAATTCACTTGAAGAGCGCGTTGCTGCAATGTTTGGAAAAGAATCTGGCGTCTTTACACCTACCGGGTCACTTGCCAATCAATTGGCAATACGTATGTTGGTTGCACCTGGTGAAGAACTGCTCGCTGAATCTAATTCTCATATCGTGCGCGCCGAACTTGGAGCGGCGGCGGTGTTTAGCGGTATAACAACTCGCACTTGGCCTGCGAAGAACGGTTTGCTCATTGCTAAGAACGCCCTAGATTTAGCGCGCCCAAATTCAGGACCATATCTGGTATCTACCACTGCGATCGCTATTGAAAACACCCATAACTTTGGCGGTGGAACAATTCAGCCACTTGAAGAAATTAAAGCGCTACGAAAAGGGGCGGATGAATTAGGACTGGCTCTTCATTTAGATGGAGCGCGAATTTGGAATGCACATGTTGCAAGTGGGGTCGCGCTAAATGAATACAGTAAGTACTTCGACACCATTAGCGTCTGCCTGTCTAAAGGTCTCGGCGCTCCAATCGGTTCGATAATGCTCAGCGATAAAGATCGGGTAGCGAAAGCGCGGGTATGGCGTAAACGATACGGTGCAGGAATGCGTCAAGTTGGGTTGTTGGCAGGTGCCGCACACTACGCACTAGATAACAACATCGCTCGATTAGCTGAAGACCATCGTCGCGCAAAAGAAATCGCAATCGCTGTGTCTGCGGTTGATTCATCCTTAATTGACCCAGAAACTGTTGAGACAAATATCGTTGGTCTTGATTTATCTGCACTGCCTATTTCTGCGGCCGAGCTAGCAAGTCGCACAAGAGATGCGGGGCTTTGGATCAGTGCACTTGGTCCAAAATATGCGCGCCTGGTCACTCATTTAGATTTTGATGACGAGCAATGCCGCGCCGCTATTGAAATCTTAAAGCGTGCCCTCGTGGCGCAATAACCACTCTTTCTTTTTCAACCCATATGCATAATTGCCGAGTGATCCGCCAGTCTTAATGATGCGGTGACACGGAACAACAAGTGCTATGGCATTCTTTGCGCACGCAGAACCTGCCGCACGCACCGCAGCTTTTGAACCAGCACGATCTGCCAGATCTGAATAAGAGATGGTCTTACCTGCTTTAACTTTTCGCATTGCTTTCCAAGCGGCTTGTGAGAATTGCGCACCGGGTTGGCGAACTGTAATTCCGTTTATAGCCTGCGTATCACCGGCGAAGTAATCACTTAACAGATCTGAAATTACTGAAATTTTGGAAACTTCCTTAAATCCCTTCGCGTAATCAATTTCATCAACGCTATCTTTGAGAGCTTTAACGCTAGAGAAGTTTAAGCCCAAGAGAATCTGCTCATCAGCGATTAAATTTAAAACCCCGATTGGAGACTTAAACTGAGAAATAAGCAGTGGCACGTCCGCTAAATTAGCGATCGCGCAGCATTTCAGCAACTAAAAATGCGAGTTCAAGCGATTGCGAATGGTTAAGGCGTGGGTCGCAGGCGCTCTCATAGCGGCTAGCCAAATCTGTTTCGGAGATCTGCTCTCCCCCGCCCAAACATTCAGTTACATCATCGCCAGTTAATTCGATATGAATTCCTCCTGGGTGGGTTCCTAGCGCCTTATGGACTTCGAAGAATCCCTTCACTTCATCCATAACATCATCAAAGCGCCGAGTCTTGTAACCAGTTGCTGCTTCGAAAGTATTGCCGTGCATTGGATCGCAGACCCAGAGAACTTGCGCACCGGATTTAGTAACACCATCTACTAGTGCAGGGAGGGCTTCGCGAATCTTGCCCGCGCCCATGCGCGTGATAAATGTTAAGCGACCAGGTTCGCGGTTTGGATCTAAGCGATCAATCAATTTAAGAGCATCATCGACTGTGGACTTAGGGCCAAGTTTTACTCCAATTGGATTGCGAACCTTGGCGGCGAAATCAACGTGTGCACCATCTAGCTGGCGCGTTCTTTCGCCAATCCAGATGAAGTGCGCAGAAACATCGTAAGGAAGTTGAGTGCGTGAATCGATACGAGTCAGGGCTTTCTCGTACTCCATTATTAGCGCCTCGTGACTGGAGTAGAAATCAACAGATTTAAATGAATCAGGATCAACGCCAGCAGATTTCATAAAGTCTAAGGCGCGACCAATTTCACGCGCCATTTGTTCGTAACGATCGCCCACTGATGAATCGCGGATGAAACCCTTATTCCATTCGTGCACCTGACGCAGATCAGCAAATCCACCTTGAGTGAAAGCACGAACTAAGTTAAGGGTTGCCGCCGATGTGTTGTAAACCCGAACCATACGGTTTGGATCTGGCATACGTGATGCTTCGGTGAATTCAAGATCATTTACTGCATCACCACGGTAGGCGGGAAGCGTAACATCTCCGCGAGTTTCAAAATCATTCGAACGTGGCTTAGCAAATTGCCCAGCCATTCGGCCAACTTTGACTACTGGAAGGCTTGAGTAATACTGCAATACCGCTGCCATTTGCAGAATAGTTTTAATACGATTGCGAATTGAATTTGCAGTAGCTGCGGCAAATGTTTCTGCGCAATCTCCACCTTGTAACCAAAAAGCACGACCAGCAGCAGCTTCGGCGATTTTTGCCTTTAGATCATCACATTCACCGGCGAAAACTAGTGGAGGAAAAGACTTTAACTCTGCGACTGCCTTTTTTACTGGTGCACCATCAACACCACCCGGCCATTGCGGTTGCTGCGCCGCAACGAGTCCAGGAGTGAAGAGGTTATCTAGTGAACTCGGGGATGAGGTAGTCATGGGGATAAGAGTAGTTTGATCAGATAGTTTCTCGGGCGAGAATTATCCGAAGAAGATCTCCGACTCCTTGTAACGCTCAATAGGCACTGTCTTTAACTTCTCGGTAGCGCTGGCAAGCGGGACGCGAACGATATCAGTACCGTGAAGAGCCACCATCTTGCCCCAGTCGCCTTCAGATGCTGCAGTAATCGCTTGCAATCCAAAGCGAGTAGCGAGTACGCGGTCAAATGCAGTTGGAGTACCGCCGCGTTGGATATGGCCAAGAACAGAAGTGCGTGCTTCTTTGCCAGTCTTCGCTTCGATTTGTTTAGCAAGCCATTCGCCGATTCCAGATAACTTTACGTGGCCGAAGGCATCTAGCTCTGAATCTTTGGTAATCATGTCACCATCTTGAGGGATTGCGCCTTCTGCAATAACAATAATCGGTGCGTAGCTGCTCTTAAAACGAGACTCGACCCATTCGCAGACTTTATCTACTGAGAATTTAACTTCTGGAATCAAGATACAAGTGGCTCCGCCTGCCATACCTGAGTGAAGTGCGATCCAGCCAGCATGGCGGCCCATTACTTCAACAACAAGTGCACGGTGATGTGATTCAGCAGTCGTATGTAAACGATCAATCGCTTCGACAGCGATGTTTACGGATGTATCAAAGCCAAATGTGTAATCAGTATTGTTTAGATCATTATCAATTGTCTTTGGAACGCCAATAACTTTTACACCAAGTGAATCTAATTTTGTAGCAACGCCGAGGGTATCTTCGCCGCCGATGGCAATTAAGGCATCGATTCCTTGGTCGGATAAATTCTGCTTAATGCGCTCAACGCCATTTTCGATTTTAAATGGGTTGGTGCGAGATGAACCCAAAATGGTTCCGCCGCGAGGCAAAATGCCGCGGGTAGTCTCGAGGTTGAGTTCCATTGTGTAATTCTCGAGTGGGCCTTTCCAGCCATCACGGAAGCCAACAAACTCGTGGCTATATTCCTTTACACCTTTACGAACTACCGCGCGGATAACCGCATTTAGACCCGGGCAATCTCCGCCACCTGTAAGGACGCCAATACGCATGAATAACTCCAGTTCAAAAGTTGTTAAATCTAGCTTCTTTTATGAAGAAAAGATCGAAAAGTAGTCAACGTTGACAGGCACAGTCTAGCCTTGACCCATGGCTAATCGAAAACTCATCGCGGGCGTGGATTCTTCAACGCAGTCTTGCAAAGTGGTAATTCGTGATGCCGATACTGGTGAGTTATTGCGCCAAGGTCGCGCCAGCCATCCTGACGGCACAGAAGTAAACCCCGCCCATTGGGTAAGCGCGCTAGATGCTGCTATCAAAGATGCCGGCGGACTCGATGATGTAGAAGCAATCTCAATTGGCGGACAACAACACGGCATGGTCGCTCTAGATGAAAGTGGTGTGGTGATCCGCGATGCCCTTCTTTGGAATGACACAAGATCGGCGGCTGCAGCTGATGATTTGAATACTGAAATTGGTGGGCCCGAAGAAATGGCCAAACAAGTTGGTTCAGTACTAGTTGCCTCCTTCACAGCTTCAAAGTTGCGCTGGTTGGCGGATGCAGAAAAAGGTAACGCTGCAAAGGTTGCAGGGGTTGCACTCCCCCACGACTGGTTATCGTGGCAATTGCAACACTTACCCGCAGAAGCTAAAGATTTCAGCAAACTATTTACAGATCGCAGCGAAGCATCTGGCACTGGATACTTTGATCCATCTAGCTCTACTTATCGCCGCGATGTTTTAGCGCTGGCGTTACGTACTGATCGTGAAATACATCTCCCGAAGATAATTAGACCTGCAGCGTTTGGTGGAACTATGCCAAACGGTGTAAAAATCGCACCTGGCGCTGGAGATAACGCAGCAGCAGCTCTTGGAGTTCAAGCGCAACCAGGCGATGTAGTTGTCTCACTAGGAACAAGTGGAACCGCATTTGCGGTATCTGAAACCTCAACTCACGATGCATCCGGCGCTGTCGCTGGATTTGCGGATGCGACAGGACGTTTCTTGCCACTAGTTTGCACACTTAATGCAGCGCGGATTCTTGATGCAGCGACGAGAATCCTTGGAAAGAATCACGATGAAGTTGGTGCGCTAGCGCTCTCCGCAAAACCAGGCGCAAATGGATTGTCACTACTTCCTTACTTTGAAGGCGAACGAACTCCGAACCGCCCTAGCGCAACTGGTGTATTTAGCGGAATGAATCTAAATAACTCCAACCCAGCAGATATAGCGCGCGCAATGGTTGAGGGAATGCTTTGTGGTTTAGTAGATGCAGTTGATGCTCTCGAGAAACTGGGAGTAAATGTTAAACGTATAATTTTGATTGGTGGAGCTGCAAAAAATCCTGCAGTTTCACAAATTGCCGCAGCGCTATTCGGGCGTGAAGTATTACTTCCTCCTGCAGGTGAGTACGTAGCAAATGGTGCGGCGCGCCAGGCAGCGTGGGCTCTACTTGGAACAGATACCGCCCCTGTGTGGGATTTAGGAAAGATCGATAGAGTTTCTGCAGATGCAACACCAGAAGTGATTCTTCGTTATCGCACCTTGCGTGATCGAACCCAAAACTGGAAATAAGGAGTACTTAAAATGTCACTAGCCCCGGAGATCATCAAACAACTGGCAGATCAAAAAGCCGCGGGACTTCCTGACTTCGGGGATGCGCCAGTGGCGGTAATTCGCGAGTTAAGCCAAGGTCGCGTTGCATTCGCTGGCAAACCGGAACCGATCCATTCAGTTTCAAATAGATATATACCCGGTCCTACAGCTGATCTTCCGATTCGTATCTACCGTCCTAATGCAGATCAAAACGCACCAGCGTTGATCTACTTTCACGGAGGAGGGTGGGTCATAAACTTTATTGATATGTACGATGCTGCTCTGCATCGCTTGGCCAATCAAAGTGGATCCGTAGTTATCGCCGTCAATTACCAAAAAGCTCCAGAGCATCCATTTCCAACCCCCTTTGATGATTGTTACGCAACTTTGCTCTGGGCTAAAGCTCATGGCGAAGAACTAGGAATCGATACAAATCGAATAGGAGTTGGAGGAGACAGCGCTGGTGGAAATCTAGCTGCCGCTGTTGCAATCAAAGCAAGAGATGAATCAATTTCGCTGCGTTATCAATTACTTGTTTATCCGTGCACGGATCGAGACTTTACGACAAAGTCCTACATTGATTTTGCTACAGATTATGGGTTAAGCACTCAAGCGATGAAATGGTTCTGGGAACAATACCTGCAGGGTAATCAGCACGATAACAATGCCTACGCAGTTCCTATGCGCGCAAAGAGCCTGGCTGGAGTTGCACCTTCAATTGTGTTAACCGCGAAGTACGATCCACTAGTGAGTGATTCAGAAAATTACAGCGCTAAGTTAACAAGTGATGGCGTTGAAGTTGTTTATCGTGAATATGCTGGAATGATTCATGGCTTCTTTGCCAATGTTGCGGCAACACCTTCCTCGCATCTTGCGCTGGACTTTGCAGCAGAAGAAATGGCAAAAAAGACCAAAAAATAGTAGCAATGAGGCATATCAGCGCTTTCAGGTTACTATGGCGCAATGTCCCGGCGTAGTTTAATTCTATTTATCCTTGCCGGATTTCTTTGGGGTATTCCCTACCTCTTTATCCGAGTAGCTGTAGATCCTGAAACAGGCTTCTCACCCGCAATCGTTGTATTTAGTCGAGTCTTTATTGGCGCATTAATCCTTGTACCGATCGCAATCTACGATAAGTCCTTCTTCGTCGCGATCAAAGGCTGGAAATACATCGCGGTATACGCCTTATTTGAAATGGCAATTCCTTGGATTTTGATCGGCACCGCAGAGCAATCAATCTCATCTGGACTTGCCGGATTGCTAGTTGCAACCGTTCCAATTTTTTCCACAGTTATTACAGCTCTGCACGGCGATAAAACGGTTTGGGAACCGCGCCGAATGTTTGGAATAGCGGTTGGTTTCCTGGGTGTCTTCTTACTTGTGGGGATCGAGAGTTTCACTGGATCATCAGATCCGATAGCAATTTTAATGATGCTTGGCGCTTCGTTCGGATACGCATACGCCGTTATCTACATTACTCGCAAGATGCCCGGAGCTTCAGGTATAGCGATCAATGCGATCGCCATGGCTATGACTGCGCTTTTTTATTCGCCAGCCTTATTCATAGTGTGGCCAGATCACCAAGTAAGTCAGAGCGCTATTTACTCAATAATTGCGCTGGGAATTTTCTCCACTGGTATCGCTTTTGCTGTTTTCTTTGCAGTTCTAGCCGAAATCGGTCCGGTGCGCGCCTCGCTCGTTACTTATATGAATACCGCGTTTGCTGTCGTACTAGGAGTTTTAATTCTGAGCGAACCGCTAACAATCGGAATCATCGTTGGTTTGCCGCTAGTTTTGATTGGTTCGTACCTTGCCAGTCGCAAAGCAAGCGCTTAAATTAATTTTCGCCAAAACCTAAACGTTGCAAGAGTTTTGGATCGCGCTGCCATTCCTTAGAAACTTTAACGTGAAGTCCTAAGAAAATGCGAGCACCGAGTTCTCGCTCGATATCTGCACGAGCTCGCATACCGATATCTTTGAGACGTTCACCTTTGTGGCCCAAAATTATCCCAGTCTGTGAATCTCGCTCAACGTGTATCGTCGCGTGAATATCAAAGAATGGTCGTGAGCCAGTTTTCTCGCGCTCCGAAATCTCATCAATTGTTACCATAATTGAATGTGGAAGTTCTTCACGAGCATCACGCATCGCAGCTTCACGAATTAACTCGCAGATCAATTGATCTTGACCTTGATCACTAGTCATATCTTCAGGATAGAAAGCTGGACCAATCGGCAATACCTTGCCGATTAATTCGGCGAGTAACTCAATTTGAGAGTGAATAGCAGCAGATACCGGAACGATTTCATCCCAAGTAAATCCCTTTGCTAAAGCATTTATGCCAGCAAGTCGCAGAGCCAGCTTCTCTTTCGAGATTAAATCTGTTTTTGTAACGAGTGCAAACTTCTTGGCGCGAGGGTGCTTGGCAATTTCCTGAGCTAAGAAAACATCACCCGATCCAGATGTTTCATCAGCAGGCAAGCACATCAACACAACATCTACGGAATCTAAACTTTCCCCAACCACCGCGTTCAATCGATGGCCCAATAAAGTTTTTGGCTTATGAATTCCGGGGGTATCAACGAGCACAGCTTGAAAGGTGGGTTGATTAACGATGCCGCGAATGGCATGGCGCGTGGTATTCGGATGCGGAGAAGTAATCGCAATCTTGCTGCCAACTAGGGCGTTGATGAGAGTGGATTTTCCGGTATTTGGGCGTCCGACAATTGCGACGAAGCCAGAACGGAATTCACTCATGCGCTTATTCTCTCACTTAGCGCACCCATTACCTAAAGCCCAAAACTTACCTAAAGGGCTGATATCAGCTCCACTGCATCTGCCACAGATGTAACAATTTCCGCCGCGCGTTCACCAATTAACCGGTGGCATCCTTCAGATGTTGGTGCATTTATCGGTCCTGGTATCGCCATTACCGGGCGCATTAATTCTGCGGCATCGCGAGCGGTGCGCAACGATCCAGAACGAAATGCGGCTTCTACAACCAAGGTTGCTTGAGACAGGGCGGCAATAATGCGATTTCGTGTTAGAAATCGTGAAGGAATTGCGTGAGAACCAGGTAACACTTCAGATACCAACGCGCCATTCTCAGCGATTTCAGCAAATAGCCTTGCGTTCCCAGCGGGATATGCCACATCCACTCCTGCTGCGAGAAC
>Ga0315902_10002820_pt1 | contig 26589 bp, 49 predicted proteins | sample LakEriMetagenome_9_FD_203523 | JGI IMG/M metagenome (GOLD analysis project Ga0315902, IMG submission 203523) | Freshwater fungal communities from buoy surface, Lake Erie, Ohio, United States - Buoy 12 MA117 | ecosystem: Environmental > Aquatic > Freshwater > Lake > Lake biofilm | place: USA... | reverse complement strand
GTAGTAAATTGGGTAAGAACCGCAGAACAATTTGTTGGTGGCGAACCTATCAATGTTTCAGTTTACGGAACTATGGGTTGCGGAACCCCAAGCGAAACTGATTTCACGGCTTACCCTGATTTAACGTATGAGCAAGTATGCGTTTGGCTTGAAAATGGGCTAGATATGGAGGCAATAGATTTAAACCTTGACAAGCAAATAGAGAACATTATTAACCCTCCAATTATTGTTTTGCCGTTGCCGTTCACAAATCCGAATAATTAATTATATCTTTGTAAAAAATAAATATTATGTTACAATTAACAAAGGAACAAGTTCAACAACTCGAAAATTTTTTGCTCGAAATCCCGGCAAAATACGCAAACCCTATTTTTTCATTCTTAGGACAAATTGCTAAAGAGCAAGGGGTTCAGGAAGAAGCAACAGAATTAAAAGAGGACTAATGACACCACATAGCAATCAAGCCGACATAGGCACAGGAATAAGCGTATTATCAGCTATCGTAAGCATTTCCACGATACAACCTATTGTGACATTAATTGCCGGTTTGATTGCTATTGTATCAGGTATAATGGCGATTCGCTATTATTACAATGTAACAAAAAAAGTCAAAAATGAAATTCCTAAATAGCGTTTACGGTTCGTGGGTTAAAATTTTTGTTTCAGCCATATTAACAATGGTAATCGCTAAAAATGATATATACTCCGTTACGCTTAAAGATTGTATAAGTGCGGGGGTTATATCGATACTGCCTATAATTATAAACTACCTAAATCCAAACGATACAAGATATGGGCGACAGAACTAAATTATTTATTGTTTATTTAATATGTTTGCTTTTAATAATATTAATAGGTTGTAATCCAATAAAGAAAGCCGAAAGGACAGTTTTAAATAATAGAGAAAGTAGCGAAAGGGTATTTAGGGAATTAGAAAAGACAAGACCCTGTATTAACGATACTAGCTTTATAACTATTTCGGACACGCTTTATAAAGTTGATACGGCAATAGATTATAAAATAGACACTATAAACAATGTCATAACATTGACCGCAAAGGGTAAAATAATTTACAAGACTAAGACAATAATAAAAACTAAGAACGCGTTTATAGTAGATAACCGCAGATTGGATATAATGGCTGATTCGGTGCGTTTTTATAAGGTTTCATTAGCGAATAGTATAAACACTAGCAAAGAATGGCGGAGTCGATTTTGGTGGCTTATATTGGGTTTAATAGCATACATACTAATTAAAAGACTTTTTTTAACATATCTAAATAAAATAATATGAAAGACCAAGTAACATTAGATAGGATAAATTTATTACACCCTAAGATAAAAGAGGACGTTTATAAAATATACGATGAAATAGTAGCTGCTTTAAACGGGTCAGCTATTTGTCGTTTTACTCATACCCTAAGAACCTTTGCGGAGCAAGACGCTTTATATGCACAGGGCAGAACAAAAGCCGGTGCAAAGGTTACAAACGCACGAGGCGGTCAGTCGTATCATAATTACGGGTTAGCTATTGATATTGTTTTATTAGTTGACAAAGATAAAAACGGTAGCTTTGAAACTGCAAGTTGGGAAACTAACAAAGATTTCGATAATGATAAAATTGCAGATTGGATGGAAATAGTAGCTATATTTAAAAGATACGGGTTTGAATGGGGTGGCGATTGGAAATTTAATGATGCTCCGCACTTTCAAAAAACATTTGGCAAATCAATTAATGAATTATTATCTTTACATAAAAATAACAAAGTTGATAAAAACGGCTTTGTACTAATTTAAAATTTATGCTAAAAACCAAACGCAAAAGACTTTACTTCGATATTGAAGTAAGCGCAAACGTGGGTTTATTTTGGCAGTCAGGTTTCAAGTTACAAATAGGCACAGAAAACATTATTAAAGAACGTGCGATTATTTGTATTTGTTACAAGTGGGAAGATGACAAAGACGTATATTATTTGCAATGGGATAGTAAACAATGCGATAAAAAATTATTGCAGGACTTTATTAAAGTAGCAAATGAAGCTGACGAGTTAATCGGGCATAATGGCGATAAGTTTGACTTGGCTTGGATTAGAACAAGATGCTTATTTCACAGAATAGAAATGTTCCCAACATACAATACCATAGATACGTTAAAAATAGCTAGGTCAAAGTTCAGGTTCAATTCTAACAGGCTTGATTACATTGGAAAGTTTTTAGGCTTAGGGCAAAAGAATCATACCAACTTTGATTTGTGGAAGGACATAATGCTAAAAAATTGTAAAAAGTCAATGAATATAATGATTGACTATTGCATACAAGACGTAGTATTATTAGAACAGGTTCACAAAGAATTAAATAATCATATACTATCTAAAACCCATTATGGGGTAATATTTGGAGGTGACAGAGGTTCCTGCCCTGAATGTGGAAGTGATGAATTAGTTAAAAACAATAGACGAGTAATGGCTTCCGGATTAGTTAAGATACAATATAAATGTCAAACGTGCGGTAAAATGCATTCAAAAACAGATAAGTAATGAGTAAAATTCTATATAGTATAATAGACGATTTAATAGCTAGGGAAGATAAGGGGTTGAAGGAATACGGTACTACAATGGATAGGACTGATTTAACAGAACAGGAATGGCTTCAACACGCATACGAGGAAGCGCTAGATTTGTCTATTTATTTAAAGAAAATAATAAAAACTAAAAACAATGAAAATGCCAAAAGGATTTAACAAATGGAGTGCTAACGAACAGGAAGCGTGGCTAGTTAAAAGATTGCAAGAGTATCACGCACTTGAGAATGAAATAAAAAAAGTATTAGGAAAGTTAAGAGGTGGCGAAGTTATATTGTTTAATGAAATTGAAAGACCTGACGAACTTCAGTTAAAAGCGTGAAAATAAAAATAGTATATAAGAAACTAGGTAGAGAACAAGCGCATGGCATTGCCGAAAGCGATGGCATTATATACATTGACCCTAGATTAAAGGGTAGAAAAAAGCTAGAAATATACATACACGAAATATTTCATATATTAAATCCTGAAGATAGCGAGGAACAAACCATTGAAAAAAGCGTAACGCTTACTAAAATTCTGTGGAATTTAGGTTACAGACAGGTAGATAATTCTAAGCATCTACCTTTACAAGACGGTAGTAAATAGCCGTTTATCCCTATTATTTACCATTCATAAGCCATATTTACCGCTTATAACATTCATAAAAAATAGGTGCATATTATTAGGATAGTATGTACATAAGTTGTATATTTGCTATGTCATTAATTGATAACCAAATAAACAAACTATGCAAAATTTATTAGAAAGGTTAAAGCCTGAAATCTTAGAAGTAATGGAGGACTACAATAAAAGTTATCCATTAGTAGTTAAGGAATTAAAAGATGAATTGGAAAATTTACATTATGTAAATGATATTAGATACCAATTTATCATTCAATTAGAAACTTATTATTTATCTGCTTTTAATAAATTCCCTAGTAACGCTTGGGAAAATTTTATTGAAAATTAAAAACTAACAAATGGAAAATCAATTTTACACCTACGAACAATTATGCCAAACCTATGGCACAGAAACTATTGAAAAATTAGATAGTTTTATTTATTGGCAAATCCAACAAAAAGGTAATGTCAATGTTCAAAATCAAATAGTTTCGGTTGACGATTACTTTAAGTTTTATAATAAAAAACCTAAGTTATTTGCAGGGTATGATTACGAAGACGATGCATTTACATTCGGACAATGGATGCAACATCAGGCAGAATTAGAATATATGAAAATGGCTGAAATTTAAAAACTATAAAAAAAACAAACTATGAAATTAGTAAAAATTCAAACAGAACTAAAAGCACCAAAAAATCAAACCAATTCATTTGGTAAATACAAATATCGAAGTGCTGAAGATATTGTAGAGGCTGCAAAGCCTATCCTAAATAAATACGAAACTGCTTTGCTAATTAGTGATGAAGTAGTACAGGTTGGCGATAGGATATATATAAAAGCTACTGCAACTTTAATACTAGATGAAAACAATATTGTGTCTGTTTTCGGTTGGGCAAGAGAGGAAGAAGTTAAAAAGGGAATGGATGCAGCACAGATAACCGGTAGTGCTAGTTCATACGCTAGGAAATACGCTTTAAATGGTTTATTTGCTATTGATGATACAAAGGATTCAGATGCAACCAATGACCATAAAGACGAAATAGGTGAGGATAAAAGAATGGAATTGATAATGAAACTTGAAACGACCACTTGGGATGAATCAATGAAACAAAAGATAGCTATTAAAATAAGTGCTATCACTACATTAGATGAATATAATAAGGCTTTAAAATCTATTAATCAAAATCAAATAAAATAATATGCCATTTTCAACTTGCTGCGGAGCAGAAACCAATATGCCTGAAATTGATATTTGCCCTGAATGTTTGGAGCATTGTGATTGGGAAGATGAAGATGAACCAAACGACGACTAAATATAAGGCAGTATCTTATTTAATAATTTTTAATAAATTAACAATGGAAAATATTTGGGGGATAAAAGTTAGTAGAATAGCTTTGCCTGAACAAAAATTAAGTTTTAATGAATGGGTAAGGGTATTAAATGTTTCTAGCAATTACCGAAGTTATACTACAAACAATGCATTTTTTTTAAACAGGAATTACAATTTTTCGAGAATTAAAAACAAACAATATGACACAACAAACGCAGGTGCTTAATCACCTTAAAAAAGAACCGCTAACACCATTAGTGGCATTAAGAAAGTATGGTACATTAAGATTGGCAGCATTAGTATTTAACCTTCGTGATGAAGGATATAATATTAAAACTGAAATGGTTAATGTTGGAACTAAAAACAAGCCTAAAACAGTTGCTCAATATTCACTATTAAAAAAGAAAACAAATGGAAAATAACGAAGTAAAAAAGAAGTATGGCGCATGGAAAAAGCAGACCGCTAAAGGTGAGGTAATCAGCTTTACAATAGAAGGTAAAAAGTACTCAATGTGGGTTAATACCTATAAGACGGAATCAAGACATCCTGATTTCCAAATTTATGAAGATAATTATGTAATGCAAAAAGAATCAAAAGATTTACCATTTTAGATATGTCAATACAAAAACAAATATATGATGCTTATAAGATGCAGAAGGATAGCTTTAATTTTCTGCATAAATTAATGACTCAAGAGGGAATAATATTGGATGATATTGCATTTAAAATAACTGACAAAACAATTAAGCCAATAAAGATTATTCAATTAGTTGAGGAAATATTTAACACAGACATCAAGGCTAATAACAGAAAGCAGTCGACAGTTTTTGGAAGACAAGCTGCTGCATATTTACTAAGGTTATATACTAGATTAAGCCTATCGGAAATTGCTCCTTATTGTGGTATTAGTCACCACACCACTACCCTATATTCAATTAAAAGATGCAGGGATTTAATGGACACCGAAGATTGGTATAAAGAAAAAGTAATGCAAATTTGCAAAGAATTAGACGAATATAACCTATATTTGTCTTCTAATTAAAACAAAAGATATGTCGTATATATCTAGTTAACCAATATTGGGGGGAGGATGAACTGCTAATACGACTAGCGGGGAATCTGAACCCCATTTTTATTTTATGAATAATAAATCATATTATTTTCAGCACGATTTTAATGCTGCACAGGATGAAAAAATACTTTATTTAAGGTCTAAATATGGTATGGAGGCATACGGTTTATATTGGTATTTTATAGAACTATTGCATCAAAGTCCTAACTCAAAATTAAAATGCAAATTAATTGATGGAATATCTTATCAACTTAACATTGATATAGATAAGTTATTACAGTTCTATAACACTTGTATAGATACTGAATTATTTGTTACAGATGGTGAATTTTATTGGAGTCAAAGAGTTTTAGAAAATAAAGAAATTCAAGATGAAAAAAGAAAATCAAAATCTTTTGCAGGTAAAAAGGGAATGGAAAAGCGTTGGGGTTCAAATAGTTATAACACAATTATAACAGAAAATAACAACTGCATAACAGAAAATAACAAAAGAAAAGAAAGTAAAGTAAAAGAAATTAAAATAAATAATAAAGAATTATTTATAAATAATATAGAAGAATATAAAATTTTATTAGGTGATAGCTATGATGAATTTTTAGAATATTGGTGCGAACCAAATAAAGATGGTAAATTGCGATATGAACTTGAAAAATTTTTTGATGTAAAAAGAAGGGTAAATACTTGGATAAAAAACAAATTACGTTATGGAAATACAAAAACATTTAGCTCAACCGCTACAAGTCAACAAAGAATGGAAAACCTTAAACAATGGATTAATAGTTGATAATGAAATAGCTGAAGCCTTTACAGGTAGCAAATTAAATTTAGTTTCACCTGTAACCTTAAGGGAAAACCTAGCATATATTTTCACTTTGATTGGGTTAACTAAATATCCCGATAAAGAGGAAATGATAGTTATTGAAGATTTTATCAGAACAAGCTACCCGTTATATACCATAGAAGAATTTAGGATAGCCTTTAAAATGGCAGTACAAGGGAAGCTAGATTGCAGTACTGAACACTACGAAAAGTTTAGTCCTAAGTTTATCGGTCAGGTTATGTTGGCTTATACAAAAAAGGCAGTTGAAGTTAGAAAAATGATAAAACCCGTTTTAAGCGAAATAGAGGCTCCAAAATTATCAGATGAGGACATAGTATCATTTACACAAAAAGAGTGGCTAGAATCGGCTAAAAATGACTTTAACAAGGTATTTAACGCTGACAGAGTATTCGCAATTTTACTTAGACAAGGAAAACTTAAATTTGAGCCAAGTGAAATGCTAAATATAATTCAGCTAGTCAGGGAAGATAACCTTTTGAAACTGAATAAGTTATACGGACAGGATGCTAAAGAATTTAGTAAAAAGCTAAAAGACGATAATTTTATAGATACACAATGTAAAAAACTAGCCTTAGTAAAATATTTTGAAAATATACCAAATTAAATACAAAAGGGGTGGCATACAAAAATATGCATATACTTCTGATTTTATAGACTATTACGCAACACACAAAAACGCAAAGACAAAAACTAATTTAATAACTGAAAAAAAACAATTTTATGAGGAAGTGCAAAAAATGCGGATTGACAAAAAAGTTTAATGAATTTAAGATTGAGAAAAATAACTTAACAGGATATAGCTTAACTTTATGCGCAGACTGTCACAGGATAGCTGAAAAAACAAAATACAGAAACAAAAATAAAGACACAATAATAGCATTTTAAAATGGATATATCAGCAAACGATTTAACAAAGTGGGCAAAAAAAAGTCTTGAATATTTAGGCTACCGGCTTAATAGGGTAAATAATATTCCTTATGGAAAACGCAAGGGAACGATACAAAAAGGTTGGGCAGACCTGCAAGGATATTCACCGGAAGGGAAATATGTTGCAGTTGAAGTTAAAAAAATTGGTGACAAGTTAAGTCCGGAGCAAAAAGAAAGATTGCAAGATATTCATAATTGTAACGGAATTGTCTATATTTGTACGGAAAAAGAAAACCAACCTGTATTAATTGAATGGACAAAAATAAAATTATAGAGCAATATTGGCTTAATGAAGAGGTCAATCAGGCATTCGCAAAGATGCAGCCTGAAGAGTTGCAGTATGATTTAAAGGTTGAGGTTTTTTTAGTTTTGTTGGAAATGGAAGATGCGAAACTTATCGGAATGTACGAAAGGAATGAAATTAGATTTTACATAGTTAGAACTATGATTAATATGATTAAATCTGATAGAAGCCAATTTTGGAAAAAATACAGGAATCACACCGAGTATAAAGAAAAAGAAACCGCTGAAGTAGAAAATAATTGTGTTATCGATATAATGGAAAAGGCAATAGAAAACCTACATTGGTATCAAAAGGAAATATTAAAACTATACACTTTTGATTTTAATAAAAATGCAAAAGAATTAAGCAGACACACAGGCATTCCTTATATGTCAATTATTAGAACGCTAAAACAAACCAAAACTGAACTAAAAAAATTTATAAGAAAATGATTCAAATAATTTTAACAAGTATATGTGCATCACTATTTTTTAATACTATCCACAACTTACACCGTAAATGGGGAATCAATTTCAAGCCTTTCAGTTGCGGAAGTTGCTTGGCTTCGTGGATTGCATTCGTATTGTATTTCTCACCTGAATTAATTATAAATATATCAAGCGTATTATTTATATCAGGATTTTTGGCATCTATTGTAGAAACTTTAATTTATAAAATATGGAACTAGCACACAGGCAATTTTTAAAAGAACATTATAATAACTACGAAACTGCTAAAAGTGGTTATGTCAGGAATTTAGATTTGGAAATAATGAAAACCTATGAGCATATTTATAGGACATATATTGACCCTAGTTTTATTTTAACAATTTGGTGCGGTAACTGCCGAATGGATATGGTGCTTAGATTATATTCCCATTACGAAAAAGTATTGTTGCAAGATGAAACAATGATGCAGATACCTGAAAATACAATAACTGACCAACCAAAAAAGCGAGGTCGCAAACCGAAAGCAAATGGCTAATTATATACACCCAACTGCAATCATTGGTGACAATGTTATATTAGGTGATAATAACTATATAGGTGCTTATTGTATTATAGGTGATAAGGCGGAGCATAAAGCATTTTGGGATAAGCCAACCGGCAAAGTAGTTATCGGAAATAATAATATTATAACAGGATTGGTAACTATTGATGCAGGAACGGTAGATATTACAATGATTGGCGATAACTGTTTTATAATGAAACACGCACACATAGGACACGATTGTCAAATTCACGATAAGGTAACAATAAGTTGCGGTGCTAAGATTGGAGGTCATTCAGTAATAAATGAAAAATCTAACATAGGTTTAAATGCAGTTCTGCATCAATTCAGTTGTATTAGGCAAGGTTGTATGATTGGAGCAAGTGCATTTTTTAAAGGAGAATCGGAATCATTTACTAAATATGCCGGAGTACCTGCAAGGAAGCTAGGCGAAAACAAACCAAGATGAACGCAATAATATTTTTAAACTATCAGAATAATAGTGTTAGTACATTAGGTTGCAACTTGTTAAATGCAGGTGCTGATGTTGAGCAACTGATAATAGTTAAGGAAAAAGGAATATCTAATGCAATAAATGTGGGGTTAAATAAAATAGACTTTAGCAATATTGAATACGTTACAATATTAGCAAACGATATTTTAGAACCTAATAATTGGCTTACAATTAGAAACGAATTTTTACAAGATAAAAGTATTGGGATATGTTCAATTCCTTTAGATGGCTTTTCAGGTGATTCATTAGATTTAATAGGAAACTTTACAATTACTAAAGAAGCTATAAAAAGAGTAGGTGCATTTAATCAGGAATTAGACCCATACGGAGCAATAGATTTAGATTATTGCACAAGAGTAAGGGCAGCAGGATTGCATACAAAGTTTGTTCCATCTATAAAAGCTACCCACTTAGAACAGAACGGTACTGATAAATATGGTTACAATAAAATGGACTTAGTTAAAAAGACTTGGGATTTACATAATCAAAACGTATCAGCTTATACGGATGGAACTAAAGCGTATTATATACCATTATGAGAATATTAGCAGTTACAAGTAAATTTAGCGGGGTTGGGTATCATAGGATAATGATGCCTTTAGTCAATATGAAAAAAGACTATTGCTTAATTACAGATACTATAAACGAAGTAGTGTTTGACAATAATTATGATATAGTAATATTTAATAGATTTTTAACTTCAACTGATGCAAAGCTATTAGTTAAAATGAAATTGAAATATAATTTCAAATTAATTGTAGATAACGACGATTATTGGATTTTACCCCCATCTCACGTTTTATATCAAAGGTATCAGGAAAGTAATATATCTGAAATAATAACTGAGTATATGCGAGTAGCTGACCTATGCACTTGCACACACGAAAGGTTGGCGGAGGAAATATATAAATTTAATACTAATGTCGAAATACTTCCTAACGCTTTACCTTATGGCAAAGAACAGTTTCAGGATAATAAGATTGAATCAGATTTAGTAAGGTTGTTTTGGTCAGGTTCGGGAACGCATTCTGCTGATATGGACATATTACGCAACCCAATGAAAAAAATAAACTTCCCTGTAAAGACAGTTATTGCCGGTTACAATTTAGGGGAAAAACATATTTGGGATAGGATGATAGGAGTATTTACTAATGGCTTAAAATTAAATCCAACTATCTATGACTATTCCGAAGTTACTAAATATATGGGTGCTTATGCTGATTCTGATATTAGTCTTATTCCTTTGGTAGATAATAAGTTCAATAGTATGAAATCGAATTTAAAGGTTTTAGAAACTGCATCTAAAAGAAATCCTGCCATTGTCAGCAACGTTCATCCTTATAAAGATATGCCTTTGTGCTATGTAAATAATCAAAAGGATTGGTATTATTGGACTAAGCTATTAACCTTTGACGATGCGGCACGTATTGAATACGGACAGAAGCTATTTGAATACTGCAATGAGCATTATAACTTAGACACTATAAATAACAAAAGATTTGCTATTTATAATAAATTGATAGGCAATGCCGGTAATTAAATGCAGTAACGGAAAATGGAAAGTTGGACAAAGTGCTTGTATTTACGAAACTCGTGAACAAGCAGTAAGCGTATGGCAAGCCATATTAGCAGGTGGCAAGTACGAAGAAACTTATAACGACTATCCGGAATCAGCTAGTAATAATGCAAAGAGAGCCTTAAAGTGGGCAGAGGAAAACGGTTGGGGTGAATGCGGAACGGCAGTTGGAAAAGCACGAGCGAACCAATTAGCAAATAAAGAAAATATATCTAGGGACACGATAGCTAGAATGGCATCCTTTAAAAGACACCAACAGAATAAAGACGTACCTTATTCAGAAGGTTGCGGTGGACTTATGTGGGATGCGTGGGGTGGTACTTCAGGTATTGAGTGGGCAATAAACAAACTAAAACAAATAGATAAATAATGGAATGGTTTGTTCAATTTGGTAATTTTAGAATATCATTAGGCATATTAACAAGCACTATTCATTTAGGGGTTTCTTTGGGATATACGGTTGACGAATATAGCGAACTACATCATAGTTTAAATATAGGATTTATATTTGTATCTTTGAACTTCATAATGTTTAATGAAGAAGCACACTAAAATATATTTAGACTATTTCGGATATGGCATTGAAGATTTTATCCCTTGTGAATCCTGTGGTGCTAAAGCGGTTGACATACATCATATAGAAGCAAGGGGAATGGGAGGGAATAAAGAGGCTGACAAGATAGGAAACCTTATGGCATTATGTAGGAAGCATCATATTGAGTACGGGGATAAGAAACAATATATTGAATATTTAAAAGAAATACATAAAGAGAAATTAGATGGCAAAAGGTAAAAACGATTCAACCAAAGTATCATTTGGCAAACGCAAAAGAGGACAGGCAAAGAAATCTTATAATAAACATTCACCAAAACCAAAACCCTACAAGGGACAAGGAAGATAACACTATGAAAAAATGGTTTAAACAATTTAGCAGGTTATTTATCAAATGTCAAAACAATCAATTCATTGGTAAATTCTAACTATGATAATACTACCGGCACAAATAGAAGGATTAACTTCTAGAAAGGACAAGACTATCAAAGTAACATTTGGCACACAGGAACTATCCCCAAATGATGCAGCACAAGTTTTCCAATTGAATCAAAAGTTTTGCTATATAGCTATTAAAGAGGAAACGTTTCAGTCGGATGAATTAGATAACATTGATAGTATTAAGACTGACCTAGAATCAAACAAGACCCCATCACAAAGATTGAGGGGTATTTTGTATATAAACTATCAGCAAGATAATGAAGGCTACAAAGATTTTATGACTTACTACATAGGGAAAATGGATAAACTTTGTGAGCATTTTAAATCTAAATTAGATAAATAAAACAACACAATATCAGCACAATGGCAGCACAGGATATTATAGAACATCAATTCCCAAAAGGGCAATCAGGCAATCCTAATGGAAGACCTAGAAAGTACGTTAGTCTTTTGAAGGAGCAAGGGTATAAACTATCCGAAATAAATGATAGCATACAGGCTTTGATGTCTATGGATGAAGACGAACTAAAATCAGTTAGCACAAACGATAAGGCGACAGTATTAGAAAAGACTATTGCAAAAGCTATTTTAAAGTCTATGAGTAACGGAAGTTTATATTCCTTAGATACTTTGCTTACTAGGGTATATGGCAAACCTAAGGAGCAAATGGATATTAAATCCGATAATAAAATAGAAGTTATCTTTGTAGATGGTAAAACCATTTTATAATGCAGATATTCCTTCCTAATCCACACGCAAACCAACAGAAGATACTTGAATGCGATAAGCGTTTCAGGGTTGTTATGTGTGGTCGTAGATTTGGCAAATCGGAACTATCACAGATACTTTCAATCACTTATGCGGTTAAAGGCTTTTCTGTTGCTTATATAACCCCTACTTATGGATTGGCTAAGGTTTTCTTTAGTAAATTAACTGAGTCCCTAGAATTGCCTAAAAACAAGTCTGACCTTAAAATAGATTTTCCCAATGGTGGGCAGGTTGAATTCTTTACAGGGGAGCGATTAGATAACCTAAGAGGTCGCAAGTTCCATTTAGTTATTATAGACGAGGCTTCATTTATCCCTGACTTAGAAGCCGGTTGGCAGAATAGTATTAGACCTACGCTAACCGACTATAAAGGGAAGGCAATATTCCTTTCAACCCCACGAGGCAAAAATTATTTTTATAGCCTATTTATGAAGGCGGGGGAAAATGATTGGGCTTCATTCAAGTTCACTAGCTATGATAATCCGTATATTGACCCACAGGAAATAGACGAAGCTAGGATGCAACTGCCTAATGTAGTGTTTGAGCAGGAGTATATGGCAAACCCTAGTGAGAATAGCGCCAACCCATTCGGTAATAAATTTATTGTGGATTGTACTAAGCCTATGAGCAATCAGCCAATAGTAGCGTTCGGGATTGACCTTGCTAAATCAGTTGACCATACCGTAATCATAGGACTAGATAATAACGGAAACGTGGCTTATTTTGACCGCTATCAAATGGATTGGCATAATACTAAGGAAAATATAAAGAGGCTACCAAGATGCCCTATATTGGTGGATAGCACAGGAGTTGGTGACCCTATCCTAGAGGACTTACAAAGGGAAGGGATAGCCATTGAGGGGTTAAAGTTTACAAGTTCTAGTAAGCAGCAGCTTATGGAAGGCTTGGCAACCGCAATCCAACAGGGTAGAATAGGCTTCCCTGAAGGGGCAATCACAAATGAGTTACAAGTGTTTGAGTATCAGTTTACTGCAAATGGGGTTAAGTACTCCGCACCTAGCGGATTCCACGATGACTGTGTGATGGCATTGGCTTTGGCTTGGAATAACTTTAGTATCAAAAGAGGTAACGGCAGATACTCATTTGTGTAATTTACCGCTTATCCTTGATATTTACCGTTCATCACAAAGTTTAAAAATAGTTGGCAAAATGTTTGGATTGTGTATATAAGTTGATATATCTTTACTGTATCAAAAAAACAAACACTATGAAAAAGGAAATGAGTATCAATCTTGGTTTTATTGGTCACAGAGCCGAAAGTCTACAGTCTTTATTCGGTGAATATTTAAAAGAGCCAAATCAATATGGCTATTTTTTAAGGTTTGAAAATTATAGTGAATTGGTTTGCAATGAAGGTGTTTACTGCCAAACTAATTGTTTTGAAAGTGAACAACAATTCAATGAAAAATTAAATCAAAAACTACTTAATTATTTTTTAATAAATTCTAAAAAAAACTAATACTATGAATTACGAATTAAAGGTTACCGAAACTAAAAACAAAGCAGGAAAATTTCATTATCAAGTTATTGATGAAAATGGAAGCATTATCAGCGAAAGAAAAAGCAATAGAGAATATGTTGCTTGTACTTCAGGTAGTGGTTATTATTTTGGCAGACTTGATTTAATTGGTAAAGGCGAACATGGAATGGCAATTAAAATGTATAACAAAAGATTAGAATTAACACAATTTCCATATAGCAATACAATGGGTTTAACTCCTGAAGAAGCATTAATTAAATTAAAAGAAGATGCAAAAGAATCATTAATTACACTTAATAAAATTGCATATAAAAAATAACTAACCCAAGAAGTCAGGGGTGCGACTGAACAACGCACAATTTTAAAATTAAAAAACAAACACTATGGCAAACAGATTAAAAACTAAAGAGGACAAGCAATTAGAATTATTAGCTAAAAGAAACGCTGAATACGCTAAAGATTCATTAGGTATCGAATGGTTTTTTATTATTATAATTGGCGGATTGTTAGCAACTGCCTTAATAGAAAATATGTAAAATATTATCCCCGTCACAAACAATCAAATAAATTAAAAAACATGGGTGTTAGTTAGTTTCCTAGATGGGGCGGGGATATTTTTAAAACTATGACTATGACAAACTACGAATTAAAACAAGGCTTATTAGACAAGCTAGAAATAGATGGTCTTATTGAAAGGATTCAAAAACTAGAAAAGCAATTAGCTGAAAAAGAATTGGAACTTAAAAAAATGACTAGGGAATTAGTATCTTTGCAGGAAGACTTTTATAAAGAATAGATTATGAAAATCATATTAATAATATTGGTATGGGAATTAGTAAAGGAAATTATTGCTAGAATAATAAAAAGTCAATTATGAAGTATATAAAATTCTTTATTATTAGCATCCCGATAGCTTGTTTAATATATGTAATTGTATTATCTTTATGCAAAATCAAGACACTATGTGGAAGAAAATAAACGTATGGCAATATCAGCAGATATACAATGTATATAGTTCTAAGGATAAATACTTAACTGAAATCGAAATTGATTCTAAGCTAGTATCGATAGTTAATAACTTAACCGATACACAGGTAGATAGTTTGCCATTAAAGGAGTTTATGGAATTAAAGAAAATCCTTGAATTCCTAAATCAGCCGATTGAAGGCAAGCCTGTTAAGTATATCAAGATTAACAAAACTAAGAGATATAAAATAAACTACGACGTTAGCAAGATGCCATTTGCTAGATATATTGAAAGCAAGGTATTTAGTGAGGACTTGTATAATAACTTACACAAGTTAGCAGCTACTATGGTTATCCCACAAAAAAGGATATTGGGTATTTGGTTCAAACAAAAGTACGATGCTAGTAAGCATCAGGAGTATTCAGACGATATGCTAACCGCAAAATTTATAGACGTTTATCATTCGTTGGTTTTTTTTTATCAAATATACAGAAATTGGATAGAAGTTTCACAGGATTATATGGTGAACAAAATGATGCAAACAGGGATGACACAGGAAAAAGCGAAAGAGGCGGTTCAAAGTTTATGCAATACTTTGGATGGCAGTATTCAACCAAACTTGTTGCCGAATACGAAAATTGCACAGTTACGGAAGCGTATGAACTTAGCACAATCGAATGTTTAAATATACTTTCATACCTAAAGGCTAAGAGTGATTATGATAAGGAACAAATAAAGAAGGTTAAGTAAATAGTGGTTTTTTGGTTTTCTGACCCCTGCCCTAAAACGGTGGGGGTTAGTTATTTTTATATCTTTGCTCTATTTATTAGTATGAGTATTAGCAAAGCACAGGCGATAGCATTAGGGGACGGCTTCTTAAATACATTAGGGGAACGCCCTATGAAGGAAGGGGATATGCCTGTTATCGAGAAACTGCTTAGGGATTTTGGTGCTGACTTTATAACTACTGCCCAAGAGAATTTAAGAAAAAACAAGTCGATTGCTTCAGGGGATATTAACGATATTAAAGTACAGTTCACTAAATTCAATACTAATTACACATTGTCATTGGGGTACCCTAAAAGTGAACCTGCTTCTAAATATTGGGACTTTGTAAATAAAGGGGTTAAGGGAACTAAGAATATTAAAGCAGACGGTAAAACCCCGTATAAATTCAATCCGGCTAAAAAGGCTATCCCAATATCAGCCGTTCAAAAATGGCTAGGATATAATAAACTAAAGGTAACGGCAGTAAAGAAATATACTAAGCTAGGGGTTGAACAAAAGGCAATAGACGGTAAAAAGTCTTTGGCGTATATGGTAGCTAGGTCTATACATAGAAAGGGTATAAGGTCAACACATTATTTTGACAATGCCCAAAAAGAAACATTCGGTAAAAACTTTTACGAGGTTATGGAAGCAGCCTTAGGAAAAGATATTCAAATAAAAATTAGACAAATAGGAAAAGAAATAAAAGATGGCAATAACAATACAAAGTAGTCCGGCGCCTTATTCAAGTATGCACGACGACTTATGGTTCGTTTCTAGTTCAACCAATATCGGACAGACTTCGTTTAAATTCGTGTACGACGTATATGTAAACGGGTCGCAAGTAAGCAGAACTAAAGTATTCCCTGCTCCTTCAGGCGAAGGAAGCTATGGGGTATTTAATGCGTCACCAATGGTGCGTTCTTTTGTAACTAATTACTTTGAACCTTCAGGCAGTTCTATATTAGTAGCTTCTAACGATAAGATTAAAGTAGATAGCCAAATTAGAGTAGGGGAGGAATACGTTAGCGGTGGCAATTTAATAACAATCCCTAACGTGGCTTCAGGTGCTTTAGCTGCATACAATTATTACCCGCCTTTATTTGCGGATATATTATTTGTAAATAACAATACACCTTTAGTGCTATCAGATTATTACGATAACTTATTACTAGAAAACTTTACGGACGATTGGATTACCGAAAGGGATAATGATAGTATAACGATTGAATACGGTGATAATTTTTACGCTACTTATTTTAAAGTTACTGCCGGAACTTATAGTGCTTGGGTTGATGTCATTAATGAATCAGGTTCAGTTATTGATACCGTAAGCGGTGGAATTACCTTTAGCGGTGAAATGAACTTATTTAATTGTCAGGCAGGACATATAAATACTTTTGCAGGTAGAACATTGGTAACGGAAAACACCTTTGGATATAATGTTTATTTGAAAAGAGGGGTGGCGGTATCTAGGAAGCTACGATTTATTCAAAAGTGCTATCCTAAATACAAGCAATATAATTTACACTTCCTTAATAGACTTGGCGGTTGGGACACTATGAAATTCGCATTAGTTAACAGAAGGTCAACGGAATTACAAAGGGCGTCTTATAGAAGGAACGATTGGCAGTTATCAGGCAATACAATGTCAAATATAGATAGCTATAATAAGTACAATGAAACGACTTTAAACTACGCTATTCAGCATAAGGATAAGTTCCATTTGATTTCAGATTGGGTTAGCCAACAGGACTACGAATGGTTGGGTCAGTTGTTTGCGAGTACGATTGTTTATATGGAGGTGCAAGGTGCATATTTCCCTGTTACAATTAGTAGCACAAACTATGAGTATAAATTAGAAACAAGCGATAAGTTATTTAACTTTGAAATAGACATTGAAGTTGGTAAATATTTAACAAGTCAATTTAGATAATGATAAGTACGGAAATATATATTGAAGATAACAAGCTAGATTTATTGCAGGATATAAGTACGGAGTTTACTTACACAATAGACGACGTTACCGATTTTGGAACTAAAAATACTTCATTTAGTAAAACAATATCATTATCGGGAACCGCTAGGAATAACCAAATATTTGGGTTCGTGTTTGACATTGGCAACGCTAACGACTTCGATATAACTAAGCCTAACGTAAACTATAATTTCAACGCTAGTAAATCAGCTAAGTGCGTAATATATATTGATAAGGTTCAAATATTTAAAGGTACATTAAGGGTCTTAGAAATAGTTGTTGACAAAGAAACTATTGAATACCAATGTAGTGTATTTGGGGAATTAGGCGGTCTTATGAACGCAATCGGTAATAAGAAATTAGAGGACTTGGATTTTAGTGCTTACGACCACGTTTATAATACTACAAATATTACCGCAAGTTGGGACGCCACAAGAGGACAGGGATATTATTACCCATTGATTGATTACGGCAATGTGAGTACAAATAAAATAGATTTCCAATATACTGCATTTAGACCGGCAATTTATATTAAGGAATATATAGATAAAATATTCGCTAATATAGATTACACTTACGAATGTGATTTTTTTAATACAGATTATTTTAAGAGGCTAATTATTCCGCATAATCAAAAGCAGTTAACTAAGGTTACAAGCGATTTAAACAATGCAGTATTAACAAGTCCGCAAACAATAATAAGTACTTCATTTGTTAGATTTACAACTGTTACAGGTTCGGGATTGGTTCCTTCACTTGTGAATTCTCAATTTACATATACAGGAGCAGCAGCGTTTAATCTAAAGTTCGATTATACTTTTAATGGTACTTCAACTGCCGGAACATTTAGTATTGTTAAAAATGGGATTGATGTTTTTAGTGAATTTTTTACCGGCGGTCTTTTTATTGCCGGAAGTTTTGAGGTATTAATGGAGCAGAACGACTATATACGTTTTAGGTTTTCAAACGACGCTGAAAATAAAGACGACGACCCCGTTATAGTTACCGACGCTGAAGTTAGTTTTAATTCTATTTCCTCAATTCCTGTTCCGTTATCAATAGGGGATAATCTAAATATGAATGATTGTATTCCTAAAGGTATATTTCAAAGGGATTTATTTTTAAGCATTTGTAAAATGTTTAACCTATATGTTTACGACGACAGATATAACGGGAATAATATTATTATAAAGCCTTATATTGATTTTTATGATATTGATAGTTCACAAGCGAATGATTGGTCAAATAAAATAGATAGGTCAAAGCCTTTGAGCATTAAGCCTATGAGTGAATTAAATGCAAGGTATTATAATTATAAATTTAAAGAAGATAGCGATTTTTACAATGAGAACTATAAAAAGAAATATTCGGAATCTTACGGTGACAGGCTATATGATAGCTCATTTGATTTTAGTAAAGATACGGAAACTGTTGATGTAATATTTGCACCTTCAGTTCTGTATAAAGCGATTGGAACCGACAAAGTATATCCGGCTATTTATAAAAAATCTAATGCAAATAGTGCGGAAGATAATATGGATAGCGTTATTAGAATAATGCAAGTAAAGAAAATATCTTCCGTTACTTCGTGGGCTATTAAGAATTTATCAAGTACGTTAGTTACGTTGACCTCATACGGATATGCCGGACATTTAGACGACCCTGAAAACCCACAGAATGATATTAACTTTGGCGCAACTAAGGAAATATTTTATAGCTCAAATAATTTTACTGGCAACAATGTATTCAATGTATTCCATAAAATATATATGGACGAAATAACGGATAAGAATAGTAAGCTATTAACCTGTTCGGCTTTATTAAATACAATAGATATATTTAATTTAGACTTCAGTAAATACGTTTGGATTGACGGAGTACTATTTAGATTGAATAAGGTTGAGGGTTACAACCCAATGGAATATAACACGACGAAAATAAGTTTATTAAAAGTAATTGAAACAACATACTAATGGCAGAAAATTTAAATTTAAATGTAAACGTAGATACTTCAGGTGCCTCGAATTCGGTAGGTTCACTTAAGAAACAACTTAGGGAAGCACAAGCGGAAGTAACGGCATTAGCTGATAAATTCGGTGCGACCTCAAAGGAAGCTATCACCGCAGCCAAACGAGCAGCGGAATTAAAAGACGCCATCGGGGACGCTAAAGCGTTAACAGAAGCATTTAACCCTGACGCAAAGTTTAAAGCATTAACGGCTTCGCTATCAGGTGTTGCCGGTGGGTTTGGAGCGATACAGGGTGCAATGGCTTTATTCGGTGCTGAATCAGATAACGTTCAAAAGACTTTATTAAAGGTTCAGTCGGCAATGGCTATTTCGCAAGGCTTACAAGCGGTTGGGGAAAGTATAGACTCATTTAAACAATTAGGTGCGGTTATTCAAAATAGTACTTTATTACAAAAGGCTAATAGTGCTGCGACGGCTGCCGCTGCTGCGGTTCAAAAATTATTTACAGGAGCAGTAACCGAAACTGCAACGGGTTTTAAAATATTAAAAGGTGCTATTGCAGCGACAGGTATTGGATTGATTATAGTTGCATTGGGTACGATTGTCGCATATTGGGATGATATTAAAGCAAGTATTGGCGGAGTAAGTACGGCACAAAAAAACCTTAATGCAGATACCGAAAAGAATTTAGCTGCTGAAGAAAAGAAACTAAATGCATTAGACGACCAAACGAATCAACTTAAATATCAGGGCAAAAGTGAAAGGGAAATTTTACAAATTAAGATAGCGCAAACACAAAAAGCTATCGAGCTTGCTAAAGTAGGTATATTAAATGCAAAAGTAACAAAAGACGCACAGGTTGCAGCTGCTAAAAGAAACCGTGATATTTTAAAAGGTATTATTGATTTTGTTTCCACGCCTTCGCAATTAATTTTTAACTTATTAGATAAGATAGGTAAGTTAATGGGCAAGACTTGGAATTTAGAAGCAAATAATAAGGCGGTTCAAGATTCGCTTTCTAGTTGGGTTTTTAATGTTAAAGAAACAGAAGCAGAAGGGGACGCAACTATTGAAGCCGCACAAGATAAGTTGAATAAATTAGAATCAACTTTTTACGGGTACAAGAACCAAATAAACGCTATTGATAGGAAAGGTAACGACGCAGGTAATAAACAAGCAGAAGAACAAGCTAGAAAAGAACAAGACGCACAGGCAATATTACACGAGGCTAATAAGAAATTAAAGACCCAACAAGAGCAGGAAATACAATCTATTGACGACGCTTATGCAGAAAAAAGAAAAAAACTTGCTGAAGCAAAAGTCGAAGACAATGGAGATTTAGCAAAAGCAGAACAAGCTGAAAGGGACGCAGTAAATGAAAAATATAAAAAGCTAGAGCTAGATAAAGAAAATGCTTTTCAAGCTGAATTAAATAAGGTAAAACTTGATTTAAAGTTAGCAGGTATCAAGGACGAATATGAAAAATCTAAAGTTCAAATAGAAGAAAATTATAAAAAGCAATATGAAGATATTGATAAAAATGAAAACTATAATGAGCAAAGAAGAATAGCTTTAAAAGTTGAACTTAAGAAAAAAGAGAATGCAGAATTAGACGCATTACAATTAACGCGTGATTCTAAAAAAGCAGAAACCGATATTTCTGAGTTAGATAAAGAAATTACAAAGGCTGCTTCTGACCTTGAGTTCCAAAAAACTTTATTAGACCAAAAAGATATTTTACTAGAGCAATCATTTAAGAGAAGATTAATAACAGAAGACGCATATAAGGCAGGAGTAGAAGCAAATTCAAAAGCTAGAATTGAAATAGACAAAGCAGAAACGGCAGCCAAAATAGAAAATGCACAAAAAATATCCGCATTACTTGGTGGACTTTCAGATGTAATGGGAAGGGAAACCGCAGCCGGTAAAGCATTTGCCGTAGCACAAGCAACAATAGATACATACTTAGCAGCACAAAAGGCTTATCAAGCTATGGCAGGTATTCCGGTATATGGTCCTGCATTGGGAGCGGTTGCAGCGGGAGTAGCCGTAGCGGGTGGTATTAAGAATGTTAAATCAATCTTAGCAGTTAAGACACCGGGCGGTGGTGGCGGTGGTGCTTCAGCACCTTCTATGCCTAGTATGTCATCGTCGGCACCTATGACCCCACCAACCCCACAAGCGCAGACTACAAACATTAGTCAACAGTCAATTAACCAAATGGGGAACCAAGCAGTAAGGGCATACGTTATTGAGAACGACGTAACAAGTAATCAGCAAAGAGTTGAAGCAATAAAGCAAAGAGCAAGATTTAGTTAATATTTAAAAATAATATATTTATGAGTATGGAATTACCTTTATATATGTTGGAAATATCTGAAGATTTAAACGACGATGCAGAAGTGCAATTCGTTTCATTAGTGGATAGACCGGCAATTCAAAAGAATTGGAATGCGTTTAAAAATGAGCAGAAGTTTCAAATTGTTAGCGAAGATAAGCGTATTATTAGCGGTTGCGCTATGTTGGCTGACACTCCTATTTTTAGAAGTGACGCTAGTTTTGGCGATTACTATGTTGCTTTTTCTAAAGAAACAATTGTTAAGATTGTGCAAAAGTATTTTAAGAAGGGGTATCAAAACAACGTCAACCTAATGCACGACCCTAACCAAATTGAAACAGGGGTTACAATTTTTGAAAGTTTTATTAGTGATAAGAGTAGAGGCATACAACCAATGAAAGGATTCGAAGATGCACCTGACGGAAGTTGGTTCGTATCTATGCTAGTGGAAAATGATTCAGTTTGGGAGCAAGTAAAAGCCGGAATGGTTAACGGATTTTCGATTGAAGGCATATTTAATTACGCTCCAAAGGTTTCAAAAGAGCAACAGGTGATGAATGAAATATATAAAATATTAGAAGAAGTTGAGTTAGGCGGTCCCGGAAGTGGTCGTAGACCTGAAGGAGGTGGTGATGAAGAATCAACAGGTAATATTAAAACCGTATCTATCGAAGATAAGGAAGTAAAAGATTTAGTTTCTAAAGCACGAGAAGCTGCTCCTGAAGTAGATAAATTAGGTAAAGATTTAGCAGAAAAATACGGTGCAGTTGTTACTCCTATTAATATGAAATCAGCAGATTCTATTGTAAGGAAAACAAATACAGAAGAAGGTGGAAATCTAGGTAATATAAAAGATTCAGTAAGAAATACAATTATTACTGACGACCCCGTAGCAATGCAAAATATAATAAAAGACCTTAGTAATGACCCTAGAGTTGCAGGTGGAAATGGTAGAATTAAGACACAATCCCACGAATCTAATCCACTAGGATATAGTGGCAATATTGTAAATATAAAGACCTCTAATGGCTTAACTGCAGAAATACAGGTAAATACACCTAAAATGATTTATGCCAAAGAAAAGCCTGAAAATGCCAAAAGAATACTAGGCGAAGCAAAGTATAATCAAATTGCTAAAGAAGTGGGTATTGAAGGTGGCAAGGGTCACGATTTATACGAAAAATATCGTGTATTGGTAGCGGGGAAAGATGATAAACAAAGAAAAAAAATAGAGCAAGAATCTAAAAAATATTATAGTAATTTTTTGAAATAGTAAATAAAATTTAGTACATTTGATATATGAGAAATGAGAACCTACTTAGTGAAATTGCCAATGGGAAAGCAGTCTTCTTTGAAAACAGTTTTGAGGAGGTAGCTTTTAGAAATATCCCTGAAGGCGGTTATGAAGCTAAAGAAAAAGGTGCGAAACCTTACAAAGTGCAAGGCGCACCAAACAAATTGGTAGAGGCGATTTTAGAAGGAAAAATGCTTAGTAAGGAAGAATACGAAAAATACTAATCAATTTACCTTTTAAATAAAGTCTTTCTAGTTTATTAGATAATGGCTTATTAAAATCAGAGTATATAATTTTGAATTTCTTAGATTCATTTATATACTTTTTTAATTTATTATAATCCCTGTTTTTAATACACTCCCTAATATTGCATATTCTATCACACAGTTTAACTATTGAAGCTATTTCATTTTTAGATATTTCAATATAATATTTATTTAATGGTGGCTTTTTAGTTAATAGTTTAACGGAATTAAAGACTTCTTTGTGTATTAGTTTAAGTTTATTTTCATCAAGTATTGTATCTTCTAAAATATCGTGCAATGCGCATACTGAAAGGATTATATCTTCTTTTGTTCCTTTTATATGTTTTTCATTGCAAAACTTTTGTGCTTCAAACCACACATCTAGCAAATGATACAGATAAGGCTTAACCCCATACTGCTGATATTTATGATATTCAGCAGCAAGGGCAAGTGAATTATATTTTATTTTATTCATTTTAATTTGATTAAGCATACCAACTACTGTAAACACCTTCCTGACTCGCAGCATATTCACAGAAACAACCATGTTCTGCTTTAATGTAGTAGCTAACATTTCCATTATAACCGACAGAAACATTTATTTTTTTTAATTGAGGTTCACCGTTATAATGACCTTTCATTGGAGCAACATAACCTGCCATACTATTGATATTTCCTTTTTGATTTTCAGGGAAAAACTTGCAAATGCTTCTTATTAAAATTGATTTTGCTTTAACTTCTACAATTTCATAAAAATCAATATTAGTTTGTTCCCATCCCCAACTATTGTAAAGAACCTGACCAACCTGAAAATTGTGTTTCATATTTTGTTGAGCTAACTTCTTTTGTTCTTTTCTAGCTTTTTCTGCATTTATGTTTCTTTCAACTCTCTCAATCCATTCATTGCAAAACTCTAGCATTCTTTCAACGCTTCTAAATCTGTAATTAAATAAAGGCTTTTTAAATCTTGCCTTACTAACCTTTCTAACGCAATACCCAACAATAATTGGTTGTTCTTTTACAGAAAGGTGAAAACCCAAACTTTCATACTTTTTGATTAAATTTTCCATAGTGTTTGTTTATTTGATTATAATTTGAATAAATACTGAAACGATAGCAGAAACGATTAAAAGTAGAAACATCTTAACTTCAATCGGAGGGGGGAGAATCTTGTGGCTCATAGTGTTGGTCATTTGATTACATAGCAAATATATACAGGTTTTAAACACAATCCAAACATTTAGGCACTTTTTTTTAAAAATTGTGATGAACGGTAAATAATAAGGATAAGCGGTTAAGTGATAATATATTAACAATACTGATATTTATATTAAAATATTTATGAATCCAAAAGAAGCATTAAAACAAATCAAGGCATTATTCGAGGATATGCCACAAGTTGTTGAGCCTATTGCTCCTGAAGCACCTGCTGCTCCGGAAGTTACAAAGGTAGAAATGTCTGAATATTCTTTAGTAGATGGTACTAAGGTTATGATTTCGGCATTGGAAATTGGTGGTATGGTAGAGTTAGCTGATGGTACCCCTGCTCCACAAGGCGAACATCAATTAATGGATGGCACAATTATCCAAGTTGATGAATTAGGTGTAATCGTAGAAATAGCATCACCTAAAGAAGACGTTATCGAGGAAGAACCTGTTGCACCTGCTGCACCTGTTGAACCTGCACAAGATACAACTGCAATGGTTGCTGAATTGAAAGCAGACTTCGAAGCACAAAAAAGTCAATTAGAATCAAAGATTGCTGAATTAGAAAGTAAAGTAAAGCAAGGTTTTGCACAAGTAGCTGAATTAGTAGAGGCACTTTCAAACACCCCAACTGCTGAACCTACTCAAAAATCAGCAAACGCTTTTCAATCTTATGTAACTACTAATGATAGTAAGTTCGAAAGATTGGAAAAATATAGAAACGCAATTTTAAACAAATAAATTTATAAAAAATGTCATTTTCAGTAAGTTCATTAACAAACTATACTAAAGAGAACGAAGCATTATTGGTTTCATCTTCAGTATTAGGAGCAAAAACTGCTGCTTTAATTAAAAGCGCAGGTAACGTAATGGTTGGTGTTAAATCAGCAGAAACCATTAACATTATGGATACAGATGCCTTTTTCCAAGCAGGTGGAACTTGCGGTTGGAACGCATCAGGTACAACTTCTTTCACACAAAGAACTGTAACAGTAGGTAAAATTAAAGTACAAGAGTCTTTATGTCCTAAGGCATTAGAAGCTAAGTATTTACAGAAGGCTTTACCAACAGGTAGCCAATATGATTCTATTCCATTTGAGCAAGATTATTCTGACAGAAAAGCTAAAACTATTGCTTCTCAATTAGAAACTGCTATTTGGCAAGGTGATACAGGTTCAGCTAACGGTAACTTAAACAAGTTTGATGGTTTAATCAAATTGATTGGTGCTGCTTCAGGAGTTGTTGACGCTAACGTTTCAGGTTATGTTTCAGGTGCGCCTTTAACTTCTATTACTGCAACTAACGTTATTGCGTTATTTGACGGTGTTTACAAAGCAATCCCTGCTAAAGTAGTTTCTGCTGACGATATGACTATCTTCTGCGGAGTTGATACTTTCAGAACTTACACTATTGCATTGAAGAACGCTAATATGTTCAACTATGCTTTTGATGGTAAAGCTGATAGTGAATTCGTATTGCCGGGTACTTCAATCAAAGTGGTTGCAGTAAATGGCTTGAACGGAACTAATGATGTTTACGCAATGCGTTTAAGCAACTTGTTCTTAGGTACAGACTTATTGAACGAAGAAGAAAAATTTGAAATCTTCTTTGCTAAAGAAGCTGACGAAGTTCGTTTTGCAGCAGAATTCAAAATGGGTGTGAATATTGCATTCCCTGATGAAATCGTAAAAGTAGCTATCTAATTATAAAGGGGAGTTGAAATATACTCCCCATTTTTAAATAAAATAAAATAAATAAAAATGGCGTGTGCATTAACACAGGGATATACCCTCGATTGTCGTGATTCCTTAGGTGGAATTACTGAAGTTTATTTTATTGCAA
>Ga0315902_10002818_pt1 | contig 26599 bp, 26 predicted proteins | sample LakEriMetagenome_9_FD_203523 | JGI IMG/M metagenome (GOLD analysis project Ga0315902, IMG submission 203523) | Freshwater fungal communities from buoy surface, Lake Erie, Ohio, United States - Buoy 12 MA117 | ecosystem: Environmental > Aquatic > Freshwater > Lake > Lake biofilm | place: USA... | reverse complement strand
ATACGCTTTTATCGGCAAAATCGATCTGCTCCGGTTTTTTATTATTCAACATATTGTCCATCTCTGATTGCTTCTCTTTGAGACGTATTTCGAGTTCAGACATTCTATTTTTTTGTAAATCATCGGCGCGATATATTTCTTCTATTTTGGGTTTTTTAGTTGGCAATCCATTCGCACTAACCGAACCTCCTCCTCCTCCTCCTCCTCCTCCTCCTCCTCCAATACGCGGAGGAACAGGTAAGTTTACTGTCGCAACTTTTTGAGCCAGGGCCTGTGACGGCACAGGTAGTTTCACTTTCAATACACTAATCTGCTCTACCATTTTTCTAATAACAGCCTTATTACTATTCGTAATCATTTCGGCCGCTTTTTTATCATAGTCATCATCACCTTCGTCGTTCTTGTCAAAAAATAAATCAAATTCTGGTTTCATAGAAAGGATAGTATTTTCAAATTGTTTTTTAACATTTTCTACTTGAGTATTTGGCAAATCCTTGAAAACACCACCTTCGTGTAATAGACCCCATATAATACTTTTATTGTCGTTCTTTGTAAATTCATAAAAGGACATCTTGTGGAATACAACCGATAATATTAATGATAATGTTTTATTTAATATGATTTTTTAGTTTTTATTTATAGTTAATTTATTAGCTTGGAATTACTTTTAGACCGACGGGCATTTTTAACGGGCAATTTTGTATTCAAAAAATTGAACATAGTAGACGCTTAAATAATAATTAATATTATCTTATATGACGAACATATATATACTTCGCCTTGAGGGTGGAAAATATTATGTTGGAAAAAGCGAGGATGTTATAAACAGATATCAGCAACATATGAATGGCGGTGGTTCTTCTTGGACAAGAAAATACAAACCTATTTCTCTTGAAAAAACAATAGAGAATGCTTCTCCGTTTGAGGAAGACAAAATTACAAAAGAATATATGTTAAAATATGGGATTGATAATGTGCGCGGCGGATCCTATGTGGAAATAGAATTAAGTGAGTTTCATAAAGAGGCACTAAAAATGGAGATTTGGGCAGCAAAAGATTTATGTACTCAATGCGGAAGAGCAGGACATTTTGTGAAAGATTGCTATGCAACAACAGAAGTTTCTGGAAAGAAAATAGAGTTTGAAGATTCCAGCGAAGAATATGAATGGGGTTGCGAATATTGTAATAGAACCTTTACTACTCAATTTGGGTGTATGGTTCACGAAAAATCGTGTAAAGATAAACAGAAGAAACCAAGTTATGTAAAACAGAATAGTGTAAAACAGAATTCTGTGAAACAGGGTGGTGCTTGTTATCGTTGTGGCAGAGCAGGTCATTATTCACCAGATTGTTACGCATCGCTACATATAAAAGGATATGAGTTATAAAGTGCCTATTTAAAATGCCCGTTGGTATAATTTAATTATTAATCCAATCAAATATATTAAAAATAGTTTCATTATTCATAATATAAATATAACTAAAATTAAAATTAAAATATTATGAATATATCGAATAACATTATCAACACTAACATACCAAATAGTTTCTATATTACCGATACACGTTTATTGTTCTTTGATATTTTTTACAAGAATAATAAAATATATCTTATTATGCCTATCTACAATAAACCAGCAAACCCTTTACAAATAACAATCATAGTAAATAATAGTGAGCTATCCTTATCAGAGTCATTTGTAAAAGACTCAAACGAACCAGCCCTAATTTATATATATAATGTTCCCAGTATGGAGAGCGAAGTAGCATCGGAAATAGAAGTAGAAGTTACTTGTTGTGAAATTACGAAAACATATATACTATCGCATATTATAGTGCCAACATCGCCAACACCACGCCAACATTTTCTAACATTAGCAACATTATTTCAAAATGACTACACTATTTTCCCCCTTTTTTACAATTACTATAAATCTCAAGGCGTATCCCATTTTTATATGTATTACAATGGAGTCATAACCAAACAAATCAAAGATTTTTTTGCAAAATATAGTAGTGACATCGTAACACTTATAGAATGGAATTTTCATTATTGGAATCCTCGCACATTTAAATACCCGCATCACGCTCAACCTGCACAAATTCATCACGCCATATATAGATACGGTAAGAGTTCATCAGAATATATGATATCCTGTGATCTGGATGAATATTTACACATACCCTTCCGGACAGACGATCACAAAGACGGATACGACATCGACCTAACATTAAAAAAATATATAGATAGTCATAGCGATATCGATATATTTGGATTTTGTAATATATGGGCAACTACACTAGACAATAAGTATCCGACAGAAGACGTTTTACCAGATAAAATATTAACTGTAGAATCGATTAACTCTTATAAAGATAGGAGCAAAAATATATATAAGTTAGACTCGATTCAAACCGTCGGAATACATCAAGTCGGAGAATCAGATCCTGTCAGTTTTAATGAAAACCTAAAAAGTATATCGAACCTACAAATGTATCATTTTTATAATTGGTCAAGGGGCACAAGAACTATAGAAAATTGTAATATTGTTGTATCACCGCCCGTTCCCTCATCGTGTGTTACAAATCCTTATTAAAATATTTGTGACGGAACTTTTCCATCTCTTCGTCAGGAAATATATCAACGATAAAATCCTCCGGTTTCATAACATCTCGAAGTAGATTTATAATCATAAAAAGGGCATACATACCACATTCGGTCGGTTTTTTTTGATGATGTTTACTGTTTTGTATATATCTTAGTTCTATTCCTGCTGCTTTGGCTTGTTGCATTATAGTCTTTATTAACCGTTTCACTTCTTTGGGAGGAGGATTGCCCGTGCTATCAAAAAAGAATATAAACTTCCGCGACAAGTCTACAAACATAGATATCCAATGTGAACCGGATAAATAATGCGGATCTGTATTAAAAACAAAACCGACTTTCTTTTTCCCATTGCGTATAGAAATATTCAAATCAAAATGACACAACTCTTCCCATACACATTCGCCATACATTTTCGGAGAGTCAAAGTCAATAGGTGCTGCTCCTATAAAATCGAAAAAAGGAAACTCTTTTTCATATTGTTTCATAACATTTTCAATGTCGATACTATTGAGCCATTCGTTCGGATTCTTTTTCCAATCATCTGGGCTTTTGGGCGCAAAAGTATAGTTAAGCATTTCCTTGTCTACACCTGTAGACGCGAAGTTTTGTTTTAGCCAACACGACTCTTTATTACATACATTCTTTAAATGCCCCTTCAATGCTTCCCAAATTTCTTTTGGTTCATTAGAAGATATAATAACGTCGGGATGGCGAGCATTCCATAAAGATTTCAGTTTCATTAATGATTCATTGCTATAACAAGTGAAATCATTTTCTTGGATCTTAGGACTACATTTTAGTTTTATAAAACCGTCCGGATGACGCTGAATACCTTCATCTTCGTCAACAACCTTGCGAATATGATGAGGTGATTTTCTCATAACAGTAGCACGCCTACGTAAATTCTTTTTGGTTTTACGGGTTGTTTTTCTGAGCTGGGTTACTCTTGTTTTGTTTACTCTGTATTTTTTATTTTTATTCGCTTTATTTTTACTCGCTTTATTTTTACTCGCTTTATTTTTATTCGCTTTATTTTTACTCGCTTTATTTTTACTTTTTTTACTATCTCCATTGAAACTCGTATTTTCAGCAAATTCTAAAATAGATTGTATTTTTTTAGACTTCATCTATAAATAATTTTATATATAAGTAGCGTATTGAATACGTATATATATATACACAGTTAAAAATAAAAAAGGAAACTAAAAAATAAAAAAGGAAACTAAAAAATAAAAAGAAACTAAAAAATAAAAAGAAACTAAAAATAAATTAATAATCTAAGTATTCAAAGCAGCATCAATAGATAATTCTATTTCACTCTTATCTTTTTTGCTAATTATAACATTTATACCATCTGGTGCAAAATTATTTAAACCGGACTTCTGTTTAGAAAACTTTTTTATATCCTTCTTTTTATATTTGGGATCTTTTAAATTAAAATCTTTTGTTTGAGGAACTACCATTTCATCTGGTGGAGGAGCCGTCTTTATTACGAAATTATCAAGTGTCAATACTTTCTTTTCTATTTGTCTCATAAAAAACTTATTTGCTTCGCTTATATCCAGATCAATATCTGTCATATCAGCATCGGCGCCGACACCATCAGCTATATTCATATTTGTATATTCACCTTGGATAGTATCCATTGTATCTTTAAATTTAAAATAAGAAATACATACTCTGGCATATGTATTAAACGCATTTAAAATCACTTCATCGTGTCCTGAATTATTATTAAATAAAATATCCTTTGTCATTGATATAATACGTTTTCTATAAAATCGTTTATCCTTCTTTAATATAGAGTCGTGATCTAAATTATTTTTTTTCAAAAATTTGTTATATGATTCTGTATTTGCCATTATCTCCAAAGTAAGATAATCGATAGAGTTAAATTTAATATCGCAATTATTATATTTCATTACATTTTCTATATCGGTAGTATCGATACTACTGGTATTAGTTATATCCTTTGTTTCCATTATTATGACAAATTAAAAAATATTATTATTCTAAACCCGAATGGATAATAATAATATTATTAATGACTAAATGTAAGACATCAGATATACGACACTCGGCACTCGGCACTCGGTGCATTATTCGTTATAAAACTGTTTCTCGCATTCAGGAACAACATTCTTAATATCATTACGTGTAGTATTATTAAAAAAATGTTTCCCTAAATTGTTCACATTAGGGTTATAATGATCAAACACCTCACGTTTAAATAATCCAGGATAAGGTTGTTTAATCGGCTTAGGAGGAATATAATTTTTATAAAGGTCGCTAGATGAAGATGGAACATATTCGGACTGTTCACAATCTTGTAAGGCAAAAAACTGGTTACGAAGATTCGATTCTATATTCACATTATTGGAAAACCCAGACCAAGGCGCCATATTATTCCCAGGATTAAATGTAGTATGAGGGCTATATATAGGATAGCTATTCAAAGGAACAGTTGCCGGTTTACTTTGGTCTAAAATAGGCATATATCCGTATTTAGTAGAAACAGGAACCTGGTAATAAAAAGGCTGAAGCGGTGCGGAAGGAATATTTCTAGATGATATTCTATTGTTTAAAGCATCTATTCTTTCATTTTGGCATATAAACAATTTATCTACAACGCCATACATTTTATTATTTGTATAAGCAGACGAAGCATATGACATTATATAGTTATTATATAGCTATTATATTATATTATAATATAATTTAATACTATTTATTTATTATTTTAATTCTTAACGTTATTTTATTTTAAAAATGGGTTAAAGACAACAAAATACTATAATATATCCAATCACTCATTCACGTATTCACACATTTATACGTTCATAAGCTCCTACGTTCATAAGTTCCTACGTTCCTACGTTCCTACATTTTAGCATAAAAATCGCATAATAATTCAATGTGTGGCATTTTCTACGTTCAGCGTTTTTTACAAGATACTGATTCTACTACCAAAAAACATAATAAGCTGCAGTTATCCGACTTAGCATTATTTCAAAATGATTTCAGCAGTATGGTTCATCGCGGTCCAGACAACAGTTCTTTTCTAAATGACCCTCAACCGGAGAAAAATTACACGTCTATATGGGGATTCCATCGTCTTGCGATTAATGGTCAAACGCCTGAAAGTAACCAACCCTTTTTCATCAAAAACTGTCGCCTTATTTGTAACGGCGAAATCTACAACTTTCGTGCCCTTATTGCTGAATATGGTCTTGAAAATGAATACAAAAGCAAGTCGGATTGCGAGATTATTATTCATCTCTATAAAAAAATAGGTATACGCGATATGTTGCGGCGTCTTGATGGTGTATTTGCCCTCGTTTTACACGATTATGAAACAGCAACAACATATATTGCGCGCGATCCAGTAGGCGTTCGCTCATTATTTATTTCAGGATATGATTATACATATAGCAACAGTATGATTATTTCAAGTGAATTAAAGGCTATTGGCGAGTGTTATCGCCCCTATGCGAAGCAATTTCCACCCGGTTGTTATGCCATGTATTCTAAAAGCGCGACATTTGACAATGCGAATACTCCGTTTTTAAATTTTTATAGTTACTATGAAAATGTATCAATCTCACAGGATAACGCAACATTACAAATCGAAAGAGTATATAACTACCCCATCATCGAAGGCACCGAAGAAAATATTTGTGCCAATATCGCCACTCTATTCGAAGAAGCCGTTGTAAAACGCCTTATGAGTGATCGAAAAGTAGGTGCGCTTCTTTCAGGAGGGCTGGACAGTTCATCCGTCGTAGCAATTATGTGTCGCCATATGCCCGCAAAAGATTTGAATACGTATAGCATTGGTATGAAGGGGGCAACCGACCTGTTATGGGCGCGAAAAGTGGCGGATTACTTAGGCACGAATCATCACGAGGTTTGTCTTACAGAAGAGGAGTTTTTGGGCGCGATTGAGGCGACGATTAAGCAAATCGAGAGCTATGATACAACATCCGTTCGCGCTTCGATTCCGAATTATTTGGTAAGCAAATATATTTATGGAAATACGGACGATTGTGTTATTTATTGCGGGGATATGTCGGATGAGATTTTCGGGTCGTATCGCGGATTTATGAAGGCGCAAAATGATGAAGATTTTAAGCGTGAAAATGAACGAATGGTTCGCGATGTATGTTATTTCGATTTGCTGCGATCGGATAAGAGCATTAGTGGCGCTGGACTGGAAGCACGCGTGCCTTTTGCCGATAAGAAGTTTTTACAATATGTAATGAGTATTCCGCCGCGATACAAGATGTTCGACGACGAGCGAATCGAGAAATATATTTTCCGAAAAGCGTTTAACGGACTTTTACCGGATGATATTTTATGGCGGAGAAAGGAGGCATTTAGTGACGGAGTAAGTGGACATGAAAGAAGTTGGTTCCAGATTATTCGTGAATATATTGACACAAAAGTTACCGATGAAGAATATGAAAAATATATCGATTTTATTGAGTATACGAATTTACATAATGCGCCATATGATAAGGAGAGTTTCTATTATAGAACTATTTTTGAGAAGTTATATACTGGATGCGAAAAAACAATCCCTTATTTTTGGCGACACCCGTTTTGCGAAGAGAAGGATCCATCCGCGCGACTGTTACAATGCTATAAAGCGGAGGAGTAATGCTTCACAATAACAACTATTCCCATAAATGCGATAAAGTAGTTAACGAGTTTATGATGTTTTACAGAAGGAGAGAATAAATTAGCATTACAAGAAATAGCGGAGCATAAATAGCCTATAGTAATCATTGCGATAACATAGACAGGAATAGTTATGTTGGTAGTTATTAGTAATACAAAAAGACATATAATACCTATTGTTCGGATTACTATTGCGAAATCTTTTAATTTCATCATATAATATATCATAATATTTATTATATGATTTCAGTATAACTATTTTATACGCGTATAAATTTTTAAGCATACTGTTTCAAAATAATAAAAATACCAGCTAAAGATATCGCATAATTGTATAAATTATGGTTAACAACTTGAGAAGTATTTTTGGATTTACAGAATAATGCTAATCCAAGCGAACCGACTGTAAGGAGCAAGATGACAGACATAGGAATATTTACACTGTGTATAAACTGGAGATAAAAGAGGTATAAAATACCAATAGTGCGCAATGCCATAAAAAACTCTTTGTAATTTGTCATTTTTTATTTTATAATATATACTGGTAAAATAATATTATATTTTTCAGTTAATATATTCAGTTAATATATTCAGTTAATATATTCAGTTAATATATTCAGTTAATATATTCAGTTAATATATATTAATTAAATAAATGAATAGAGCGATATCGGAGAAGGAAAAGAACCTATTATTAAAAAATGCTAATATTAAAGAAACAATGTTATTGACAGAACTTATGCCCGAGATATTAGTAAGAAATCGGTCACCGGAGTTTACTAGAAAAGCTACCATTGTTCCATATAGTGACGAATACATCTGGGCACACAACACCGCCCCGGGAATAATATGGTTATGGTTACGACAAGATTCGAATACTCAACAACAGTGGTTACGTGAGCCAAAAAGTAGCTGGGTGGAATTTGAATTTAAAGAACCATCTCACGACTCTCCAATAGGATGGGGGTCATCTACATCTGCCTCTGCCTCTGCCTCTGCCTCTGCCTCTGCCTCTGCTGCTTATCCCCAACCCGGACCATTAAGTTTTGAAGCGGTTTCTGTTCCCAGTAGTCCTCATAGATCTAGTTCTAGAAGTCCTCGTAGATCTAGTTCTAGTAGTCCTCGTAGATCTAGTTCTAGAAGTCCTCGTAGATCTAGTTCTAGAAGTCCTCGCAAACACAAAGGTGGCGGTGGTGGTGGCAGCTATCGTAAAAGAAGAATAACAGCTCACAAAAAGCGTAAAACTTATCATAAATATAGCCATAGAATAAGTCGCAGTCGCAGTCGTCATATTCGAAGGAAAAAAACACATCACAGGCGTCATCCCCGTTAATAAATATAATTATTTAACAAAATATTTAGGCAGTTTATATTTTATTTGATTTAATATAAAATATTATTGTATTATATAGTAGTTAAAAATGTCTGATTCATATACTAACTATGAGAACTGGACTACTACTGATGGAGAGAGATTTAATTATACAAATCCTCACACACAAATTCGTAGTAGTCTTTCGCAGGCCGAGTATAAGAAACTTATGGGCATTGGGTCGGGGAGGGGGCGTCGTAAATCAAGGCGTAACATTCGCAGGCGTGGATATTCAAAGAAACATAAACGCGTTCATCATACTCGCAGAAAACATACGCGTAGGCATCGCCATCGCAGATAATACAATATATACATCAATTCATATAAAAAATATATTAAATATTTTACCTAATATTAAGGCATTTTATATTTTATAATAATAATAATATATTTATAATATATAAATCAGAATAAAATGTCTTCTGGTTCAGGTTCAAGTTCGCAAGGTGGTAGTGTTTCAAAATTATTCGGTCAATCAGGTGGGGCGGGTGTATTTGATAATTTAAAACAAATGATGAGTCAGTCTGGCGGTTCAAGGCGTAGAAAGCGCGGTTCTAAACGCCGTCGTTCTAGTGGTTCGCGTAAAACTCGTAGACACGGCCGTAGACGCGCTTGTCGTTGCCCTGGTGGTTGCAAACGTTCAACCTGCCCTTGTCACAAGGGCAAAAAGCGTTGCTGTACTAAACGATGCCGCAGTCGTGGATGCCGTTGTTAAAGACTGCGTGCACAATTAAATTACGTTATTGTGCACTTGTGTGCACTGGTGTTCATTGTTGCACATTGTTATACACTATTTATTTTATAATTACCACCGCAATTGGTTATTATAAAAAATTGATAAACATAATAAACGCTAAATGAGATATACAATTAAACCAACAAGTAAGGAACAATTCCAATGTCAAAACCCACAACTGAACTTATCTCACCACCACCTATCACAAATTACGATACTTCGTTTCGTCTATTTGATTTTAATATATTCGACGAAAAGCGCGACAACAATGATGACGCTGACATTGGTCCAGATAATGATGACGCAGATGGTCATTTGGTATCACGAGAGAATGAGCTCTATGGAGAGAAGAAATACAAAAAGGATGAAAAATTCACAACGATTCAAATGTTCGGTCTAAACGAGAAAGGCGAAACCTGTGCTATATTTGTCCGCGATTATCAGCCATTCTTCTATATCAAGGTCGGAGACGAATGGTCGATCCCCCAAAAATCGGCATTTATTTCGCATTTGAAAGAGAAAGTCGGTAAATTTTATCAGGAATCTATTTTAGACGTCGAATCCAAGCTCATAAGGCGTAAAAAGTTGTATGGATTTGACGGCGGCAAAGAGCACAAGTTCATTCTTATTAAATTCAAAAATGTGGCGACGATGAATAAAGTAAAAAATATGTGGTTCCAAATCAAGGCAGGGAAGCAGGTATTGCGCCGCGATGGTTATACATATTTCAATACAAGGACAGAAATATATGAATCAAATATTCCGCCGATTCTGCGCTTCTTCCACGTTCACGACATCAGTCCATCGGGGTGGATTGGTTTTCAGACGAAACGCGCAAAACAAATTCACGGCGGCGGCGGCATACAAACAACTACGTGTAAGTATGAGTATGAATTAGCATCACGGGAAATTATACCACTCAATGCAAAAGAAACTATCGTGCCTTATAAAATATGTAGTTTTGATATTGAGGCGAGCAGTAGTCACGGCGATTTCCCGATTCCAATTAAAACATATAAAAAACTCGCTACAAATATTGTGGACGTTTGCGATGCCATTTGTCGCAATACTGGAGCCGCCGCCGGAGCAGAAGCAATGGAACATATTACTCCTGCTCTTTTGAAGCAACTCATATTTACAGCATTTGGATATGGCGGCGAAAACGAACACCCCGATGTAGACCGAATCTATACGAAGATTAAAGTATCCGAGCAGCGTCTTGCCGCATTATTTGATGTATGGATATCATATCATATTCCCGATATTAAAGTAAATGATGCTTTGAAGGATATTAACACGATTGAGAAAATGTTTGAAAAAATATCGGAGAGCAATAATGCGAATGCCGGGGATGATGATGATGATGATGATGATGGTGATGATGGTGATAATGATGGTGACGCGATCGAAGAAGAATATGTAGATATTGAAGAGATTGATGTGGAATGTGATGATAGTATGGGCGATGATGGCGACAACCACAACGACCCCAATGAAGATAAAAAAGCTACGGATTTACTTATGGCATATGCAGGCGCCAAGCCGAAAGCCTCCGCCGCAACAAAGAAATCCAAAAAGGCAAAATATTCTGAAACCCTGGTTGAACTACCAAAAGAGACAGTAATACATCTTCTTACATCGCCGACCGATAAAACAGACCGCGAAACAAAAATAAACAAGCTTAATATATCTCTACAGGAAATATTCCCGCCGGTAGAAGGTGACAAGGTTACATTTATTGGATCGACATTTATGACATATGGCGAGAAACGCCCCTATCTCAACCATTGTATCGTTCTCGACACTTGCAACCCATTGAAGGACGAGGTGGCAAATTCAGAGATCGAGACGTATAAAACAGAACGTGATGTTCTGCTTGCATGGACGCGCCTTATACAATACGAGAATCCGGATATTATTATAGGCTACAATATTTGCGGATTTGATTATGAGTTTATGTTTCGCCGTTCGCTAGAAAACTCGTGTGAAAATGACTTCCTGAGACTGTCGCGTAACAAGGGTGAATTTTGTGGGACGCGTGACTATACTACAGGCAAAGTATGTATTAAAGAAAGCAGTATTGTAATTGCGAGTGGACAACATGATCTACACTATATCGATATGACAGGACGACTACAAATAGATTTGTATAATTATTTCCGCCGCGATTTCAATCTTACGTCATATAAATTGGATTATTGTGCCGGTTATTTCATAGGCGATGGCGTGAAAAAATTGGAGCATCTTCCTAGCGGTAATACGAGAATCAGCAGCTCGAATTTGATGGGTCTTGAAAATGGGAATTATATTAACTTCGAGGAGTCGAGTCATTCGACGGATACATATAAGGATGGTGCGAAGTTCAAGGTTCTCAACTTAAACCTAGTCGAAAAAACATTCGAGATTGAAGGACATGAACAACCAGATATGAAAAAATCGGTGCGCTGGGGTCTGGCCAAGGATGATGTGACGCCGCAAGATATTTTCAAAATGACAAATGAAGGCCCGGCAGAGCGCGCGATTATTGCAAAATACTGTATTCAGGATTGTAATTTGGTTCATCATCTTATGAACAAAATCGATGTGATGACTGGTTATATTGAGATGGCGAAAATCTGTAGCGTCCCGATTAGTTTCCTCGTTTTGCGTGGACAAAGCATCAAGCTCACTAGCTTTATTGCGAAGAAATGCCGCGAGAAGCGCACGCTTATGCCGGTTATTGAGCGTTCATTTGGGAATGAGAGTTATGAAGGCGCTATTTGTCTCCCGCCGAAATGTAATTTGTATCTTGACAATCCTGTCGCCTGTCTCGATTATTCGTCACTGTATCCATCCTCAATGATTAGCGAGAATTTGTCACACGATAGCAAGGTATGGACGAGGGAATTTGATTTGGTGGGACAATTGGTTCGCGAAACCGGTGTGAAAGATCCGTCTGGAAATTATATATATGATAATATGCCTGGATATGAATATGTAGATGTGACGTATGATACATATAAGTGGGTTCCGAATCATCGAGGGCGCGCAATCAAGACACGAAATGGGACAAAGATTTGCCGATTTGCTCAACCCAAAGATGGAATCAAGGCAATTATGCCAACTGTGCTTGAGGAACTATTGGCCGCTCGTAAAGCAACGCGTAAAATGGCAGAAGCAACCGAGGACCCCTTTATGGCAAATATTTTAGATAAACGGCAGCTTGGTTATAAGGTAACAGCCAATTCGCTATATGGACAATGTGGTGCGAAAACGAGCACATTTTATGATGTAGATATTGCGGCATCTACTACGGCGACAGGGAGGAAGTTGCTTACATATGGGAAACGGATTGTAGAGGAGGTATATGGGGACGCAAAAGTAGAGTCGAAAAAGTTCGGATTTGTAAATACAAAAGCTGAGTATATATATGGTGACACGGATTCCGTATTCTTCACATTTAATCTAGCTACATCAGACGGAACACCGATTCGTGGAAAGGATGCACTAGAGATTACGATCGAGTTCGCGAAGGAGGTCGGACACCTTGCTACAAAATTCTTGAAGCCGCCGCACGCATGGGTATATGAGAAGACGCTTATGCCATTTTGCCTCCTTTCGAAGAAGCGATATATTGGAATGTTATATGAAGACAAGCCGGAAAAACCGAAACGCAAAAGTATGGGTATTGTATTGAAGCGACGAGATAATGCGCCGATTGTAAAGGATATCTATGGAGGCGTAATCGATATTTTGATGAAGGAGCAAAATGTCGAGACAGCAATTACATTTCTCAAATCGTCATTACAAAATTTAGTAGATGAAAAGGTTCCGATGGATAAGCTTATCATAACAAAGTCTCTGCGAAGTGGATATAAGAACCCGGCACAAATCGCGCATAAAGTATTAGCAGACCGTATGGGCAAGCGCGATCCGGGAAATAAACCAAGTATAGGAGACCGTATACCATTTGTATATATTCAGAATCCGGATAAGAAGGCGCTACAAGGTGAACGAATCGAACACCCTGACTATATCCTAGCGAATAAAATAAAACCGAATTATGCTTTCTATATTACAAATCAGATTATGAAACCGATACAGCAGGTGTTTGCGCTTGTGTTGGAGAATATTCCGAGTTATAAGAGACAGGTGCCGGCATTGAAGCGGTCGATGGATGCGTGGACGGATAAGTTGATAGATGGCGAGGATGAGGAGAAAGTGAAAAAGAAGATAACAGAATTGCGAAATAAGGAAGTGAAGAAGATATTGTTTGACGAATATTTGATAGAGATAGATAATTCAACCAAGGGGAATCAGAATATAATGAGCTTCTTCAAGAAGAAGACGTAAATGACACCCTATGATATAATATATTAATTGTTTTTTAATTATTAATATATTATTTTGTTAATTCATTATTTTGTTAATTCATTACATTACAGTAGTTGTGCACCTCTGACTCTGTATAATTAGTTGGTTCTAATGAATATTCATAATTATTTTTTATTGTGTGCCAATAATATTCGAAAACGATCTTACCCAATACAAATAATGGAATATACATATAATTATTACTAAAAATAAATAAATAAATAAAATATTCTTTTATAAAATCAAAAAATAATACAAGCCATACACTATTTTTAGTAATACTAAACAATATTACGCCGATAATTCTATACAAAATTAAAAAAAGTAAAATATTATCTACTTTAAAGCATTTTGTCAAAAATATATATGCCAATAAATATGAAAATGAATCGCATATCTTATCTGAATCTTGATATTTAAATAAACCAGTACATCTAAGATGTTTTACATTATTACTTTTGTTTATAAATAATTTTATAAACCTACCATCTACAGAATCTAATAACATTAATACTACTGGTAATATCAAATAAATATATTTTTTAATAAAGCCATTTTTACAATATATAAATAATATATAAAATACAAGTAATGTTGTCATATATCTAGTTAACTCTCCTTTTTCAGTTAAGTCTTTACAGATTATTCTTTCATTATAAAAATCGTCGCATAAATCCATAATATACAATATATAATATACAATATAATATATACAATATATACAATATATACAATATACAATATACAGTATACAATATATAATATATATAATATTATATTATATATTTACAGTCTAATATAACGTAAGGCGCTTGTATAAATTTTTTTTTCGCCACTACTACTTGTTCCTATAGGAACGCCTGCTTTATGATCTAAGCTATCTAATGTATCATCAAGTCTAAAATTATAATCTTGTAGCCATTCTTTATCCCCTGTCTTGATCCATTTTCCATTATCAAAAGTATGTTCCAAAAATACTTCAGGAAGGTAAAAAGCACTACCCATAAGACCGTGCCATCCTCGTATAAAATTTTGAGGTGCTATATTTGGATCTCTATATAAGTATGTAACTGTGCAGTATTTTATTGGCACATTCAAGTCGTGAACACGGCCTCCTGTAAGACGACTATTAGATTGCCCTTTACGAACAACGTCAGCAATAAGTTCTTCTTCTTCCTTCTTTGTCCATTTTTTGCCGCCGCGGCCGTAACCACTTACATCAAACCATTTCCCCAAACACTCACGTGCTGTCATATTTGCGTCATAACATGTAACAAACATTCCATTAGGAAGTTTACTGTTGTTGTCGCCTACGATATGTTCCCTTCGCAACAAGAAAGACAAATATCCAACACCTTTTGCACCAGGACTTCGCGTCCGCCCTACCCACTGAAGCACAGGTCGCGCGGTCGAAGGTAAAAAAGAATATAACCGCGTAAATGTATCACTATGATCCACAATGTCGGTACATTTCGGGGGAGGGCTGGCATTATGTATAATAGCATTCGCGGCACAATTCTCTGCTTCATATGCTGTTTGTAAATCCAAAAAGTGTGAAAAATCTGCAGATACAATTACGAGTGAATTGCGGTATTCATCACGCGTTAATCTTGGCAATGTCGTTGTTACAATATTGTATGGTATAAATTCTATATTGCGCGTATTTATTTTCCATACTTTTTCAAATACTGTTAAACATGACTTGTATGGAACCTCATATTCGTGAGCTGTCTTATGCAATTCATCGGATTTAGCTGGATAAAAAAGTATATATACTTTTGAAAAACGCTTTGTAGGTTTAAAACGCATCGTGTGTGCAATGATTTGTCCTGTATATTCGGTGCCAGCGTGTGGGAGGACATAACCATTTAAATCAGGTAACTCTATTATGCGCGAAGAAAAAGTAGAGAAATGTTTTAATATATCATTTTCATTAAACCACATTGTGTATATTTAATATATTATATATATTTGGTATTATTGATATATAATACATATATAAAAATATATATAATATATTCGATAATATGATAATATAATAATATGATAATATAATAATCTAATAATCTAATAATATGATAATCTAATAATATAATAGTCTAACAATATGATAATATAATAATCTATCTACTAAAATAGTATTCTACCTCCTGATCATAAGTTGAATCGCGTATGTTCCCATAACAACCCACATTGTTACGATTACATTTGAACCTTCAGTAATTAACCATCGCATAGCAATACATTGTGGTGCGGATATCATAAAAGGTGACAATAGAAACCCAGTGATAGTTAAGGGAACACAATACACTGGATATAGATTCGAGGCAGAATAATGTAATATAATCCACATAATGTAGTATCCAATCACTGAATATAATGTTGTAATTATGAACGCGATAACATTGAATATTCCTTTTAGTAGACATCCATACCACGAATCCCATTTCAATTCAAAGCCGATACCCCAACTAAAACCGAAATCATCATCATTTCTAGGATACATAAAGAATGAGCTTTTGGGCATTATTATTCAAGATAGAGGATAGAAGATAGAAGATAGAGACCTTTGTTACACTTTTTGCTTTATTAAATTATATCGATTAATATAATTCAATTTTTTATATATTTATATATTTATTATCGGTAGATTCCTTATCGGTAGATTCCTTATTAATCTAAATCCATATTGTTATCATAACTATCATTATCATTATCATTATTATTATTATTATTTGTATTATTTGTATTATTTGTATTATTTGTATTATTATAGTTATTGTTACCAGAGTTGTCATTAGTTTGTGCTCTATTTGGCGCTGTCCTTCCTAGTGTATTCGAAAACAGTTGAGATAACTGAGGAATGATATATGAACTACTTAAATTATTTAAGTCGTTTAATTGTGACTCGTATGTATTAGAATTATGTGGCATATCGAACGAAAACATAATTGAATCATCATTTACATTATCAATAGATAGATTTGATAACTGGTTTAATAGTTGTGCGGCGTTATTGGAACTGCTTGTGTGTATGGGTGTCGCGGTAGTTGCCGTTGCTGTTGCGGTTGATGTTGATGTTGATGTTGCCATAGTATTTAAACTGTTTACCAGATTATCTCGAAAGCTATTGAATATATTTGTCATATTAGTAGGGTTATCTGTTGAAGTGGATGTTTGTCTAACGTTTTCAGCACCAGCATTTGCCCCTGCTCCTATTCCTACTCCTGTTCCTACTCCTGTTCCTGCCCCTGCATCTAATCCTGTTGCTATCGCGGGTTCTACAACTGAAATACGACATAAAGGACACGTAGAATGTGTTTCAAGCCACGCCATCATACGAAATGGCACAAAGCAATGTCCGCATCGCTTAAGTCTTAAAACAACAGAGTCACTATTAAAAGGAGATATTGAAATAGGGCATTCAGTATTTAATATTTCATTAGATGGTATTGAATTATAATTAATTATTTCAGTATGTTCTTCGACTTGTTGAATAGTGATACCTCTATTTTGAGCTGGCACTCTTAATCCACTAGTGTTCGGATCAATAATTACTGTTCTTGGAACTACTGAATATAAAATATTACCCATATCAAATAATCCACCTCTGTTTAATTGTCTATCTCTTTGTCTTTGTCTCGCATTGTTCGCATTGTTCGTATTGTTCGCATTGTTCGTATTGTTCGCATTGTTCGTATTGTTCGCATTGTTAGCATTGTTCGCATTGTTCGTATTGTTCGTATTGTTAGCATTGTTCGTATTGTTCGCATTGTTCGTATTGTTTGAAGAATTATGGTTTTCTCCCGTTTCTGTCGCATTACCCTCTTCTATATTCTCATCTGTATCACCTGTCGCCCTTTCCTCGTTATCATCGTCATCGTCATTTATATAAATACGAGGATCTCGTCTTCTATAAGAACTATGTGATTCCTGAGAGTTATAATTATTGTCCATCTCATCATCCACAGCCGTCACTAACGCATTAAGATTATTCCTTCTCCTCCTCATATATGACTGTATCCTTCTTTCCCTCTGTGTTTCCAATAAATCAGAAAACCCCTCTTCCATACGTGAATACATATCTTGTGCCCTTGCGACAAATGCAGTAAAATTAGTCATCATTGTTATGTATCCATACTCGAAATCCATATTAAAAGGACTATCAAATGTCGAATGGCGAGCACTATATCCTCTTGCAGGATTATCGTGAGCAATATGATTTATCCTATTCGTATTATTTACGTTTCCTGTATCATTATTCATTTTACTACCTTGTACTATATTGATATAACAAATATGTGACAAATATAATTATATATATTATATATGTTTAAATATTAAATACTATTAAATAATAACAATAGTATATCACTAGCAACATATAAAAATCACTATTCATCTTAAATATAATAATGACAGATTCACAAAAAAAAACGGAAGATGTAACTAGATTTGAAAAATATAGTGGAAAGGGTATAACCGGTCTAGCCAATCTAGGCAATACTTGTTTTGCGAATGCCTGTTTGCAGTGTCTTTCACATACATATGAATTAAATGACTTTCTATCAAAGGGAGAAGCGGATTATAAAAAACATTTAAGTAATAAACCAGAATCTGTTTTGTTAGTCGAATGGGATGATCTACGAAAACTAATGTGGAGTCAAAATTGCGTTATTTCACCTGGTCGTTTTATTAACACTGTTCAGCGTATTGCGAAAATTACAAATCGTGATTTGTTTACAGGTTGGTCACAAAATGATCTTCCAGAGTTCCTACTTTTCTTGTTCGACTCGTTTCATAACGCGTTGACACGCGAAGTAATTATGGATATTAAAGGAAATATTAAAACAAAAAAGGACGAAATGGGGAAAGCTTGTTATGAAATGATGAAAACACAATACACTAAGGACTACTCTGAATTTTTAAACATATTCTTCGGAATACACGTATCTGTTTTGACGCCTATTCCTGTCGAAATACCAGGCCAACCATATCAGATAAATTCCGAGGACTCAAGCTATCTAAGTATACGCCCTGAACCATATATGCTAATACATCTCCCAATCCCAACAAAAGAAGAATTACGCATCCAAAGGATAGATAAAAATGTTACATTGTTCGACTGTTTTGATAAACATTGCGAACGGGAATCTTTAGAAGGAGAAAATGCGTGGTTCAATGAAACTGAAAAAAAGAAACAAAATGTTCATAAACGCCTATTATTTTGGAGTTTGCCTAATGTTATGATTATAGATATTAAGCGATTTATTATATCTTATGCCACAGGGCGAATGAAAAAGAATCAACAATTTATAGATATTCCCATAAATAATGTAGATTTCTCAAAATATGTTGAAGGATATGCCAAGGAAACATTTATCTATGATTTATATGCGATTTGTAATCATCACGGACAAATTGATGGCGGGCATTATAGCGCAACTATAAAAAATTCAAATGGAAAATGGTATAACTTTAATGATACGCAAGTAAAAGAGATTTTAATATCTGATAATATAATTAGCGGAAATACACCATATTGTCTTTTTTATAGGAAAAAAAAATTTAATTGAATTATATATATATATATATTAAATATAGAATAAATGAGTATAAGTTATAATTCATTATCGGGAATACAAGGAGACCCGCTAACATATATAAGTGAATTAGCTACTTCAGGTAAAAAGAGTCTGGATTCTTCGTCTGTTTCTACCCGTATTATTATTTTGCTTTCTTTTATTGTTATAATGAGTTTATATTATGTATTATTTTCATCTTTAGGAAATAATAGTGGAGGCGGCGGCGGCGGCGGCGGTGGATCATCTGGATCAAGTTCCGGAATAGAATCAGGTGGAAAACGAACACTTGAAATTATATTATGGAGTATTTTCGTTATTCTTTTGATTATAAACGGTTTTCAATACTTTTTTAATGTAAATGTTACAGCATCTATTAAAGATATTTTCAGCGATCAACCAAAAGTCGATGTCACCGTTCAGGAACCTCCACAAGAGAATGTAGTTCCTGAATTAAAAATAGAAAAGGAGGTTTATAATATTCCTGATAATAGATTTACATATGAAGATGCTAAGGCAATTTGTATGGCATATGGTGCTGATTTAGCCACGTATAGTCAGGTTGAGGCAACATATAACAAGGGTGGCGAATGGTGTAACTATGGGTGGTCTGATGATCAAATGGCATTATTTCCTACACAGCAAAAAACGTGGGATAAATTACAGACCATAGAAGGTCACAAAGATGACTGTGGACGCCCTGGTGTAAATGGTGGACGTATTGATAATCCTAATGTGAAATTTGGTGTGAATTGTTACGGATATAAACCGATTATCACTAGCGCAGAACAGAATGCGATGCAGAATACCCCGATTTATCCGACAAGTATGAAAGATATTGAATTACAGAAGAAACTGGACTACTGGAAGAAACGCGTTCCCGAGATGTTGTTATCACCATTTAATCATAATAGTTGGAGTATTTTAGGATGATAAAGATACATTAATTACATACTATATATAATTTATATATCATCTATGTGTAAATTATATATTATCTATGTGTAAATTATATATATTTTTCATATCGTGATATGTTGTTATAATTATTACTTATTCAGCAAATCTGACCTTTTTGGTTTTCTTATTTTTCCTATCTATTTTCGCATTATCTCCCGCGCTTGCTGTTTCATCCTTTTTTCCAACCTTGGATTTCGAAGGAGTGTTGCGAACCTTTCGCGTCTTCTTATCATATTTTCTGCGTGAATCTGGTGATACTTGTTCAAGTAATTTATCATATAAAGATTCATCAATAATATTGTCGTCACCTTCATATTCATCATCACTATCACTTGCTTTTACTTTTTTCGAAACCTTATGGTTGAAAACCTTATGCTTTGTTATAGGGTGGCAATAATATAAACCTGATGGAACTATTAAATCTTCCATAAGTTTTGCCGTTTTTATATCATATTCACTTGTTTTTCTATCCTTAGTTAGCTGTCTACCTCCACCACCACCGTATTGAACATTCAATGTCGAGTTAAGAAGTGCATTGCTTACTTTGTATCCACCACTCATAATTCCATCATATTTTCTATTAAACACAAGATCGCTTGCTCTAAGTGGTAAGATACTTGCTTTTCCTCCTGTTTGGTCCATTATATGTTATTCAATACTATTTCTATTTACCTATAATATGTATATAAATAATGTTAAATATATTTTATATTATTTAACATTATTATATTATAAGGTCAAAAAAGAGAAAAACTAGTTATAATATCTCTTTATCTCTGGGACAACCTTTTGTTCGCGTTTATTTTTAATATATTCGAGAATCTGCTTTACTTGTTGTTGATTGGCGATTATCTCTCCTAAACATTTCTCTAAAAAACCCAATGTAATAGGTGACGTCTGTTTCGTTTCACAGAATTTAAGCTTACCGTCGGAAATATTTATAAAGTTGTTATTCATATCATTTTCCTGAACATAATCCATAATCTTATCTTCTAAATCGTTTTTACGTGTCCGAATATCTTTTGCCTTATCATTTATCTTCTTCAAATCATTATCTAGTTCAACCCACGACTGAATAGATTTTTCTATATTGCTAGGATATTGTGCCGCCATTTGTATATTATTATACAAAAATATGTTATGCTTATTTTATTATAATAAATAATATCTAAATCTTTTTATACATTATTTATTTCATAGTTTTAGGTTCGTGTATATCAATAAAGACAACACATATAGCACTATTAAACTATAATAAGAGAATTATCGTCTATGCTTTCTAGTGTGAGAACCAGAACTGTGACGTTTCTTTCCATATGTTTTGCCATATGCTTGCTGAGCAGCCAGTAAACCAAGAGGAACAAGTGCCTCCTTCAACAGAGCACCAAATGTGGCAAACATACCACCCTTCATGCCGGCACTTTTACCTCCTACTGCTGCTGGTGCTGGTGCAGCTGGTGCTGGTGCAGCTGGTGCTGGTGCAGCTGGTGCTGGTGCTGGTGGTGATCCTGCTTTCATCACAGGAGCAGGAGCAGCAGCAGGAGGTATAACTGCACCACCACGACGACGGCGCGTCCCTATTTTACTTTTACGTCTACGTCTAGAACTACCACCGCTTTGACTACCTGACTGACCAGCACCTTCCATCGCATATCTGTTCATAGCAGCTGAAGCTGCCGCCCCTGAACTACCACCAGTAACCTGTTGTATAAATGGTTTATATCCAGAATTATTCCAGTTGGAACCACTCATTTCAACATCGGGATAAGCACCGGATTGTAAAGGAGCCAAAGCACCTCCGCGGCGTCCGCGCCCGCGACCCTTATGTCTTTTATTGTGACTTTTTCTTGCCATTTTTAGTATTATATTATCTAATTAGAAAAAATAAAAATCTCCAAATGAATATACCAAAATATATCTAATTATACACTTTTACTTTTTACTAACATAAAAAATATGCCTAAAACTAAGAAGAAACTAATCACGACGAGTAATAGTGACAAATAAATATATGGATATATTTCTTCTAAAATCAGACTAACGATTGGTTTAAACAAATTTTTTAGTTCATTTTTTACTTCATCCTTCTTAATAAATTCTAAACAATACTCTGATATTTTTTCTTTCATCTCTTTCATTTTTGTAGAATATATTATTTTATAAAAATATTATTATTGTTAATTTTTTGCGTGTTATTTTTTGCGTGTTATTTTTGTCTATATTTTCTCTTTATGGATTAAATGGAATACAATTCATCAGCAAATATATGTACAACATATGATAACTACGACTTTAGCAAGATAGTTCTAACTGATCCCGAATTATTACACGGAGGTTCATTTTTTACAAAGTTAAATGTTGATAACAGTATGTTATATATACAAACACCTAAATGTATTTCTAAACAAGGAATAACGGTTACATCAGGTAAAAAATCATACATAGACCTTATGTTCTCAAATGAGCACTCGGAATTTATCGGATTTATCGAAAATTTAGAAAAGGTGTGTATTGAAAGAATATATTCAAAAAGGAATTCTTGGTTTACAAATAATATTGACGAAAGTGATATTGAAAATGCTTTTACATCAGCTCTGCGTTCATTTAAATCAGGTAAAAATTATTTATTGCGTGCCAATATTGCTTCATCGAAAAATATGCTTAAAATGCCATCTTGTTTTGTATTTGACGAAAATGAAAAACAATTGACATTAGAAGATATTAAACAAGAGCAAGACTTGATAACAGTATTAGAAATACAGGGTATTAAGTTCACATCCAAAAGTTTTCAATTTGAAATATTAATGCGACAAGTTCTTATTTTATCTGATAAACCTGTATTTCAAGAATGTGTCATTAAAAGAAACCAACCAACCGGTATACAAAGTAATACAATATCATCTTCTATATTTACACCTTCAATGGTGTCACAAAATGTAAGCGTAATAGAAGAACCAATAAACGCTAGTATTAATACAATAACATCAATATTAAATGATACAAATGCTGAATTATCAAGTAACGCGAAACCTGTTCCAGCAACACCGATTATAGTATCAATTGCTACAAAAAGTTTAGATGTAGATAAAGCCAAGGATAAATATAACGATACAGACGCAGAGGTATATATGAAAAGTGAAAATGAAATAAATGAAATAAATGGAATAAATGGACTAATAGTAAATGAATCGCAACCACCTAAGGATGAAAAAAAACAAGGAACTTTAGAGAAAGATAAAGATAAAGATAAAGATAAAGATAACGATAAAGATAAAGATAACGATAAAGAAAGCCATAACCAGAACAAGATCAATATACATAAACTACCAGAAATTACAGATATAATGGAACTAACAGATGCTGATTTAGATATAAAAACCAATGAAAGTGTTAAAATAAAACCAGCAAATGATATTTATTATGAACTATATCGTGTAGCAAAAGAGAAGGCACGCACAGCAAGAAAATTGGCATTCGATGCTTATTTAGAAGTAAAAAAAATAAAAAAAACGTATATGCTTGATGATTCTGATTCCGATTTTAGTAATTCATCCGAATCTGAAAACTCTGAAAACACTGAAGATTCAGAAAATTCAGACGATTAAATCGAAAACTATAATAACACTATAAGAATACTATAAGAATACTACAAGAATACTATAAGAATACTACAATAATACTACAATAATACTATAAGAACACTAGAATAACACTAGAAGAACACTCGAATAAAATTAGAATAAAATAGAATAATATATCTATAAAATTTAAAGTATATTTATAATATTTTATATTTTTATTTATTTTTATTTAATTACTTAAGGCAGTTATTTGTTATTTATATTTTGTAATTTGTTAATTGTTAATTAATATTAAAATTATAAAAATATTTTATCATTTATTTTATATAACGATGCTTCGAGAATTACAGAAAACTTTTAAGGCACATCACGTTCTTTTACTTTTAGGAGGAATTATTCTTATTTACGTGTTGTATAACTATTCCTCAAACAAGAATTTTTCCCCTGAAAATATGGCTCCTAAAAATAGACGCGGCGCTAGCAGCTCCGCTCAATCTGGCAATGGTAAACAGCCATCCGGTGCAAACGATGGGACATTTTATGTAGACTATGCCCCTGTAAATTCAAGTGATAACAACTTGGCCGGCCTCCCCTCTAACTGTTCCAGTCAGAATACCAATTCTCCCTCAGATCTTCTCCCAAGCGACAATAACAGTAGTTGGGGTCTGAAGCCTCAGGGTAATGGAGATTTCTTGGGTGTAAACTTTCTTAACTCTGGATATTTGATTGGTGTCGATACTATCGGTAGCACTCTTAGAAATGCTAACCAGCAGCTCCGCTCTGAGCCTCCTAACCCTCAGATTATTGTTAGCCCGTGGTCTAATACTACTATTGAGCCTGATCCTTTCCGTATGCCCCTCGAAATCGGTTGCGGCCCTCAGTAAGTTCAGTAAACATTTAGGAGAATAAACAAACATAACCCTAATAAAGGAACACAACATAGGAATGCAATAAAGAAACATAATAAAGGAAACCAAATAAAAAATCTAAAATAATAAGTTAATTTGTTAGATATATATAACTTAAGTTAACTTATTATTTATATTTATATAGTATATACACACCTTATCTTACCATAATATACTATGGATGTAAATATATATGGATATATACTATCTATACTGATTATTATAGTAATTGTTAAATATTATTTTGACTCTGATTTAGCAAATCTGAACTGTATAACATCCAGTGTAGATGGAAATAAGTATTGCGTTCGTCAACGTCTTAAGCAAGAAATGGCTGCAGACTTATTAGCAACTGTTACACAAAATATGAAAAAACTTGTAGACTATATGCAGAGAAACTATCCAACCTATGAAAATGTTCAACGATTAGTAAAGAATTTTAATCCCAAAAAAATAATTGAAAATGATCCTGAAGATGAGCATACTGCTTATAGCGAAAACAAGGGTGAAAAGATTGCTTTCTGTTTAACAAAAACAAAGACAGATGAGAAATTAATTGACAAAAATACGCTAACTTTTGTAGCAATACACGAGTTGTCGCATACAATGACCGTTTCGATTGGTCACAAAGAGGAATTCTGGAGCAATTTTAAATTTTTATTAGAAAATGCTGTAAGAGCGCATATTTATACCGCCGTAGATTATGCTAAGAACCCTATACAATATTGCGGAATATTAATCGATGAAAGTCCTCTTTATAAAAAATAAATATTATATTGTGAGAATATGTTTGCAAATATATTGGCAAATATATAGACAAATATATAGATAATTATATATAGATAAATTTATTAAAATATATACATATATAGCAATTATGAAGATATTAAATAATACAATATTCATAACTATTATTTTAATATGTGTTTTTATTTTTGCGTTTTATAATATCATTATCCCTGTATACAATAGTTCCCTTGTATTAGAAGGTTTCGATAATAATTCAAGCTATGTAGCTGGCGCTGATGCCGAAAACACTGGTGACATAAATCAAGATAACATTATGTATACAGGAAACGCCAGTAACAGTAGTCCATTTGATTACAATTATGATACATCCAATATGCCGACTTTTAAAAGTATGTTTGGGAAAAAGTGTCTTTTAGGTTGCGTTAGCCCTACCTCTTCAGTTGATGTTGATAACAGTAGATGTAAGCAAAATGCAAGTATGGATTTTTCAAGTAAAAAATATATAAAATGTCCCTGGAAATGTGTCCCAGATATACTTGACAAGCACCCAGAATTAAAATCCGTTTATGCGCCATACACAGAAAAAGGTTATCCCATATGTAAAAAGGAAATGGAAGAAAGACACTGCTCAGGTTGTTCGCCAGATGCCTATTTTTAATTTTTTAAGTAATTCTATGTTTTCAATTGTAGCTGGCAACGGCTTTATTTTGAAAATATCATCCCCTAATCCGGTTTTACCTATCCTTTTAAATACTAGGTAGTAAACATTTACATCGCTTATACCATCGTCGTCTTCACATTTACATACTTTTGCATCAATAGATGCGATATAATATAGATTCATATTTTCTATTAATGGAAAAAATGTATCACACTTATATTCCTTCTCAATATATGTAATATAAAATTCATCTATTATTATATTTTTATCAATATCATTAGTTTTATCAATATCATTAGTTTTATCAATATCATTAGTTTTATCATTATTCATATTCATATTCATAATATTTTCATAAACCGTCGAGCCACCTATTATCCATATATCATTATATATTTTATGACCCGA
>Ga0315902_10002814_pt1 | contig 26633 bp, 19 predicted proteins | sample LakEriMetagenome_9_FD_203523 | JGI IMG/M metagenome (GOLD analysis project Ga0315902, IMG submission 203523) | Freshwater fungal communities from buoy surface, Lake Erie, Ohio, United States - Buoy 12 MA117 | ecosystem: Environmental > Aquatic > Freshwater > Lake > Lake biofilm | place: USA... | reverse complement strand
ACGGAACGCGTACGCAGCGCGAGCAAGGCGGATGATGCGAAGAAGGTCGCAGGGGGCGCCGTGATTGGCGCGATCGCCGGTCAGGTGCTCGGGAAGAACACGAGGGGCACTGTGATTGGTGCCGCAGCAGGCGCCGCTGCTGGATCAGCGGCCGCAGCGATGTCGGGGAACTACGACAGCTGCATTGCCGATGGTGCCCCGGTGAGCCTCACGCTCAATGCGCCGATCACGGTGCGCCCCGCGCCTACGCCGTGATCGGCACGTTGATCGGGAACCGTCAGTAGCCGACCGCTCCGCCAGAGCGGCGGGGCTCCGGCATCCCTTCCCATCCGCCGGGGACGCGCATGATCGCGTTCACGTTCACGAGCGACCGCAGCTCGCGGAGGCGATGCCCCATGCCGCGGAGCGAGTCCATCACGGCCGAGCGCAGGCCACCCGCTTCGAAGGTGAGGGAGTCGGGGAGTGCCTGATGGTGGACGCGTGGCGCACGCATGGCATCGGACAGCGACATGCGATGTTCCAGGACGTTAAGAATGACCTGGCTCGTGCCCGTGATGATCGTGGGACCACCGGCGGCGCCCACCACGAGCAGTACCTGCCCGTTGCGATCGAGCACGATGGTCGGAGACATCGCGCTCAGCATCCGCTTGCCGGGTTGAATGGCGTTCTGTTCGCCCTGCACGAGGCCAAACATGTTCGGCTTCCCGGGCTGCGCTGCGAAGTCGTCCATCTCGTCATTGAGCATGAACCCCCCACCGCGCACCCACACGCCGGACCCCCACGAATTGTTCAGTGTGGTCGTGGTGGCCACAGCATTACCGGCGTCGTCTACCACGGAATAGTGCGTGGTATGCTCCGGCTCGCGCACCGGCGCACTCATGGTTGTTTCGAGTTCCCGAGTCGGCGTCGCGCGCTGCGCACTGATCGTCGAGGCCAAAGTCTTCGCGTACGATTTGCTGGTCAGCTGCTCGAGCGGAACCTTCACGAAGGCGGGATCACCCAGCTTGCTGTTGCGGTCGATGAAGGCGCGCTGATAGGCACTGCCAACAAGGTGGAAGTAATTCGCGCTGCCATACGCCGGTAGCGACGGGTATTGCTCGAGGATGTTGAGCGCCTCGGCGGTCGTCACGCCGCCCGACGATGACGGCGGCATCGACAGCAAGCCGTAACCGCGGTACGTCGTGTTGATCGGGGTCCGCCAAACCGGCGTGTAGCGGGCGAGATCGTCACGCGTGATGATGCCGCCACCGCGCTGCACCTCCGCGACCAGCGAGTCGCCCACCCAGCCACGGTAGAAGGCTGCCGGTCCCCGTTCGGCGATAGCGGTGAGCGTACGCGACAATTCGGGTTGCACCAGACGCGCGCCCGCGGTGATCGACTCGCCATTCGGGAAGAACGGCGTAGAGCGGCTGAAGCGCGTGACCATCGACTTCGCGCGGCTGATGGAACCCGCCAGCGCCGTATCCACCACAAACCCGTCGCGCGCGAGACGAATCGCTGGCTGCATCACCCGTGACAGCGGCATGGTGCCGTACCGCTCCAGCAGTGCGGCCATACCGGCGACCGCGCCGGGGACACCCGAGGCCAGATGGCCATAGACGCTCTTGTCGGTAAGGTTGCCATTGGCGTCGAGATACATGTCACGCGTCGCTGCGAGCGGCGCGATTTCGCGATAGTCGATCGCCGCAGTGCGTCCGTCCTTGAGCCGGATCACGGTGTAGCCGCCACCGCCGATATTCCCCGCTTCAGGCCAGGTGACGGCCAGTGCGAAGCCCAGCGCCACGGCCGCATCCACGGCGTTCCCGCCGGCCTTCATGATTTCGACGGCTGCCGCGCTGGCCTCCGGGCTGTTGCTGACGGCCATCCCCTGCGAGGCGAATGCCGCCGGCTTCGAGGCGCCGAGTCTCCATCCGTCCGGGAATTCCGCGGCGACGCGGGTCGGCATCGATGGGGCACCTGAGGGCGCGGCGGCGGTTCCGGTGGAGCTCGCCGCGGGACGGGAGCAGGCGGCCACCAGCGCAAGACTCGTGGCTGCGATGGTCGCGGTGGCGATTGCGCGGGGGGTCAGCAGGCTCGACATCGTACGGGACATCGGTTGGTGTCGTGTGGGGAGCGAAGGGGGACAGCGGGTCGCGATTGCTAGAAGGCAAAACGGAGTGAGGCGCGCGTGGTGCGAATCCGCCAGGATCGCCCCGTTCCTTCGGGGATCCCCGTGCGGTCGTGCCACCCGATGCCGTAATCCTGTACCAGGGCGAGATGCATGTCGCGGGAGAGGGCGTATCCGAAGCCTGCGCCGATGGTTCCCGTCAGATCAACGCGCATCGACGTGGGACCGATGGCTTCCTTCGTGGCCCGGGTGCGCAGCGCGCGGAATCCGGCGACGCCGCCCTGCGCTTCAAAAAAGGTGTGAAACCCCGTGGCGCGCGTTGCGGTGCGGAGCTGACCGAGGAGATGCCAGACGTCCACGGTGGCCGAGCAGCCGGTCCGGCAGCTGGTCGGCCGCACCTCGGCGCTTAGGTCGCTCCTCCCGGCGAAGGGGACGAGCGATAAGTCTGCGGTCCCGTGACCCACCACCACCCCGATCGAGGAGCCGTCAGCGCCGGTTCGTTCGAGTGATCCCCGCAGCTGCAGCATGGGATCGGTGCTGAATCGCCAGACCGCCCCCGTCTTCCCGTCCTGGATATCCCCAATGGACAGCGCGGCCGCACCACCGGCCACCCAGACCGGCGCGCGCTGCGCAGGGAGAGGCTCGGGGAGGAGCAGTCGGCTGGTGACAACGGACGCCGCCACGAGAGCGAAACGCCACCCGCAAGCGAACGGTCGTGACCGCCGGAGCGGAGGTTGCAGAGGGGACACGGCGAGTCCTACCTTTCGGGTTCCGTATTGCAGTCTCCTGTGGCGTGACGCACCATGCCCGTCACGCCACCCGGGACAACTTACCGCGCTCGCTCCACCACGGACACCGGCGCATCACCAGCAAGCCCGTGCCCGCACCGACGCTCGATCCACGCGTCACCGAACGCCGTAATCCGCGCACCGCCGATATCGATCTGGCATCCCCCCTCGGCATCGTGGATCTGATGACCGCGGAAGATCGCGTCGTGCATGACGCGGTGGCGTCGCAGCGTGAGGTCATCGCGACGGTCATCGGTGCAATCGAGCACGCCTTCCGCGGTGGTCATCGACTCCTGTACGTAGGCGCCGGCACCTCCGGCCGTCTCGGCGTACTCGACGCCAGCGAGTGCCCGCCGACCTTCGGGACCGATCCCTCGATGGTGGTGGGGATCATTGCCGGCGGAGATCACGCACTGCGGAATCCGATTGAAGGGGCCGAAGATGATCCGGCCGCCGGTGCCGACGTGATGGCTGCTCATCACGTGGAGGCGGGTGATGTCGTGGTCGGGATTGCGGCCTCGGGTACGACGCCGTTCGTGCGCGGTGCGCTGGAGGTGGCCAAGGCCCGGGGCGCCACGACGGCGCTGCTCGCGTGCAGTGAACCGCCAGCTGTCATGCGCGCCGTCGCCGATCATTGCATCCTGCCGATCGTGGGTGCGGAAATCCTGACGGGTTCTACGCGTCTCAAGGCGGGCACGGCCACCAAGCTGGTGTGCAACATGCTCACGACCGGTGCGATGATCCGCATCGGCAAGAGCTATGGCAACCTGATGGTCGATCTGCGGGCAACGAACGTGAAGCTGCAGGATCGCGCCGAACGCATCGTCATCGAGGTGACGGGGCTGTCTCGCGACGATGCGCGCGCGTTGCTCGTCCGTGCGGATGGGCGTGTCAAGCGCGCCCTGGTGATGCAGGCGCTCAACGTCGATGCCGCGACGGCGGATGCGCGTCTCGAGGCGGCTGGCGGTGTGATTCGCCACGTGGTACCGCAGGCGCCGCCCCCGGTCTCCGCGTGACGCGAGCGATCGGTGAGGCCCGCGTGGTCATCGGCGTCATGTCGGGGACCTCGCTTGATGGCGTCAGTGCGGCCGCGGTGCGATTCCACGAAGACGACGGGGCGCTTCGCGCCGACCTGTTGGGGTTCGTGCAGCAGGCGTATCTCCCAGCACAACGTGCGCGCCTCGAGCAGGCGATGGTGCAGGGGACGGCGGCCGAGTATTGCCGCCTTTCAGCCGATCTCGGAGGCTGGTTCGCCGATGCGGCGTGCGCAGTGATGGCATCGTGTGGGTTGACGGCCCGTGATGTCGCGGCGGTGGCCTCGCATGGGCAAACGCTGTGGCACGAACCGCCGCACAGCACCTGGCAGGCGGGGGATCCTGCGCGCATCGCTGAGCAAACGGGATGTGCGGTGGTCTCCGATTTTCGCACCCGTGACATGGCCGTTGGTGGGCAGGGCGCACCGCTGGTGCCCATCGCTGATCGGCTGCTCTTCAGCGACGGCACCGCATGGCGTGCGCTGCAGAACATCGGAGGGATCGGCAACGTGACGGCGGTGCCGCCGCGTACCGCGCACGACGCATCCGTGCTGGCCTTCGATACCGGGCCCGGCGTGGTTGTCATGAACGGTGTCATGCGGCGGCTGACCGGGGAGGCATTCGATCGCGATGGGGCGATGGCCGCGTCGGGTCGTGTCATCGATGGCGTGGTGCGCTCGGCGCTGTGCGATCCGTTCTTCGCTGCGCTCCCACCCAAGAGCACGGGGCGCGAACTGTTCACCCCGGACTTCATCGATACGTTCGTCGAGGCGTGCCGCCGTGACGGCGCAACCGATGCCGTAACCGATGCCGATGTGGTCGCGACGGCCACGGCATTGACGGCGCAGTCGATCGCGGATCAGTACGCGCGCTTCCTCCCCCCGGTGTCGGCGATCGTGCTGTCGGGAGGCGGGGCACGCAACGCGACGCTGGTCGCGATGGTTCGGGACGCCGTCGCGGCGCGCCTGCCACAGCCCGTCCCGGTGCAGCTCTTTGATGACCTGTTTTTCGATGCCGAGGCCAAGGAAGCGGTGGCGTTCGCCTTGCTCGGGTATCTCCATCTCATCGGGCGTCCCGGCAACGTGCCGTCGGCGACTGGTGCCCGGGTACCGCGGGTTCTCGGTTCGTACACTCCAGCGGGCGTAACCTCATGAGTGAGCAGGCGCGACGCGACGTCGCCCAGTTGTTGATCCCCACACTCCGGTGGAGTGCCGAGCGTGGCTTCGGTGATGCCCGCGCCGTGGTCGAGCAGGGGCTCGCACTCGGCGTTGGGGGCTTTCAGATCGTCGGCGGTGAACAGGATACCGTGCGCGCCCTGGCGAAGGAGCTGCAGCTCAAGAGTCGGCATCCCCTACTGATTGCCGCCGATCTGGAGCGTGGGGCGGGCCAACAGGTCGCGGGGGCGACGGGATTGCCACCACTGGCCGCCATCACGGCGCTCAACGACATGGAAGCGTTGCGCCGTGCGTCGCGATTGACCGCGCGTGAAGCCCGCACCATGGGGATCAACTGGAATCTGGGGCCCGTGTGCGACCTCGATCTCATCGATGACAATCCGATTGTCGGCACGCGGGCGATGGGGCGCGACGCGCGTCAGGTCGCGCAATTGGTGACGACCTGGGTGGAATCGTGTCAGGCGGAAGGGGTCCTCGCGTGTGCGAAGCATTTCCCGGGGCTCGGGCGCGCGCGTCGTGATCCGCATTCCGCCGCGGTGGTAATCGACGCGCCGGCCGATCAGCTCAAGGAGCTCGATTTGCAGCCGTTCCGCGCCGCCATTGCGGCTGGCGTCGCCAGCATCATGACGGCGCATGCGGCCTATCCGGCGCTCGATTCGAGCGGCGAGCCGGCGACGGTCTCGCGCGAGATTCTGCAGTGGCTGCTCCGTCAGCAGCTCAAGTATGATCATCTCATCGTGGCCGACACGATGACCATGGTGGGAATCGTGCAGGATCGCACGCCAGCAGAGGCCTGCGTGCGAGCCGTACGTGCCGGATGCGACGTGGTCCTTGAGCCGGGAGATCTCGAGCCGGCGATCGAGGCGCTTGTTCAGGCGCTCGAGCGTGGCGTGCTGGATCCAGACAAGGTGCGGCAGTCGGTGCGCCGTCGCCTCAAGTGGGCGCAGTGGGCGTCACCGCCGAACGATTGGCGTCGGCCGAGTGGCGCCGACACCGCGTGGGGTGCCCTTCTCGCGGACAAGGCGTTGCGCGTGGAGCATGGTCCGTTGCCGACCATCGGCACGGTCACGGAAGTGGCCATCATCGACGACGATGCCGATGTCGAAGGGCGTCGAGCCGTGCGCACCGGATTGGTGGAAGCGATGCGTCTGGCGGGGAACGATGCGCGCGTGGTCAGTGCCCCGACGCCGGCGAGCGGCGGCCCGCTGGTGATTGCCCTCTTCGCGGATTACCTCGCCGGGAAGAGTCGCTCCACCCTGCAGGAGTCCACGCATGCCGACATTGCGGTGCTGATGGAGCAAGCTGCAGCGCTCCAGCGGGGCGTAATTCTGGTGGGCTTTGGCGATCCGCGCTTCGTGGCGCAGCTTGGCCTCGATACGCCGACCATCATGGCGTGGAGTGGTGACCGGGTGATGCAGCACGCCGCAGGGCGTGCACTGGTCAAGAAGCGGTAGGCCGTCGTACGTGGCCGCGCGTGGCGATGCTTCGCCTCAGCCGCGCAGGTAGTTCCACAGCATCGACGCCACCACCAGCAGCGCCATCAACAGGAGGAGGGCGCGGAGAGGGCGCGCTGCCCGTTGGCGGGCCTCGAGGACTGGCGGCGGTGCGCCCACCATCGGGGCGAGATCTTCGCCGCGCGCGCGTGCCATGGCATGTCGGACCCGCGCCCGCGCGGGCTCGGGATGCCGAGTGGACAGCGGCGGCAGCGGGATCGCCTCAGCACTCAAGGTTGGTGTAACCTGGCGCACCGATCGAGGCGCTACATCCTGATCGCCATGGAGCGTGCCGTCGAGCGCATAGCCAAGATAGCCGACGTCATCGGTAGGCTGCACGTCATCCAACGCATCGCCTTCAAAGCGGACGGCCACGACCGTGACGTTGTCGGGCCCACCTCGCTGATTCGCCCGATCGATGAGTTGATCGCAGAGGTGCCGCGTATCATGGGCGCGCGATGCCAGCTCCGCGATTTCATCGTTCCGTACGGGACCCGAGAGTCCGTCGGTGCACAGAACGAGCACATCACCGCGTCGCACCGTCTGCGTCGTGACGTCTACCGTGATGCGTGACTCTGGACCGAGCGCTTGCAGAATGATGTTGCGCCGCTCGCTGAGTTCCGCTTCTTCCGGGGTGAGTTCGCCGGACTCCACCAGCTTCTGGATCAGCGACTGGTCGCGCGTAAGCTGTGCGGCTTCACCATTACGGATGAGATACGCGCGACTGTCTCCGACCTGCACCAACACGAGCTGATCGCCCAGCATGCCGGCCAGCGTGACCGTCGTGCCCATGCCGAAGTGTTCCGCGTGTTGACGCGCATGTTCGTGGATCAGGCTGTTGGCCGCGATGGTTGCATCGCGCAATACTTCCGCGAACAGGGTCGGGTTCGGATTGCCGACCGACCAATGCTGGCGTAGTGCCTCCAGGATCAGCGCGGAGGCCATGCTGCTGGCCAGTTCCCCAGAGGCCGCGCCACCCATGCCATCGGCGACGAGGAACAGCAGGCCATGCGGCTTGCCGAGCAGGACATCTTCCGATTCCGCAAACTGGATCGAAGAGCCAAGCTCCAGGTCGGCAACCAGGAAGGTGTCCTCATTGTGCTCACGCGCCTGCCCGACATCCGTGGCGGCATAGACTCGCACCACGACCTGCCCGGCACGGGGCGGCATGGAACGGGTGGAGTCGGCGAGCGGTGAGGTCACGGCGTCGGAGCAGAGGAAGACTTTGGGTACGTCGAGCCCGTAGAGGGCTGTACGGACCAGACTTTCGGAGGTTGCAATGGTCACCACCATGAGGGAAGGGGTCGGGGCGAGTTGGCTCCATTCCCGCTTCGACGGCACATTTGAGAGATGAAGGGTCTTCCCATTTTCGGCATGGCACTCCTGGTCGGCGCATGTGCCGCGCCCGCCCGCGTCGCCACGACGCTACCGCTCCCCGACGAGCCGTCGCGTTCCGTCCCAACCACTCGCGTGGCCATCACCGCCGGACTGCCGGCCATCCCCCCGGTTTCGGGGCGACCGATCGCGATTCAGCTGCGCCATCCCGGGGACAATCAGCTGTTGACCACGCGCGACTCGAACTTCGTGTTCGGTTCCGTGGGGAGCGGTGATGTTCGGCTGACGATCAACGGGACCGAGGTGCCCGTTGCACCGAACGGCGCGTTCCTGGCGTGGGTGGCCAATCCGCCGCTGTCGGCACCGCGATACGAGCTGGTCGCCGTTCGCGACCGCGATTCGGTCCAGCGCGTGGTGCGGGTGCGATATGCCAGTCGGGTAATGCTGCCCGCTGGGGGACGCCTGCGGGTGGATTCGAGCTCGGTGCTGCCGGCACGCGGCTGGTGGGCGCGCGACGGGGAGTTCCAGCGGGTGTCGGTGCGGGCACCACGCAATGCGCACGTGACGGTCGTGGGGCGCGATGAGAAGGTGTGGCCTGTGCCTTTGCCTGTGCCTTTGCCTGTGCCTGTGGCGGGGAGCGCCAGTACGCCGGCACCGCTCACCGATTCGACGGACGTCGCGGGGGTATTCGTGACGGATGTCCCAGCGGGGGTCCTCGGTGACAGTGCCAAACCGGCGATCGTGGTGATTGCGCGGGGAGCGGACACGGTGCGATTGCCCGTGCCTGTTGGACGTGTCCTGTCAGGGTCCGAGCGTGTCATGGCGCGGTTGCGGACCGGGTCACTGGTCGGGTCCGACACCGATCGCGTGGTGTACGCGCGCGCGACGCCGGACGGCGTGTACAAGTGGATGCTGTTCCCCGGTACGTTGGTGGAAGTGGCGGGTCGCGTTGGGAGTGCGACACGCGTGCGGCTTGATGCGATACTCGACGTGTGGGTCGCGAACAGCGATCTGGAGCTGTTACCCGCCGGAACCCCATCGCCGCGGCGTGTAACGGCCGGGTTCCGCCTGACGCCATCCGCGGAGTGGGTGGATGTGTCGATCCCGATCGGTGAACGTGTCGCGCATCAGGTGGAGTCCGACGGCAATCGATTGATTCTCACGCTGTACGGTGCGCAGGCCGATCCGGAGATTTCCGCGATGCTCGGGAACGACACGCTCGTGCGTCGCTTCCAGTGGGAGCAGGTGACGTCGGACCGCGTCCGCGTGGAGTTCGTCCTCTCGCAGCCGGTGTTCGGTTGGTTGTCGATATGGGATGACGCGCGGCGCGCGTATGTGCTGCGGATTCGTCGGGCGCCGGCAGTCGACGCGAAACATCCCTTGCGCGGGCTCACCATTGCCGTCGATCCAGGACATCCGCCGGCGGGCGCCACTGGGCCAACGGGGTTGTACGAGGGCGATGCAGTCTTTCCCGTCGCGCAGCTGGTGGTGAGTCAGCTGCAGGCGCTGGGGGCCAACGCGTTCAGCACGCGTGCGAGCTTGGCAGCCCTGGGGTTGCCGGATCGTGCCGTGGCGGCGCGCCGAGCGAACGCGCACGCCTTCGTGTCGCTGCATCTCAATGCCTTACCCGATGGGGTGAACCCTTTCACCGCCAACGGTACCAGCACGTTATTCTATCACTCGGCGAGCGAACCCTTCGCGCGCATCATGCAGCGGGCGCTCATGGCACGATTCGGGCTGCGCGATCTGGGCGTGCATTATCAGGATCTCGCCGTCGCGCGACCGACGTGGTATCCGTCGGTGCTGACCGAGGGGCTCTTCCTGATGATCCCCGAACAGGAAGCGGCGATGCGTGACGCGGGCTTCCAGAGGAAGTACGCTGAAGCGGTAGTTGAGGGGCTGGTGACGTATTTCAGCGGGATGGCGCGACGATGAGGTGGCAGCGCGCGATCCTTCGTATGCTGATGGTCGCGTGTACGGCCGTGCTTTCTCTTGGGACACCGGCCTCGGCTCAGGTTGATCCGCGCGGTGCCATACGCACCATCGTCACGCCGCATTTCCGCGTGCATCATGCCCGTGGGCTCGATTCACTTGGGCGGCGGGCTGCGGAGCACGCCGAGCGGGCCTATGCGCAGCTCGCGGCCGAGCTGGCGCGTCCTTCGGGGGTAATCGACCTGCTGCTGGCCGACAATGTCGATGCGAGCAATGGCTTTGCACAGGTGTTCCCAAGCAATCGCATCGTGGTGTATGCGGTGCCGCCGCTGCAGCTGCGGGAATTACGTTTTCACGACGACTGGCTGCGGCTCGTGATCACGCACGAGCTGGCGCACGTGTTTCATCTCGATCGGTCACGCGGGCTGTATCGAGTGGGGCGCGCGCTGTTCGGAAGGAATCCGATGTTCTTCCCCAATGCGATGTTACCGTCGTGGGTGAAGGAAGGGCTGGCGGTGCATTACGAGAGTGCGCTCACGGGGAGTGGCCGATTGGTAGGAACCGAGTTCGCAGCGCAGGCGCGCGCGGCAGCGGTCGATTCGGTGATTCCGCCGATGGGGCGATGGAGTCTGGCATCATCCCGCTTTCCGCGCGGACAGACGGCGTACGCCTGGGGATCGATGACGTTGGATCGGGCGGTGCAATCCGATTCCGCGATGCGGCGCTTCGTGGACGGTACCGCGGCGCAGTTGCCGCCGGTCAGGTTGAGCCGGATCTCGCGCCGTGCGTTCGGGCGGTCACTGGAGGCGGTGTTCGGTGAGCATCAGGCAACGCTGTTGCGTGGGGCTCGCGGCGATGAGTCGGATGCGGATTCGCTGTGGACGATGGTCAGTGCCGACGGCTTCTATGCCGCGGCGCCTCGTTGGGTAGGCAATGATCAGCTGGTGTGGTCGGCGAGCAATGGTCGCGAGATTGCCGGCATGTATACAGCGTCACGTACGGGGGGGCGCTTCGATGACCCGGTGCGCGTGGCGTGGCGCAATTCGCTCGATGCGAACGTGCCGGTTGGGGTGGGGATGTCGGGTGCGGTCCCGATGGTATTCGCGCAGATGGAGCGTGCCGATCCCTATGTCTCGCGCAGCGATCTCTGGACGCGCGCGATCGATGGACGAGAAACTCGGCTCACGGACGGCGCGCGATTGGTCTTGCCGGATGTCCGCGCAGATGGCGAGATCATCGCGGTGCAGTTACAGGCCGGCACGAGTCGGTTGGTGCGCGTGTCACCTGATGGTCAGCGAGTTGCGCCGCTGAGCACGACTGGACAGGTGAGCAACGAACGCTGGAGTGATCCGCGATGGGCGCCGGATGGCCGTGCCATCGCAGCTGTGCAGCTGCTGCCGAGTGGGGAGTCGCGGGTCGTCGTGTTGGATACGGTGGGGACGCTGCGCGCGGTGGTTGCGGGGGCGCTCGGGGTGTTTGCGAGTCCGTCGTTCACGCCGGATGGGGCGCGCCTGGTATGGAGCAGTGATCGAAGCGGACGGATGCAACTCGAGACGGCGGTGATCGGGTCACTCGTTCGTGCGGGTGATACCACGTCATGGCGAGGGACTGCGAGTCGTGGACTACGCGATGCCGCAGCGATCCCCCGTCAGGCGAGTCGGGTATCGACGTCGGTGTATGAGCCCAGTGTGTCGCCGAACGGCCGTGAGGTGGCGGCGCTGGTGCTTCGTGGCGATGGCTGGCACGTGATCGTGACGCCGCTCGATACCACCGGTCCGGTGGCGGGCGGTGCGTGGTACGCGTCGCAGCGTACGCGGGTGGTGGCTGATCGGCCGTTCGGTGAGTCGATTACGATCGATACGGCGTCATGGCGTCGCACGAATTACCGCGCGGCGCGGCAGCTGCGCCCCACGTATTGGCTGCCGCTCGCGGGGGTCGGTCGGGATGATCGCGCCACGCTCGGTGCTGGCACGAGTGGGGTCGATATTCTGGGGCGGCACGCGTGGAGTGCGTCCGCGTTGCTCGAGCCGGAGCGTCGGGAGCTCGATGCGAGTGCGGCATATCGTTACGCGGGGCTCGGTGTGCCGGTGTTCGATGCATCGTGGTCGCAGCAGTGGGATGGCTCCTTCCGCGTCGTCGATGATTCGGCGCGGACCATCGGTTTCGTCGGGCGCCGCCGGCGTTTCGTCTCGCTGGCCACTACGTGGAGCGTGCCCCGCGTGCGGTGGGCCGCGCAGGGAACGGTAGGGGCGCAGTACGAACGACGGGCGTTTGCTGCGGATGTGGATTCCGTCCTCGGCCCCGCCAACTCGCTGCTGCGTCGCGGCACCGGGTTTCCGAGCCTGTTCGTGAATGCCTCGTGGTCCACGGCGCGTCTCGCACTGCAGGGCATCTCGGTCGAAGAGGGCGTGACGCTTGCGACCAACACCACATATCGCTGGCGTGATGCAGCGCCCTCGAATGGTTCATGGCGAACGGTGTGGACGGTGCGTGGATATCGCCCCTTTGCCATGGGTGGTTTTGCCCGTCACGTGCTGGCGGTGCGCGGGAGCGTTGGGCTCGCCGATCGTCGGACGGTGACCGAGTTTGCAGCGGGCGGCGTGAGTGGTACGCAGGGCGCCTTGCTCCCCGGTGTGACCGTCGGTGACCCGGTGCGCACCTTCAGCGTTCGCGGTGTCCCTGCGGCCAGTCAGCGCGGTAGTCGCGCGCTCGGTGGGACGGTGGAGTATCGCCTGCCACTGGTGCAGCTGCGGAAGTTGCCGTCACCCTTCGGCGTGTACACTGATCGGCTGTCGGCGGCATTCTTCACCGATGCCGCGCGCGCCTGGTGTCCCGCCGATCTCGCGCGGACGAATCGCGTGATCTGTGAACGCCCCGGCGTGCGCGATGGCTGGCTGGCCTCGGCGGGGGCAGAACTGCTCGTAGATCTCGCGCTGCAATACGATCAGCCGTACCGACTGCGTCTTGGTGTGGCGCAGCCGTACGCGGCGCCTATTGAAATCGCGCGGCGGCCGCGCGTCTATATCACGCTTGGCGGATACTTCTGAGGACCTATCTGATGGCTGATCCTTTCATTCACGACGCGGCCGTCGTGCTTGGCCATATCGAGCTCGCCGAGGACACGAGTGTGTGGCCGTCAGCGGTGATTCGCGCGGATGTTGAGCGGATCCGTATCGGCGCGCGCAGCAATGTGCAGGATGGCGCGGTGTTACACGCCGACCCTGGCATGCCTACGCTGATTGGTGAGGACTGCGTGATTGGGCACCGCGCCATCGTGCATGGTGCCGTGCTCGAGGATGGCGTGCTCGTCGGCATGGGTGCGATCGTGCTGAACGGTGCACGGATTGGTCGCGGCTCGATCATCGGCGCCGGTGCCGTGGTCACGGAGGGGATGCAGGTTCCGCCCGGGTCGCTGGTGGTGGGGATTCCCGGCAAGGTGATCCGGCAGACGAGCGAGACACAGCAGCGGGGAATCGTCGAAAACGCGGCCCGCTATGTGGCTTTGGCGCAGCAGCATCGTCGCGGCGACGTGCCGCGGCGTCGGATGTCGGCGTCGAGTATCGATTGATGCATCACGTAAGGCGCATCGTCTGCCTGCTGCTCCTCACTGTAGCCATACCCAGCGCGAGTGCGGCCCAAGCGGTTCCTGCGGTTCGTCTCCGGGGGGTCGTCGTTGATAGCGTTGTCGGTGCTCCCCTCGCGAATGCGATGGTGCGGGTGTTCCGTGCAGGGAGCCCCGCTGACGGGCTTGATGTGCGCACCGATACGCTGGGGCGCTTCACGGTTCCGACACTGTCCGTCGGGACATGGTGGCTGTCTTTTCTCCATCCTCGTTTGGACTCCCTTCGACTCGAGCCGCCGTTGGTGCGCGTCGAGGCGGTCGAGGAGGGGCAGATTGATATCGTGCTGGCGATTCCCAGCGGGCCAACCTTGGCCCGTCAGCTGTGCGGGGCGCCGCGAGGCGATAGCAGTGCCGTGATGCTGGGGGTGGTACGCGACGCCGCAGCGCGTCTACCGATTGCCGGGGCGACGATCCAGGTGGTGTGGCCGGAGTGGGTCTTCGCGAAAGAGGCGATGACGCGCGAGAACATGATCCGCGCGGCGCGGACCGATTCAACCGGCCACTTCGTGCTCTGTCATGTGCCGCAGGGGAGTACGGTGACGGCGCAGGCGTCCACGGGGCGCGATTCGACGGGTGTCGTGGAGGTTGAGATCCCCGCGTCCGGGTACGCGGTGGTGCAATTCACCGTGGATCGCTCGTCGCAGCTGACCACGCCGGCGGGGGAGTCCGGTTCGGCTCCATGGCGTCGAGGATCAGGCGCCATCGTCGGAGCGGTCCGTGCTCCCGATGGTCGACCGCTGCCCGGGGTCATGGCCCGCGTGTTAGGCAGTGGGTCAGCGGTGCGCACTGATAGCGGTGGCACCTTTCGGCTGATGGATGCGGCGGCTGGGACGCAGACGTTGGAGGTCCGTGCGGTGGGGTTCGAGCCGCAGCGTCAGCTGGTGGAGCTCGTGCCGGGCGTTCCGTTGTCCCGCGCCTTCACCCTTGAGCGGTCGCGTGTGGTGCTCGATACGGTGCGCGTCGCTACCGGGCGCACGCTCCCCGCGGACATACAGGCCATCGAGCGGCGTTGGCGTGCTGGGCAGGGGGTGATTCTTGATGGTGAGACTGTCCGGACTCGCACGGCCACGCAATTGACGAGTGCGCTCTGGGGGATCCCGGGGGTTCGCCTCGGGACGCGCGCCGGTTATGGCAACGTCGTGTACCTCCGAGGGAATCGGGGTCAGGACTGCATCCCCGTGGTGTTTCTCGACGGGTTCCGCTTCATCGCGAATGGGCTCTCGGTGGATGAGTTGGTCTCGCCAGCGGATGTGGCGGCCATCGAGGTGTATGTGCGCGCCATGCAACGGCCGGCGGAATTCACGGACCTCGCGGATTGCGGCGTCTTCGTGGTGTGGACCAAGCGCTTCCTGGGGAACGTGCCGGTGATGGATCCGAAGCGGAGTCGGTAGGGCCCATCGCTGACGTCTCGTTCGAGAATCGGGGCAATTGCTTGCTCCCGATGTGAATCCAGGCAAGCGGCGTGGGCGGGTTGCGCATTGGCTATCGCCATGTCAGGGCAGTCCGAGGGGACCATCACAAAAGCGCACCCGTCCCGCACAAAGTTGCGCTTGGTGGACAACTCGATGTCACAAGAGTCAATGTGATCTGTCTCCGGTATCTCGCACGGCCGTAACGACTTAGCGCGCAACTTGCGTGGTCTCACGAAGTGCGGCACCATGAGCGCCATTCGCTCGTGGTTTTCTGCCTGCCGCCCTACTCGAGCCCGCCGCCCATGCCTTGCTCGCCGACCCCGCCGGAAGGACCCGTTTCGCTCTCCGCCAACGCCCGCACGGTCCTCGAGAAGCGGTATCTGCTCAAGGATGAGGCCGGCACGCCGCTGGAGCGCCCTGAGGACATGTTCTGGCGCGTGGCGACCGTGGTCGCCGAGGCTGATCGTCGGTACGGGGCCAGCGATGGGGCGGTGCAGCAGCTGGCCGAGGCGTTCTACTTCCTGATGACGCAGCGCCGGTTCGAGCCCAACTCACCGACGCTGATGAACGCGGGGCGTCCGCTTGGGCAGCTGTCGGCCTGCTTCGTCCTGCCGGTGGACGATGCGCTCAGCAACGGGCAGAGCGGCATCTACGATTCGCTGCGGGCGATGGCGCTGGTGCATCAGAGTGGTGGCGGTACGGGCTTCTCGTTCTCGCGGCTGCGTCCCAAGGGCGCGTCGGTCCGCTCCACTGTTGGTGTGGCGTCGGGGCCGGTGTCGTTCATGGAGCTGTACGACGCGTCCACGAATGCGGTGAAGCAGGGGGGGACGCGCCGCGGTGCAAACATGGGCATCCTGCGCGTCGATCACCCCGACGTGATGGAATTCATCGCGTGCAAGGAAGACCTCACCAAGGTCACCAACTTCAATATTTCGGTCGGCATCACCACGAAGTTCATGGACGCGGTGAAGGCCGACGGCGAGTACGATCTGGTGGACCCGACCACCGGCACGGTGGTGGGGACGCAACGTGCGCGCACCGTGTGGGATGCGATGATCCGCGGCGCGTGGCGTACCGGTGAGCCGGGGGTGTTTTTCATTGATGAAGCGAACCGGTACAACCCGGTGCCGCATCTTGGGGCGTATGAGGCGACGAACCCGTGTGGGGAACAAGCGCTGCTGCCATACGACGTGTGCAATCTCGGGTCGGTCAACGTCGGGTGGTTTGTCAAGGACGGTCAGGTCGACTGGGATTCCATGCGCCAGACCATTGCGCTTGGGGTGCATTTCCTCGATAACGTCATCGACGTCAACAACTACCCGCTGCCGGAGATCGACGCACTCTCGAAGCGCATCCGTCGCATCGGCATCGGCATTATGGGCTTCGCCGACCTGCTGGTTCGTCTCGGCATCCCCTACGACAGTGATGAAGGCGTCGAGATGGGTCGTCGGGTGATGCAGTTTTTAGACTTCGAGGGGAAAAAAGAAAGCGAGCGGTTGGCCAACGAGCGTGGTGCATTCCCCGAGTGGGCGCAGTCCATCTGGGGGCCCGATAGCACCTGTGCGCGGGATGCCAAGGGTGAGCGCATCCGCCCCATGCAGGCGCTGCGCAACTGCAATGTCACCACGGTTGCGCCCACCGGCACCATTTCGATCTTCGCCGGCTGTTCGTCGGGGCTCGAACCGCTCTTTGCGGTGGCGTTCATGCGCAATCAGGCCGGCGTGATGATGCCCGACGTGAACGAGGACTTCGTGGCGATCGCCAAGCGCGAGGGGTGGTACAGCGACGCGCTGATGGAGCGCATCGCCAAGACCGGCAGCGTACAGCACAGCGAGGTGCCGGCGAAGTGGCAGCGGGTGTTCACCACGGCAAACAACATCGCGCCCGAGTATCACATCCGGATGCAGGCGGCGTTCCAGCTGCATTGCGACTCCGCCATCTCCAAGACCACGAACTTCGCGCACACCGCCACGATGGACGATGTCCGCGCCATCTACGAGCTGGCGTACGACATGAAGTGCAAGGGCGTCACCGTGTACCGCGACGGCTCGCGTGATGGGCAGGTGCTGAGCACCGGCGCCACGCAGGACGCGGCGGCCAAGCGCGACGGCGCGGCACCCGCGGCGCAGGCGTCTGAGTCGGACAAGACGGAACTGGCGGCAATGCGCCGCGAGATCGGTGACCTGCATGGCACCATCGCCGAGCTGCAGAACGAACTCGAGCGCACCAAGAAGGCACTGTTCAGCGCCGAGGCGGAGAATGCGTCGCGGCGGCCCAAGCGGTCGCGCCCTGAAGGGATGCGCGGTACCACGTACCGCAAGGACACGCCGCTCGGTACGATGTTCGTGAACATCACCGAGGACGAGAAGGGGCAGCCCTTCGAGGTGTTCCTCAACCTCGGGAAGGCCGGTGGCTCGGCGATGGCCGACGCCGAGGCAATCGGACGGCTGATTTCCCTCGCGCTGCGGAGTGGGATCTCGTTGCAGGAGATTCATCGTCAGCTGCGGGGGATTTCGTCCGACCGCGCCGTGGGGCTGGGCCCGAATAAGGTGCTCTCGTTGCCGGATGCCGTGGGGATTGCGCTCGAGCAGTGGTGGCGCGAGAAGCAGGGGGTGCAGACGGACCTGCTGCAGGGCGGCGCGGTGGTGATACCGCCGATGCCAGGTCGCGCGGTGCCGACGCCGGTGGCTGGTGTGCCGATCACCCGGCCGCCGCATGTGAACGCCGAGGTGCAGCAGCCGATGGCGCAAGTGGATTTCGGTCAGGTAGGCGGTGAGGTATTCATGGGCACCTGTCCCGATTGCGGCAGCCAGCTGGAGTTCGCCGAGGGGTGCGTGAAGTGCCACGTGTGCGGCTTCAGCGAGTGCGGGTGATCGCTTGACGAATTTCGTGATGAGCTATCCTGATCCCTTCGACGCGGCGCAGGTGGATGCGGTCATCGATCGTATCCACCGACTGGGTGCGTCGACGCCGCCGCAATGGGGCAAAATGTCGAGCGCGCAGGCCATGGCACATCTGTGCGTGGCCTACGAAATGGTGTACACGAACACGCATGCGAAGCCCAGCGTCTTCGTCCGCTTGCTGTTACGGCTGGTCGCCAAGCGCGGCGTTGTTGGCCCCAAGCCATACCCTAAGAATACGGTAACGGCGCCTCAATTTCGGATTGCGGATGCACGCGATTTTTTCGTCGAGCGGGATCGCTTGATCGACTACGTGCGACGGGTCCAGGTGGACGGCCGTGAAGGGTTCGAAGGACGCGAATCCCCTTCGTTCGGTGCCCTGACGGCGGATGAATGGGCGGTGCTGTTCGGAAAGCATCTCGATCACCACCTTCGCCAATTCGGGGTGTAAGGGCTTTCCTTCGCGGTTCTACTATCAGGGAAATGCTCTCGAACCATGGGCCAATCGATCAGCCACCCCTCGGGCTCCGGCCCCCGCGTCGAAACCGCCACCCCGGGGAGCTACGGGCTGCCCCCTGAGGGGTATCGCCTTCCCGATGCGACGCGTCTGGGGCGCGTGCAACTGCAGATCGCCAACCTCTCGCGCTCGCTCGAGTTCTACGAGCGTACACTCGGATTGCGCGTGCTCGAGCGCGAGGTATCGCGAGCGACGCTCGCCGCCCACGGTGACGACCGCGTCCTTGTAGAGCTCATAGAGCGTGACGGGACCCAACCTGCTGCCCGCGGCCGGCTGGGACTCTATCACGTCGCGATCCTGCTCCCCGACCGTCCGTCTCTCGGCCGCTTTGTACGGCATCTCGGCGCGTCCGGCGTGCGCGCAGGAGCTGGCGACCATCTCGTTAGCGAGGCGTTCTACGTCACCAATCCGGACGGACTTGGGATCGAGGTATACGCCGACCGCCCCCGCTCGGCGTGGAAGCGCGTCGACCGCGAACTGATGCTGGCGACCGATCCGGTGGATGTCGCCTCGCTGGTCGAAGCGGCCGGTGATGCACCGTGGACCGGAATGCCCGCCGGAACGGTGATCGGGCACGTGCATCTGCATGTGAGCGATCTCGATCACGCCGCGGCGTTCTACGCGGAGTCCCTTGGCTTCGATCGCATGACGTGGAGCTACCCGGGTGCTCTATTCCTCGGCGCCGGCGGCTATCACCACCACCTCGGTACAAACCTTTGGGCCGGGCCCAATGCGCGTGCGCCGCAAGACGACGAGGCCAAGCTGCTTGAGTGGACCATCGAAGTGCCAACTCGGGCTGACATCGACAGGATTGTGCAAAGCCTGATAAAGTCGGGGCGTCCAGTTGACCGTGTTGTGGATAGCGAGGCCCTGACGTGCGATCCATGGGGCACCGCCATTCGTGTGCGGTCGATTCACCACGGCATGTGACAGCTGAGGATACGTTCCACTGATGGTTATTCGCCGAACCCTCGCCCTGCTCGCGCTCGTTGTGGCTCCGCTATTCACGCCGCTCGTGACGCGACCGCTCGCGGCGCAGGAAGTGATCGTGTGTGGCGCGGATGAGCTGTACATCCTCGATATCGCCACGCCGACCCCGAAGAAGGTGTGGAGCTGGCGCGCCCGGGACCGCGCCGAGCTTCCGGAGGCGATGCGCCGAAAGTTCCAGACGATCGCTGAATGCAAACCCACGGATGACGGACGACGTCTGCTGATCGCGTCCTCGTCGAATGGGGCCGCCGTCATTGAGCGGGCGACGGGGCACGTGGCGTTCTATGCCACTGCCATGAACGGGCATTCGATCGAACTGCTGCCTGGGAATCGCGTGGTCATCGCCGCCTCACACGCTGGCAACGGCACCGGCGACCGTCTCAGTGTCTACGATCTCCGGCAGTCGGATGTCGAGCTCTTCCATGTGGACACGCCCTGGCCGCACGCCGTGGTCTGGGACGCGGAACGGCAGCTGCTCTGGGCGGATTCCCAGAAGGATGTCGTGGGGTATCGCCTGAGCGACTGGACGTCCGCTACCCCCAAATTGACCCCGGATGTCGTCGTGCCACTGCCGGATATCAACGGCCATGACATGATGCCGGTCCCGGATTCACCGCAGCTGATCCTGGCGACGCAGTCGCACACGTGGCTCTTTGATCGCTCCAGTCTGCGCTTCACGAAGCATCCGCTCCTCGGAGACGTTGGTAAGGTGAAGTCGGTGCACATCGATCCCGCCAGCAAGCGCCTGCTCTGGGTTCAGGGCGACGGCACCAAGTGGTGGAGCGAGGTGCTCCATCTACGGGACCCGGATGCCACGATCACGCTGCCGGGGGAGAAGGTGTACAAGGTCCGGTGGATGCCAGTGCGTCGAGGGGGAGACCGGTCGCCCGGGGTGATGTAGCTTTCAGGGCTACCAATCACCCGCTGCCACTTTTCGCGTGACGCTTCTTTCCTGCTCCAATATCGGTATTTCGTTCGGCGCCACCGAACTGCTCAAGGACGTGACCTTTACTGTCGCCGAGGGCGAGCGGTGGGGGATCATCGGCCGAAACGGGGCGGGGAAGTCGTCGATCTTCTCGGTCATCACGGGGGACCGGCAGCCCAACGTGGGCGCGGTGGCCCGGAAGCCGGGGATGCGTCATGCGCTCCTTGACCAGCACCGGGCCTTCGAAGGGGCCACCACGGTGTGGCAGGCCGGCGCCGCAGCGTGGCGCGAGGTGATCGCGCTCGAGCAGAGCATCGCTGAACAGGCGATGCAGTTGGGTGAGCTGGGCGACAAGATCACCGACGACATGCTGGAGAAGTTCGGGCGCGATCAGGAGCGGTTTGCCGACATGGGCGGCTACGAGTACCACGCGCGCGTCGACGCCGTGTTGCAGGGGCTCGGGTTTGACGCCGAGGAGTCGAAGACGCGGCTGGTGGCGACGCTGAGTGGCGGCGAGCGCGGGCGTGTGGGGCTTGCGGCGCAGCTGATCGCGCCGGCCGATCTCCTCATGCTGGACGAACCGACCAACCACCTGGACCTCGATACCATCCACTGGCTGCAGGAGTGGCTCAAGGAAGCCGGTGAAACGGTGCTGGTGGTGTCGCACGATCGTGCGTTTCTCGATGCGATCTGCACACACATTTTGCATATCGAAGCCAAGACCAGCGAGTGGTACAAGGGGAACTACAGCCAGTTCGTGCCGCAGCGTGCTGAGCGTCGGCTGACGCGCGATCGCGAAATTGAAAAGCAGCGCGCGTATGTGAAAAAGGAGGAGGAGTACATTCGGCGAAACATCGCCGGGGTGAATTCCTTCCAGGCCAAGGGGAAGCGGAAGCGGCTTGAGCGCCTCCCGCGTCTCGCGCCGCCGCCGGGTGATCCGGCCGCGATGTCACTGGAGTTCAAGGTGAACGAGCGCGGTGGCGATCAGGTGATTGATGTGAAGGAGCTGCGCGTGGAGGTCCCCGGGCGCGTGTTGGTGGACGACTTCACCGCCGTGCTGCGCCGCAATGATTTTGTCGCGCTCGTTGGCCCCAATGGCGCCGGTAAATCGTCGTTCATCTCCACGATCATGGGGGACCGCGAGGCGGCAGCGGGGCAGGCGCGGATCGGCAGCTCGGTCACCCCGGCGTATTTCCGCCAGGACTTGGGTGACCTGCCGCTCGATGTGTCGATGTACGATGCGATTCAGTCGCAGCGGCCGCTGTGGAGCCGAGGGGCCGTGCAAAACCACCTTGGTGCGTTCGGCTTCACGCAGGAGGAGGTGTTCCGCGAGATCCGGACGCTGAGCGGTGGTGAGCGCGCGCGCATGGCGCTGGCACTGATGACGTTGAGCGGCGCGAATCTGCTGGTACTGGACGAACCGACGAATCACCTCGACGTCGAAAACATCGAGGTGCTGGAAGATGCGCTCGGCGAGTATGAGGGGACCGTGTTGATCGTGAGCCACGACCGCGCGTTCTTGCGTGAAGTGGCGACGCGGGTCTGGTGGTTCGAAGGGACGCAGCTCAAGGACTACGACGGACCGTTTGTTGAATGGGAAGCGACGCAGGAGAAGCGGCGGTAGCATCGGCCGGTTGCTGTGACCCTGTTGTGCAGGAGAACACATGGTTCATCACGAACGTCACCGGACGGCGCATATCGGCTGGCTGCGTGCTGCCGTCCTCGGCGCCAACGACGGGCTCATCTCTACGGCGAGTCTGATCATCGGCGTGGCCGCCTCCGGAACGGACCGAGCGGCCGTGCTGGTGGCTGGCGTGGCTGGGCTGGTGGCGGGCGCGATGTCGATGGCAGCCGGCGAGTACGTGTCGGTGAGCTCGCAGGCTGATACGGAACAGGCCGACCTCGCGCGCGAGCGACACGAGTTGGCGACGATGCCCGAGCATGAGCTCAAGGAACTGGCCGGGATTTACGAACAGCGCGGCCTGACGCCGGCGCTTGCTCTTGAAGTGGCGGTGCAGCTCACCGCCCATGATGCGCTCGGTGCGCACGCGCGCGACGAACTCGGATTGTCGGAGATTACGGCGGCCCGGCCGCTGCAGGCCGCCATATCGTCCGCCGCCGCTTTTGCGGTGGGGGCCGTATTGCCCGTAGCGTTGGCGGCGCTGGTGCCGGAGTCCTGGCTCATCCAGCTGGTGATCGGCGGCACGCTCGTGCTGCTCACCGCGCTCGGCGCGGTGGCCGCGCAGGTGGGTGGCGCACCTTTAGGCCGCGGCGCGTTTCGCGTGGTGTTTTGGGGCGCGCTTGCGATGGGGGCGTCCGCGGGAGTTGGCCGACTCTTCGGGACGACGGTGGGATAGGCTAACGTTCGGCGGTCGGACACAGTCAGGCCGCCACGCCCCATGCTCACATTTGCTCGAATGACGATGTCCATGAAGAACGACTGCATCCGCTTGGCCACACGCCTCCTAGCGCTGTGGCTGACGCTCGCTGGTACGGCCGCTGGTCCGCTGAAGGCGCAGCCCACCGTATCCCGCGCGGACCTCGCGTGGCGTTACTTGCTTATGGATGCCAACTATTCAGTGGCCGATTCGACCGGCCGGCTGACCGATAGCACGCGCGCGGCGTTGAACCGGATCTTCGATCGCTCCACGCTCAGCTTCTTCGGTGGGCGCTTCGCCGTGACGGCGGCGATGATGGACACGGCGATCACGATGGCGTCGCCGTCGTATCGGTACACCGCGCGCACGCTCCCCACCGACGTCACCATCGACGGCAAGCCGGCGCGCGTGGTGCGATCGGCGCTCCTATCTCGCCTAGCCGCCATCGACAGCACGGGTCCGCTTGCTCAAGCGATCGTCTCCGCAAAGGCGCGCGTGGCCGTGCTGGTCGACACGGTCTCAGCGGAGCGGAGCGCAGAGTTCGTCGCCGAGCCGGCCGCGCTGGCCAAGGCGGTGAGCGCCGAGGTGAAGGCGCTCGAGCAGGGGAAGAATCCGTACGCGCGCTATGTGGGCGACATCTGGCGGAGCTATCGGTCGGGGGCGAGTGCCCCAGTGCCCATGCGGGTGATTGCGCCGGCCGCAGCGGCCAAGAGCGCCGTCGGCGTGCTGGTCGCGTTGCATGGTGCCGGTGGCGACGAAAACATGTTTGCGATGGGATACGGGCAGGGGATCGCGGCGCGGCTCGCGCGTGAGAACGGGCTGCTCTTCGTGTCGCCGGCGACGGCGGCGTTCACGGGTGGTGCGGTCGCATTCGATTCGTTGCTGGCGGTGTTGGGGCGCGACTATCGCATTGACCCGGCCCGAGTGTACGTGATCGGCCATTCGATGGGCGCCGGTGCGGCGGCACGGCTGGCGCAAGAGCGCCCACAGGCGATTGCTGCCGTTGCCTGTCTGGCTGGTGGCACTCCGGTGACGGCGGCGGGGGCGCCTCCGGTACTTTTCATTGGCGCCCAGCTGGACCCGATCATTCCGGCGGCACGGGTGAAAGCCGCGGCGGCCGCTACCCCTACCGGCAGCTATGAGGAGCGGGCCAACGAAGGGCACACGCTCATGGTGCGATCAGGCGTGTTGCGGGCGGTCCCTTGGCTGGTGGGGCAGGGCGGGCATTCGCGTCGTCCATAGGCGACATTACAGGGGATCCACGGGAACTTCCAGTCGCCATCGGGTACTCCTGAGATCGCCGTCCTTGACCCACTGCCAATGCCACCGATGCCTCTTCCTCTCCCGTCGCATATTGCCGTCATCATGGACGGGAACGGCCGGTGGGCTACCGCGCGCAATCGCCCCCGGTGGATGGGGCATGTCCGCGGCGCGCACACCGCCAAGGAGCTCGTCGCACACTGCGCGCGCCTCGGGATCCCGCAGCTGACCCTGTATGCCTTCTCCAGCGACAACTGGAAGCGACCGCGCGAGGAAGTCGGATTCCTCTTTGATCTGTTCGCGTCGCATCTCGACCGGCAGCTGACTTCGCTGGTCAAGCATGGGATTCGCTTGTCGATCATTGGTCGACGCGATCGGCTCCCGGAGGCGCTGGTGCAGGCGATCGACAACGCTGAGGCGCGCACGCAGGCCGGTACCCGTTTGCATCTGCGCGTGGCGATCGATTATTCGAGTCGGGCCGCGATTGCGCAGTCCTTCGCCGCGGTGGCCGGTGGTACCACGCATGACGCACATCGCCACCACGACGCGCTGCTCCCGCCGGTTGATCTTCTGGTGCGGACGGGTGGGGAACGGCGCCTCTCCGATTTCCTGCTGTGGGAGTGTGCGTACGCCGAGCTGGCGTTCCTCGATGTGCAGTTCCCCGACCTGACGACGGGTGATCTGGATGCCGTGCTTCGCGATTTCTCGTCACGGGATCGGCGGTTTGGTGGGGTAAAGCCCACGGGTGATACGCATGCGGGAACCTTCCGCGATATTCCGAACGTCATGGCGGATGTGCTGGCAGACACGCCGCTCGATGTCTGAGCCGCAGTGACCGCGATGCAATTGCATACGCGGCCCACGACCCGGACGGGGCGCTTCGCAACGATCGGTGATCCGACGACAGCGCGACGATGCTGGTTCGTACTGCACGGTTACGGGCAACTGATCGAACGGGTCCTGCGGCGATTCGAAGGCGTGGTGCCCCCCGATACGTACCTCGTGGCACCGGAAGGGCTGTCACGCTTCTACACCCAGATGCCGCGTCCCGATGGGAGTCATCTCGATCTCGTCGGCGCCACCTGGATGACTCGCGCGTCGCGAGACGACGACATCGCTGATGCCCTGCGGTGGCTCGAGCAGATTCGACAGGAGACCACGGCGCTCTTGCCGGCAGGCATACCGGTCGGCGTGCTCGCCTTCTCGCAGGGCGTGGCGATGGCCACGCGCTGGCTCGCGATGGAAACGTTCACCGCATCGCAATTCGTCGCCTGGGCCGGGCGTCCAGCGGTTGACGCCGAAGAGGCGCCACTCGCCCGCCAGCTGGCTGTGGCGCAGGTGACGCTGGTGGCCGGCGATGCCGACCCCTTCGTGAGCGACACGGCGCGCGACGAGGTGCTGGCGACCCTGCGGCGGTGGCAGCCCGCCGCGCAGACGATGATGTTCGCGGGCGGGCATCATCTCGACCCCGCCACCCTCGGCAGCCTTCTCGCGCACCCGGCCCGCTAGCTCGGCGCGCGAGAAGGGTGTGACCTGGTAGTGGCCTCTACGCGGCGTACCAGAGCGCCGGAAGACCAGGCCTGGCACGGACCAAGGTCGCAAGGGTCCCATCGGCCACCATGCCACTCGCTCGTTCGATGTCGGGCGCGAGATAGTGATCGGTCATCATCGCGGCGCAACGCGTGCGCAGAAGCGCATGCGCCTCTTCCAGCACTACGCTGCTGCGCAGCGGCCGCAGGAATTCGATGCCTTGCGCGGCGGCCAGCCACTCGATGCCGAGGATGTGCGCGACGTTGGCGATCATCGGGTGGAGTCGGCGCGCGGCAAAGGTGGCCATGCTCACATGGTCTTCCTGGTTGGCGCTGGTGGGCAAGCTGTCCACGCTGGCCGGATGTGCGAGACTCTTGTTCTCGCTGGCCAGCGCGGCAGCGGTGACATGCGCAATCATGAAGCCGCTGTTGAGCCCCGCGTTCGATGTCAGGAAGGGCGGCAACCGTGATACGCCCGCGTCGATCAGCATCGCAATCCGCCGCTCCGCGATCGCCCCCACCTCCGCAATCGCGACGGCCATCGCATCGGCCGCAAGCGCGACCGGCTCCGCATGGAAATTTCCACCACTCACCAGTTCACCGGCATCGGCAAACACCAGCGGATTGTCGGTGACGGCATTCGCCTCGCGCAGCAGCACCAGCGCGGCGTGACGCAACTGATCCAGGCAGGCCCCCACCACCTGCGGCTGACAGCGCAGCGAGTACGGGTCCTGCACGCGATCGTCATCGTCGAGGTGACTCTGGCGAATGGCGCTGCCGGCGAGCAGGTGGCGGTAGTACGCGGCGACATCAATTTGCCCCGGCTGGCCCCGCAGCTGGTGAATGCGCGGGTCGAATGGTCCATCACTGCCACGGGCCGCATCCACGGTGAGGGCGCCGATGATCAGCGCACTCTCGAGCACTGGTTCGAAAGTGAAGAAGGCATGCAACGCCAGTGCCGTACTCGTCTGCGTGCCGTTGATGAGCGCGAGCCCTTCCTTGGCGGCAAGCTGCAGCGGAGCAATCCCAGCGGCCTGCATCACGCCCATCGCAGGCAGCCGCTCGCCATCGACGAGAAATTCCCCTTCACCCATCAGCGCCAGCGTCAGGTGGGACAAGGGCGCCAGATCGCCCGAAGCCCCAACGGACCCCTGACTCGGGATGTAGGGAATGATCCCGGCGTTGTATACGGCCAGGAGCGCGACGATGACCTCGAACCGCACACCGGAAAACCCG
>Ga0315902_10002813_pt1 | contig 26639 bp, 20 predicted proteins | sample LakEriMetagenome_9_FD_203523 | JGI IMG/M metagenome (GOLD analysis project Ga0315902, IMG submission 203523) | Freshwater fungal communities from buoy surface, Lake Erie, Ohio, United States - Buoy 12 MA117 | ecosystem: Environmental > Aquatic > Freshwater > Lake > Lake biofilm | place: USA... | reverse complement strand
GTGCGAGCCGCACACGAACATCACACCCGCTGCCGGGAAGCCCGAACCGCAAGGTGAGGGAATACGCGCCGCCTCGCCGGATGCATGGCCGCATTCCCTCGGCTCACGCCTCGGGCTTCAAAGGCCTGGAAATCCTGCCCCCCTCCTTCCGCTCACGACTCCCCGTGTCGCGGCCTGCGGCTGCTGCTTGCGAGCCGTACACGAACATCACACCCGCTGCCGGGAAGCCCGAACCGTAAGGTGAGGGAATACGCGCCGCCAGGCCGGCGCGGGAGGCGTGGTATGCTGCCGCCCCGCGGGGCGTGACCCGATCGATCGCGAGGCAGGCCATGCTCGACTCTCTGCTCGGCGCCCGGCGGCTGCTCATCCAACAGGTCAAGGAGTGGTCGGAGATCCTCCTCGGCTACGAAGCCCGCAACCGCTACGAGGTGCAGAACGAGAACGGGGTCGTCGTCGCCCGCGTGGCCGAGGAGGGCGGCGGCATGGGCCGCTGGCTCGGCCGGCAGTTCCTGGGCAAGTGCCGCCAGGCCACGCTGCACGTGATCGACCCGGCGGGCCGCGAGGTCGCCCGCATCGAGAAGCCCTTTCGCTGGTATTTCCAAGAGGTCGAACTCCGCGAGGAAGGCTACCCGGTGGGCACGATCGTCCGCCGCTTCGCGATGTTCACCGATCGCTTCGCCTTGCTCGACGACGACCGTGAGCTGCTCTCCATCGAGCGCAGCTTCCTCGACCACTTCCGGTTCCGCGGCACCTTCCGCGTCACCATGGGGGGCGTCGAGGTGGCCCTGATCCGCAAGGAATGGCGTGGGCTGCTCACCGAGGCCTTCACCGACGCCGACCGCTTCGGGATCGAGTTCACCGTTCCCGACCTGCCCGTCGTGGTGCGGAAGCTGCTGTTCGCGGCCACGTTCCTCATCGACTTCACCTGCTTCGAGAACAACCGGCGCGGTGGGTTCTCGATCAATCTGGTGTCGTTCGGCGATTGAGCCCCGCCGGCCGGCTCCCGCGGCGGCGGCCCCCGCCCCGCCGGCCGAGGCCAACCAAAACCCGGCCCGCGTTCGGGCCGTAACGAAACCGGCGGCCCGCCGTCATCATGGTGGCGAGCCTGCGGCAGGCCCGCCGCGGGCCGCGCCGGCCCGTCGAGATTCTCGGAGGAGCGAACCCATGGACGCGACCAGCGACGAGCACGGCTGGATCCTGGCGGCCGTGGATGCCCATGAACTGCCGCTCGGGCGGTACGCCCGCCGCCTGCTCGGCGACGTGGACCTCGCCGCCGACGCCGTGCAGCACGCGTTCGTGCAGCTCTGCGGGCAGTCGCGGGCCACGGCCGGCGAGAACCCCGCCCCCTGGCTGTTCCGCGTGTGCCGCAACCGGGCCCTCGACCACCTGCGGCGGGCCGGCCGCGAGCAGTCGCTCGTCGAGGCGGGCACCGAACACGCCGCGGGCGTGAGCGAGCAGCCGGCCGTCGCCGACCGGGCCGCCGATCCGGCCGCGGCCGTCGAGCAACGCGAACTCGCCGCCCGCCTCCGCGACCTGCTCCGTGAACTGCCCGCGCCGCAGCGGGAGGCCATCGACCTGTGGTGCGAAGGTTTCACTGCGAAGGAGATCGCCGAGATCACGGGCCGCACGGAAGGGCACGTCCGCGTGCTCACGCACCGCGGGCTCACCGCGCTTCGCAATCATCCCTCGACCCGCGGCCTCCTCGCCGCCCATGGCATGACCTGAACCAGCCATTGCACCCGCACGCTTTCCAACGGAGACCGAGATCATGAACCACGACAACGCCCGGAATCGCGAAGACCGCGAGGTCCTCCTCACCGCCTACGCGCTCGGCGAATTGGCTGGTGAGGATCTGGCCGCCGTCGAGCGGCTGCTCGCCGACCCGGCCGCCGCCGAAGCCCGGGCCCAGGTGGCCGAGGTTCGCGCGACGGCCGCGGCCCTGAAGGTGGCCCGCGGAGCAGAGATGCCGGAGCGATCCGCCGACCTGCGGCGGGCCGTGCTCGCCGCCGCCGTGGGCCGCGGGGCCGTGACGCCCGCGGAGGCGCCGCTGCAGCGGCATCGGGGCGGCCTCGGGAAGTGGATCCTGTCGCTCGGCTCCTGCGCGGCGGTGGCCCTGGTCGCGGCGGTGATGCTGCTCCCGGCCGTGCAATCGTCCCGCCAAGCGGTTCGCCGGCAGGTGGCGATGGTGAGGGATCGTGAGGCTCCTCGCGCTGGAGCCCCGCGGGAAGCGAGTCGGGATGCGAGCCATGCTGAAGGTGACGAAGTCGAACTCCTCTTCGGTGAGTTCGCCGCCGGTGGCGGCTACGGCGGCAAGCCTGGCGGGGCGCAGGTCGGCCAAGATCGCCTCGGTGATATCCGAGGCGAGGTCGTTCCCAACACCGAGCGCTACCACCGCTTCGCCGACAACCCGTTCCGTCCCGTCGGCGAGCAGCCGCTCTCCACGTTCTCGATCGACGTCGACACGGCCTCCTACGCCAACGTCCGCCGCTTCCTCACGGCCGGCCAGCGGCCGCCGCGGGACGCCGTGCGGATCGAGGAACTCGTCAACTACTTCCGCTACGACTACCCGCAGCCCAAGGGCGACGAGCCGTTTTCCGTGACGGTCGACGCCGCCGCCTGCCCCTGGCGTGCCGGCCACCGGCTCGTCCGCGTCGGCCTCCAGGGCCGCGACGTGGCCCGCGACGCGCGGCCGGCCGGCAACCTCGTGTTCCTCGTGGACGTCTCCGGATCGATGGACGAGCCCGACAAGCTGCCGCTCGTGCAGCGGGCGCTCGCGATGCTCGTGGACGAACTGACCGAGAACGACCGCGTGGCGATCGTCACCTACGCCGGCAACGCCGGCCTCGTGCTCCCCTCCACCAGCGGCGACCAGAAGGCGAAAATTCGGGCGGCTACCGAGGGCCTCCAGGCCGGCGGCTCGACGCACGGCAGCGCCGGCATCAACCTCGCCTACGAGCAGGCGGCGGAGCGGTTCATCCCGGGGGGTGCCAACCGCGTCATCCTCTGCACCGACGGCGACCTCAACGTGGGCGTGACCAGCGACGAGGCGCTCGTCGACCTGATCACGCAGAAGGCGGCCGGCGGCACGTTCCTCACCGTGCTCGGCTTCGGCACCGGCAACCTGCAGGACGAAAAGATGGAAAAACTCGCCGACAACGGCAACGGCGTCTACGCCTACATCGACGGCGTCCGCGAGGCGCGGAAGGTGCTCGTCGAGCAGCTCACCGGCTCCACGATCGCGATCGCCAAGGACGTCAAGATCCAGGTGGAGTTCAACCCGGCCCAGGTCGCCTCCTACCGGCTGCTCGGCTACGAGAACCGGGTGCTGGCCGCCGAGGATTTTCGCGACGACAAGAAGGACGCCGGCGAGATCGGGGCCGGGCACACGGTCACGGCCCTCTACGAGATCGTGCTCGTGGGCGACGCGGCGGCGGGGGGCGATGCGGCCCGCGGTGCGGAGCCGCTCAAGTATCAGCCCACCCCGGCGCCGGCCCCGCCGGTGGCGAAGCCCGCGTTGGACGGCGCCGCGAGCCGCGAGTTGCTCACGGTGAAGCTCCGCTGGAAGAAGCCCGACGGCGACACGAGCACTCTTCGGGAGGTGCCGCTCGCCGAGAGGGGAGTGGCGTTCGACGCGGCCCCGGCCGACCTGCGGTTCGCGGCGGCGGTGGCGGCCTTCGGGATGATCCTCCGCGCGAGCGAGCACAAGGGCACGGCCACGCTGCCGTTCGTGGCGGAGATCGCCGGCAGCAGCCTGGGACGCGACGAGGGCGGCTACCGGGCCGAGTTCCTCGACCTCGTCCGCAAGGCCGAGGACTTGCGGTGAGCGGCCGGCGAAAACGTCGGCCGAAAGGAATGCCAAGCGGGCCGAATGCCGCCGAGGGGCTATCATCCTCGTGACGCCGCATCGACACGCGAACGGCGTGGCTCGCAGCTGATGGCCCGGGAATGCCGAAAACCCTCGTGCTCGTGCCGACCGATCGGGAGCGGCGGCTGCTCTCCTCGTCCCTGGCGGCCGGCGGCCGACGGATCGAACTCTGCGGCTTCGGGCCGGTGGCGGCGGCAGCCCGCACCGCGGCCTTGATCGCGACGCATGCGCCCGAACGCGTGCTCCTCGTCGGCATCGCCGGCCGGCTCGACGACCGACTGCGGCTCGGCGCGGCCTATCGCTTTCTCCGCGTGGCCTGCCACGGCGTCGGGGCCGGCTCGGGCGCCGCGTTCGTGCCCGCGACGCGGCTCGGCTGGCGGCAGTGGCCGGGCGACCCGGCCACTGCCGCCGCGGCCGTCGGCGACGTGATCGACCTCGCGGCCGACGGCGACGACGACGCGGCCACGGGCGGCCTGCTGCTCACGGTCTGCGCCGCATCCGCGGGCGTCGAGGACGTCGCCACCCGGCGCGGGCTCTTTCCCGATGCGGCCGCCGAGGACATGGAGGGGTTCGCCGTCGCCCTCGCCTGCCGGCTGGCCGGCGTGCCGCTGTCGATCGTGCGCGGCATCTCCAACACTGCCGGCGACCGCGACCCCGCCCGCTGGCTGGTGCCGGAGGCGGTCGCCGCGGCCGCCGCCCTGGCGGCCAGGATCCTGGAGCCGCCCCGGTGAGCCGCACGATCCGCCTGGGCATCTCACCCTGCCCCAACGACACGTTCGCCTTCCACGGGCTGCTGACGCGGGCCGTGGACTGGCGGGGTCTCGACTTCGCCGTCGAGCTCCTCGACATCGAGGCGCTCAACGAGCGGATGCTCCGCGGCGGGTTCGACGTCTGCAAGGTGAGCTTCGCCGCGGCTGTCGACATGGCGGCTCGGGTCGTCGTGCTGCCGAGCGGCTCGGCTCTCGGCTTCGGGGTGGGACCGCTGCTGCTGGCGGCGCGGGCCGGCACGCGGCCGGCCGACCCGGGCCAGCTCACGCTCTGCCCGGGCCGGCACACCACCGCGACCCTGCTGTTCTCGCTCTTCCATGCGGGCACGACCCGCCTGGAGCAGGCGGTGTTCTCCGCGATCATGCCCCGGCTCGCGGCGGGCACGGCCGACTTCGGCGTCTGCATCCACGAGGGCCGGTTCACCTGGCAGGCGCACGGCCTGCACCTCGTCGAGGATCTCGGCACGCGGTGGGAGGCCGACACGGCTTCCCCGCTGCCGCTCGGCGGCATCGTGGCCGACCGCCGGCTGCCTGCCGACGTGATCGCGGCGGCCCAGGGCGTGATCCGCGACTCGCTCCTGCTCGCGCTGGCCGACCGGGCCGCGGCCCTGCCCACGATGCGGGCGCACGCCCAGGAGTTCGCCGACGACGTGCTCATGCGGCACGTCGAGCTGTACGTCAACGACTGGACGCTCGACCTCGGCCCGGTCGGTCGCCGGGCCCTCGCCACCCTGGCGGCGCGGGCCGCGGACGTCGGCCTCGGCTCGGGCGGGCCGCTCCAGGTCTTCGCCGGCTGAAGCCCGGCTCGGCCGAGCCAAGCCGTATGAAGGCGATACGGCGGGCGAAGCCGACGCAGAACCGCTCAAAAAACACCCAGCAGGCGGACCGCCGCGTTTTCAGACAGAGCCTAGGCGTGGGCCAGCCAGCGTTCGGCGTCGAGGGCCGCCATGCAGCCGGTGCCGGCGGCGGAGATCGCCTGCCGGTAGTAGTCGTCGGCGACGTCCCCCGCCGCGAACACGCCCTCCACGCTCGTCGCGGTGCGGAAGTGCCGCTTCCAGACGATGTACTTCTTGGGCGTGAGCTCGAGCTGGCCGGCCAGGAAAGCCGTGTTGGGAGTGTGACCGATGGCGAGAAACACGCCCGCCACGGGGAGCGTCTCCTGGCCGCCGCCCGTCGTGCTTTCCAGCCGCACGCCCGTGACGCCCTTGGCGTCGTCGCCGAGCACCTCGGCCAGCGCCGTGTCGAAGTGGATCTGGATCTTCGGGTTGTCGAAGGCCCGCTGGGCCATGATCTTGCTGGCCCGCAGGGCGTCCCGCCGGTGCACGAGGTGCACGCGGCTGGCGAACTTGGAGAGATACGTCGCCTCCTCGACGGCCGAGTCGCCTCCCCCCACCACCACCAGCGGCTGGTTGCGGAACCGCGGCAGCGCCCCGTCGCACACGGCACAGGCGCTCACGCCCCGGTTCTTGAACTTCTCCTCGCTCGGCAGGCCGAGCCAATTGGCGCTCGCCCCCGTGGCCACGATCACGCACGTGGCCTGCACCTCGCCCCCCTCGGCCGGGAACAGCCGGAAGGGCCGCCGCGAGAGGTCGACCTTCACGATGTCGTCGGTGACGATCCGCGTGCCGAAGTTGACCGCCTGCTGCCGCATCAGCTCCATGAGCTCCGGGCCGGTGACGCCCCGGCCCTCGTGCGGGGGCATCATCATCCGCCGCTCCTTGGGGAGGGCCGAGTCGAGGAAGCCGCCGAGGTCTCCGTGGGGGAAGCCGGCATAGTTCTCCACCTCGCTGGTGAGGGCCAGTTGGCCCAGCGGCAGCGTGCCTGCCATCCGGTTCTGCTCGCTGATCGCGCCCTCGTAGACGAGCGGTTGGAGCTGCGCCCGGGCGGCGTAGGTGGCCGCCGACCAGCCGGCCGGCCCGCTGCCGATGATGACGAGGGTTTCGAGCTTGGGGGAGGACATGGCGTTGCTCCGCGACGGGGAGGATGGATCGCCGGCGCCGGCCGGCCGCGGATCGCGGCGACCGCCCGCGACGGATGATGTACCCGGTGGCTCGCGGGCGGGGAACCCGGCCGGCTTCGCCGCCGGGAAATATCGCCTCCCGGGACTTTGGCGGGCCGCTCCCGGCCACTGGTAAACTCAACCAGAGTCTCGTCGCGATCACTCCTCGCCAAGAGCCTCATGCCCGCATTCACCACGCTCGTGTCGCTCGCGATCGGCGTGTCGGCGGCCGCCGCCGTGGGCTGGCTCGTCGCCTCGCGCCGCCGTCTGGCAGCCGACGTCGAGCGGTTTTCGGGCTTCATGAGCCACGGGCCGTTCGTGGCATTCATGAAGGACGCGGACGGCCGCTACACCTACGAGAACCGCCACCTGGTCGAGCACATCGGCAGGATTCGGCCGGGCACCACCACCCTGATCGGCCGGACCGACAGCGAGCTGTTTTCGCACGTGGAGGGGCAGGCGTACGTCGATAACGACCGGCAGGTCATCGCGACCGGACGGCCGATGCAGTTCGACGAGGTATCCGTCGATGCCGACGGCACCGTGCGTCACTGGTCGACGATGAAGTTTCCCCGGGCCGACGATCGTGGCCGTCCCGGCATCGGCGGCATCTCGATCGACGTCACGGCCGTGCGCCAGGCCCGCACCGACGCCCAGTCGAGCGAGGACCGCTGCACGCTCGCCCTCCAGGCCGGCCGCATGGGCACCTTCACGTTGGACCTGGCCACGCAGACCCTCGACTCCTCGCCGCTGTTCGCCACGCTCCACGGTCGATCCGAGAGCAGCACCCGGCTCGGCCTCGAGGAATCGCTGGCCGAGGTCCATCCCGACGACCGGCCGAAGATCCTCGCGGCCGTGGAGGCCGCCCTCCAGGACACCGCCCCCAACCGCATCCAGTATCGCGTCGTCGCGCCGCCCGGCTCCGTCCGCTGGATCGAACTGGTCGGCCGGGTGTTCACCGACAAGGCGGGACGGCCGCAGGTCGTCCGCGGGGTGGGTTTCGATGTCACCGAGCAACGGTCGGCGTTCGAGGAAATCGCCCGCCGCAAGGCGATCCTGCGCCGGCTCATCGAAGTCCAGGAGAACGAGCGGCAGACCCTGTGCCACGAGTTGCACGACGGCCTCATCCAGTACGCGATCGGTGCGAAGATGCTCCTCGAAGCGGCCCGGGACGAGGCGGACGACGCCCACCGTGCGGAGCGGATCGACGCCGTCCTCGCCTGCCTCGACCGCGGCATCACCGAAGGACGGCAGGTGATTCGTGGCGTGCGACCGGCGGTGCTCGACGACCTCGGGCTGGCCGCCGCCATCGTGGACCTCGCCGACCACATGGGCACCGCCGGCCTCACCGTCGAGACGGCGATCGACGAGCGGCTCGATGCGGTGCCTCCCGCCCTGCAGACCACGGCCTACCGCGTGGTGCAGGAGTCGCTGGCGAACGCCCGCAAGCACGCCGGCACCGAGCGGGTGCGGGTGGAGGTTCGTCTGGTCGCCGACGAACTGCACGTGCAGGTGGAGGACGACGGCGCTGGCTTCGACGTGGAGGAAGCCCGGCGGCGGGGGTTCGGCCTGGTCGGCATGACGGAGCGGGTGCGGCTCGCGGGCGGCACGATCAGGATCGACAGCCGGCCGGGCGGCGGCTGCCGCGTGACCGCCAGCCTGCCGATCGCCGCCACCGACCCCAAGACCAGCTTCGAACCACCGCCCGCGGCCGCACCACCTCCCGGGGTGATGACGGCCATGATCCCATCCTCGGCGGCGGAGCACTCATGAGCCTGCTCGTCGTCATCGTTCCCGCCGCCCTCGTCCTCGGCCTGGCCTACCTCACCTACGGCCGGCTGCTGGCCCGGCTCCTGCGGCTGGACGATGCCACGGCCACGCCGGCGGTCACGCTGCGGGACGACGTGGACTACGAGCCGATCCCGCCGCAGTTGCTCCTCGGTCAGCACTTCTCGGCCATCGCGGCGGCCGGGCCGATCGTGGGGCCGATCCTGGCCGGGGTCGCCTTCGGCTGGTTGCCGGCGCTGCTGTGGATCCTCGTCGGCAGCATCTTCATCGGCGGCGTCCACGACTTCACGGCGCTGGTGGCCTCCATCCGGCACCAGGCCCGGTCGATCGCCGAGGTGGTCCGCGACCACATGAGCCGCCGCAGCTACGTGCTCTTCCTGGCCTTCGTGTGGATCGCGCTGGTCTACATCATCGTGGCCTTCACCGACATCACCGCCGCGAGCTTCGTCGGCCGGCAGGTGCTGGAGAACGGCGAGAGCGTCTCGGGGGGCGGGATCGCCACCTCGAGCCTGCTCTACCTCGCGCTGCCGATGATCATGGGCGTGTGCATGCGGTTCGGACGGATGCCGCTGTGGGCGGCGACGGCGGTGTTCCTGCCGCTGGTCGGCCTGGCGATCTGGGGCGGGCAGAAGATGCCCCTCGACCTCGGCCAGGCGTCGGGCACCGGCGACGCCACGGCCCAGAAGATTTGGGGTGTGCTGCTGCTGGCGTACTGCCTGGTGGCGGCGATGGTGCCGATGTGGCTGCTGCTCCAGCCGCGGGGCCACCTCGGCGGCTGCTTCCTTTACGTGGCCCTGGCCGGAGCCGCGGTCGGCCTGATCGTCAGCGACCGCACGCTCGCCGGCCTGTTCGGCGGTGACGCCGCCATTCGCTATCCGGCCTTCACCGGCTGGCAGGCTGCCAACGGCCAGAGCCTCGTGCCGATGCTGTTCATCACGATCGCCTGTGGGGCCTGCTCGGGCTTCCATTCGCTGATCGCCTCGGGCACCACGAGCAAGCAGTTGCGGCGTGAGACCGACGCCCGGCCGATCGGCTACGGCACGATGCTCCTGGAGGCGATGGTGGCCGTGGTCAGCCTGTGCTGCGTGATGGTGCTCGTGGCCGACAGCCCGCTGACGAAACAGTCGCCGAACTTCGTCTATGCCCTAGGGATGGGCCGATTCCTCGAGATCCTCGGCGTCCCGGCCGCGATCGGCGTGTCGTTCGCCCTCATGGCCTTCACGACCTTCGTCTACGACACGCTCGACGTCTGCACCCGGCTGGGCCGCTACATCATCCAGGAACTGACAGGCCTCACCGGCCGGGCCGGCGGCTGGCTGGGCACCGCCCTCACGGCGGGCGTGCCCGTGGTCTTCCTGCTGCGGCCCAGCCTCGACGGCGACGGCAAGGCGGTGCCGGCCTGGAAGACGTTCTGGGCCCTGTTCGGCGCCAGCAACCAGCTGCTGGCGGCGCTCACGCTCCTGGGCGTGACGGTCTGGCTGTGGCGGACGCGGCGGGCCACCTGGGTGTGGCTCGTGACGGGCCTGCCGACCGCGTTCATGTATGCGATGAGCACCTGGGCCCTGGCCGAGATGACGCTGCCGCGGTTCCGCACGGCGACGGGGTTCGTGCTGCCCGCCGACCCGGTGCCGTGGGCCGGGCTCGTGCTTTTGGCCCTCGCGGCCGTGATGCTCGTGGAGGCGATCCGGGCGCTCGCCGCGCCACCGACGCCGCCGGGCCGACTTCCGGAGCCGCAGGCATGGGCCGCCACCGGGACCGCATGACCCTCCCCGTGAAGACCTGCGCCGCCTGCGGCCGCCCGTTCACCTGGCGGAAGAAGTGGGAGCGGTGCTGGGAGCAGGTCCGCTACTGCAGCGACCGCTGCCGCGGGAGGGGGGCGAAGTCGGAAACGGGTGCCTGACCCAACTCGGCGCGGGCGCGGCGAACACGTGGGTCGGGGCTGCCATTGGACAGTTTCATGGCATCACCGCTGCCGGAAAGCCCGAAGCGTAAGCTGAAGGAAGACGCGGCGCTTCACCGGAAACCGCTCCACGTTCCCTTGGCTCATGCCTCGGGCTTCGAGCAACGGGACCGGCGAACCCGACACACCGAAAACCCATCCCCGGGCACGTGAGGCGTTCTGGCGGAACCACCATGGTGCGAGATTTGCAAGGTACGCCCAAATCGCTCACGAGGGCCGAGGTCCGCGAGATCGACCGACGGGCGATCGAGGAGTTCGGCCTGCCCGGGATCGTGCTCATGGAGAACGCCGGCCGCGGGGCCGCCGAACTTTTGCACGGCCTCGCCCCGCGGGCGGCGGTGGTGATCGTCTGCGGCCGGGGCAACAACGCCGGTGACGGCTTCGTGATCGCCCGGCACCTCGAGAACCTCGGTCACGATGTGCGCCTGCTGCTGGCCGGTGATCCGGCCGAACTGCGGGGTGACGCGGCCATCGCCTGGCGGGTGGCTGAGCGGGCAGGCATCCCGGCCATGCGTCTGGATGCCGCCACGCCCGCGGACTGGGAACGGGCCCTGGCCGGCGCCGAGTGGATCGTCGATGCGCTGCTGGGCACCGGGGCGAGCGGGCCGCCGCGCGGGGCGATCGCGACGGCGATCGAGGCGGTGAACGCCGCCGGCCGCCGGGGCACGAAGGTGCTGGCTGTGGACCTGCCCTCGGGGCTCGACTGCGACACCGGCACGGCCGCCGGCGGGTGCGTGCGGGCCGACGTCACGGCGACGTTCGTGGCCCGCAAGGTCGGCTTCGACGTGCCGGATGCGGCGCCGCTGCTCGGGGCCGTGCACGTGGTGGGGATCGGAGCGCCGCGGGCGCTGCTGAACCGGAAGTGACCGATACCCTGCCGCCCCGAGACTCGTCCGACCTGCCCCGGAAGCCCGAGACGCGAGCCGAGGGAATGCGGAATGCCGATCGTCAAGCGACCAGGTTTCGCTCAGCTCGCGCCTCGGGCTTCCCGGCAAGCGGCGGCAGCCATGGGCAGAACAACTCGCGTCACTCCTTTTGCCCGAGTTCGTGTTCCAGGAACGTCCAGCCCAGGGCGTCCATGAAGGCCCGCTGCTTGTTGTCGGCCGCCCCGCCGTGGCCCCCCTCGATGTTCTCGTAGGAGAGCACCGCCTTGCCGAGGCTCTCGAGCAGGGCCGTCATCTTGCGGGCATGGCCCGGATGGACGCGGTCGTCGCGGGTGCTCGTCGTGAGCAGGATCGGCGGATACTTTCGCTCCTTGACGACGTTGTGGTAGGGGGAGAAGCCGCGGATGAAGGCCCACTCCTCGGCCTTGTCGGGGTCGCCATACTCGCCCATCCAGCTCGCGCCGGCGAGCAGCTTGTTGAACCGCCGCATGTCGAGCAGCGGCACCTGACAGACGACGGCGCCGAAGAGGTCGGGCCGCAGGGCGTACATGTTGCCCACGAGCAGGCCGCCGTTGCTGCCTCCCTTGATGCCGAGACGCGCAGTCGAGGAGATGCCCCGCCGGATCAGGTCCTCCGCGACGGCGGCAAAATCCTCGTAGGCGCGGGGCCGCTTCTCCTTGAGGGCCGCCTGGTGCCAGGCCGGGCCGAACTCGCCGCCACCGCGGATGTTGGCGATCACGAGCGTGTGGCCCCGCTCCAGCCAGGCGGCACCCGAGACCGGATCGTAGCCGGGCACGAGCGGGATCTCGAAGCCGCCGTAGCCGTAGAGGAGCGTGGGCGTCGAACCGTCGGCCGGCAGGGCCCGCCGGCCGATCTGGAAGTACGGGATCCGCGTGCCGTCCTGGGACACGGCCTCGTGCTGCTCCACCCGCAGCCCGTTGGTCTCGAAGAACGTGGGCGAGGCCTTGAGCCGCTCGGGCTCCCGGCCCGCGCCGGCCGTGCCGAGGGCGAGCGTGGAGGGCGTCAGGGGGCTCGACGTGACGAGCAGGTAGTCGTCGGACTCGATCTCGTCCACGGGCGACACGCTCGCCGTGCCCGCCTCCGGCACGCCGGGCAGCGGCTCCCGCCGCCAACCGCCGTCCTGGAACGAGAGCACCTCGATCCGGCTGCGGACGTTGTCGAGCGTGGTGAGCAGGATCCGGTGCCGCGTGCCGGTAAACGCGACGAGCGAGGTCCGCGGGCCCGGCTCGAAGAGCACGTGGAACGCCCGGTCGCCGGCGAGGAACCTCTCGAAGTCGGCCGCGAGCAGGGCCCCGGCGGGGTAGGTGCGGCCGCCGACCGTCCACGGCGACCGCAGCTCCACGAGCAGCCACTCCCGGTGCGCCGCCGCGTTGGCGTCGTCGGGCTTGTCGATCTTCAGGAGCTTCCCGTCGCGCCGCAGGAACAGCTCGTTCGTCCAAAAGGTGATCTGCCGCGAGACGAAGTCCCGCTCGAACCCGGGCGTCAGGTCGCGATACGCCCCGACGGCCATGTCGGTCGCCTGGCCCTCGTAGACCTGCGGCGCGGCGGCCAGGTCGGTGCCGCGGGCCCACTCGCGGACCGTCCGCGGATAGCCCGAGGTCGTCAGCGAGCCCGGCCCGAAATCGGTGGCCACGAACAGGCTGTCCCGCCCCCGCCAGGCGACCCGGCTCTTGGCCTCGGGCAGGGCGAAGCCGCCGGCGACGAAGGACCTGGTCTCGAGGTCGAACTCGCGGATCACGTCGGCGTCGGCCCCGCCGCGCGACAGCGACACGAGGCAGAGTCGATCCTCGGGCTCGAGCACCGTCGCCCCGTGCCACACCCAGTTCTCCCCCTCGGCCTTGGCGAGCGCGTCGATGTCGAGCACCGTCTCCCAGGCCGGCTCCGGCCGGCGGTATTCCTCCAGCGTCGTCCGCCGCCAGACGCCCTTCGGGTTCGCCGCATCACGCCAGAAGTTGTAGAACCGGTCGCCGATCTTCGTGACCAGCGGAATCTTCTCCTTGGAGTCGAGGATCGAGAGGATGCGGGCCTCCAACTTCTTGAAGTCCTCCGATCCCGCCAGCGCGGCCACGCACCGCGCGTTCCGCTCCCGCACCCACTCCAGCGGCTTCTCCCCCGCCACCTCCTCCAGCCAGAGATGCGGATCGACGGGCTCGGCGGCGGGCATTCGCGTGGGCATGGAAAGGAATCCGCAAATCATCAGGACAGTGGTCGTCACCCGAGCGTTGAGGAATGGCATGATAGGTAGGGCTGTTGGCGTGTGTCTTTCGGGGTGGTGCGGAAGGCTGCGACCACCGACGTGAAATCGATACCTTTCGGCTCAGGACCGCGGACCGACGGACCACGGGAGGCGCGGGGATCGGCGTGAGGATGCGGAGCGTGACGGACCTTCGTCAGCGACGCAACTCATGCCGTCCCCGAGCCGGTGCCTCGCCACGTTCGGATGCGACCTAAGCCCGCACCTGTCCGCTGCCGGTGACGACGTATTTGTAGGTGGTGAGTTCCTTGGTGCCGCAGGGGCCGCGGGCGTGGAGCTTGTCGGTGGAGATGCCGATCTCCGCACCCAGGCCGAGTTCGCCCCCGTCGTTGAACCGCGTGCTGGCGTTCACCATCACCACGGCCGTGTCCACCCGGGCGGCGAACCGCTCGGCGGCGGCCGCGTCGGCCGTGATGATCGCGTCGGTGTGCCGGGAACCGTGCCGGTTGACGTGATCGATGGCGGCGTCGAGCGAATCGACGACGGCGACCGAGATCTTCGGGCCGAGATACTCGGTGCCCCAATCGGCCTCGGTGGCCGCACCGGCCGCGGGCACGAGCCGGCGGGTGGCCTCGTCGCCGACGATCTCCACGCCGTGCCCCGCGAGCGCCGCCGCGATCGTCGGCAGGAACTCCGCGGCCACCGCCCGGTGCACCAGCAGCGACTCGGCCGCGTTGCAGACCCCCATCCGCTGGCACTTGGCGTTGACGGTCACCCGCTCGGCGATCGCCAGGTCGGCGGCCCGATCCACGTAGACGTGGCAGTTGCCGGAAAAATGCTTCATGACCGGCATCCGTGCCTCGGCGCAGACGCGGCGGATCAGGGCCTCGCCGCCGCGGGGAATGGCGATGTCGATGAGGTCGTCCATCCGCAGGAACTCGCCCACGGCCTCGCGGTCGGCCGTGTCCACGAGCTGCACGCAGTCGGCCGGCAGGCCCTGCTCCGCGATCGCGGCCCGCATGCTCTCCACGATCCGCCGGCTCGACCAGGCCGCCTCCTTGCCGCCGCGGAGGATGATCGCGTTGCCGGCGGCGAGGGCCACCGCCGCCGCGTCGGCCGTGACGTTGGGCCGCGACTCGTAGATGAAGAACACGACGCCCAGCGGCACGCGGATCTTCCTCACGACCAGGCCGTTGGGCCGCGTCGTGCTCTCGATCACCTCGCCCACGGGGTCGGGAAGCCCGGCCACGGCCTCCACGCCGGCGGCGATCCCCTCGACCCGCTTCAGATCGAGCAGCAGGCGGTCCACGGCGGCGGGAGAGAGGCCGTAGCCGGGGGCGGCGGCGACGTCCAGTCGGTTCGCCTCCAGGATCGCATCGACGTCGGCGCGGATCCGGGCGGCCGCGGCCCGCAGGGCGGCCGCCTTCCGATCGCCGGGCACGGCGGCCAGGTCGATGGCCGCACGGCGGGCCCGCTCCGCGATGCCGCGGCACTGGGCGTGGAGATCGGAGCGGGCGGCGGGAGGGGCGGTGGACATGCCGGAAGATCGCGAAATCGTGGTCGGGCAATCCGTCATCGTAGCGTGCGGAGGCCGTGTCCGCTCGCGGCCGCCTTCAGCCCCGGCGCGGGTCGGACGGATCGGCCGCGGCGAGAGCCAGCGCCGCCCGCACGACGCCGACGGCGTGCACCCGCACGATCTGCACGCCCGCGCGGGCGAGGCGGCAGGCGGCCACCGCCGTGCCCGCGTCCCGCTCCTCCAGCGTGGCTGGCCGGCCGAGGGCCCGCTCGATCGCCTTGCCGATGAAGCCCTTGCGGGAGTGGCCCACGAGGATGGGCACGCCCAGGTCGAGGAACCGCCCGGCCTCCGCCAGCAGCGTGAGGTTGTGCTCGTGGGTCTTGCCGAAGCCGATGCCGGGATCGAGGCAGATCCGCTCCCGGGGGATGCCGGCCGCCTCCAGCGCGTCGCGGCGGCCCCGCAGGTAGGCATGGATCTCGGCGACCACGTCGTCGTACCGCGGGTCGAGTTGCATCGTCTGCGGCGTGCCCCGCATGTGCATCGCGCACACGCCGGCGGCCGCGTCGCGGACGACGCGGAGCATGTCGGGATCCCCCTCCAGCCCCGTGACGTCGTTGACGATCTCGGCCCCCGCCTCCAGGGCGCGGGCCGCGACGACCGCCTTGGAGGTGTCGATCGACACCGGGACGCCCGCCTCCCGCGCCAGTCGGCCGACGACGGCGCCCACCCGGCGCCACTCCTCGTCGGCGGCCACGGCGGCCGAGAACGGTCGCGTGCTCTCGCCGCCGACGTCGAGGATGTCGGCGCCGTCGGCGACCAGCGCCAGGCCGTGGGCCACGGCCGCCCCCGGGTCGGCGTGCCGGCCGCCGTCGGAGAAGCTGTCGGGCGTGACGTTGACGATCCCCATCACGAGCGGCCGGCCCGGCCCGCCGCCGGGATGCGGAAGCGCGAGCCCGCGCGTGCGCAGCTGCCAATGGACGGGATCGACGCGCGAGGCCATGCCGGCAGTCTACCCGGCGGGTCACGGCCGGAAACGGAACCGGCCCGGGTCGGCGAGGCCGACCCGGGCCGGTCGTGATCTCGAGCCGTCGGTCAGGTCGTCACTTGCTCATCTTGGTGAGCGTGTCGATCATCGGCGTGACGACCGGGCCGAGCACGTCCTTCACGCCCGGGATCGCCATCACCCGCTCGATGATCTTGCCGAGCAGGCCGAGGTTGTCGGCGATCACCTTGGCGAACGCCGGCTTCTCGTCGACCGGCAGCCGACCGGCCTCCTCCTCGAGCGTCGTGAGCATCGGGGCGAACTTCTCCAACTCGGGCAGCGCGGCCCGGGCCGAAGCCTCGTCCTTCACACCCGAGAGCGCCTTGGAGAGGCCCGTGAACAGGCCGCCCGCCACCTTGCCCGCCTCCAGGAACCGGGGATCGATCGAGATCGTCTCCGCCACGGCTTCCACGACGTCCTTGCCGGACCGCCCGACGACTTCCGTGCGATCCCGGATGACCGGACCGTTCTTGACGACTTCCTCGCGGACGGCGACCGCGCCGTCCTTCTTCTGGTTCTGCTGCCACAGGTAGTAGCCGGCCCCGAGGGCGGCGAGCAACAACAGCGGCAGCAGCCAGCCCGGCATGCCCGCCTTTTCCTCGGCGTGGGCATGGCCGTGGCTGCGGGCCGGCTCGCTCGGCCGACCGCCACCCGAAACGGCGCCCAGGGCGAGGTCGGGCAGCGAGAAGCCCTTGGGCAGGCCGCCGCGGATGTTCGCCGACTGCTCGGAGAACAGCCGCGAGATGCCGGCCGCGTCGGGCTTGCCGGTGAACTGCTTGGCGATCATGCCGAGCACGATCGGGGCCAGGTAGGTGAGCAGCGTCTTCATGATGCCGGGCTGCATGCCGGCGAACGACGCCAGCGCGCCGACCAGGCTCTGCAGGTTGTTGCCGCCGCCGAGCAGCGAGCCGAGGAGGTTGCCGCCCAGGCTGCCGATGCCGGAGGCCTGGCTGCCGCCCAGGGCGCCGGCGAGATTGCCGAGCATGCCCAGGTCGAGGCCGCCCATCGCCTTGGCGAGCTGGTCGGCGCCGCTGTTGGTCGAGGCCAGCTTCGAGAACACGTTGAGCAGCGCCGGGACCGCGGCCGACGTGGCCGACTTGGTCTGCGACTCGTTGGCGCCGATGAGGCCGCCGAGCTTGCCGAGCACGTCGCCCGACGAAAGTTGGCCGGCAATGAGGTCAACAAGATTCATCACTCGTCTCCAGAAGAAAAGGGAAGAAGCAAGAACACCGAAGATCGCATCACGAACCGATATTGTTCCGTCTTCCCTGACGAGCGGCACGACACCCCGGCCGCGACCGGCCGATGACCCGGCTGGCTTTTCCTGGACAGGTTGTAGTGGCCGTCCTTGGCGTCCGCAAGGAACCGGCGCCCCTTCGCCGCCCGTTGCCGGCGGCGGGGCGGCTCACCAATAGACGTAGTGCAGGAACCGCTCCCGATCGGCCGGCGGCAGGTCGTCCACCCGGGGGATCACCCAGCGGTTCTCGTCGGTGTCCACGAGCATCTTGCCCGCCCCGCCGAAGTCGGTCGCCTGGCTCTGCGTCCAGCGGGCGGTGAACGTCCGCCGGCCGACGTCGCTCTCGACGTCGAAATCGAGATAGCCATGGGCGAGCCGGACCTCGTGGACCCGCTGGATCGTCCGCACCAGCGCCCGACGGCGGAGCCCCGCCCGCACGACCTCCCGATCGGCCTCCGGCCAGGCCGCCAAGTCACGGACCATGCCGATCTCGATCTCCTCGCCCGCGTCGCTCCAGCCGCGGACGGAGAGCCAGGCCTCGGGATGCGACGCCGGGAACGTGCGCACGATGAACAGGCCGGCCGCCTGCGGCGCGGCCGCCGTCGTGTCCCACAGCTCGATCCGCTCGTGGTCGCCGACGCGGAAGCGGTGCGTGGCCGGATCGAGCCAGACGATGGCCGACGCGGCGGGCGTGGCCGGCGGGCGGCTCTCCGGCGCCGCGGCCGGCGGCCGCGCGGCCTGCTCCTCGACGAGCAGCGTGTCCACCGTGGGCTGCTTCGAGACCTGCGTCTGGATGCGGACCAGGCGGGCGTAGATGCCGTCGGCGGCGAGCAGTTCCGCATGCGTGCCCTGCTCGACGAGCCGACCGCGGTCGAAGGCCAGGATCCGGTCGGCGTTGCGGAGCGTCGAGAGCCGGTGGGCGATGGCGATCGTGGTCCGTCCGCGGACCAGCACCGCCAGCGCCTCCTGGATGCTCTTCTCGGCCTCGGCGTCGATGTTGCTCGTCGCCTCGTCGAGGACCAGCACCCGCGGGTCGTAGAGCAGGGTGCGGGCGATCGAGAGCCGCTGCTTCTCGCCGCCAGAGAGGCCCGCGCCGTGCTCGCCGAGCAGCGTCTCGTAGGCCAGCGGCTGCCGGCAGAGAAAATCATGGGCTCCCGCAGCCTTGGCGGCGGCGAGGCCCTCCGCGATCGTGGCCTGCGGGCGGCCGTAGGAGAGGTTCTTCCAGATCGTGCCCCGGAAGAGGAACGAGTCCTGGAACACGATGCCGAGTTTCTCCCGCAGGTCGCGCATCGAGAGGTCGCGGATGTCGTGGCCGTCCACGAGGATCCGCCCCTCCTGCACGTCGTGAAACCGGGCCAGGAGGCTGACGAGCGTGGTCTTGCCGGAGCCCGAGCGGCCCACGATCCCCACCATCTCCCCCGGGGCCACCGTGAACGAGACGTCGTGCAGCACCGGCTGGTTGCGGTCGTAGCCGAAGGTCACGTTCTCGAAGCTGATCTCGCCGCGGGGGTCGGCCCAGGGCTCGGCAGCCGCAGGCTCCGCGATCAGCGCCGGCGTGTCGAGCAGTTCCAGCACCCGCTTGCTGCCCGACAGGAAACTCGTCAGCCAGGTCGTGAAGTTCGAGAGGGCGCCCAGCGGCGCGTAGAACATCGCCAGGTAGGCGAGGAAGGCGATCAGCTGCCCGAGCGTCATGCTCCCGCCGATCACGTCGCGGCCGCCGACGTACCACACGATCAGGCCGCCGAGGCCGAAGACGATCTGCATCGAGGCGGCGTAGGTGGTGTTCGTGTGCTCCACCCACTCCCGCCAGCGCCGCAGATGGTCGCTGGCGGCATGGAAGCGGTCGCTCTCGCGCGGCTCCTGGGCGAAGGCCTTGACGACCCGGATGCCCGAGAGCATGCCGGAGAGGGTCGCCATCTGCTTGCTGGAGGCGTCCCACAGCCGGTAGTGCCGCGGATAGACGTGCCGCCAGAACACCCAGGACCCGAGGATCACCAGCGGCACCGGGATCAGCGTGTAGAGGGCGAGCTTGGGGTTGATCCAGACGAGCATCGCCCCCACGCCGACGAGTTGCACGATCTGCAGGAGAAAGCCGCCGGTGAGCTGGTGCATGAGGCCGTGGAGCACCTCGCTGTCGTGGGCCACGCGGCTGATCATCGAGCCGACCTGATGCCGGTCGTAGTAGGCCACCGACAGGCTCTGCAGCTTCCTCACCATCTCGTCGCGGAGCGTCGCCGTGAGGCCCGTGCCGATCGCCGTCGCCAGCCGTCCCTTGAGCACGCCCACGGCCGAGAGCAGGATCCGCGAAAAGGCCAGGGCCAGGACGACGACGAGCAGGGCCGTGCGGAAGTCGGGCGCCGCCGGCCCGGCCGCCCCGTCGGCCGCCTTGGCCGAGAGGATCTCGTCGACCATGTACTGCTGGAGCTTCGGGGGCACGAGTTCGGCGATGACGCCCACGAGCGTCAGCCCACAGAGCAGGGCCGCGCCCTTCGTGTAGGGTGCGAGCAATTCGCCGACGCGGCGGAGGATCTGCCCCTTCTGCATGCAGCGTGGGCAGGCGTCCTCCTGGTTGGCCAGCCGCAGGCCGCAGGAGCCGCACCGGGGCGGATCGAGCGGCCCTTCGACCTCGACCAGGGCGGCGGGCCGCCCGGCGGCCATGCCCTCGCGGCCGCGTTCGAGCGCCCGCGAGATCTTGTGGAACCGCGTGGCGAGCGCGTTGGAATAGCGGACGAGATCGATCCAGCACCCCTCGACCTTCACCTGCAGCGTGCCGCCGCCGAGACCCGCGGTCGTCCGCACCTCCGCCACCGCCGGCCACGCCACCCGGCGGAGGACCAGGCCGCCGGCCTCGGCCGCAAGGTGGTCGCGGGTGACGACGAGCCGCTCGGGAGACGGGCCACCATCCAGGGCCACGTCGGTTTCCACGACGAGCAGCGGGGCGGCCTCCGCCCCGGCCGGCGGCGTGCAGCCGCGATTCGCGTCCCCGCCCCTCTCGGGACCCGGTGGGACGGGTGACAGCGTCGCGGCGCCGACCGTATGCTCACCGCCTTGGACGGCAGAGGTCTGAATCGCAGTGTCCTTCACGATCCCCCGGGGCGGCCGCGGCCGACCCCCGGGTGCCAGGGAGTTTGCAGGTGGAATACGCAGGTCGATGGTACCGGGTTCGCACGATCGCCGCGTGCGGCGCCCTGGGCGGGTGGCTGCTCCTGGCCGCCGGCGGGGCCGCGGCCGACGACGAGGCCGGTTTCGAGCCGCTCTTCGACGGCAAAACCCTGGCCGGCTGGCAGCCGAACGAGAACCCCGCCAGCTGGCAGGTGCGGGACGGGGCGATCGTCTGCCACGGCCCCCGCAGCCACCTCTTCTACGTCGGCTCCGACGCCGCCAAGCCGGCCGACTTCAAGAACTTCCACCTCAAGGCCGAGGTGCTGACCAAGCCGAAGGCGAACTCCGGCCTGTTCTTCCACACCCGGATGCAGCCCGACGGCTGGCCGGCCCACGGCTACGAGGTGCAGGTCAACAACTCGCAGGGCGATCCGGTCCGCACCGGCAGCCTCTACAATGTCGTGAAGAACTTCACGCCGCCGGCGAAGGACGACACGTGGTTCACGCTCGAGGTGCTCGTGGTGGGCAAGGCCGTCACCGTCCGGGTCGACGGCCGCGTGCTCTACGAGTTCGTGGAACCCGACGGGGTGACGGGCACGCGAAAGCTCTCCGCCGGCACCTTCGCCCTCCAGGCCCACGATCCGGGCAGCGAGGTCCACTACCGCAACATCCGCGTGAAGCGGCTGCCGTAGCCGCGATTCCAGTTTCGGGCCGGTGGTGCCGATAATGTGGGTGGTGCGGGCTGCGCCGGCAAAGGGCCGGCGGCCCGGGAACCGCTTCGGGAGGTGATCCATGGTGACCACGACTCTGCCCGCCGGCATCCGCGACGACATCACCCAGTGCATCGGTCGCACGCCCCTGGTCCGCCTGCGGCGGGTCACGGAGGGCTGCGTGGCCACCGTCGCCGGCAAGATCGAGAACATGAACCCCCTGTGGAGCGTGAAGGATCGGATCGCCTGCGCGATGATCGACACCGCCGAGCGGGAAGGCCGGATCGGCCCCGACACGATCATCATCGAGCCCACCAGTGGCAACACCGGCATCGGCCTGGCCTACGTCTGTGCGGCCCGCGGCTACAAGCTCCGCGTCACCATGCCCGAGAGCATGAGCCTGGAGCGGCGGCGGATGCTCAAGGCGCTCGGTGCCGAGCTCGTGCTCACGCCCGCGGCCGAGGGCATGCCCGGCGCCGTGCGGCACGCCGAGGAGATCAGCCATTCCAGCAGCCAGTTCTTCATGCCGCAGCAGTTCAAGAACCCGGCCAATCCGGAGATTCACCGCCGCACGACCGCGGAGGAGATCTGGGCCGACACCGCCGGGCAGGTCGATATCGTCGTCTGCGGCGTGGGAACCGGCGGCACGATCACCGGCGTGGGCGAGGTGCTCAAGAGCCGCAAGCCCGGCCTCAAGGTCGTGGCCGTCGAGCCGGCCAACAGCCCGGTGATCACGCAGAAGCTCTCCGGGCAGCCGATCAAGCCGGGACGGCACACGATCCAGGGGATCGGCGCCGGCTTCATCCCCGAGATCCTCAACCTCGACGTCATCGACGAGGTGGTGCGGGTGGACGACGAGGACGCGATGGAGACGGCGCGGCAGATGGCGAAGCGGGAGGGACTGATGTGCGGCATCTCCTGCGGCGCGGCCGCCTGGGCCGCGCTCCAGGTCGCCCGCCGGCCGGAGAACGCCGGCAGGCTCGTCGTCGTGGTGCTGCCGGACCTGGGCGAGCGCTACCTCTCGACGCGGCTCTTCCCCGAGTGATGCCGGCCGGGTTCGCGCGGGCCGGGGCAGCCGAGAAGGTGCCGGCACGACCCGGAATGAAGTCCGGCTGAGTCAGCGGGCAGCGGGCGGCTTCGCCTCCGGCCGGGGCTTACTCGCCGTCCAGCGGATCGCGTTGGCCAGCAGCCGGCGGAAGGCCGGATTGGCGAAGTCGTCGGGATGGCCGAGCGACGTGTAGAACGACCAGCCGCCGTCGGCCCGGTGATTGACCCAGGCCACGGGCTCCTCGCGATCGACGCCGGCCGCCCGGCCGAGCATGAGGGCGGTCGTCGTCGGCGCCAGCGGCGACACGACGTAGAGCGATCCGCCGGTGGCGAACTCCTCCGCCGGCACGCCCGCCAGGATCGGATGCTCGACGCCCGCCGCGCGGCGGGCCGAGGTCCGCAACGAGTTGTCGAGGTGGTTCGAGTAATTGCCGCCGAAGACGTCGGCATCGAACGTCGGCCACTGCTCCAGCCCTGCGGCGGGAACGCCCCTGCGCAGATGGAAGGCGTGGTTGGCGGTGCGGATGCCGACCACCGGCCGGCCCGCGGCCACGTGCCCGCGGATGCGGTCGAGTTGACGCGCCGGCAGCGGCCGGCGGCGGGCGCTGACGAGGAGCACGTCCATCCCCTCGACCGTCTCCAGGCCCGGGATGCCGCCGGGGTCGCCGGCGTCCGGGCCCACGGTCGTGACCCGGAAGTCGTCGCCGAGTTCCGCCGTCGTGAACGCCGGCAGCGTCTCGGCGGTGCGGTACTCGTCGTCGGCGATCACCATCACGAGGTGGGGCTTTGCCGCGGGGGCCGGGGGCTTCGCGGGCTCGGCGGCCGCGAGATCGCCGCACCAGGTCGCCACGAGCCCGGCCGCGATCCACCGGGCCGTTCGCGAGATCCTGAACATCCCGTTTCGCATTTGCACACCCTGTCCCATGCGTCCGCGGATACCGACGCTATCATAGCGTCCTCCGCGGCCGGATCGGCGGCGGCCGGATCGGCCGCGGGCCGGCAGCGGCGAGGATTTCGGCAGGGTCTGGCGATGGCTCGAGACAGCGACGTCCGCGTGACCGGTGCGGCGCTCTGGCTGCTGCCGGTGCAGATGCGGGTCCCGCTGAAGTTCGGGGCCCAGGTGATGACGTCGGTCACCTGCGCCCGCGTGGCCGTCGAGGTCGAGACGCGCAACGGCCGCCGCGCCGTCGGCTGGGGCGAGACGCCGCTGTCGGTCGTCTGGGGCTGGCCATCGACGGCCGACCTGGCCGCCCGCGAGCGGGCGATGATCCGCCTCGCCGCCGCCTGCTGCCGCGGCATCGTGGCCGGCGGCGAGCGGGGCCACCCGCTCGAGATCGGCGCCGCGTTCCGCCACGGCCAACTGGACCGCCTCGCCCGGGACAGCGACGACCCCGGCATCGGCGAGCCGATCCCGGAACTGGCCGCGCTGATCTGCGCCAGCCCCGTCGATCTCGCCGTGCACGACGCGTTCGGCGTCGTCCACGGGATCGACACCTACGCCACGTACGGCCGCGACCACCTGACCCGCGACCTGGCGAGTTTCTTCGATCGGCCAGACGACGACCGCTTCCGTGGCCGCTTTCCCGCCGACTTCCTCGTCGCCGACCCGCCCCGGCGGCTGCCGGCCTGGCACCTCGTCGGCGGCCTCGACCCGCTCACCGCCGCCGACCTCACCGGCGGCGAGCCCCGGGACGGGCATCCCGTCACGCTCGAGCAGTGGATCGACACCGACGGCCTGACCTGCCTCAAGGTGAAGCTCCGGGGCAACGATCTCGCTTGGGACGTGGATCGGCTGGTGCGGATCGCCGACATCGGCATCCCGCGCGGCGTGCGGCACTTCTGCGCCGACTTCAACTGCACGGTCCAGGATCCGGCCTACGTGCTCGCCGCGCTCGACGCCGTGGCCGCGGCCCGGCCGGACCTCGCCGCCCGGCTGCTGTACGTCGAGCAGCCGTTTCCGTACGACCTCGCGAAGCACCCGATCGACGTGCATGCCATCTCGGCCCGCACGCGGCTGTTCCTCGACGAGAGCGCCCACGACTGGCGGTACGTCGAGCAGGGCCGCCGGCTGGGCTGGAACGGCGTCGCCCTCAAGACCTGCAAGACCCAGTCGGGCGCGCTGCTCGCGCTGGCCTGGGCCCGGGCCCACGGCATGGACGTGATGGTCCAGGACCTCACCAACCCGATGCTGGCGGTGATCCCGCACCTGCGGCTGGCGGCCCACGCCGGCACCCTCGCCGGTGTCGAGACCAACGGCATGCAGTACTACCCGGAGGCCTCCCGTCCCGAGGCGACCGTGCACCCGGACGCCTACCGCCGCCGCGGCGGGACCGTCGATCTGGGCACGTTCACCGGACCGGGCTTCGGCCAGCGGGTCGCCGAGATCGGCCGGCCGCTGCCGGAGCCGGAGGCCGTCGCCGGTTCGATCGCGATCGAGCATCTTCCCGGCGGCCGCGGCCGGCAGCCCGCGCACGGAGCCACGTCATGACGAAGAAGAGGGACGCAGCCACGACGAACCGCGGCCGATGGATGGCCCTGGTCGCGGCGCTGCTGGGATGGATGTTCGACGGGTTCGAGATCGGCATGTTTCCCCTCGTGGGCCGGCCGGCCCTCGGCGAACTCCTCGGCCCCGACTCCGCGACCGCCGTCAACGGCTGGTTCGGCGTCATCATGGCGGTGTTCCTCATCGGCGCCGCGACCGGGGGCGTGCTCTTCGGCTGGCTCGGCGACCGCATCGGCCGCGTGCGGGCGATGTCGCTGTCGATCCTCACCTACGCGCTGTTCACCGGCGCCTGCGGCCTGGCCACGGAGGCCTGGCACATCGCGGTGCTGCGGTTCATCGCGTCGCTGGGCATGGGCGGCGAGTGGTCCCTGGGCGTGGCGCTGGTCAACGAGGTCTGGCCGGAGCGGTCGCGGGGCTGGATCGCCGGACTGATCGGCGCCGCCTCGAACGTCGGCATCGGCCTCGTGCCGATCGTGAGCATGCTGCTCGGCTCCCTGATCGTGAGCGTGCGATCGGGCCTCTCCGCCTTCCTGCCGGAGACGATCGTCGAGCCGCTGCTGGCCAACCAGGCCTGGCGGTTCCTGATGATCGTGGGCGCCGTTCCCGCCCTGCTCGTGTTCTTCATCCGTGCCTTCGTGCCCGAATCGGAGAAGTGGCACGAGGAGCAGGCCAGCGGCCGCACCAGCCACTGGGCCGTGCACGACCTGCTCGCCACGCTCGGAGGCGCCATCGGCGCGGCGATCGTGATCGCCGCCTGGTCGCCCGCCGTGACGTCGTGGGCCGTGCGGGCGGTGATCACGCCGCTGGGGCTCGCGGCGGCGTTCGTCGGGTTCGTCCATCCCGTGCGGATGTACCTGGCGCGGGCGACGGCCGGCGGCGCCGTCCGGACGGCCGACGCGACCACGATCCGCTGGCGGCTGATGATCGGAGCATTGCTGGCGGGCGTGCCGCTGCTGGGCACGTGGGGCGCGCTGCAGTGGGGGCCGAGTTGGGCGATCGAGATGACCAAGGGCAGCACCGTACCCGTGCCGTTCGCCAAGGAGTACACGCAGCTCGTGGGTTCGATCGGCGCCGTCATCGGCACCGTGATCGCCGCCCTGGCGGCCGGGCGGTTTGGCCGCCGGATCACCTACGCGGTGCTGTGCGTCGCCTCGACGGCGACGCTCGTCTGGCTCTATCAGGGCCACGCCGCCTTCGACGGCCGGTTCCTCGCCGCCTACGGCCTGGCCGGGGCCGTCACGGCGGCGTTCTACGGCTGGTTCCCGCTCTACCTGCCCGAGCTCTTCCCGACGAGCGTGCGGGCCACGAGCCAGGGCTTCGCCTACAACTTCGGCCGCGTGCTCGCGGCGGTGGGCACGCTGCAGACGGCCCCGCTGATGGCCCTCTTCGGCGGCAGCTTCCCCAAGGCCGGCACCGTGCTGTCGGCGATCTACCTGTTGGGGCTGCTGGTCATCGCCCTGGCGCCGAGGACCAACGGTCTGAACGAGGGCGGCCGCTGACGTCCGCTCACCGCTTCTGGCGGAACAGCCAGTCGAGCGTGGCGGCGTCGCGGTAGGCGGGCGTCCAGGAGTCGTGGCCCACGCCCGCGTACTCGGTGTACTGCACCCGGCCGCCCGCCGCCTTCACGGCCTCCACCATCGTCCGCGACCGCTCCACCGGCACCGCCTTGTCGGCGTCGCCATGGAAGCACCAGATCGGCAGGCCCTTGAGTTTCGGCGCCGTGGCCTCGTCGCCGCCGCCGCAGATGGGGATCACGGCCGCGAACCGCTCCGGCATCCGCGCCGCCAGGTCCCACGAGCCGTAGCCGCCCATCGAGATGCCCGTCAGATAGACGCGGCTGGGATCGACCTGCTCGTCCTTCATCACCGCGTCGAGCGCCGCCACGGCGGCGGTCATGTCGACCGTCATCTCGGGCTTCTGCGGCAGGCTCTTCTTGTCGGACCAGTCGATCTCCACCCAGCGGTGGTCGGTGCGGCACTGCGGCGCGAGCACGAAGCACGGATA
>Ga0315902_10002812_pt1 | contig 26642 bp, 16 predicted proteins | sample LakEriMetagenome_9_FD_203523 | JGI IMG/M metagenome (GOLD analysis project Ga0315902, IMG submission 203523) | Freshwater fungal communities from buoy surface, Lake Erie, Ohio, United States - Buoy 12 MA117 | ecosystem: Environmental > Aquatic > Freshwater > Lake > Lake biofilm | place: USA... | reverse complement strand
GCGGGCCCGGTCACCCAGCGCCTTCATCCCGAGTGCTTCGGCCTCGGCCAGGGCCTGGTCATTCAGTTGCGCAGCCCGCTCCCGGTCGCCCGCTTGGTCCCGGCGCACCAGCATCTGCGCCCAGGCGTGGCGGCCGTGCGCCACCCAGGGCTGCCCGCCTCGAGCGGTGTCCAGACCGATGCCGCGCTCGAAGTGCTGTGCGGCCTGGTCCCACTGGCCCTGCGTCGCGGCCAGCAAGCCCAGGTACCGCGCCGTGACCCCGTGCATCACCACCAGGGGCGGAGCGATCACATTGCAGCTCTCGTAGGGCAGCAGCCTGCGGTACAGCGCCTGCGCACGCGGCGCATCGTCCAGGCTGTGGCAGACCTCGGCGAGCATGGTCACCGCATTCAGCCAGGAGGCATCCTGGGCAAGGTCCGCGAAGTCCGACTCCGCCAGGGCCTCGAACTCGACTCGGGCCGCGTCGAGCTCGCCCACCTCGACCAGCATCAACGCCAGCCCCGGGCGCCACACGCTCTCTGACGGGGTGTCGCTCAGGAACTGCCGCAGCAGCGGCGCCAGCGCGGGCAGCCCACCCGACTCGCGGTTCAGGTGGAACATCTGCACGCTCAGGGGCCCATTCGGATCGATCCCGGCCAGTCCGTGTCCGGACTGGAAGGCCTGCTGGGCCAGATGCTGCGCCTCCTCGAAGCGCCCCTGGTGAAAGGCGACCCCGGCCCGGAAGGAGGTCAGCGCGTAGCGATGAAAGGGCTGCGTTGCGGTCGCGAAGAAGTCCGAGATCGCGTCGAGGTTGACGCGAAGTCGCGCCATGTCGCCCAGCAGGGCCACGTTCGGGACGGTATTGAAGGCCAGTTCTGCGGCCCGCTCGAGATCGCCAGCCTCGCGGGCGGCGTCGATTGCGCCGTGCACCGAGGCGAGGGCCTGCTCCTGACCTGCCAGACGCAGCACCTGGGTGGAGAAGCGTCGGCTGACGATGGCGATCGCCAGACCCGGGTCGCCCAGCGCCTGGGCCATGGCACGCGCCTGTTCATCGGCTCTGTCGGCGTCTTGCGCCATCCGCGCCAGGTCGAAAGTCACCGCCAGGAAGGCAAGCACCCGCACCTTGAGCGCCGACGCATCGGGGCCCAGCGCGCGGTCGGCCAGGCGCAGCAGCTTGAGCGGGCGGGCATCGGCGATGCCAGGGCGCCAGCTGGCATCGGCCACGCCGGCGGCGGCGATGGCCAGCGCCTGCCGGTCGTCGATCTCGACGGCGATGGCGGCGGCCTGCTCGAAGGCGTCCATCGCCTGCACGACATCACCGCCGCGAAACAGCGCCTCGCCCAGGGACAGGCGCGACTGCATCACCCAGTTGCGTTTCTCCGGTCCGTCGGGCAGCGGCTCGAGCAGGTCCAGCGCGTGGCCGCAATGGGCCTTGGCCTCCGGGTAGGCGGCTCTCGGAATGGCGCGCTCCGCCGCCGCCAGCAGCAGCGGCACCGCGCGATCTGGCAGTGCGGCCAGCCGGTAGTGGTGGGCGATGAGTTCGGGGCCGGCGTCCTCGGCGATGCCGCTTTCCAGGGTCTGCGCAATGCGCTTGTGAAGATCCAGGCGCCGCGTCTTGAGCAGGGAGTCGTAGGCGGCGTCCTGCACCAGCGCGTGCTTGAAGATGAAGATCGCGTCGCTGCCTTGTCCGCGCTGGAAGGCCAGGCCCGAGCGCAGGAAGGTCTGCAGCAGCGCACCCAACCCGGGTTCGGCAATGCCGGACACCGCCGCCAGCACCCGGTAGTCGAACTCTCGCCCGATCACCGCGGCGATCTGGGCCACCGCCTTCGCAGGGCCCAGGCTGTCCAGACGCGCCACCAGCGAGGCCTGCAAGGTCTGCGGCACCGACAGGCTGCTCAGCGGCGCGGCCAGTTCCAGGCTGCCCGGCAGTTCGCGCACCATGCCGCTTTCCAGCACCGCGCGGGTGAGCTCCTCCACGAACAGCGGCACGCCGTCGGTGCGGTGGAGGATCTCGCGCAGCAGCTCAGGCGGCATCGTGCGTCCGCCGGTGACCCGGTCGATGATGCCCATCGCGTCGTCCTGGCCGAGGCGGTTGAGCACCATCGTGGCGACCTGGGCGCGGCCGGTCCAGGGGGAGACGAACTCGGGCCGGGCGGTAACCACCAGGAGCATCGGCACGGCGATGCAGCGGTCGACCAGCAGGTCCAGCAGTTCCAGCGAGGTGGGGTCGGCCCAGTGCACGTCCTCGATCAGCACCAGCGTCGTGCGCCGCTGGGCGTGCGCCGCGAGGTGGGCCGCGATGATCTCCAGCGTGCGGGCCTTGCGCTCGCGGGGGCCGCCGCGGAAGACGGCGTCCTCGGCGATGTCGGGCATGCCCAGCAGCTCGGCCACCAGCGCCAGGTCTTCGGGCGCACGCCGGCCGGCCACCGCCAGCAGGCGCGCGATCTGTGCGCGTCGACGCGCCACGTCGTCTGCCGCGCTGACCGCGGCCTCGCGCAGCAGCTGGGTGGCGAACGGGTGCAGCGAGCTGCCGGTGTGGTGCTGCGAGCAGAACAGCCGCAGCCGGGTGACCTCAATGCCGGCCAGGCGCTCCTCGAGCCCGGCAACGATGCGCGACTTGCCCACGCCCGGCTCGCCGGAGATGAGCACCGCCTGCCCCTGCCCGGTCTGCGCACGCGACCAGCGCCGCAGGAGGATGCCGATCTCGTCATCGCGGCCGACCAGGGGCGACAGGCCCTGCGTCTGCCGCGCCTCGAAACGGCTCTCGACCCCCGACAGGCCCACCACCTGCCAGGCGGGCACCGGCTCGACGAAGCCCTTGAGCACGTGGTGGCCCAGGTCACGCGTCTCGAAGACCCCACCGGCCAGGTGGCGGGTGTTGCGACACACGACCATCGTGCCCGGCAGCGCCAGCGACTGCAGGCGGGCTGCCAGATTCGGCGTCTCGCCACTGGCGGAGATGTCGGCCGCGCGGGTGCCGGCCCCCACCTGCCCGATCACCACCAGGCCGCAAGCCACGCCAATGCGGGCCTGCATCTGGCGGTTGCCCGGCAGGCGCGCGCGCGCGACGGCGTCCAGCACCGCCAGCCCGGCGCGCATCGCGCGATCGGCATCGTCCTCGTGGGCGCGGGGGTAGCCGAAGTAGACCAGCACGCCGTCGCCGAGCAGCTGCGCGATGTGGCCATCGAAGGCCGCCACCGAGTCGGTCACCGCGCGGTGGTAGGCCTTGACGAGCTGCTGGTACTCCTCGGGGTCGAGCCGGCCGGCCAGCGAGGTGGAGTCGACCAGATCGCAGAACATCACCGTCAGGTGGCGTCGCTCGGCATCGACCCCCAGCGGGGAGGCCCCCGTGCCCGCACCCGCCGCGAGGCCGCCGGGGTTCGCGCCCGCCTTGGCCGTCGGCGTGGCCTCGCGCGCCATCGGCGTGCTGCCGCTCGCGCCCGGCCCCGGCCCCGGGCCCGAGGCCGGATGGCCACCCGCCATCGCCGAGCCCCCGGCCCCCTCCTGTGCGAGCTGGGCGATCGCCAGCAGCAGCCGCTTGCGGTGTCCGAGGGCGGTCACGCCCAGTTCGCGCAGGTCGGCATCGCTGAGCGAGGCGAGGACCTCGCCATCGATCTGCTGTTCCTCGAAGGTCTGGGCGTACTGGGACAGGCCCAGCGAGGCAAGCCAGATGCCGATGTCGATCATGGCGATGGAAGACCCATCACCGACGGTAGCACGGGCGCGCGGCCGCGTCAGCGGCTGTGCGAGGTCAGACTGGCCAGTGGCGCGGCGGTGCGGATGCCCGGCCCCGCGCGCCGGGCCGCCGGTGCGGCGGCGGAAGACTCGTCCAGGGCGCCGGCCGCCGTGTCGTCGAGCACCGAGCCGGGCTCGGCGCCACGGCGCATGGCCACGCCCACGGCCAGGATGTCGATCACCAGCAGGTGCAGGATGCGGCTGACCATGGGCACGTGGGTGGTCACGTCCTCGCCGTGGTCGACGATCAGCGCCACATCGGCCTTGCGGGCCAGCGGCGAGTGGCTGGCGGTGATGGCCACCACCACGGCGCCGCGGGCGCGGGCGGTGTCGGCCACCTCCAGCAGATCGTCCACCTTGCCGCTGCTGCTGATGATCACCGCCACGTCGCGGGGCTTGAGCACATTGGCCGCCAGCAACTGCAGCCGCGGATCGGTGCACGAGGCGCTGCTCATGCCGAAGCGCAGGAACTTGAACTGCGCGTCGTCGGCCACCACCCCGTAGTGGCCCACGGCGTAGAACTCCACGCGCTCGGCGGCGGTGATCAGGTCGATGGCCCGGTCGATGGTCTCGCGGTTGATCTGGTCGCGCACCGCGAGGATGGCCGAGGCGGTGTTGCCCAGCACCTTCACGCCGAGTTCGAGCATCGAGTCGTCACGCGTCACCTGGGTGTGGGTGACGGGGATGGTGCCGGTCAGCCCGGAGGCCAGGCGCAGCTTGAAGTCCGACAGGCCTTCGCAGCCCAAGGACCGGCAGAAGCGGATGACGGTGGGCTGGCTCACGCCCGAGGCGCGGGCGATCTCGGCGATCGGGTCGTTCAGCACCTCGCGCGGGTGGGCCAGCACGTGCTCGGCCACGCGCCGCTCGGCGGGCGACAGGCTGGGCAGCGCGCGCTGGATCTGGTTCAGGATGGCCGAGGTGCCGGTCTCGGCCATGCCCCGCAGCTGCGCCGCCAGGATGGCCGCGGCGCCCTCCAGCGTGGCGTGCTCGGCGGTGATGACGTAGGTGGGGATGGCCTTGAGGTAGTCGCTGAAGCGCCCTTTGTCCTCGAAGCGCGCGCGAAAGGGGCTGCGGTCGAACCAGGCGCCCAGCCGGGGCACGATGCCGCCGCCGATGAAGATGCCGCCGAAGGCGCCCTGGGTCACGGCGAGGTTGGCTGCAGCGGTGCCGAGCATCGCGCAGAAGGCCTCCAGCGCCTCGGTGCAGCGAGGGTCCGAGGCTTCCAGCGCCCGCGCGGTGATCTCGGGAGCCGTCAGCGGCGCGATGGGCACGCCGTCGCGGTCCTGCAGGGCGCGTAGGATGAGTTCCAGCCCGGGGCCGGAGACCAGCCGCTCGAACGAGACGTGGGGGAACTGGCGCATGGCATGGCGCAGGATCTCGATCTCGCGCTCGTTGCGCGGCGAGAAGCTGGTGTGCCCGCCCTCGGTGCCCAGGGCCACCCAGCCATCCCCCGCCGGGATGAGGCCGGACACGCCAAGACCCGAACCCGCGCCGATGAGTCCGATCACGCTGCGCTCCACCGGCGCGCCGCCGCCCACCTGGCGCCGCTGCGACGGCAGCAGCCGCGGCAAGGCCATGGCCAGGGCCGTGAAGTCATTCACCACCACCAGCGTCTGCAGCCCGAGCCGGCTGCGCATCTCCTCGATGGAGAACTGCCAGTGGTAGTTGGTCATGCGCACCTGATCGCCCTCCACCGGATTGGCGATGGCGATGGCGGCGTGCTGGATGTCCAGCCGGGGCAAGGTGCGCAGGTAGGCGCTGACGGCAGCGTGGAAGTCGGCGTGGTCGGCACAACGCAGCGAGACCGCACGCTCGAGGTGGCCCGGCGCCGTCTCCAGCGCAAATCGGGCGTAGGTGCCGCCGATGTCGGCGATCAGTCGGGGGCTGTCGTGGGGCGTCACGTCCGTGATGGTACTTTGACTACACTCATCGCGCCTCTTGCCATGGCCCACGGCAATTGACAGGGTGAGCGCTATTGTCCGAGGCCTGTAGTTTTGCTACCTTCCTCCCCCATGAATGCCTTGAACGACGGTCTGCGCGACGCGACCCGTGCGCAGCCTGAAGCCGCCGTGCCCTGGCTGGTGGCCGATGTGGGCGGCACCAATGCCCGGTTCGGCTGGGTACGCTCGTCCGGCGCGGCCGTCGAGCAGGTGCGCACCCTGCCGACGGCCGATCACATCGGGCCGGCAGAGGCAGCCCAGGTCTACCTGGACGGGCTGCGCAGCGCCCTGGGCGACGCCTTCGAGCCACCCCGCCGGGCGGCCTTGGCAGTGGCCACGGCCGTGCAGGGCGATGAGGTGTCCCTCACCAACTCGGCGTGGCGCTTCTCCCGCGCAGCGCTGCAGCGCGCGCTGGGGCTCGAGTCGCTGCGCGTGCTGAACGACTTCGAGGCGCTGGCCCTGTCGCTGCCGCACCTGGGCGCGGGGCAGCTGCGCGCCCACGGGGCCCTGCCACGGGCCCACGGCACGCTGGCCGTCATCGGCCCGGGCACGGGGCTGGGGGTGGCCGCCGTGGTGCAGACGCCCGCCGGCTGGGTGGCGATGCCCGGCGAGGGCGGGCACGCCACCCTGGCGGCCACCGACGACGAGGAATCGGCCATCCTGCAGCGGGTACGCCGCGAGTTCTCGCATGTCTCCGCCGAGCGCTTGCTGTCGGGCATCGGCCTGCCGGTGCTGCACCGCGCCGCCTGCGCCGAGCAAGGGGCCGACGACGACGGTCTGGCCACCGAACAGATCGTCGAGCGCGGCTTGGCGGGCGACCCCGACTGCGCGCGCACCCTGGACCTGTTCTGCGCGTTGCTGGGCAGCTTTGCCGGCAGCGTGGCGCTGACCTTTGGCGCCCGAGGCGGCGTCTACATCGGCGGTGGCATCGTGCCGCGGCTGGGCGAGCGCTTCTTCACCTCGCGCTTTCGCGACAAGTTCGAAGCCAAGGGCCGGTTCCGCGACTACCTCGCGCCCATCCCCACGGCCGTGATCACCGACACGCTGGCCGCGCTCACCGGGGCGGCGGCGGCGTTGGAGCAGCCGCAGCACTGAGAGCCCGGGCGGCTCCGGGCCACGCTGGCCGCGGCGCGGGCCCAAGGCCTGCGAAAACTCAGGCCGCAGCCACCCGCAAACGGCGGTGCGCGGCGCGGGCAAACGGCACCCAACCGTGGCGCGCCCACCGGCGCCACATCAGCAGGCCCCGCAGCCACTCGTCGGCGGCATAGGCGATCCACACGCCCACGAGGCCGAGGCCCAGCGCCTCGCCCAGCAGCCAGCTGCCGCCGGCCAGCACCACCGTCATCGAGGCCACCCCGGCGACCACCGGGTAGCGCGCGTCGCCCGTGGCCCGCAGCGCATTGATGACCACCAGGTTGAAGGTGCGGCCCAGTTCGAGGAGCACCGTCCACCACAACAGCACCGCCCCGGCGGCCACGATCGAGGCGTCCCGGGTGAACAGGCCCAGCAGCCAGGGCCCGGCCAGCGCCAGCGCCGTGGCCATGGCCAGGCTGACGGCCAGCGCGGCGGCCAGCGACCGCCTCACCAGCCGATGCGCCTCGTGCAGCCGGCCGGCGCCCACCAGGTGCCCGACCACGATCTCCACCGACAGCCCGATGGCCAGCGTCGCCATCACCACCAGGTGGCTGAGTTGCAGCGCGTAGGCGTGGGTGGCCAGGGCCGCACCGCCGAAAGTGCCCACCACCGACACACTGACCATGAAGGCCAGACGCCAGGCGATGTTCTCGGCGGCGCCCGGCAGGCCGATGCGCAGCACCTCGGTGAGCTCGCCCGGCCGCAGCCGCCACGCATCGCTGGGGCGCACGCGCAGGGCCAAGCACTGATGCCATAGCCAGAGATGGGCCGCAATGCCGACGACGCGACTGATCATCAGGGCCAGCGCAAAGCCCGGCAGGCCCAGGCGGGGCATCAGCAGCAGGGCACCCGCCAGGTGGATCAGGTGCATGCCCACCACCACTGCAAGCGCCTCACGGTTGCGCAGGTGGCTGCGCAGCACCGTGGCCATCGAGGCGTTCCAGGCGTCCAGCACCATCACCGGCGCAAGCACCTGCAGGAAGGGCACGGCCAGCGGCAGCACTTCCGCCGGCGCGTTCATCGCGCGCAGCAGCGGGTCCGCGGCGGCCAGTGCAGGCAGGGCCGTGGCCAGGCCCATCCAGGTGCTGGCGCCCAGCGCGGCGCGGGCCACGGCATCAGCCGAGTCCCGCCGCCCGCCGCCCAGGCACTGCGCCACCACCACGCCCACCCCCGCCCCGACGATGCGAAACAGGATGAAGAGCATGGCGAACACGTGGTTGCCCAGCGAAAAGGCCGCCGCCGAGGTGTCGGACAGCCGCGCCGCCATCGCCGTGGACGCCAGGCCCACACCGATGCCCAGGATGAGCTCGATGAACATCGGCCCGGCGATGGGCAGCAGGCGCGGGCGCGGCGCCCGCCTGGGCCCCGAAGTCGCGCTCGGGGGCGGTGTCACTTCACCACGATCACCGGCGTGTCGTCCATGACCAGCGGGTCGCGCTCGGGGTCGCCGCCGCCCATGACGAAGGGGGCCGGTTCGCGGGCCAGGGCGCGGTAGCCGCCGTCGTAGTCCCAGGTGGTGATGTACACGCGGGCGCCGTCCAGCGACTTCAGGCGTCCCAGCGACGCCGCGGGCAGCGTCAGGCTGATGGTGCGCGTGCCGCGGTCGGCCGACACGGCGGCGGCCGGGCCGACCGGGGTGCCCTCGGTGAGCGCATTCGCGCCCTCGGGGCTGAACAGCGCATTGGTCCAGCCGTGCACGCGCAGCCGGCGGTGCCAGCGCATGCCCTCGGGCAGGCGGCCCTTCTGCAAGGGCATGAGCTCGGAGCCGCCGCTCTGGCCGGGCAACTCGATGAAGACGGTGAAGGCGACGTGGTCGAAGCCGTTCTGCGGGTTCCACACCGTGGTCAGGCCCTGCAGGGTCAGGTCCAGCCTCAAGGCGCCACCAGCCGTGGACACGCGCACGCGCCGCAGGTCCATCTGGCGGTTGGCGCCGAAGCTCGGGTCGGTCGGGTAGAGATAGGTGCCCGGTCCGCCGCGCGGCCCGCGGTCGTCGCCGGCCGGATCATCCAGGTCCACCCGCAGGCTCCAGGGGCGGTCGACCCGGAAGTCCACACCCACGGCCTGGGCGCCGGGGGTCCACGCCACGGCGCGGTGCAGCACCTTGGGGTCGACCATGGTCGCGGTGTCCACCTCGGCCTGCCAGCGGCCGTCGGGGCCGGGCACGATGTCGCGGGCGCCGGCGAGATCGCCGTCGATCACCAGCTTCAGGCGGGGCGGGGCCCCGGCCGCTGCCGCGCCGGTTGGCCCGACCGACAAGGCGGTGGCCATCGTCCCGGACAGCGTGAAGTCGCCGGCCACGGTGGACACGGCCTGTGGCCCGGGCGGGTCCACCGTCAAGGTCGCCGCCTCGGCTGCCGCGGGCCGGCGCTCATCGGTCGCCTTCCACACCCAGCCGCCGCGGGCGGCCAGCGCGCGGGTGACCTTGCCTGCGGGGCCGACGACGAGTTCCTCGCCCACGCCGCCGTCCAAGGTGAGCAGGGGCTTGAGCACCGTGCCCTGCGGCAGGCCGGTGTCCATGCCGTCCAGCAGCGCCTCGCGGTCTGCGGTGTTGAACACCACGAATGCCGACTGCCCCTCGTGCGCCATGCGCCAGGCCAGTGCGCCGGCACTGGCCGACTGCGTCTTCAGCACCCGGGGCTCGCCGCGCGAGAACAGGCGGTGCTCGCGCCGCAGCTGCGACAGCGTCGCGATGTACTGGTACAGCGGCGCGGCCGTGTCGAAGCGGTCGCGTCCGCCCGATGCCCAGCCGGCGGCGAACATGGCCGCGCGCGGCTGGGTGAAGCCCTGCTCGGTGCCGTAGTAAACGGTCGGAATGCCGGGCAGCGTGAACATCGCCAGCAGCGCCTGCTTGAGCGCCGCCTGCGAGCCCCCGGCCAGGAATCGGTCCACGTCGTGGTTGTCCACGAAGGTGGGCATGAGGTGCGGCCGGGCGTGCAGTCGCATCGTGGACTCGATGCGATGGCCCAGCTCGGCCGTGGGCCGCCCGCGCGCGAACACATCGCCCAGCGCGCCGTACAGCGGGAAGTTGATCATCCCCGGCAGCACCGGCTGGCCGCCGGGACCGCTCATGTAGCGCTCGATCTTGCGCGCCTGGGTGTCGTCGAAGGGGCGGTCGATGCCGAAGCCTTCGCCGAAGACCAGGAAGTCGCGCCGGCCGGTGCGCCTGGCCACCTCGGCCAGGCCCGGGGCCTTCGGGTCGCGGGCGTGCAGGAAGTCGGTGAAGAACTCCGGCGGCACGTAGAAGGCGGTGTCGACGCGCAGCGCGTCCACCCCCACCTCGCGCACCCAGAAACCGAAGCTGTCGCGAAGCGCCCGACGCACCACCGGGTTCTCGGTGTTCAGGTCGTCCAGGCCGGCCATCTGGTAGTTGGCCTCCTGCACCGGATCGGTGTAGTCGACGATGTCGGGCGTCCAGTGGTAGATGCCGGCCTGGCGCTGCTTCGGGTCGCGCGGGTCGTTCAGGTGGAAGGGCGGTTGAGACGGCCGCGGCACGGGCGGCGTGCGGTCATGCGGCTCATAGCCGTGGGCAGGGTCGCCGGCCTTCCAGCGGTCGCGGTAGGTGAAGAAGTTGCCGGTGTGGTTCACCACCACGTCCTGCACCAGGTACATGCCGCGGCGGTGCAGGGCGTCGGACAGGCGCCGGTAGTCGCCCAGGGTGCCCAAGTGCCGGTCCACGCGCTTGAAGTGCTCGGTCCAGTAGCCGTGGTAGCCGGTGTACTGGCCCGAGGGCTCCACCCACTGGTTGGCCACCGGGGGCGTGATCCACAGCGCCGTGGCCCCCAGGCCGCGGATGTAGTCCAGGCGCTGGGTCAGGCCCTTGAGGTCGCCGCCGTTGAAGCGGGTGCGCTCGCCAGCCTTGAACTCGCCGGCGCCGAAGTCGTTGTTGCGCGGGTCGCCGTCGGCGAAGCGGTCGGTGACGACGAAATAGATGACCTGGTCGCGCCAGTCGGGCGAGGGCACATGCAGGCGCAGGCCCTGCGGCGCAGGGGGGGCAGACGCCACCGGAGGGGCGGCCACAAGCCCAGCGGCGGCCAATGTCCAGGCGCACAAGGCCGCTCGGCCAAGGCGGGTTCTTGGAAACAGGACCTGCGGCACGGCCCGAAATGTAGTTCAACTACATAAACCTGGATCAGGGCGCCCTTTCCTGACAGCGGCTTACGCCAGCCCTCCCCAGTGAAACTCGACTTGCCTTCGTGGGAATCCAGTCGCGGCACCGCAACACTCAGGGTTTACCTGAGCGGCCTCAAAAAACTAGTTTTGATACAACGATCAGGTTCCATCGTGGGGGCATGGCCGCCCGTGCCTGCCCCCGACCCTTCGATCTTCCGGTTTCAAGAGGAGACAACAGGTGAAGACATCCCACAGCAAGCGTGCCATGTCTGCCAAGGTCGGTTCGCTGACCGCGGTGGCCGGTGCGGTGCTGGTGCTTGGGGCACCCGCAGCCGTGCAGGCGCAGCAGACCGTCACCGTGACGGGTATCCGCGGCGCCATCGAGAGCGCCATCTCGGTGAAGAAGAACTCCGACTCCATCGTCGAGTCCATCTCGTCAGAGGACATCGGCAAGCTGCCCGACGTCAGCGTGGCCGAGTCGATCGCCCGCCTGCCGGGCGTGACCTCGCAGCGCACCGCCGGCCGGGCGCAGCAGATCAGCATCCGCGGTCTGGCGCCTGACTTCTCCACCGCACTGCTCAACGGCCGCGAACAGGTCACCACCGGCGACAGCCGCGGCGTGGAGTTCGACCAGTACCCGTCGGAACTGCTCAGCGGCGTGGACATCTGGAAGACGCCTCACGGCGGCCTGCTCGGCCAGGGCCTGTCGGGCACCGTCGACCTCAAGACCGTGCGTCCGCTCGAGTACGGCAAGCGCGCCGTGGCGGTGAACTACCGCAAGCAGCGCACCGGCGTGGGCCTGCCCCTGACCGGTGACGGCTCTCGTTTCAACATCGCCTACATCGACCAGTTCGCCGACCGCAAGATCGGCATCGCCGTGGGCTTCTCGCGCTTCGACGAGAACGGCCCGCAGACCCAGCGCTTCGAGGCCTGGGGCACGGCCGACTCCACCTTCGGCGCTGGCACCGTCAAGACCCCCGGCGGCTTCAATTCCTGGACTGACCAGACGGTGCAGACGCGTGACGGCGCGATGGCCGTGCTGGAGTTCCGGCCCACGAAGTCGTTCACCAGCACAGTGGACCTGTTCCAGTCCAAGTTCGAGAAGGACACGGCCACCAAGGGCTTCCAGGCCCCGATCGGCTTCTCCAGCGCCGGCGGCTATGACCCCGGCGGCAACCTGACCACCGCCACCGTCTCCGGCGGCGTGGCCACCAGCGGCACCTTCGACAACTTCAAGGGCGTGGTGCGCAACGACACCAACGCCCAGAACGACGACCTGAAGTCCATCGGCTGGAAGAACGAGCTCAAGCTCGGCGGCTGGACGAGCACGCTCGACCTGAGCCAGTCCACGGCCAAGCGCCGCGGCGGCATCATCGAGACCACCGCCGGCCTGCCCGGCAACGTGGCCAGCCCCGGCAACATCAGCTGGACCGGTTTCGACGGCAGCAACCTGGCCGGTGCCACCTACAGCACCTCGGTGAACTACGGCGACCGCAGCGCGGTTCAGCTGACCGACGTGATGGGCTGGGGCGGCGGCACCGCCCTGCCCCAGGCCGGCTACTCCAAGCTGCCCTTCGTCGATGACAAGCTCAATGCCATCCGCCTGAGCGCCAAGACCGATCTGAAGAGCGACTTCTTCTCCTCGTTCGAGGGTGGCTTCAACGTCACCGACCGCGAGAAGACCCGCGCCTACGTCGAGGGTCGCCTGGTGATTCCGGGCGGCAACCCCTATGGCACGGTAGCGGTACCCGGCAGCGGCACGGCCGTCTTCAACGGCGTGTCCGCGGTCATGTGGGATCCGCGCGGCTCAGTGGGCCCCGTCTACGACGTGGCGGCCAAGTTCGTGCGCGACATCGCCAACAAGGACTGGACGGTGAACGAGAAGGTCTCGACCTTCTACGGCAAGCTCGACCTGGATGGCAAGCTCGCCGGTAGCGGCGTACGCGGCAACGTGGGTCTGCAGCTGGTCAGCACCGACCAGAGCTCGCGCGCCTTCAGCGTCGACAACGCGCCCTGCCCCGGCGATGTCTGCCCCACCAACACGGTGACCGAAGGCAAGACCTACACCGACTTCCTGCCCAGCATGAACCTGGTCATGGACGTGGGCAAGGACCAGGTCCTGCGCATGGGCTACAGCCGCACGCTGGCGCGTCCCACCATCAACGACATGCGTGCCAGCCTGGGCTTCGGCGTCAATGCCACGGCCCCGGGCGGGCCGCGCTTCGAGGGCGGCGCGGGCAACCCCAAGCTCGAACCGTTCCGCGCCAACGCCCTGGACGTGTCCTATGAGCGCTACCTGGGTGGCAACAAGGGCTACTTCGGTGTGGCCGCGTTCCACAAGCAGCTGGACACCTACATCATCCAGACCCAGCGCGCCTTCGACTTCACGCCTTATGTCACTGCGGCGGGCACGATCCCGGCCAGCGGCACCACCGGCATCCTGACCCAGCCGGTCAACGGCTCGGGCGGCACCATCGCCGGCCTGGAGCTTGCGGCGTCCATTCCGCTGGGCATGCTGGCCAAGGGCATGGATGGGTTCGGCGTGCAGGCGAACTACTCGTCGACGAAGAGCTCGGTCAAGCTGCCCACCAGCGGCGTGTCGGTGGACAGCATCAACACCGCGCGCATCCCGCTGCCCGGCCTGTCCGAAAACGTCGGCAGCCTGGCCGTGTACTTCGAGAAGAACGGCTTCGCCGTGCGGGTAGCCCAGCGCTACCGCTCCGACTTCGTCGGCGAGGTCAGCTCCTTCACCGGAGACCGCCAGCTCACCTACGTGAAGAGCGAGAAGGTGATGGACATGCAGATCAGCTATGAGCTGCAGAGCGGTCCGGCCAAGGGCCTGCAGGTGCTGTTCCAGGGTTACAACCTGGGTGATGCCCGGTACGTGCGCTATCGCGACGTGCCGACCAACATCATCGAGAACACCCGTTACGGCAAGACCTACCTGTTCGGCCTGAACTACCGCCTGTAATCCGGCGTTGACCCTGCAGCCCCTGGAGGCTTCGGCCTTCCAGGGGCTGTCTTATTCTGGAGGCCGTGTTCTTTCATACGGCCTTGGTGAACATGGACAACCGACTCATCAACTCCCTGGTCATCGCCGGGGGCGGCACTGCGGGCTGGATGACGGCTGCAGCCCTGGCCAAGGTGCTGCGTGGCAAGGTGGCCATCACCCTGGTGGAGTCCGACGAGATCGGCACCGTGGGCGTGGGCGAAGCCACGATCCCGATGATCCAGCGCTTCAACCAGGTGCTGGAGATCGACGAGGACGAGTTCGTCCGCGAGACCCAGGGCACCTTCAAGCTGGGCATCGAGTTCGTCGACTGGGGCCAGCTCGGCGACCGCTACATGCACGGCTTCGGCCGCTTCGGCCAGGACCTGTGGACGGTGCCCTTCGACCAGTACTGGCAGAAGATGTACCAGGCCGGCAAGGCGCACGACCTGGGCGACTACGCCATCGCCCGCGTGGCGGCCTACCGGCACAAGTTCATGCGGCCGGCGCGTGACCTGCCCAACTCGCCGCTGAGCGAGATCGCCTACGCCTTCCACTTCGACGCCGGCCTGTACGCGCGCTACCTGCGCCGTTATGCCGAGGCCCGAGGGGTACGGCGCATCGAAGGCAAGATCGCCGACGTCACGCTGCGCGGCTCCAACGGGCACATCGATTCGCTGGTGCTGGAGGACGGCACCCGGGTGGAAGGACAGCTCTTCGTGGACTGCTCGGGATTCCGCGCGCTGCTGATGGAGCAGGCGCTGAAGACCGGCTACGAGGACTGGAGCCATTGGCTGCCCTGCGACCGCGCAATCGCCGTGCCCTGCGAGTCCGCCGGCGAGCCCACCCCCTACACCCGCGCCACGGCGCGCAGCGCGGGCTGGCAGTGGCGCATTCCGCTGCAGCACCGCATCGGCAACGGCTATGTGCACTGCAGCCGCTTCATCAGCGAGGATGAAGCCACGGCCACGCTGCTGGCAAACCTGGACGGCCCGGCGATGGCCGAGCCGCGCACCCTGCGCTTCGTCACCGGCATGCGCAGCAAGGCCTGGAACCGCAACTGCGTGGGCGTGGGCCTGTCCTCGGGCTTCCTGGAGCCGCTGGAGTCCACCAGCATCCACCTCATCCAGAGCACGATCGCGCGGCTCATCCACTTCTTCCCGGCCCAGGGCTTCAGCGAGCGCGACATCGACGAGTTCAACCGCCAGTCGCGCTTCGAGTGGGAGCGCATCCGCGACTTCATCATCCTGCACTACCACCTCAACGAGCGTGAGGATGCACCGCTGTGGAAGCACAGCCGGGAGATGGACGTGCCGCAAACGCTGCGCGACAAGATCTCGCTGTACCGCACACACGGGCGGATCGTGCGGGACAACAACGAGCTGTTCGCCGAAGTGGGGTGGCTGCAGGTCATGCACGGCCAGGGACTTCGGGCGCAGGGCTACCACCCGCTGGCCGACCTGATCGACGAGGCCGAGACCGCCGAGTACCTGGACAGCGTGCGCAGCGTGATCAGCAGCTGCGCCGACGTCATGCCCACCCATGCCGCCTTCATCGCCGAGCACTGCTCGGCTCGAAGAGGCTGATTGACCCAGGCCACCCGCACGGGAACTCGCATGTACCCCCTCTGGAAGTTGTGGGTCGCCCTGCTGGCGGCCGTGCTGGCAAGCCCGGGTGCATGGGCTGGCCCTACTGCCAATTCGGCCGCTGCGGCCCATCCGGTCGCAATGAAGGCGCAGCCGATGCTGCGCAACCCCATCATCCCGGGGTTTGCGCCTGACCCGTCGATCGCGCGCGTCGGGCGCGACTTCTACCTGGTCACCTCGACCTTCGAGTACTTTCCCGGTGTGCCGGTCTATCACAGCCGCGATCTGGCGAACTGGACGCTGATCGGCCACGCCCTGCACGACCCCGCCACCGCCGGCCTGGACAACGTGGAGTCCAGCGGCGGCATCCAGGCCGCCACCATCCGGCACCACGCCGGCGTTTTCTATGTGGTGACCACCCGAATCGTCAAGAGCCGGATGGAGAGCTTCATCGTGACCGCGACCGATCCGCGGGGGCCGTGGTCGGCGCCGAAGATACTGCGCGACGCCGAGGGCATCGACCCTTCGCTGTTCTTCGACGACGACGGGCGCGTCTGGTACACGGCCAACCGGATGGTGGCCGATCCTCAATTTCCCGGCCAGGCCGAGATCTGGTTGCAGGAGCTCGACCTGCCGACCTTCAGCCTCAAGGGGCCACGTCACGCCCTGTGGCGAGGGTGCTGCCAAGGGGTCTGGGCCGAGGCACCTCACCTGTTCAAGAAGGACGGACGCTACGTACTCGTGATCGCCGAGGGTGGCACGTCCTACGAGCACGCGGTGGCCGTGGCGGTCTCGCGCTCGATCACCGGCCCGTATGAGAACAATCCTCGCAACCCCGTGCTCACCCACCGGCACCTGAGCTTCGACCACCCCTTCACCAATATCGGCCATGCCGACCTGGTGGAGCTTCAGGACGGCCGCTGGTATGCGGTGGTGCTGGGCACTCGCCGACTGCAGGGCCGGCACGACATCCTCGGCCGCGAGACCTTCATCTTGCCCGTGCAGTGGGAGACCGAGCGCGAGTGGTGGAAGGAGGACAAGCGCACCTTCCCGGTGTTCAGCCCGCTGTCCGGCAAGGTGGACCTGCACTACCCGATGCCCTTTGCGGGCACCGCGCAGACGGCACCCCGGTCTTTCAAGGACGACTTCCGCGGGCTGCAGCTGCACCCGGAATGGACCTTCAGGCGCAGCCACCCGCAACCCTTTCATCAGCTGGGCGCAAGAGCAGGCAGCCTGCGCCTGCGGCTGCAGCCGACCGCGATTGCCGAAGGTGTGCGCTACAGCTTCGCCGGTGTGCGCCAGCGTCACTTCGGCGCGCTGGCCCGCACGCGGCTGCACTTCGACCCGCAGGCGAAGGAGGAAGCGGGCCTGGTCGTGATCCAGAAGGACACTGCGGCCTATGCCTTCACCCTGGCTCGCAGCCCGCAGGGCGCAGCGCAGCTGCGCCTGAGCTGGTTCGGTGACGAGGGCCCGCAGGAGATCGCCTCGACTCCCCTGCCCGCCCAGGCCCGCGGACGCCCGCTGGAGTTGCGCGTGGTGGCCCAAGACCTCTGCTACGCCTTCGAGTACTCGCTCGACGGCAGAACCTGGCGTCGCGTGGGTCCGGCTGTCGATGGCGTGCGCCTGTCGCCGTCGGTGCTCAAGGGTTTCAACTACACGGGGGTGTTCATCGGCTTGTATGCCTCGTCCAACGGCGGCGATTCAGGCCGTCATGCGGACTTCGAGGGCTTCGAGATGAAACCCGCCGCCGCCTCGGCCACGCGCTGCGGCCCTGTCACGCGGCATTGAACGGCCCGACACCTTGACGCCCTGACGCCGTCCGTGAGCTCGGTCACCCGCACCTCACCGCACCGCCGCCGCTTCCTGCGCCTGGGCGCAGGGGCCGCGCTGATCGGGTCCGTCCTGGCGGCCCCGAGCGTGCGCGCCAGTCGCCCGCCGCTGGTCATCTGGTTCACGGTCGAAGGCGCCAAGGCGATGCGCGCCGCGGCCGAGGCCTTCACGCGCGAGACCGGCGTGGAGGTCGTGGTCGAGACGCCCGACGACGGGCCGTCGAAGTTCCAGCAGGCGGCGGCCGCCGGCAAGGGCCCGGACATCTACGTCTACGCGCACGACCGCATCGGCGAGTGGATCGCGGGGGGGCTGCTCCACTCGGTCACGCCGGGCCGAGAACTGCTGGCCGACATCGACCCCCTGGCCTGGAGCGGCTTTCGCTCGCAAGGCCGGCTGTGGGGTTACCCGGTCGCGGTGGAGGCCATCACGCTGGTCTACAACCGCGCCCTGGTGGCCGCGGCGCCGCGCAGCTTCGACGAGGTGCTCGCGCTGGACGACCGGCTCAAGGCGCAGGGTCGGCGGGCCCTCCTCTGGGACTACACCAACACCTACTTCACCTGGCCGCTGCTGGCGGCGCACGGCGGCTACCCCTTTCGCGTGCGCGCCGACGGCACGGTGGACGGCCGCGACACCGGCGTCCACCACCCCGGCGCGCTGCCGGGCGCGCGGCTGCTGGACCGCCTGATCCGCGAGGGCCGCATGCCCGCGGGCAGCGGCTACCCCGAGATGGAAGCCGCGATGGCGCGCGGCCAGGTGGCGATGATGATCAACGGCCCCTGGTCGTGGGTGAACCTGCAGCGCGTGGGCATGGATTTCGGCGTGGCGAAGATCCCCTCGGTCGACGGCCGCGCCGCCGTGCCCTTCGTGGGCGTGAAGGGGCTGATGATCAACCGCGCCACGCGCCAGCGCGAGCTGGCGGTGGAGTTCATCGAGCAGCACCTGCTCAAGCCCGAGGGCCTGCGCCGCCTGGACCGTGCCGAGCCGCTGGGCGCACCGGCCAGCCGCCGCTTCTTCGACGAACTGGCCGCCGACGGGCGCAAGGGCTTGCGCATCGCCGCCATCATGGCCTCGGCCCGCGACGGGCTGCCCACCCCCAGCAACCCGGAGATGGGGCGCTTCTGGTCGTCGATGAAGACCGCCCTCACCCACCTGAGCGAGGGCCGGCAAAGCCCCGAGCAGGCGCTGGAGGCCGCCGCGAGGCGGATCCTGCAGGGATGAGCGCTGCCGCCTCGACGCACACGGTCTGGCGCGAGCACGCGCTGCTGGCCGCCGGCGTGGCCGCGGGGCTGTACGGCGTGGTGCTGGTGCACGCGGCAGGGCAGTCCTTGCTCGCGCTGACGCTGCTGGCGCTCACCACCGCCGCCGCCTGGATCTACAGCTCGCCGCGCACGGCGGCGTCACGCTACCTCTTCCCCGGTCTCGCGGCCGCCGCGGTGTTCGTCATCTTCCCGATGGCCTACACGGTGGGCATCGGGTTCACCAACCAGAGCTCCACCAATCTGATGGAGCGCGAGGCGGTGCGCGCGGCGCTGCTGGCCGAGCGCATCCCCGAGCCTGAATCGGCGCGCGCCTTCCGCCTACAGGCCGAGCCAGGAGGCCTGTTGCGCGTGGTGCTGCAGGCCCCGCCGATGTCTGCGGGCGCGGCAGCCGGCGAAGCGCTGGCCACGGCGCCATTGCGCCTGGAGGCGAGTGCCGACGCCGCCACCAGCGCCTCCAATCGCGTCGGTGCATCCTTGCAAGTGGCCACGGCGGAGGCCCTGGGACCGCAAGACCTGCCCCTGCGCGACCGTGTGGCGCTGCTGCCGGCGCTGCGTGCGCTCAGCCTGATGGCGCCCGACGGCCGGCGCTTCGAGCTGATCAGCCTGCGCGAGTTCGCCGCAGTGCAGGCGCTGTACCGCGAGAGTGCCGACGGCACGCTGACCGACACCGTCACCGGCCGCGCCTACCGCGCCGACGACCGCAGCGGCTTCTTCACTGCCGACGACGGCCAGCGCCTGCTGCCCGGCTACCGCGTGGGCGTGGGGCTCGCCCACTACGCGCGCATCTTCACCGACGAGCGCATGCGCGCGCCCTTCGTCGACGTGTTCTTCTGGACGGTAGCCTTCGCTGGCCTGAGCGTGCTGGGCGCGGCCGGGCTGGGGCTGCTGCTGGCGGTGCTGCTGCACTGGGACGGGCTGCGCGGCAGGGCCGCCTACCGTCTGGTGCTGTTCCTGCCGTACGCGGTGCCAGGCTTCCTGTCCATCCTGGTGTTCAAGGGCCTGTTCAACCAGAACCTGGGCGAGATCAACCTCATCCTGCACGGCCTGTTCGGCATCCGGCCGGCCTGGTTCTCAGACCCGCTGCTGGCCAAGGCGATGCTGCTCATCGTGAACGTCTGGCTCGGATTCCCCTACATGATGGTGCTGTGCTCGGGGCTGATCCAGGCCATCCCGGCCGACCTGTACGAGGCCTCGGCGGTGGCGGGCGCCGGGCCGGTGACCAACTTCACGCGCATCACCCTGCCGCTGATCGTCAAGCCGCTCACGCCGCTGCTGATCTCGGCCTTCGCCTTCAACTTCAACAACTTCGTGCTCATCAGCCTGCTCACCGGCGGCCGGCCCGACCAGCTGGACACCGCCCTGCCTGCGGGCACCACCGACATCCTGGTGTCCTACACCTGGCGCATCGCCTTCCAGGACTCGGGGCAGCAGATCGGGCTGGCAGCGGCCATCTCCACCGTGATCTTCGCGATGGTGGCGGCGGTCACGCTGCTGCAGATGCGCTTCACGCGCATCGCGGCCCAGGACGGGAGGCGCTGAAGCCCATGGCCATCGTGCAGCCCAGGTCGCGCCGCTGGCAGCAGCTGCTGGCACACGTCTTCCTGCTGGCGCTATGCGCGGCGGTGCTGTTCCCCTTTCTCGTGGTGCTGTCGGTGTCACTGCGGCCAGGCAACTTCGCCAGCGGCTCGTTGATCCCCGCGTCCATCAGCCTGGAGCACTGGCGCTACGTGCTGGGCCTGCCGGTGCCCGGGCCCGACGGCACGCTGATCGAGCCCGACCTGCCGGTGCTGCGCTGGCTATGGAACTCGGTGAAGGTGGCGCTGGCTTCGGGGGTGGTGACGCTGGCGCTGTCCACCACGGCGGCCTACGCCCTGGCGCGCATGCGCTTTCGGGGGCGGCAGGCGCTGCTCACCGGGCTGATGCTGATGCAGATGTTCCCGGCGGTGCTGGCTCTCGTGGCGCTGTACGCCATCTTCGACCGCCTGGGCGCGGCATTCCCGGCGATCGGGCTGAACACCCACGCCTCGCTGGTGCTGGCCTACGCAGGGGGCATCGCCGGGCATGTGTGGACGCTCAAGGGCTACTACGACACGTTGCCGGTAGAGATCGAGGAGGCCGCGCGCGTGGACGGCGCCACCGCCTGGCAGGCCTTCCGCCGGGTACTGCTGCCCATGGCGCTGCCGGTGCTGGCGGTGGTGTTCCTGCTGGCCTTCATCGGCGCGGTGATCGAGTACCCGGTGGCGTCGGTGCTGCTCACGCAGCAGGACCAGCTGACCCTGGCCGTGGGCTCCAAGCTCTTCGTGCACGAGCACAACTTCCGCTGGGGCGACTTCGCTGCCGCGGCGCTGCTGTCGGGCCTGCCGATCACGGGGGTGTTCCTGCTGGCGCAGCGCTGGCTGGTCTCGGGGCTGGCCGCCGGCGGCGTCAAGGGTTGATCTCCTGAGGACCTGGGGCCGGGGTGAGCCGGTCCCGCACAATCGCGCCCCGGCACGTTGTGTGCTTCAGGACGCTTCCATGACGGATCCACGGCCGCAGGCCACCCCCTCGAACGACACGGACGAGCCGGCGGCCGGCCTGCACCGCATCGTCGTCGTGGGCGGCGGGGCGGGGGGGCTCGAACTCGTCACCCGCCTGGGCAAGCGCCTGGGCAAACGCGGCCGGGCCCACGTCACGCTGATCGAGAAGACGCGCACCCACTTCTGGAAGCCGCACCTGCACGAAATCGCCGCCGGCAGCATCGACGTGCATGACCACGCCACCAACTACCTGGCGCAGTCGCACTGGAACGGCTTTCGTTACCGCATGGGGGCGATGGTGGGGCTGGACCGCGAGCGCCGCCTGGTGCACGTGGGCGCCGTGCACGACGAGGACGGCAATCTGGTGACCCCGGCCTACAGCCGCGCCTACGACACGCTGGTCATCTCGATCGGCAGCCAGACCAACGACTTCGGCACACCGGGGGTGGCCGAGCACGCCATCTCGCTGGAGACGCCGGCCCAGGCCGAACGCTTCCACCGCCGGCTGGTCAACGCCTGCCTGCGTGCGCACATGCAGACCACGCCGCTGCAGCCGCCGCAGCTTCAGGTGGCCATCATCGGCGCCGGGGCGACCGGGGTGGAGCTGGCCGCCGAGCTGCACAAGGCCACGCGCACGCTGGTCAGCTACGGTCTGGAACGCATCGACCCCGAGCGCGATATCCGCATCCACCTCATCGAGGCCGGGCCGCGCATCCTGCCGGCGCTGCCCGAGCGCGTCTCGGGCGCGGCGCACCGCCTGCTGCAGGGGCTGGACGTGCGGGTGCACACGGCAGCCAAGGTCACCGAGGTGCGCGCCGATGGCGTGCAGCTCGAGGGTGGCGAGTTCATCCCCGCCGAGCTGGTGGTCTGGGCAGCGGGCGTGAAGGCCCCACCCTTCCTGCGCGACATCGCCGGGCTGGAGAGCAACCGGCTTAACCAGCTGGTGGTGGGCCCCACGCTGCAGACCACACGGGACGAGGCCATCTTCGCCATCGGCGACTGCGCCGCAGTGGCCTGGGACGGGCCCAGTGCACGTGCAGGCCAGGTGCCGCCTCGCGCCCAGGCGGCGCACCAGCAGGCCTCGCATCTGATCAAGCAGCTGCAACGCCGCCTGCGCGGCCAGCCGCTGCAGCCCTGGCGCTATCGCGACTTCGGCTCACTCGTCTCGCTGGGCACCTACTCCACCGTGGGCAACCTGATGGGCTCGCTGGTGGGCGGCAACCTGTGGGTGGAGGGCCTGTTCGCCCGCGGCATGTACCTGTCGCTGTACAAGATGCACGAGCTGGCGCTGCACGGCTGGTGGAAGACCGCCCTGGGCTCGGCCGCGCGCCTGATCAACCGGCGCACCGAGCCGCGGGTGAAGCTGCACTGAGGCGGGTCACTGACGCGTGCGTCTGCAAGGTGAGGATCCCCTGCCGGGAGGCGGCACCGCCTTGTGAGTCCCGGGGCCCTTGCCTATGATGGCTGCATCTTCTGCGCCACGAACGAACCTGTGACTCCCCCAACGTCCACAGTCAGCCCGTCTGGGAGAGCGCTGCCGATCGAGTCGCACCTGCCCGCCATTCGCGCACTGTGCCGGGAGTTCGGCGTCGAAAGGCTCGAGGTTTTCGGGTCGGCGGCTTCCGAGCGCTTCGATGCGCGGCACAGCGACGTCGACTTGATCGTGAAATTCGCTGCCCCGCCGTCCCAGTGCTCCCTGGCTGAGCGCTATGTGGCGCTGTGCGAAGCCCTTGAAGCCTTGCTGCACAGACCGGTGGACATGATGACCGACCACCCGATCGAGAACCCGTATCTCAACCGGTCGATAGTGCAGACGCGCCGCACGATCTATGAGTCTTCGGCTGCCCAAGCACTTGCATGACGCCCTGACGGCGTGCGAGAGGGCTGCAGAGTTCTGTGCGGGCCTGACGCTGGCGGATTACGTCCGCAACCGCATGGCGCACTCGGCTGTCGAGCGGCAACTGGAGATCCTCGGGGAGGCTTGCAGGCGAGCGCTTGACGAAGACCCCGGCCTTCGCGAGCGGATTCCTGGCACTGCACTGGCCGTGTCCTTGCGCAACCGCATCATCCACGGCTACGACCGTGTGGAGCACGAGATCCTCTTCGACACCGTTTCCCGGGATCTGCCCTCGATGAGGGTGGCGCTACGCCAGGAATTGAAGCCCTTCGCATCTGACGAAGGCTGAGCACGGCAAAGCGGGGCCTGCGCAACACCTCATTCCATCAATGCGCGCGCCGCCGCCCGGTAGCGCTCCGCGGTGGCCTGCACCACGGCCTCGGGCAGGGCCGGCGCCGGGGCGGTCTTGTTCCACGGCCGGCCGTCGACGTGGGCCTGCTCCAGCCAGTCGCGCAGGTACTGCTTGTCGAAGCTCGGCGGGTTGGCGCCCTCGCGGTAGGACTCCAGCGGCCAGAAGCGCGACGAGTCGGGCGTGAGCACCTCGTCCATCAGGGTGAGCGTGCCGTGCTCGTCCAGGCCGAACTCGAATTTGGTGTCGGCGATCACGATGCCGCGGGTCAGGGCGTAAGCAGCAGCCTCCGAGTACAGGCGGATCGACACCTTGCGCACGCGCTCGGCCAACTCGCCGCCCACCAGGGCAGCGGCCTGCTCGAAAGTGATGTTCTCGTCGTGCGCACCGGCCTCGGCTTTGGTGGCCGGGGTGAAGATGGGCTCGGCCAGACGGCTGGCGTTGCGCAGTCCTGGCGGCAGGGCCACGCCGCACACGGCGCCGCTGTCCTGGTACTCCTTCCAGCCCGAGCCGGCGAGATACCCGCGTACCACCGCCTCGATGGGCAGCGGCTTCAGGCGCTTGACCAGCATCGAGCGGCCGCGCACCTGATCCACCTCGTCGGGGGCCACGGCGCTTTCCGGGGCCTCGCCGGTCAGGTGATTCGGCACGATGTGGGCCAGCCGGTCGAACCAGAACAGCGCCACCCGGGTCAGCAACTCGCCCTTGCCCGGGATGGGTTCGCCCATGATGACGTCGAAGGCCGAGATGCGGTCGCTGGCCACCATCAGCAAGCGATCCGCCCCCACCGCATAGTTGTCGCGCACCTTGCCGCGGGCGATCAGCGGCAGGCTGTGGAGGCGGGACTCGTGCAGGGCGGCGGTGGGCATGACGGCGCGGAAGTTCGACCAGACCCGGAGATTGTCCCTGCTTGAATCCCAACCCTGACATCAGGCGACCCCTGGGCGAAGGTAAATGGGTATCAATCTCCAAGAGGTGGAGCTTCAATGGGCCGCAACACGAGTGCTCGATAGCTTCGAGCCAATTTGGAAGTCGCTCAATCGCAGTGGGGCACGCCCAGGAAGCAGGGCATCTGGTCGGCGACCACGGCGCCATACGCCCAGAAAAGCAGGCATCCGATGGCAACCCCCACCCAGTGGGGGAGTCCGAGTTCGCGAATCCCACGTCCGCGCACAACCTGGAGGACCGCAGGAGCAAACGCCAAGGCGATCAGTGCGGCGTGAACGAACATGAACGAGAACAGCAGCGACGGGAAGTTCTCACCGCCGCCAGGCGTGTTCAGCAGCTCCATGGCAGCAAACGGAGCGACCAGGAGGCCGGCAGCCATGAGCACAGCGGCCAGAAGTCGTACTGCCGGAAAGCGGGGGGACTGCGCAAGATTCATGTGAACTCCACAGCGTTTGTCTGGCTTCATGCTAGCAAAGCAGCCTCACATGACCCTCTCGGTCACCAACCGCACCACTGTTGTTGCGCATCCTGTAGCCGGCCAGCATCCGTCACAAGGTGTCGAACAGGCAAGAGAGAGCGGCGCTTGATCAGCGAGCATCTGGCCGCCTCCGTCGAAGCACAGAGTCAGTCGGCGCAGGCGGTCAATGTCTTGGCAAAGCAGACGCTGGTGGGGTCGTCGCGATATGCGCCGTACGGCTCGATCCGCCCGTAACCCGCTGCCTCGTACAGGGCGATGGCGGCACCTTGGCGGTTGCCGGTTTCGAGCCGGAGTTCAGAAAAGCCTTGATGTCTGGCGTGCTGCTCGACAGCGGCCAGGATGGCCCCACCGGCGCCTTGCCGCCTGACCGATGCGGTGGTGAACATGCGCCTGACTTCCGAGCATCGACCGTCCATCGGGTGGTGCGCGCCCATGGCAACGGGGATGTCTTGTTCGTACGCGATGAAGTAGGCGCCCCGCGGTGGCGTGGGCCGATTGGTGGGCCAGGGGTCGTCGGGGCGGTGCAGTTCAGGGTACAAGCGCCTCGCTTCGACGGCTGCTTCCCGCAGGAGCCGCAACGCGTCAGGCCCCATCGGATCAGCTTCTCGGATGTCTAGCTTCAAGGGGTGCGCCGCTTGCCGGTGTTCAGGAAAGGCGAGTGAATCAGTTGCATCCCCCCGCCTATCTCACCCGCTTGTAATTGGTGTACCCGCCCGGCGGCGCCACGTCGGGCTTCATGACCATCACGCCGAAGGGTGGGACGGTCAGGTGCAACAGCGAGGCGAAGACGCGCACCCCAGCTTCGGCGGTGCCGGCCTGGCCCGAGGGCGTGAAGGTGCCCAGCAGGTCGATCATGGGCGAGCTGTCCATGAGCTTGGAGTTGGCCACGAGCACGGTCTCGGTCACCTCTTCCGGGTGCGGGTTGATGACGACAACGATGGCGTCGGCCGCGCGGTCGGTGTGGCGCTCGAAGGCCAGCAGCCGGTTGGCGGTGCAGGCGCGGAAGTCGCCCACGCGCAGGGCGCGGTGCTCGCGGTGCAGGGCGATGAGGCGTCGGGTCCAGTCGAGTGCGGGGTGGCCCTGCGCCACCAGGTCCCAGCGCATGGGGGCGCGCATCTCGGGGTCGTCACCGCCGGGCATGTCCAGCTCGCTGCCGTAGTACAGGTTGGGGGAGCCCGGCAGCGTGAACTGCAGCACCTGCGCCAAGCGCCGTGCGGGCTCGGCGGGCAAGGTGGTGGCCAGGCGCGGCGTGTCGTGGTTGTCCAGGTAGATCCAGGACTTGAGCATGTTCTCCACGCCGGCCTCGTCCACCATGCGCGTGATCATGCGCGTGGCCGTGGGCGCGTCCAGGCGGCCGTCGCACAGGCGCAGGATGATGTGGCGCAGCGTGAAGTGCATCACCCCGTCCACGGAGGGAAACCACTCCCGCGGGTAGTTGGCCAGCTCGCCCACCACCAGCGAGCCCGGCTTCTCCTCATGCGCGGCGTTGGTGAGTTCCTCCAGGAAGTGAAAGCCGATGTCGAAGGCCACGTCCAGGCGCCAGCCGTCCACGCCGTCGCGCAGGTAGCTGCGCACCACGGAGTCGCGGCCCGCGTAGAGGTGCTCGCGCACCGCAGGGTGCTCCAGATTCAACTCGGGCAGGTTCTCGGCGCGCCACCAGGCGCGGGCGCCGCCGGGGAACTGATCGCCAAAGACGAACCAGTCACGCCAGGGGCTGGCCGCGTCAGCCTCGGCCGCACGGAAGGCCGGTGAGTTGCGGCCCATGTGGTTGAACACGCCGTCCAGCACCAGCTTCAGGCCGCGTTCGTGCAGGTCCTCGGCCAGGCGCTTCACGTCCTGGCGCGTGCCGTACTCGGGCGAGATGTCCAGGTAGTCCAGCGCGTCGTACTTGT
>Ga0315902_10002809_pt1 | contig 26652 bp, 50 predicted proteins | sample LakEriMetagenome_9_FD_203523 | JGI IMG/M metagenome (GOLD analysis project Ga0315902, IMG submission 203523) | Freshwater fungal communities from buoy surface, Lake Erie, Ohio, United States - Buoy 12 MA117 | ecosystem: Environmental > Aquatic > Freshwater > Lake > Lake biofilm | place: USA... | reverse complement strand
TTATATCTGCCTATCATCCATAAAAAATTGGTGGGCATAGAGGGACTTGAACCCCCACGGATTTCTCCACGAGCTTCTAAGACTCGCACGGCTGCCAATTACGTCATATGCCCAATAAAATGGTCGGCCACGACAGAATTGAACTGTCTCCCCATGCTCCCAAAGCACGTATGCTACCGTAACACTTGTGACCGATTAAAATGGTAGGCGGTAAAGGATTTGAACCTCTGGCCTTGACCGTGTAAAGGTCCTGCTCTTCCACTGAGCTAACCGCCCATTTAAAAATCGTTAATTAATTATTTTTAATTATCGCCAGTTGGGTTCTGCACTAAACATAACACCCAGTGACCGATCAAATGTTTTAACTTTCGTTGGGGACATCAGATAGAGTTTCAACCCCGTTCGTTATATTTCTAATTTACCATACCTTCTCAAATTGTCAACCACTAAAATCAAAAACCCGTCATTCTTTTTTCGTAGAGTGACGGGTTGGATCTTTATAGCAAACAACCACTCACTCAACTTCCGGATGGGAGTTGACTGGCTTGACTAGGTTGTGAAATTAAATTCATATTCGTAATAATATATAGTAGTTACAAACAGAAATCAACAAAATTATTTAATACATTTTCATTAAATTTTAAGATACCTTCTCAAATCCAGTCATATTAATTACGTTCAGTTTTTGACCAATAATAGACTCAATTTGAGTTTTTCTACTGATTACCCAAGCAAAAGATCCAACTTTATACCATGCACCCAACAGTGCCAGTTCATTGCCTACTTGCACAAATATTGGATTTCCAGAATCACCAACTCTTTGTGTTTCATAATACGATTGTGATGTACCAAATACTGAAGATTCTACATCAGCAACTGCATCAATCAATCGTGTCATATCTCCAATTGAAACTTTTTTGTCTTGATTGAGGAATAACACAGGTAATCGTAAAGTTATGAATTGTACTCCCATCACATTATTAATTTCAGTTTTGATATACTGTTGCCAGTTGTCGGGTAACACTGAATATATCTTCAAACTACTATCAACAGTTTGGTCGAGAGTTCCAATTGCAATATCGCTTCCATCAATATTGTCTATTTTAATAATATTGTACTTGAAAGTGGTATTATTGTCGTTAACAAAAAAGATTTCTGAATTTGGCAAATAAGGAACGTGTGCAGACAATAAAACATGCTTATTAGTGATAAGAGTTCCACCACCAACACCACCAAGTCCATTTATACCAGCAGCAGTACCTGTCCATTGATAAGATATGACCCAAGAAGCTGAATTTCGAACCCAAGAAAAAGTGGATTGGATGAACGCACTAAATAAACTACGATCTTTACTGGTTACCATCATTTTTATCAGTGTGGATTTAATATTCGATGTCCACTTAGTACGCATACCATCAGAAGATACGCTAGTACTACTTGATCCACTACTACCACCTATTCCACTACTACCACCTATTCCACTACTGCTACTACTATCCACTGGTATACCGCGTATTACTTTTGGAAATAATGCATTGGATATAAATTTAGTTACGACAGATGTTGATTTAACAACTATTGTTTTTAATGAGGAAGTGCCTATTCCGCTACTACCACTTGATCCACTTGTTGATGACATAAAATAAACCTTTCTTTAATTATAAATAGACTATTAAAATAAAAAACCCGCTTATTTCTAAGCGGGTTTTAAAACACTATTGTAGTCTAGATTAGAAGGTCAATCTCAAACCACCAGAATATACTACATCTCCACTAAATTCACGGGTTGCCCAATTATAATTGCCAACCTTGAAATTATTATCATACCATCCAACAGTAGCAAATGGAGTCAATACACCAAATGAAGTTTCGAATGGACGAGTCAATGATGCCTTGGCATTTACAGCAGTGTAATCACTGGATGCACCAAATACCTTACCATATTCAACAGCAGGCGTGATTACAAATCCAAATGGTAACTTTTGAGCACGTTCCAAACCAACAAATGCACCCTTTTGATCTAAATCAATGTCAAATGATCCACGTACATAAGGAGTTGCCAACTTGTTTGGTAGAGCCAACTTGACACCAAACTCAGTACTGTTTGGAATACCAAAATTACCAGCTTGGTGACGAGTTACAGTAGCATCAGCACGTGCGGAAAATACATCCTTCCATACACTAACTTCCTTACCCGTACCCAATGTCCAGTGTGACTGATCAAGGTCGCCATTGGCCAAAAGAGTGCCACCCAAGTATACATCTGCATACTTTAGACTCTTTACAGCACCTACACCAACAAACGCTGTTCCCTCGGAACGAGCTACACCATTAACGATGTATTGGTTATTGTACCCAGCTTCAACTGAGATGTTTGAATTATCTCCAGCAGATACAGCTAGAGCGGTCAACAATGACACTAATACTAATACTTTCTTCATATTTAACTATCCTTTATTTTGTTTGTTTATGTTTACTATCCACGTTAAGAACAGCTTAACGTTTATTTTGAAAAGACACGAAAATGCACTTTTCAGAATAATTTTTTATCAACTAATATATATATAGTTTTTATAATCTAATAAGAACTTATTTATTTATGCGGTTTTTAACTTCTTGAGACGTTTGTTCAAAACTTTATCCTTTTCGGGTAAATAAACATAAGAAGCTTTCATACTTCTCTTACTTTCACCCAAGATGGACAAAGTTTCTTCATGCACATCCAATGTTTTTAGTATTGCGTTCTTTACAAAACTAAAACTATCAGTGCCAACAACATCAATACAAATACCATACGTTAGATCTCTATATTGTACGTCAGTTGCGCCATACTTAGAACACAATACATCTTTGATTTTAGCCTTTTTGTCATTACTAAAGACTAAATTCGCCATATCAATTTTACTTAGTTCATTCATACTATACCTTTATTATACTTGTTAACGTCTCATTGTCAATAAAAAATAAAACGATTAATTTTAACATTAATCGTTTCACTTGTTTAAATTTAAATCTATTTTTACTTCTTCTTAAGCTTATCTACAACCTTTTTAAATTTCTCAGGTTGGTTGGTTTGTAACCATTTAAAATAATCTTCCTTCTCTCTGCGTGAAAGTTCACTATCTCTATAAAGACTAGCATACTTCTTTACAATGTCTCTAAAAGGATCACTGCTTTCATTCTTTTGTTTCTTTAATTTAGCAATTTTACCCATCAACATTTTCTTATAATTTTCTAAAGAACCGTAATCTTTCGCTCTACTTGGATCTGGGTTTTTTAACAATTTTTCTAAATCTTTAATGTTAGCATCAGTATCATTTTCGGATAAATGAGCAGTAAGTTTATCACTTTCTACTTCGGCCGCATTGTCAAAATCTTCGTTCAACACTTCTTTTGTCAAACTCTTGATTAATTTTTTCAAATCATTTTTGGTCATATATTATAAATATATTAATTTTAATTATTCTGCTTTATATTCTCACACCAACCATTTCTGTGTTTAGACATCCAATCAACTAATGCTCGCTCAAAACCTATATCATTACCTTTTTTCTCACTCTCTATCCATTTGTGTTTTTCTATTTCATTTTTTAACTGCAAAAACTTTTGATAGAGATTAGATTTTTCCATACCTAAATAAGTAGTTTGATTATCTCAATGGTATATACAAATCTCCTGTTAATCCTTTTTGACTTAAATAATTAGCATCACTTACCGCAAGTGGACTCTTAATATATCCATATTTCTTACTCAATATACTACGTAACTCTTTACCTGCTAATTGTATTAACTCTAATTGTTCTTGTCCACTACTATATTTGATTTGTTTTGCAAGACCAGGCGGTAACATACTTTCATACTGCTTATATAAATTAATTATGTCATTATAATGAGACAATTCCAACCCAGGCCCACTTAAATTAGTAGTTTTTATTTCTTTGCCAAATCGTTTAGCAACATCTAAATTATCAGTATAATTAGGCCCTAACGTTGCAACCAATTTATCTCCTATCTTGGTACTGTTGATGCCCAAATTAATATCACGTGATCCTGGTCTAACACCTCTATATACTGTTATTACCGCCTGTGATTCTATCAATAAATCTTTTAATAATATCATACAGTAATAAATATATAAAAAATGGAGTCCCGTGTTGGATTTGCACCAACCTAATGCTGTTTTGCAGACAGCCGCCTAACTACTCGACCAACGAGACATTAAATGGAGCCTATAATTGTTTTTGATACAATATCTATCAATTTACGAAATTGATGCTTTACCTTTAAGCTATATAGGCATTAAATCATTCAGTTTCACCCGAACCAAAAATACGCTTCCAAAAACCTACTTTTTTAGGTTTTTCATCTTGTTTTGGTTCACTTACATTACTATTTTCTTTTAAAGAATTATTTGTGTGATAACTTGACATCCTCATTAAAACCTCGCCACCTTTTGGCCACTCACCCAATTTGTTTTTAAATTCATAACCACTTTTTTTCACACTTTGTCTCAAATTTTGAGCCAAAATCACATTTTCTTTCTTCAATTCTTCTATAATTTTTTCATACTCTACTATCTTGTTTTTTAACAAATCTCGTTCCTTTGTAAGTAATTCAATCTTAGATAGAAGCTCATTTTGAGCTTTATCAGTCTTTGCAACTTTAAGTTCGTCGCCTAAATCTACAATCTCTTTGGTCATACTAACAAGTGTATTACGCAAAGATTTTAAATCAGACTCAAGTGCGGATTTTTCTTGAGTCAAATCTTTAATCTTAATATCTTTTTCATCAGAGGACAGTTTTAACTTTTCAGTGATGCTCTGTAATTCAATCATATTAGTATGTAAAATACTCAATTTACTATCATAATTACTCAGTAATACTGATAATTCTGAATTTTTTTGTGTCAAATTAGTAATCAATAAAGTCTGATTCATCACAATCAAATTTTGATTTCCGATCTTTTTTGATAAGTCTTTGTTGTGTTTGTTAATCGAAGAAAATTGTGAATATAACACAATCAATATCAAAACAAATATGCAAATTAATGCATATAAAACTTTTTTATTAGTAAACGAAAACTTCTGGGTAACATTTGTAGATTCCATAAATTTATTTTATTATATATATAAATCATACACGCCTAAATATTTTTTTAAAATATAATATAAAAGTTACCAAGCTCTACACGACCAATACCTAGCTTTAGTACGTGGGCCAGGATTATCACAATTATGTCTTGCTCTAAAGTTTTTTCTACGTGCTGGATTATTCTTTTTTATAGGCATTCTTTTACCTTTAGCTGAAGATCCACCAAATCCAAAATTTACCTTAACTACTTTTCCTTTAGGATTTTTAACGTATACTTTAAATTTCTTTACATCACCTTGCATTCGTTTACCAAGTCTCACTTTACGACCACGATATTCAGCTTCACATAATGGTTGCTTATATTCTCTCATAAATTGAACAAATTCTTCTATATCTTGTTCACTTACAACATCGTATTCGTCCACTTCATCCAACTCTTCTTTTTTAACACAATTTGGTACCATTCTTCCGCCTTTTTCTTTCATACCAATTTGTTTGTGTGTATCCCAACACGCCTCTTCAATCTCATTTAAAAGTTCTTTTAACTTAATCATATCTATAAATATACAAATTAAAATAAAACATCACAAAAATGGAGCCTCCAGTAGGTACCGCCCCTACGTTTCATCATTACCAATGATGTGTAATACTTTTATACTATGAAGGCAAAAATGGCACACCCGGCAGGACTTGAACCTGCAACCTTCTCGGTAGAAACGAGTTGCTCTATCCAATTGAGCTACGAGTGCGTTAAACTTGTCTAAAAGAATTCACCGTCAAACTTTTAATTTTCTTTGATGTATTTATATCATAACAATCCAAACTTAACAAACGAATTCTAGAATTTTCTTTCAAAACAATTTCTCTTTCATCACCACCTGTTACATCAGGTTCACCACTCAAAATATATACAAATCTGTGATTTATTGTAAGCGGCCAATTTATTATTGACTTATCTGATAAACTGGCCTCAAAAATACACATTATTGGTTTGTCATCATCGTGTTCCCAATTATTAATCCAGTCCAATGCTGTTTCAGAATTATCAGTCCAGTATTGTCCCAACTTTTGTATTTTCAGTGGATCTACATCTCTTGGTAGAGAAATTAGTCTGTATACAAATAATCTTTCTAATATCCGATTAACTATTTGATTAAAATAATCTTCTGTTTTTTCAATACCAAACTTTTTGATAGAATCTTGTATATTCACATCATTTATCATTGATTGAAAATCAATTTTATTTTCCAACAAAAGATTTTTTAACTTAATCATAAAATATAAATATCACATATACATACTTTAATTTAAAATGGTTGGCTATCACGGTACCGCCCCGTGTTCTTTCGATTATCAGTCGAATGCTCTACTATTGAGCTAATAGCCAATTAAAATGGCGGCCATACGGGGTTACGCTCCCCGGACTTCCCTTAGACAGAGGGTTAGGTTACTATTACTTTATATGGCCATAAATTGGTGGAGCCAGTGGGTAATGCTCCCACACGAATATTCCGGTTAAAAGCCGGGTGCCCGTCTATTGTGGCTTTGACTCCATAAAAATTGGTGCTGTGCTCTCCACGCCGTCTCTGTGTTTTACCGAATGTACCGGTCGGCAGTCACTTGCGGGGCCAGTTACCCGTTGAAATTATCACCAACACGATAGTTAGCTCATATGCATATTCGGTTATTGTTCGTCGTCAACAATAATCCCGCTATCTCTTTTACCACACGACCTGCTTCATAGAGTTGGTGAAATTGGTGGATGTGACAGGATTCGAACCTGCAACCTTTCGGGTAAGAGCCGAATACTCTGATCCAGTTGAGTTACACATCCATAAATTGGTGCAAGTGGTGGGTACTGCCCCCACACGAATATTCTGATTAAGAGTCAGATGCCCGTCTATTGTAGCTTCACTTGCATTAAAATCTGTATCTAATATTGTCAACGAACTATAATCATCTTACCACACTTTATCCGCCCGTCAACAATCTTCTTAAAAAACTTTAAGCACTAACTGGTTTCTTTGGATAAGGCTGAATATCTTTAATTAGACCTGCCAATATTCTCTTACCTTCACTTGAATTTGTACCTGATAAAATATAAATGTACATATGTTTACCCGTAGCAGTTCTTATCTCAAATGGACTATTTGGATTGGTTCTCGCATCGGCAGTAGCCTGTTTACCAGTTTCAAATCCATACTTTTGTACTTGTTTTAATCTATAAATCCATTTGCCTTGAGCTTTATCCCACAAACGTTTTGCGTCTCTGCTCTTGCCTAAATAAATTGCATTTGTTGCTTGATATATAGCTCCAGTATGTCCTTGACCACTATCAGCTCTGGTAATAACAACTTTTACTTCGAGATAATCCTGTTTAATCTTTTTATTACCCAAACCAATTACATAAGAAGCCAAATTGCTTAACTCAGGTATTTGTTTTGCCTCGGGTTTCAAATATAATCGCAATAATTCAAATACTTCATTCTTTTGTAATAAACTATTGCCTTCATCATCCACAGCTATTTCTTCAAAATCTTGTGGCTTGGTAGTCTGCCCATATACAATAACACCCACCATATCCACATTGCCATCAGGCTTCTTATACATAACACCATAATTTGCAGCAACCGCTGTAGGATATGTTTTTAAATAATGTTGCTTGATAAAAGCTAATACTTCAGCTTTGCTCTTGGATTCCAAATATACACTATCCTTCAAACCTTCAATCATTAAACTCTTAAATGTTATCATATAGTATAAATAGTATGATAAATTTGAAAATGGTCCGTCAACAATCTTCTTAAAAAATGGTGGCTCAGGTCAGACTTGAACTGACAACACGAAGTTCTTCAGACTTCTGCTCTACATTGGAGCTACTGAGCCAATAAAGTAATTGACAAGTCAAAGGAATCGAACCTTTTCGGAACAGCATCACTGCTCCTTTACCACGCCATGTACACTAGCACCTGTCAAAATCACGATGTATGGTTGGATTCGAACCAACGGCTACTTTTACAACCATTATCATATGAGTAATGGAATTTTTAATATTTACAACCTAACATAAGATTTTTACGGGCTTACCCCATAGTTAGGTACTCTGCTCTAACCACTGAGCTACATACAATCTTTAAAATGGTGGGGTATGTAGGTAATGCTCCTACCCAGCCCGAAGGCAACGGTTTTACAGACCGTTCTGCGTCTTTATCAGTATAATACCCCGAAAAATTATATAATGTATAATGAACAATGAAATTATTTAAATTTCTTAAGGCACTTTATGTTCATACTATTGCAATTTGATCAACTGCCTAACCCTTAATCAGCATATATCATACATCATATAAAAACTATTGAAAATGGCTCCAGAGGAGGGTTTCGAACCCCCAACCCTGCGGTTAACAGCCGCATGCTCTACCATTGAGCTACTCTGGAATTAAAAATTAAAATGTTTACTGGATTTCAACGAACGTTCCATCTACTAATCATAACCTCGTCAGATTATAACATTCAATGTCTATCAGTGTCAATACATTACTTACTACTTCAACTAGTGATTCAGATTCGAACTGAATGACTTCCGCTTATTCGTGCGGTTGTTTTACCAATTAAACTACGTTCGTTGCCTTCACCTAATGTATTTGAAAAAATGGCATCCGCTGAAAGAATCGAACTTTCCCACGGGCTTTTGGAGAGCCTGTCGCCTAATCCTTGGAACATTAGCGGATACTGAAATGGTAGCCTATGCCGGTGCTGCCCCGGCTACTCCTGAGTGAAAGTCAGGTGACTTAGCTGGTTGTCGAATAGGCCATTAAAATGGTGCTTCAGCGAGGAATCGAACCCCGACCTCAACGTTCGTAGCGTTGCGTGATAAATCCATTTTCACCACCGAAGCATAAATTGGTTACCCCACTTGGATTTTCACCAAGGTTGATGTCTCAGAGAACACATCCGTCCTAACATCTAGACGATAGGGTAATTAAAATTGGTAGCCTCACTCGGAGTCAAACCGAGTTCTCCGGATTGAGAATCCAGAATCCTATTACATTCGTAGACGATGAGGCCATTATAAATTTGGGGTGCGTGACGGGTACTGCCCCCGCTTAGGTAGATTCACAATCCACGACATTACTTTTATGCTACACACACCATTACTATAAATTGGAGCCTCCAGTCAGATTCGAACTGACAAAGGATGATTAATCCATACTTGTTTACAAAACAAGGCCGATAGCCAATTCCGGTCATAGAGGCGTTAAAATTTTCTTTGCTTATTTACTTATAACAATAACCTCAGTTATGTCATTATCGCCCTATGGGTTCTGTATTCCAGCATAACACCCACGGACCAATCAATTGATTTTCCCAGTCTTTACCTTTGGTTACTGGCGGTGGCTCAACAGATGGAGTTTCAAGCCTTCCACAATCTTCATTCAGTCTATCACAACTTTCGTTATTGTCAACTGACTTTCTTTAAATTTTCTTCAATGAAATACTTTCGTCGTTCACTGTTTAACTACTTTACCACAACTAGAAAGAACGTCAACCCCAAAAACAAAAAACCGTCACTTTTTTGTGTGACGGTTGATATTGTTTCGAAATTGACCAAATTTGAGTCTATACAATATCACCGCCAACACATTCACAATTTGTAAATGTATCCCAACGTTTAATATGTGTATACTGTACTCTCATTATGTTAATATATATCACTCAATTTACAAAACATCAAATTATTTTAAAATATCAATGAGGAAATATAACACTCTCACCACTCAATACATTTTTTATAACAATTATATTTTCTTTTTTGTACGACTGTATAGTATAATGCCCAGGATCAACCCTAAAACGAACACTGTTATCCAACCTTAATTCATCATTTTCATAAAAAAATAAAATAATTGTGCTAAATGTGTTATTAACCAATTCAAATTGATTATCATCATATCTAATATTTAAATAATTGTTGCTTATAAATAATTCATCACTTCTTTTTTTCAATTTAACTTCATCAGATGTATATCCTATTAAATTATCAACTATATAATTAACAGTATTAAAATCTTTATTAAATTGCGCCACTGACATATTAACATGTAATATTTTCTTATTGAGTATCACATTTGTATATCTGTTATATGAATTGTCCGATCCATTATATTTACACATCACCAATGGATTATAATTGTAATCTCCATCAAGTAATATACCCAACTTAATTAATTCAGAATAATTATCATATAAACTATAATTGCTTATCGTTTTTCCAATTTCCAACTGACTCAATAGTAAATTTGTAATAGGCATTTGCTCCATTGGACCACTAAACTTTTCACCACTCATATTTAATTTGCTCAACATATGTATCCAGTCAGTCACAAATATATCCCACCTGTTATACAAAAATAAACGAGGATAATATACCACCCCACCATTTATTACATTCATTCCATCCCACCAACCCCAAAATACAGCTCGCATCTTGTCAGAAAATATATCACTCACATTCTCTAAACATACAGTATCTCCATCAACCCACAATACATCATATTCTTTATTCTTTTCCTTAATACGCCTCATCTTGTCAAAATACATGTCAGCAGTATTATTAATCTCTTCCTCGACATAATCCACCATAACATCAATATCCGGATTACATATACGAAAACTCTTTATACTCAACTCCAATAACTTTATCCTATTGTCTCGTTGTGTATCACATCCATCATAACTCTTCAAATTTTTATAAAAAACAGTATATATACATTTCATACATTACAACCTTTGTATAATTTAACTTTTTATCCAATACCAACTCTTCCAATAATATTCCTCAGTAGTGAAAAAATGCAAATTGTTTTTTTCCGTAAATTCTTTTACCGCATAGTTAACTCCAAATTCACCTACATATTCCAATAAATTATATGGCTGATACACTTTATTGTTTTTAGTCGAATAATCAAAATTATCAATAAAGTCATGACCCGAAAATAATCCTCCAGATTTTAATTTCGGATACCACATCTCTATATCTTTTATCACAGATTCATATCTGTGATCAGCATCAATGTATATAAAATCAAAATAATTATCAGGAAAAAATTTTACAGCATTGATAGTATCAGATTGAATTGTAAGTAACTTGCTATAATGACTTTTTAAATTATCATTAAATTTTGGCAATACCAAATTTTTATTAATACCAGAATAATAACCAGACTCATTATTGAAATCATAATTATCCGATCTATCAAACAAATCAATACATATTAAATTACCATCCCAATTATCTAATATGTGTTTAGCAAACTCACCACAATAACTGCCCAATTCAATTCCCAATTTATAATTATTTTTATTAAATATTTTTGTGAAATTTTCACGTGAAACTATATCATCCATATTCTTATATATTCTTATTGCTAAAATTCTTTATAACTTTATACAAACTATAAAAACAATACGTCGTTAATACTGTCAAAGCACTAACACCTAAACTCATTCCTATAGTCACAACCCACCCAATTATATTACGTTGTTCTTCACTCAATGTAAACATATCACAAAATATATACGTGACGCATTATTCATTAAACTTATTATATTATATTAATAAAACATATACAACTTTCCCCATAAAAAAATTACCCCCATGGTTTTTTAACAAATTAGCCCAAAAACCCAAAAAATACCCCCCCAAAAACCCCTTTTTACCCCCACTTACATAAGCACTCAAACAAAAACACATATGTGTTTTTTCCCAAGTAAAAAAGCACCTTGTGTGTCATGGAGCTATCCGTGGGGGTGGCACGGGGCTGTTTTGTATGTTCAGAACCACTTCGGTAGGGTGCTGCATACCCCTCCCCCCCTATTATAATAAAAAGAGGTAGGGAGCTATACCCCCTACCCCGTCAAGTTATTAAATAGGCTAAAAGTGACATAGCCCCCTACCCAGCTACCCTATTAAGCCCACTCAGTGAAGTGGTTGGTTTTGCCATTCCACTTGTAAGCCCAGCTGTAACTGGTCATTTTGAAACTGACACTATCACCATTGTTGATCATGCGCTTGGTGTAGATCTTGTTACCCTCAACACTAGTATCAGGCACACACTCGCCTTGCATATGTCCAGTGTAGTTGCGCTTCTGACCGATACTAACGAGGTTGACGGTCTTGTTCTTTACATTGGTAACCTTGTAGTAGTCGATATTGGTTTGGTCATAACCCCAACTGGTGACGTAGATATCACCGATGTTGACAGTAGGAAGCGGCTTATTGACTAGAGTGACATCGGTAACTTTGAGGGTGATGTTATTGATACAGATATTACGATCAACAGTAGTACAATGTATAGTACCATCACGTTTGACCTTCCAGACCTTGAGTTCGGTACCAACAGGTATGACGGTGAGGTTATTGTAATTGTAGCCTTGGACGATCTGAATGTTATTGGTGACGGTATCGTTCTTTTTGATTTTGTTAGCCATAGTGTAGTAGATTATTAAAGTTATTGTTGTTGTTGTATTACCCCGAACGTATTAGCCCTCGAAAATATCTTCCATCGTCATGCACTCTTCCCAACGAGCACGTTGTTCGTAATCCACATCGTCTTGGGTGAAGGTCTCACGATAGTCAACGGTGATCTGGTCACGGAGGTCAGAGGAGGTATCAATCATTTCGTTCATTGTGGAAATACTATACCTTGAAAAACTCAGAAAGTCAACAGCTTTTTTTAGAAGTTGACCAGATTTCCGAGGGTAAACTTGGACGGAGTGAAGTAGCCGCGCTTCTTTTCAACCCAAGCCCGTTGTTGAGCGCGACGAAGGCCACGAGCGATTCGGTTGCGGACAACCTGCTGTTTGCGGTAGACAGTGACCTCGGCACTCAGCTGACGGCCCCAGCGGTCCAGCTCTTGATAGGTGAGAGTGTCCCAGACAGGACGAGGACGAAACCCGACGATCTCCTTGTGGGTATCTGAGATGAACCCAATGAGGTCATCACGGGTAGGAACAAAGGGAACAGAGTCAGCGTTCATTGTGGAAATATCCTACAGTACCCAGACCGAAACCTCAAGCACTTTCTTCAACTTTTTTTTGATTACTCAGCTTGGTGAATGCCCCAGAATTTATCTTGGCAGTTTTGGCAACAAGCACTGATCTTATACTCTTTTGCACTAAGAGCGTCACGAAAGTATGTTGCTGGTTTACCACATTCGACACATTGGTTACCGGCTAGTGCTAATATGGAACTACGTCCAAATAGCTTCATACTGAGGTCTTCTTTAAATGATTCCATTGCGGTCATAGTGTTTGTTCGTTTACAGTTTCTTTAGATATTCGTCAAAGTCATCAACGTGAATGTCAGTGATATTGATAGTGTAACCCTTGTCGGTCATAGCTTTGTAGAAGGTGTATAGATCACAATCTTCTTCCAGATAGAACTTATGACGTTTGAGTGGGGAATAAGCTGTAATATTATCCCAAACACCAGCAGCATCACGAACATCCTTTATTGGCACTTCTAACCAACTATGACCCGGATCATAAATACGAGTGTAGTTGCGGATCTTATTATCATTGGAATATCGTTGGGTAAGAGTCATATTATTATTATTTAGTAATCCAAACCACGTTCAACAGCATCAGCACAGCTATTACAAATAGCATACTGGGGTTGAATACGAACTGTACGTTCACACCGTTTACAAACCTTGGTGACATTGGTACGTTGACATTGGTGATAGTAGTCAACCATTTCAGGTTCACTAGTGTCCCAGGTACCGAAGTTGTCGTCATAGTAGGTCTTCATTGTGGAACTAGTCTACCAGCTTTTTTTAGAAAGTCAACAGCTTTTTTTAACTACCCACGATTTACTTAATCGTAGCGACGAAGCTCATTCCATTGACCAATCGAACAAAGTAGCACTCATTGCGGTCGCTGTTCCAGCCGCTGAAGGTGAAGTCCTTGTTGTTGTAGGTCAGCACTCGGTTGGTGAGCCGCTTAACATCATCCCATCCGTTCGGCACGCTGAAGGTAAGGAACTCACGGTTGTCACCCGGTACGGCGGAATACTCGACCTTGATCTTGTTGGAAGCGATAGAAGCAACGTTCATTGTGGAAATAGATTACACCCACCCAGCTGAAACCTCAAGCACTTTCTTTAACTTTGTGCGTTAATGTTAACGTAATCAGAGTAGGGTTTGGTGCCCTACCCTAGCTTGTTCAGCCGATCTGTAAAGACTTTACCAGACTGGTCTAGGAAGTCAACAGTAAAGTGCAAAAAAATTGGGAGGGTGTGTTGACCCTCCCAACCAATCAAAGTGTCTGTATGAGGCCTATAGGGCGTTTCCTGAGGGGTTTTAGACCAGCTCTTCAACCAGGTTTGTGGACCGATTCCTCATCAGTTCGTTGAGAGCGAACCAAGCACTGCGTCCATCACCCACAAATCGAAGAGGATGAATAGCCACTTCCTTCTCCAATTGATTTACATATTCAGAGGTCACTTCAGTCCAACCAACTGATTGACACTGAAAATACTTACCATTGACACATACAATGTCATTAACACTCAGCGAACGCTTATTGGACTCAATAAACATCTTACATTCCATACCACTACCACTATTCCACTCAGCAAATACACGTTCCAGATTGTCTTCCGGAGAGAGGTTGTTGGTGACGACGTAGCTGTAAACGGCTTCGTCAGGATAGATAACGTGAATCAGGTTCTTTTTCATTACCCCAAAAGAATAAACCCTTGACCGTTCAAAGTCAAGGGTTTTTTGTACTTTTTTTAAAATATCTTTAAGCAGTCACAACCTCGGCAGTCACAGTGGCGACAGCCTTGGACTTGGCGAGGTTGGCGAGGTTAGCCTTGTAGACCTTGGTATTGATGAAGATATTGGCAGGCTTGCCCTTCTTTCCAGTCTGTACATTGCGAGGAAGCTTGGTATACTTGCCATTGGACAACCCACGAAGCACAGCAGCTCGGATGGTCACGAACTTGATATCAGGATTGAGCGTTTGCAGATCCTTGATAGTGAAGCTCTTGTTGAGGATCAACTTGAGAGCCTTGGCAGGACGACCACGCTTGGCGGAAGACTTGGTGGAGGTGGAGTTCATATTCGAATCAGTGGAGACGTTGTTCATTACGTGTCTAATTTACCAGAGTTTGTGGCAGAATCAAGCTTTTCTTGCAACTTTCTCTGAAAAAGTTTTGGGTAGACTATATACTGAAATTATATGATATACCCACAACAAAAAACCAGATAGAGTACTTTGACCCTATCTGGTTGTTAAATGCTTAATAGTGATACTTTAAACCACAATGTACTCAGTAGCAGGACGACCTTTACCTTCAGCCTTGACAGTGCCATTAGCCTTGATTACCCCATCCTTTTCCCACTGTTTGATGATAGGAAACAACACAGGTTGAGTCACTCCCAGTACAGTCATAAGAAACTTAGCTGTAAACTTAGTACCCTTATTGAGAGTCATATCCAGCTTAATCTTCTTACTAGAACCACGACGACCACGATTGCGAACACCAGTCTTGGCAGCTTCTTCCTTAGCTTCTGCACTATCCTTAGCTTTAATCACAAGCTGATCAAATCGTTCTTCAGCATTAGCAAGTGTACGACAATCAAAAGCAGTCTTACCAAAGGCATTAGCGCCTGGGTATTGTTCATACGATTCTTCTACAAATTTACCATTAGGCAACGGAGCGCCTTTAGGCACAGTCTTGATAATGAAGACTTCATAACTACGAGGAGTACCATCAGTGTTGAATCGTTGATAGATAGCAACGCCATTTTCCTTGCGGATTTGAACAAACTTGTTCATACCAACTTTGTCGTAGTTACCGGTGAATTCCTTTTGGAGCTTTTTCATTTACGAGATACAGTCTACAGGAGTTTTGGCTGAAGTCAACGAATTTTTAGCTTATTCCGAGCGATTTCCGCTGAGGTCACGATTTGAGAAGCTGTAGGTCATTTCTTGGTATTTGCCAAGATCTTGATTAAGTTCAGCATCCATACTTGGATCATAAATTGGTTTAAAGTCTGGGTACTTATTACGAATTTCTGTATGAATATCTTCGAGCATAGACAGTTTTGCACTATATAGAGCTACTGCTTCTGCACTAGGAGTAGCTAAAGTGCTTACGTAGTGATTAAGTTCTTCAAGATATAGAGCATCTTGAGTTTGTTCTGCAAGCAGATCAGGATCAATATTATTGGCTGTATTCATTATTATATTATTTAAATTTAGTTTAGATCACCCCAGCTATAATTTGAATAGTTGAACTTATTCTTGTTGCGCTTGTAGATCTTGTTGGACTCAATGCGCTTGGTGATGGGTTTCAAGTCTCCCCAGGTTTTTCTAACTTTAATTTTCATTTTTATAATTTATCAGGAATTTTTCAGGAGTCAAGCACTTTTTCTAAAATTTTAATATACTAATACAAGCTGCTTAAGCGCAAATAATTAGTGTTATTATAAAACTACGATATTATTTTAATTTAGGAAATTGAAGATAACAAGTTTTCAGGATCTCACCGAATGACCACTTAAGGTTACCCGTATGTTCCTCGTTGTAAGTGTCTAGGAATTGAACCTAGTCTCCTGTAATTACCGGCACATTATCCGAATGCTACACCTATAGTCTATCTGTTACTTGTTATTGAATAACATATAGAGGATTTGAACCTCTCATTCACCACTGGTGATCAGTTCAGTTTAGAACGACCGCCTGTATATATTATTCAAAAAAATTGGAGCCGAGGGATGGTTCTTTATCCATCTACAACAGGTTGATCCGATAACCATTCCGGTGTCCTGTGTTCTATCCCAATTCATCCATTGGTTATTACAGATGACTGGAGGCGTATTACTCGCTCTCTCCTCAGCATTAAAATTGTTTTGATATAGAGGGAATGATTACCCTCACGAAGTTTGGTGGTTGCCCTTGCTAAAGTTTCTTTCAAGTTATTTCCTTGTGTATGTTTGCTTTAACTCTTCTGTATTATTTCAAATACATACAGATGATTTTTCATTGAGTTTAACCCCAACAAAGTCAGACTATTGTCATTAGTCCTATCACCTTGCGTCTATTTCCGCCATATATCAAAAAGAACTAAAAAATTGTTTTGTTAGCTTCGATGTCCGCATTTAACTGCCTGTATTATACCCCTACTGGTCGATCACCACCCGGTTTAGGTTGGTCCCGTATCCATCTACTCATACAATACCATCTATAACTAACAAATTGTAGAATTGGGGAACTACTTTTGGACTATATTCCATAGTAACACCTGATGTTTCACAGGGTATTTTGGAGTCCGTTTCGTTTTCTCCCTCAACTCTTTAAATATCTTATCAGATTTCTCTGACTTGTAAAGAACTTTTTTTAGAAAAATGTAAGATTGAGAGTGTGGATTCACTTACCACCACTTAGGGTGCGTTGCACTTCCGTTCGGACTTCAACCGACTCTCTCTCAATCTTGAAAATACTTTACCATACCCGCCTCAAAAGTCAACCCTTTTTCTTGATTTTCTTCGTCTTATTTGAATCTGTCAAATTTTGATAAGCGGTGACAAACACTTTTTCATAGATATCTTGATTTCTTTGTTGAGACTTCCTGAAACCCTCTGAGTCAGTAATTCCATATTGATTCAAATAATCATTTGGATAATCGTAAGGGTTGTGTGGTTGTTCACTCATTGTGGAAATATCTTATCAGATTTCTCTGACTTGTAAAGAACTTTTTTTAAGATTTTTCAACGGGCTTGGATTTGAACCAAGACGGACTAACCTCACTGCACCAGCTTTATCTTTGGAATTGAACCAATACTGCCAGTCCTGTTTGTGACCAAGATACCTACTTGGACTCCGTTGAACTATCTTGAAAATACTTTACCCTACCACCCACAAATTGTCAACGAACTTTTTCTAAAATTGTCCAGTTTTCATTCTTTGAACAGCAGGTCTGGTTCTCCATTTCCTCAGCGGCATCACCAGTCGCCCCATGCTCGGCACCCGAAGGTATATATACTGGCACTCTTTGAGTTAGCTGTCAGTTGATAGGTTGCCAGTCGTATTCCTTCCGGTCCCATCAACTGAAAATACTTTACCATCACCCCAACCGAAAGTCAACAGCTTTTTTTAGAAAAGATGTCTGGTATTCATCGTGGGTATTACTTATCTTTATTCAGAATATTAACATTATGAGTCTTAAACAAATAACCGCAAATCATATACACTCCAAACAACTGCCAATAGCCAATAGGCTTAAAACCATACATTTCAGGCAAAATAGCATTGTATAACCACATAATAATACCATTAGCAACAAAAATACCAACAATATATCCAATCAACTTATAAATCGGGTTAGTCATATATTTAATTTAGTTTATTTACAGAACCTCGTAGTTGTAACCACTAACACACCATCCAGTTGTATCACTAATAGCATCAGCAATCTCTGACTCAATATCTACATCACCTTCAATAATAAGAGTCATTTCATTAGGCAACTCCAACTCATTTTGATCCCATATATGGCCGTCACAAATATCACGGGTATCGTAAACAATGTCGGTAACTTTGATCTTCATAGTTTTAATATCTTAAATGATTTTTAGAAAAAGTCAACAACTTTTTTCAAGAAATGTTAACTTCACCCGACACAATTTTAATACCCCAATCAGGCAAGTCTTTTCGTTGATTAATCATTCGTTTCACAGTCCTACCAAATTCGACACTACTCTCATCAGCAATCCAATCATCCACAACACCTTCATTCCGCTTCCATTTAGTTACAATCTGTTGTAACGATTGTTTGGCATTGTCTTCGTTGCCATAATCAGGCGCTCTATCAAGTGTTACAAAACTTTCAACATACTGATGTGACCAGTAAAACTTGTTAGTAACACTATCTTTTAGAAAATAAAAAGTTCGTTTCATCGTGGGTAATACTTTATCAGGTTTTTAGAGAAAGTCAACAACTATTTTTGATTAGTCAACTTCGTTAAGAGCAGATCCTTCAACATCAACCTCAAAACTACCCTCAATGTATTCACCATCCATAGGTAATGGCATATCACCACCACCATCCTCCACTTCCTTCACTGCCTCCTCCAAACTATTAGCCTCAACCTCAACATAACCATACATCTGCCACACAACACCAATCTTGTAAGTCTTCATCGTGTTCTTCATCGTGTAAATAGAATACCACCACCCATCCCAAACGTCAAGGGGTTTTTGAAGATTACCCCAAACTTTTTTTGATTACTCACCGTGATCATATCCAAGCTGAGCATTTCGGTACTTATCCAAAACCTCCTTGGTAGGCGGCTTGTATCCAGCCACACTACGTCCACACATCAACATCATATCAATAGTAGCAGATATCTTCACACCACTATCACGAAGCGCCTGTACATACACAGCCTCCAATAACTTACCCTGCTTGCTTCCAACCTTAACCTCAGCCTCACCAAGTACCTTCAACAACCGCTCCTGTAGAGTCTCAAATGTAATAGTCATATTAGTTTATTTTAGTTTATTTAGTTACCCACAAAATTAATCACTTGTGGTTTGTGCAGTTACCTTTGTGGGTAATCAACAACGGCTGAAAACTTGTAACAATGTACTCACAATTGTCAACCTTGACAAATCGGATTTTATTGTCAACAAACGTTTGAGTTACTTTTGTAGTGTCAACTACAACTGACTCAGAACGATCACATCCAACCAACAACACAGTGAGGATCAATAGAAGTTTCATATTTACTTTAATATCTTATCAGCTTTTTTCAAAAGGTCAACAACTTTTTTTAACTACTCACTATTACCTAACTTCAGTAATAGCAACAATCAATCCAGTACGAGAATACACCAAATTAGCATACTTAGTAGCCATCTCAAGTGTTTCAAACACATTACCCCGACTAAACCACACCTTGTATCGCTTGTTCATCGTGGAAATATCCTACCAGCTTTTTAGAAAATGTCAAGCCCCAACCAAACTTTCCCGATCAGAATAATTCACACCCTCCTTCGGTTCCCAGTACAAATCTCGTTCAATCTTCAACCCAAACGGCCCACGGAGCCTCTCAAACGCATCCAGACTGTCAATGCCACCCCACTCCACACAGCCCATTCCAAGGTCAGCATATCCATACAAAATACCATCCTCAATCCCAGTGATCAACCAGGTAGCTTTACCCCACGGAGTGAACAGCTTGCAAATCGGGGTTTCGTTGTCATAACCAGCCTTGGTCAACTTCTTCTTGAGTTCAGCAGTCAGTAGCTTCATCGTTCAAATAGATTACCACAGCCAACCAGAAAGTCAACACCTTTTTTTAATTACTGAGGCTTTTCAGGCAAATTGACCTCGGTAATCCAACCAAGGCTACAAATACCCAAAATGAACATAGCATCCCCAACCAACGTGCCATTGAACACCAATGCCGACCCAAACATCAAAATTGATGGGGTAAACACCTTAACAAGAGCTGCAGCAACCAAAATCCAATACTTGAGTTTATTCATCCCCACCATCCTACCATAGCTTCTCCAGATGTCAATCCCCCATTCTTTTTTGCACTTTTAGCTTGTGGTCCTGAAGCCAGCTGGTACAGTATACACAAGATCGGCTAACAGCCAGGGTAGGGGACCAAGCCCTACCCAAATTGCGTTATAACGTTACCGTTACAGAATCGTTTATAGGCGATCTTGATTTCCCAAGCCATATCTACGCTGCAGCCTCTCAATCAAACCATCACCTAGCAGCCTTTCTGCGCAACCAAAGAGGCTGGAAGATTGCTCCTCCAGCCTCAATACAATGAACACTTCCAACCAATCGTTTTTGTTGTTGTGGATGTAGATGTACGATAACACCTACGAAGATCAAATCATATGTTGCAACGGATGATACTCAACTTGCTTACGTACATATGTACACTTTGCCAAATCAACCGGTTCAATCACATACATCTTGTTGTCAAATCGTACCAAACAATAATTGTATCGGTACAATGCACTATCATTAAACAACAACGATCCAAACATATCCTTGATCTTGCTAACATCAGGTACATCAAACACCTGACGCAAATGATCAAAACTCTGTCGAACACGATCCACACTAGATGGATACTTTACTGCGAGTATTTTAGTCATATCTTTTTATATAATTAAGCAATACGAACACTATAAGTCAAATCACCATCATTGAGACATTCCAAGTTATTAAGCTTAGACTGTACACGTTTACAAGCATCTTCCTCAATAGTACCAGCAGCAAACATAACCTTCTGTATACACTTAGTCTTACCCTCAGCACGATGAATACGACCAAGTGCCTGAAGAAGATTAATAGCACTGTAACTAGGACTGATAATAGCACCACGAGCAAAATTACCATTCAAATCGTGTAAACTAACACCAGCATTTCCAGCAGCCAAATTAGCAATCATAATTCGTTTGTTGTCACTCTGAAACAATTCAATGTCCTTTTGTCGAACCTTATCAGATTGTCCCCCAACAATCCTAGCAATCTTACCATCAAACTTCCGGTTCTTAGCCAACTGTTTCTCAATAGCCTCAACAGTGTCAGTGAAATTCACAAACACAACAGGACTGATACCCTCATCATACCAATCTTCAATCATTTCAACCATAGTGGGTACCTTCAACAATTCAGCCATACGACGAGCTTTAGTCATAATAGCAAAGTGATGTTGACTATAATTGACACTGGATTCCTCCAAAGCAGCCAATTCAGACTCCATCTGTTGATATACCTTGTTGATCTTATCAGTATTGGTACCCATATCAAAACATTCAGCCATAATATGGTTGTCAGGAAAGATCTTGTCAAACATCTTTCGGGTCATACGGCTACTAACCTTATACAGATTAAATAGCTTATCGTGAATGTTAGACATAGCCTCTACAGTCTTTTGACTCTGTAGATCAATCTGAAATCCACCATATCGTCCAACATAAGCACCACTATCAGTGATAAACTGACGATAGCTAGTGAGATTGTGAAGAGTAGTAGCAAAACCAAACGCTTTCATCTCCAATGGATTAGTAGCGCTAGTAGCACTAAGCAACAATGACTTGTAACCATCCATCTTCAACTTAATAAGAAAGTCACTGTTCTTGCTAGTGGCACTCTTACACTTATGTACTTCATCTAGAATAACCAAACTATTCTTGGGGAAGTTAATAGTATAATCACTAGGACCATTATCCTTACCATCTTTAAATGATAAATGTTCAGTGTTACCCCGAATCAATTTCTCATAGTTAATCAAACAATGAGCCTTAATACCAAAATAACTCAAGACCTTGGTCCAAGCAGGTATCATAATCTTGGGACACACAATAACCACTGGACTATTAAGATTCTTAGCAATCCAAGCAGCCACATAACTCTTGCCAGTACCAGTCTCACTCTGATCACAAGCAACACCATTGATATACAAACTGTTAAGCAAATTAACAGCGTGCTCCCGTTGGGGAGGAAGTAGAAGTTCAACGTTCATTGTGTAAATAGACTATCACGACCCAAGTCAAACGTCAACACCTATTTTTAGGTATTTTCATCACCGCTGCCATCCTTAATCTTGAACGATACCGGAGCACGAGCAGCCAACACCACCTTGACCACATTGTCACACAACACCTTCACAAAGGCTACACATAGTGAATAACCCAACACAATTAATATAATAAACATAATATAATTGGGTACACTCTCTGTAACAGTCTTAAACAATACAGTCAAATCAGTATTCATCTTATTATAAATTATAGGGGATAATTCCCCATTTGTCAAGCAACAACCGCTTTCTTCTCAATCTCACTCAGTTTATCAGCGGGTATTTCACTGATAATCTGTTTACTATACTTGGGAAGTTTCTTAAAAGCAATAGCCAACTGTTTGACACTAAGAGTTCTACCCTTGTTGATTTGTTCAGCAAACGAGCTAAGAATAAAAGCATCAGTACCATTGAAACCAATACCATTATCGTGACCCGTGGTTTGAGCAGCCTGCTCATCAGCCGTTTGACGTTCCCACAACTTCACAATGGCTCGTTGAGCCCAAGCGGGATTGGTAGACAGTTGGACCTTGACGTACTCGGTAACAGCAGAGGAAATCTTCATCGTGGAAACAGTATAGACCAGCCTGGGTCAAAGTCAACGGATATTTGCACTTTTCTTCAACTTTCTGCGTTATCGTTAAAGATTCAGAATATCCCCTGGTACCCTACCCTGGCTACTTTCAGCCGATCTGAAACCTACTGTACCAGATCAGCCAGGAAAGTCAACATCTTTTTCGAGGGTTTTAGAGGATCACCCACAACCTTTCTTATTTATAAACAGTTACTTACAAATCTCTGGGGTCAAATCACTCCATCCACCCTTATAGGTACTACGATACATCCACTTACCATCTTCAAACAAATACTGATAATCAACACCACTACCAAAGTGCTCATACTCACCCAGATCTTCAAAAGTCCTACTATCAGATCCACCATCACCACGATCCCTTCCATAAGCAACACACACTCCCTTTTGAGGATTATTAAAAGAGTGTGGTTCAGTAGGATTCATATTCTCAGAAAGAATACTCAAATCACCCAGATTCATCAAACCATTCACAATATCATCATTATTGTAGTGATTCAACAACATCTTACCAACAAACTCAGGATATCCACCCCAATGAACATAGATAGCGGTAATAGACTTATCTAGATTGACAATACCAATATTAGAACGAGTAGCCATATGTTTTATTTAATTACAGAACCAGTTTATCAGCTTTTTCTAAAATGTCAACCACTTTTTTTGATTACTTAACCAACCAGATTCTTCCAGTCTTTGATGATAGCATTGTATACCTCCACACAATAATCATCGGGGTAATCTTCAAATATATCCACACCCCTCTTATTTAACATCTCAAAATTCACAAATTCACCCTTACTGTCCACATACACATAAACAGTAAACGATTCATCACTATACTTCACAGCAAACTTGTGACGAACCAATGGTTCACAACCTTTGTTTTTGATCTTCATCGTGTAAATAGAATATCAGCTTTTTAGAAAATGTCAACCACTTTTTTTAATTACTCTACCACCTCAGACCATTTGAAACTATTCACACACCATCCAGTAATATTGCTAATAGCATCAGCGATATCATACTCAATATCATCACTATCACCATCAATGTCAAACACTAACTCAGTAGGAAGATCCATATCCAAATATTCTTCCTCATTGTCAGTAGTGTCATAAACAATGTTGGTAACCTTAATAGTCATATTAAAATCAATCATATTATTGTTATTTACTCAAAATGGTACTCAACACCACATCACTATATTCAGTCACTTCCCATTGAGTACCAAACTTGTCAAGTTCATCCATAAGAATCCCCAATTGCACAAGCTTATGACTACTAGCAATCAAACTTTTGTTGCCGTTAACACAAACAAACAATTTATACTTCATATAGTTATTTATTCACCAGCCATAAACAATATCGAATGTCGCAATTTCTTGTGTGCAGATTGCGATATTTCTAACTTATCTTTCCAGTAATCCACATATCCTTTCATATCTATAGAATCACATTCGTGGATTTGTTTATTTATAATGTTGATACGATCTTCAATAGCGAGACGAATCTCAATAGCTTCTTTTTCAGTAAGTTTGTTCATATTACTTAGCTCCCAACGTATTAGGATAAGTCACTGCCAATTGTACCGCCTCCATAGCATCATTCATATCCCACGTGTGATACAAAAACCTGGCTTTATCACCAACACCAACATAACTACGCCAGGCATTACGATCACTCTTAGTATCAGTAGGTTTGTAGATAAACCCAACAATCTCACCATTAATCGTACCACTGTACAAATTGGGAAGACTCTGGTTCTGAACTCGTTTGAACGTGACGTTTTTCATTGTGGAAATAGGTTATCAGGTTTTTTTAACTTGTCAAGCCCCAATCAGACTTTCCATCCGACAATATTCAACTTCACCCTCAACCGGCTCCCAGTAGAGATCCCGCTCAATCCGCATCCCAAACGGTCCACGGACAGCCTCCAGTCCCTCCACAGACTCAATGCCACCCCATTCCACGCAACCCATACCCAGATCGGCATACCCATACAGGATACCGTCCTCAATCCCAGTGAGGAGCCAGGTAGCCCGTCCCCACGGCGTAAACAGCTTGCAGATAGGCTTGGTACCAGCATATCCAGCACGGTTGAGTTTCTCAGTCAGTTCCTTGGTCAACAGCTTCATCGTTCAAATATCCTATCAGGTTTCTTCAGAAGGTCAACAGCTTTTTTTAATTATTCACCTCCACCAGCTTACCCTCGGTCAGCTGGTAGTTGACCGCATCCTCACTCTCGCTGGCCCTAACGTCATCGACCAACCACCACCGCATCCGAGTCTGCATTGCACTCTCAAATGCCTCGGTCTGAGTCGCAAACCGCAACCCGTTGGTGGACCACTTACCCTCGACCAGCACTTCCGGCTTCCAAGATTTATTGTTCATCGTGGACAATAGTCTACCAGAGATCCTGGTTCCGTCAAGCCCCAATCTTTTTTTAAAAAGGTGTTGACCTGGCCGCCAGGTCTGGTAGACTATCTGTACATTAAGACATACGACAGTGTGAGGCCGACCGCAGGGCGCCGAGAGTTGGGGACCAGAGGCTGCGCAGATTACGTTAACGATAACTTGTTATATTTATAAACATCTTCGCACATTTTTATAAACACGTTATCTTCCATATAATGTCTTGCGTTATTAACTTCTTTAACCGTTAATCTTATATTTGATCTATCTGTCTTACCACCTAGACACAATGGAATAATGTGATCGGGAGAAATATTTGTAGCGGTCAATCTTCTTCCAGATAGAGCACATAAACACTTTTGTTTCTTAGCAATTCGCCATAAATCAAATTTGGTTATCGTGGATGAATTATCTTTCTTTTTTAGTGATTTAACCAATCTCACAAAGCACCGAGTATCTCTATATTTTTTCTGTCTCTTTTTTCGTTGATCCCGATATGTAGGATCATCTTTTAATTTATAATATCTTTCACTCCATTTTTGTTTTTGTTGTAATGTATTCATAGTCATTTAATAAATAGAGTGTAGGACGGAAGAACCTACACTTTTTTTCACTTTTTCCTTGACTTTATGGTCCGCCCATGGTAAACTAAGGTACACCCCCCCTGCACCGATTACGTTAACATTAACGCACTTTTCCGAAAAAAAGTCTTGAGGTTTGACTGGCTCTCTGGTAAAGTATTTACAAGATCGGCTGGCAAAGCTAGGGTAGGGCACCAAACCCTGCGTGCGTTACGTTAACGATATCGTGATAAATTAGTGATATGTCACTGGTTTATCATTTATTGCTGTTTATCCCCCCATTGATACTATTAATAAACGTTATGTATATACATAATGCTATTACTATTATATACCAATAACGTTAGTGATT
>Ga0315902_10002806_pt1 | contig 26669 bp, 18 predicted proteins | sample LakEriMetagenome_9_FD_203523 | JGI IMG/M metagenome (GOLD analysis project Ga0315902, IMG submission 203523) | Freshwater fungal communities from buoy surface, Lake Erie, Ohio, United States - Buoy 12 MA117 | ecosystem: Environmental > Aquatic > Freshwater > Lake > Lake biofilm | place: USA... | reverse complement strand
ACTCCGCTAGAATCAATTGTTCGGAGTTTTCCGAAGGTAATATTTACAACAAAGAGCCTTTCTATCGCTCCGATTGCAACGAAAGTGCTGGGATTTGTTAATCTGTTCCGATTATGCAAAAATACCCGCCCCGCTAGCCTATTTTGCCAAGCCGATTGGCGATCCCTCCAACCCCCTGAAGCATTCATGATCGACTACCAACTCCGAACTCGCCTGATCGCCGGTGAACGATCGATCGAACGGCTCGGAGAGCTAGCCAGGGAGCTCAAAGGACGCCGGGTCTTGATCGTCAGCGATCCGGGGGTTGTCGCTGCGGGAATCTATCAGATCGGGGCCGATCAGATCCGCAATGCGGGGCTCGAGAGCGTGGGGTTCCATGATTTGGCCGAGAATCCGACCACCGAGCATGTCCGGGCTGGGGTTCAGATAGCCGAGGAATTTCGTCCTGATTTGCTCATCGGTCTCGGGGGCGGTTCGAGCATGGACTGTGCCAAGGGTATCAATTTCATTTATTCCGGTGGTGGGAAGATGTCCGACTATTGGGGGGTTGGCAAAGCCACCTTGCCGATGCTCCCGATGATCGCCGTGCCGACGACTTCAGGGACTGGGAGTGAGACCCAGTCGTTTGCCTTGATCAGCGATGCTCATACTCACGTCAAGATGGCCTGTGGGGACCCGAAGGCCTCCCCGGCCGTAGCGATACTCGATCCACTTTTGACCTGTTCGCAGCCAGCGAGCGTAACGGCTTTGACGGGCATCGATGCCTTGACTCATGCTTTGGAGTCGTTTGTCACGACGAAGCGCAATGCGATCAGCGACTGTTATGCACGCGAAGCTTGGACTCTTTTATCGCGGGGTTTTCCAAGGGTCCTGGAGGATCCGATGGATCTCTCTGGGAGATCGCAGATGCAGCTCGGGGCAGCCTTTGCGGGCATGGCGATCGAGGCCTCGATGCTCGGTGCGGCCCATGCGCTGGCCAATCCCCTGACGGCCTATCTCAACGTTCCCCATGGACAGGCCGTCGGGATGATGATGCCGCATGTGATTCGATTCAATGCGTCGAGTGTCGGTGGTCGCTACGGCGAGTTGGTCCGATTGCTTCCCGAGCTCGCCCCATCGGATCATCGGATGGCCAGCGAGATTTTGGCGGACTGTTTCACCCGTTGGTTGCAACTCGCATCGATGGCTACGGGTCTCGAGCAGCTCGAGCGTTGGAACGCACCGAAGGGGGCTAGCGCAGTGAGTCCTTGTGCGGCAGAGGAGCTTTTGGAGGCCATGGCTCAGATGGCGGCCAAGCAATGGACCGGAGCGTTCAATCCACGGCCGGCCGATGCGGACGATTTTTTGGCGATTTACCGAGCGGCTCGATCGGCCTAGGATCGATCTTTTCCAAGGCTATGGCTCGATTTCTGGGGGTGAATTGGCAATTCTGGATGCTCCTGGATCGAATTCAATTACAATGTTTGCACATCCATGACTCCCATGGAGCCACCCTCTATTTGACGATCCCTACTCCATGAGCCAAATCGATTCGCGATCCGGTGCATCCTCAGACCTCAATCCCGCGGTTCAATTGACCGATCAAGAGGTCCAAGCGATCGATCAGTTGCGCGCCTCGTACGATCGGTTTTGCAATGAGTTGTCCAAAGTCATCGTAGGACAGCGCGAGGTGATCGAGCAGTTGGCGATTTGTTTGTTTGCACGTCGGCACGCTCTGTTGATGGGGGTTCCTGGGCTTGCAAAAACGCTTTTGGTGAGCAAAGTCGCCGAGACGATGTCGCTGGGATTCAACCGAATTCAATTCACTCCCGACCTGATGCCCATGGACATCACCGGAACCGATATTCTTCAGGAGACTCAAGAGGGCCGTCGGGAGTTTCAGTTCATACCAGGGCCGATTTTCCAGAACATCATCCTTGCTGACGAAATCAACCGTGCGCCGCCTAAGACGCAAGCAGCGTTGCTCGAAGCGATGCAAGAGCAGCGCGTGACGGTTCTTGGGAAGACCTACGATCTTTCCTCACCCTTTATGGTTTTGGCGACGCAAAACCCGGTCGAGCAGGAAGGCACCTATCCGTTGCCCGAGGCACAACTCGACCGATTCATGTTCTTGATCGAATTGGACTACCCTACGGAGCAAGAGGAGATCCAAATCGCCCGCACCACCACGGGAGATGATCTTATCAAGCTCAACGGCATCCTCAGCGGCGAGGAGATTCTTCATTTCCAGAGGCTTGTACGACGCATCCCGGTTGCCGATCATATCTACGAGTATGCTGCCAAGCTTGTGCGCAAGACGCGCCCGCAAGGCGAATCGGCCCCGGAGTGGCTTAAGCCCTTCGTCAGTTGGGGGGCGGGTCCTCGCGCGGTTCAGAATTTGATTCTCGGAGCCAAGAGTCGAGCGGCCTTGCAAGGCAGCTACATGGTCCGACTCGAAGACATCCAGTATGTGGCTCGACCCGTATTGGTCCACCGATTGATCACCACCTTTGCGGCCCAGGCCGAAGGGGTGTCGGCCAAACAGATCGTCGCGCGGCTTATCGACGAGACCCGATAGTTTCATGCTCAACGTCACTCGATCGTTTTTGGATCCCAAAGTTATTTCGCGGTTGGCGGCCGTCCCGTTGACTCCGCGGTTTGCTATGCAGGGCACGGTCTCGGGCAAGCATGCTTCGCCCCACCGCGGCTCGAGCATCGAATTTGCCGAGTACCGCAAATACGTTCCCGGGGATGACATTCGGCGGCTCGACTGGAGAGCTTTCGGTCGGACCGACCGCTACTATGTCAAGGAGTTCGAGGCCGACACGAATCTGCGACTTTGCGTTGTCTTAGACACAAGTGGATCGATGGGTTTTTCCTCCAAGGGGATGCCGACGAAAATCGATTACGCACGACGTATTGCAGCTACCTTGGGGTATCTAGCCGCACAGCAAGGGGATGCAGTGGGGCTTACGACCGTCGCGGAGAAGATCGTTCAAAGTATCCCTGCGAAACGCTCGGCGGCCCATTTGAAATTGATATTGGACACTCTGGAAAAAGCTAAGCCACAAGGCGAAACGCTTTTGCCTGCGATACTCGATGAACTCGCAGAGACGCTTCGCCAGCGAGCTTTGGTGGTCATTGTGTCCGACTTTTTCGTCGCTACCGAAGAGCTCAAACGGTGCTTTGAACACCTTCGTTTCCGCAAGCACGATGTGGCCGCTTTTCATTTGCTCGACCCTCAAGAGATCGAGTTTGCGTTCGGTCGGCCCGTTCGGTTCGTCGACATGGAGGGAAACACCTCGGTTTTTGTCGAACCGACCGAGATCGCCGACCGTTATCAAAAGGCCCTCCAAAATTATCTAGCGGCGATGCAGAAAATCGTCCTAGAGACCGGGCTCGATTACCATCGGGTGCAGACCAGCGAGTCGTATGAGCAACCGCTCATGCGGTTTCTCGTCGGGCGAACTCGAGCGCGAGGTGTGCGGTGAACTTTCTCCAACCATGGATGCTTTTGGCCCTCCCTTTGGCCGCCATCCCGATCATCATCCACTTGGTCAATCAACGTCGCTTCCAAACCGTCCCTTGGGCCGCGATGCGGTTTTTGCTCGAAGCGACCAAGATGTCCAGCGGTTATACCAAGCTGCGGCAGTGGCTGATTCTGGCCATGCGAACCTTGGCCGTCTTGGCACTGATCCTCTTTACCGCTAGGCCTCTGACAAGCGGTCTGCTGGCGCTCTTAGGTGGCGATGCAAACCGAGTCGCGATCGTCATCCTAGACCGTTCGGCGAGCATGGAAGAAACCCCCGTGGGCTCGAACACCACAAAGCTTCAACAAGGAATCGATCAGCTCGCCGAGACGTTTAAAACTCTCGGTATCGAGCGCATCGTGCAAATCGATCCGCTGGCCGATAAGCCCGAGGAGTACAACTCCATCACGCAATGGCTCCGCGCCACTCCACGGCAGACCTGGTCGGCCACGAGCGACATCCCAAACCTGATGGAAAAAGCCCTCCTGTACGCCAAGAACAATCCTTCAGGCAACACCATGGTTTGGCTCTGCTCGGACATGCGAGACAGCGACTGGCGCAGCCAAGATGGACGCTGGAAAGCCGTTCAAGACGGGTTTCGTTCCATCGCCCAGCCTGTCCGGTTCTCGATCCTCGATCTTTCCCAGCCCAGCACGGTCAATCGAAGTCTCCGAATCACCGATGTGCACCGCGTCGAGACCGACAACGGACCCGAGCTATCGATCAGCTTCCGCATCGATAAGCAGCTCGGTGAAGCTTCCGGGACAAGCGACAATGCGACGCCGGTCGCATCGGCAAATGCCGTTCCGAGCGAGCCTCTTGCGGTGGAAATCTCCGTCGGTGAGAATCGCTCGATTGCCCAAGTTGAGTTTCAAGGGAGCACGGCTCAGTTGACCGACTACCGAATCCCTTTGGAGAAGAGCACCACGGGCAGCGAACTTAGCTCCGGGGGCTCCGATGCGGCAGCTCAAGGGTTCGGTTCGGTCCGTTTGCCAGCCGACACCAACCCTGGCGATGATGTGAGCTACTTCGTCTACGAGCGATCTCCGACTCGACGCACAGTGATTGTCAGCCAATCGCCCGAGCTTGTTCAATCCATCGAATTGTGTGCGAGCATCGCACCGCAGCAAGCTGTCGAATGCGAAGTGGAGCTAGCGAGCCTTGAGCAATTCGAAACGATCGATCTGAATACTGTCGCGATGGTCGTATGGCATGAAAACCTGCCGACAGGAAAACCGTTGGAACTGCTCTCGCGTTTTGTCACCACCGGTGGCCAATTGCTGATCTTGCCCCCGGAGAATGCCGACAGCACGCAAGCCTTCGGGTTTCGTTGGGGGGCTTGGGAATCGCTCCAAGAGGGGGTGGCGATCGCGCCGGTCGAGAATGAATCGGCCGCCGATGCCCAGAGAAATCGATTGGCTCGGATCGCCCAATGGCAGAACGACTCGCAGCTTTTGGCAAACACCCTCAACGGAGCTCCGCTCCCTTTGGGACAGCTTGGGATCCGACGTTTGTGCAAGATTGACGGGACGCTCGAAGCCTTGGCGTCTTTGCCCGACGGCAAGCCTTTTTTGGCAACCGTCCCGGTTTCAGCGGAGGATCCGACACCGATCACCTTGTGCGCGACGACTCCGTCGGATCGCGATTCGACCCTTGGCGGAGACGGAGTGGTGTTGTATGTAACGATCCAGCGGATGCTAGCGGCCGGAGCGCAGCGGGTCGGTACGACCAAGAACGCATCGGCCGGGACTGAGCATCGATCGGTCGATGCGACCTCCAAGCTCTTGCTCGGGAGTCCGTCGGCTGTTTCGAATGAGTATCCCATGCATTCGGGGGTCTATCGCAACGACGACTCACTCGTTGCACTTCACCGAGACCTTGAGGAAGATTCCACAAGGGTCGTCGACTCGAATAGTCTCGACCGGATGTTCGGGGATCTACCCTGGGCTAAAATCGTTGCAGGTAAACGAGCCTCGAGTCTGGTTCAAGAAGTCTGGAGATGGTTTGTCGTAGCGATGCTTGCGGCTCTATTGATCGAAGCGGTGCTGTGTTTGCCTAAAGCTTCCAGACGCAAGTCTCCGATGCCCGCGACGGCCTAAGACGAATCCCAGCGAAGAATTTAGCATCGACATCCTACACCAGTGTTGAGGACTGTTTGCCGATGGGCAAGGAATTAGCTGAAAGCTATCGATATTGTCCGGCCTGCGGACACCCCCGAGAGTCTTACGAGCCCGTGCGACCTTTCCGGTGTTCGCGTTGTTCCCATTCGACGTTCTTTGGTCCGGTCTCGGCCGTCGGGGCCGTGGTGGCCGACAACCAAGGACGGGTACTTCTGCTCCGACGCGCCAATGATCCTGGCAAGGGGTTATTGGGGATGCCTGGGGGTTTTGTCGATCATGGAGAGACCGCAGAAGCCGCCTTGCGTCGCGAGGTCCTCGAAGAGATCGGGTTGACCGTCGAATCCCTAGAGTACCTCACCTCCGAGGTCAATTCTTACGTCTATCGCGGCATAAGCCTACCTGTTTTGGACATGTTCTTCATGGTCCAGGTGCAAGAGGGGCACATCGAGTTGGTCGATGGCGAGGCGACATCGTGGATTTGGACCGAGCTGAGCGATGCGGTTCTCGAGGAGATGGCGTTTGTCTCGAACCGTCGCGCTCTAAAATACTACCGCGATTCTCGCTTGAGGTAGGAAGAAATCGAATTTACGTCCACAATAATAGTCGCCCGTAATGTGGGCATCCAGGCAATCCATATCATCACCCATAACTATCAGTTGTCTTATGACCTCGTCGATCAACAAGTACTCGTCCCGCATTACCCAACCGAAGAGTCAAGGTGCCTCGCAAGCGATGCTCTATGCGACAGGTCTAACGCCTGAGGATATGCACAAAGCCCAGGTCGGGATCGCCAGTGTTTGGTTCGAGGGCAATCCGTGCAACATGCACCTGCTGGATTTGGGGTTGGCTGCCAAGAAGTCGGTACAAGCCCAGGGGCTCGTCGGCATGCGGTTTAACACCGTAGGGGTCAGCGATGGGATCAGCATGGGCACCGATGGCATGTCGTTCTCGCTTCAATCCCGGGATCTGATTGCCGATTCGATCGAAACGATCATGGGTGGCCAATGGTACGATGGATTGATCGCCATCCCCGGTTGCGACAAGAACATGCCAGGGTGTTTGATTGCGATGGGGCGACTGAATCGTCCCGCGTTGATGATTTACGGTGGAACGATTCGAGCTGGCAAGTGGAATGGCCATTCGCTGGATATTGTCTCGGCATTCCAATGCTATGGTCAGTATCTCGCTGGTCAAATCGACGACCAGACCCGCGAGAGCATCGTGAGAAACTCCTGTCCGGGCGCAGGGGCCTGCGGTGGCATGTACACGGCCAACACCATGGCTTCGGCCATCGAAGCCCTGGGCATGGCGCTGCCTTATTCAGCCTCGATTCCTGCGGAGGATCCAGCCAAGAAAGACGAATGCGATCGGGCCGCACTGGCCATTCGAAATCTGCTGGAACTCGACCTGAAGCCTCGCGATATCATGACCCGCGAAGCGTTTGAAAACGCGATGACGATCGTCGTGGCGCTCGGTGGGAGCACCAACGCGGTGCTTCATTTATTGGCCATGGCCCGGAGTGTGAACGTCCCTCTGACGCTCAATGATTTCCAGAGCACGAGCAATCGCGTCGCGTATCTTGCCGATTTAAAGCCTTCGGGCAAGTTCGTTCAAGAGGACTTGCATTCGATCGGTGGCACCCCAGCGGTGATGAAGTATTTGCTCGCCGAGGGCTTGCTCAGCGGCGATTGCATGACGGTCACGGGTAAAACACTCGCGGAAAACCTGAAGGATTTGCCGGGGCTCAAGCCCGGTCAGACCATCGTAAGATCCTTGAGCGACCCGATCAAACCCACTGGCCACATCCAGATCCTCTTTGGGAATTTGGCTCCCGAGGGGGCCGTTGCCAAAATCACAGGCAAAGAGGGATTGGTCTTTTCCGGTCCAGCCCGATGCTTTGACTCCGAGGAGCAGATGCTCGAGGCGCTCGAGCAAAAGAAGATCTGCAAAGGGGATGTGATCATCATCCGTTACGAAGGTCCCAAGGGTGGTCCTGGAATGCCGGAGATGCTCACACCGACCTCGGCGATCATGGGTGCAGGGCTCGGCTCGGAGGTCGCGTTGCTTACCGATGGTCGATTCTCGGGGGGATCCCACGGGTTCATTGTCGGGCACATCACTCCTGAGGCTCAAGTCGGCGGTCCGTTGGCATTGGTCCAAGACAACGATCACATCACGATCGATGCCAAAACCAATCAACTCGTCATGGACGTCAGCGAGGCGGAGTTGGCCAAGCGGCTTGCGGCCTGGACCGCACCGGCGTTGAAGGCGACGCGTGGGACGCTTTATAAGTACATTAAGAATGTCAAAAGCGCCAGCGAAGGTTGCGTGACGGATGAGTAACCCTCGAGTAATCCCCGAGTAACACCCGAGCGAAAGCCTATCCTACCGTGGTCGGTCTTGAATGGATCATCGTTCTTTTGATGGTGCTGGTCAACGCGCTGTTTGCAGCTTATGAGATAGCGCTTGCTAGCGTCACCAAAGCCCGTTTGGAGTCGCTCAAGGAGCAAGGGCGTTTTGGAGCCACAGCCGCAATCGTCATGAAGGAGCGGATCGAAAAGAGCTTTGCCGTCGTTCAGCTTGGTATCACCATCGTCGGGCTCATCGCAGGGGCCACCAGCGGTGCGACGGCCTCGGAAAACCTATCACCGATCCTGCAAAAGTACGGATGGAGCGAATCTACCGCCGATGGCTTGTCCATCGCAATCTTTGTCGCTCCGCTGACGATCGTCACGATTGTCGTCGGTGAGTTGGTGCCCAAGCTCTTTGCGCTTCGGAACAAAGAGTGGGTTTGCTTGAGCCTATCCCCTTGGATGCGGGGCTTCTCGATTTTAGCTTGGCCGCTGGTCTGGGTGCTCGAAGCTTCCGCGACGGGGTTGATGAACTTCACCGAACGACTTTGGAGTCCAAAGTCCACTCACGAGTCGAAGACCGAAGCGATCGAGTTGCAGGAGCTCCGGGCGATTGCAAGCTTGGCACGCACCTCAAGCTTGATCGGGTCGCGCGAGGAGAACATCATTCTCGGGGCAGCTCGGCTCGCTAGTCGGACGCTTCAGGAGATCGCCTTACCCGCCGAGCAGATCCACGCTTTGCCCCTCGAGAGCACCCTCGGAGAATGTTTGATCGCAGCGCACATGGACATGCACACCCGTTTTCCGGTGGCCAAGATCAAGAGCGATCCTCAGACAATCATCGGATACGTCACGTTCAAAGACATCGTCTCGGTCATGCGGATCAATCCCAGGGAGCCCTCGATCGCGGGGATCTTGCGATCGATCCCCAAACTCGATCAGTCGCTGACGATCTCCGCGGCGCTCGAACGGCTTTTGCGAGAACATACGCATATCGCCATGGTGAGCGATTCGCGAGGCGTGATCACCGGGATGATCACACTCGAGGACATTGTCGAGGAGTTGCTAGGAGATATCCAAGACGAGTACGACATGCTCCCGATCCATGCGGTGCGGTCCGGCCAGGGCTGGTTGGCCGGGGGTGGAATCTCTTTGACCCGATTGGAGGAGCTCACCGGCATTGAATTCGATCGCGCCGAGATGTTCCCAAATCTCAGCGCTTGGGTCTCGGATCGATTGGGACATCTACCCATCGGAGGCGATACCCTTGAGCATCAGGGGGTGCGCATTGTGGTTCGCAAGGTACGCAGGCAGCGGGTGCTCGAGGCCTTGGTCACTCGTTAGATCGGCACGAGCTCTTGAGGATCTACCGCAAGGCGATCAAGGGAACTTGGGCGGTCTTTTATCGACGAAGGAGGCCAGGCCCTCGACGGCCGACTCGGTACTGCAGGCGGTGGCAAGAACGGCCGCACCGCTCGATAGGTTCATCAGAAGCGATTCGCCGACCATTTCATTGAGCAGCCGTTTGCTCAACTGGATCGATTCGTGGGAACTTTCCGCGATGGTCGTTGCCCATGCATGGGAGGCTGCCCATATCTGATCGCTAGCCACGATGCGATGCGCAAGGCCGAGCTGATGGGCCTCGGTCGCATCGATGCTCTGTCCCCCGAGTGCTAAGCGGGCCGCTGCACTGGCTCCCAATCGGAAAGCCAGAAGCGGTATGGTCAGACCTGAGACAAGGCCGTATCGGGTCGCGGGAACCTCGAACCGAGCGGCAGGACTGGCGACTACCAGATCGGATGCCAGGACCATGGCAAGACCGAATCCAAGGGCTGGGCCATCGACCGCCGCGATGATGGGCTTAGGCAATCGGAGCATCGATTCGATCAGATCATGAAGCGCCAAAGCGACCTCTTGCCATCGCGCGATCGCATCGCGTTCCTGGGATTGCGATTGCCACTCTTTAAGGTCCACTCCCGAGCAGAACGTCGAGCCGGCGCTCGTGAGGATCACGGCTCGGACCGACTTGTCTTGGTGGAAGTCGCTAAACGCATCGATCAATTGCTGGATCATCTCCCGCGACATCGCATTGCAAGTCGCGGGAGCATCGATCAAGACCGTGCCGCTAGGGGCGGTTTTTTTTAACCGAATCACTGTTGGGGGCGAATCACTGACGGGATTGAAAACCGAGTTGCTTCTGGACCGTCGAAAACCAGCTTCGGATCAACGACGAGCTTTCCATGTTCGAGACGTTTTGGACGCCGCCGGTATTCGGTGCGGCCGAGAAACTCAGCATGAGGTCTTCTTCCGAGGGTGAGAAATCCAGAACCTTCACGACGTAGTAGATCTCTTTGGCTGCATCGGAAGCGACCAGAGTGGTTCCCGGTTCTGCCGCGAATACCTTCTCCATAAAATCGTTGTCCAGGGGCTTGAGGTTCTCGACATTGCTCAACTGGATGTCGAAATCGGCCATCAAGGGGTTGAACCAACTGAACGGGGTTGGGCGAACGACCAGCCCTCGCTCGGTATCGGATTCGAGCGATTCGGCTAGCGATGCTGTGGAAGCTTTGGTTGCGATGGCCTTGGCCTTCGACTCAGCCTTTTCGGCCGCTCGCTGCATCTTCCAGACCGAGGTTACCGATTCTCTAGCTGTCTCGAACGAGGGGGTCGAAGAGGCTTCATGAGCCACCTTCCAGAACAGGTAGCGGGTCAGCAGTGCGGTGCTTTGAAGAGGCATGTAAAGATTCCCCAAGCTGTCGGATTCATTTGGGTTGGGTGCAAAACGGATCAAGTTCGGGAACTCGAAGGGCTGCATTCGAGGTCCCCGCGAAACCCTGGACCGACCGATCGGGAGGGACGAGGCAGTGCGCACGTCGACTAGTCCTGTGCGGCCGAATTGAAAACCGTACTTGTCTGCGATCTGTTGGAGATTGAGCATTTCGGGCTCCTTCATCGAAGTGTCCTTTTCGGCCACTGCCCGTTCCCATGCCCTGCGGTTCGCAGCGTAGGTTTCCATGAGATCTCGCATTTCGTTGACACGTTGTTCGAGCACGCGGAAGGCGGGTCCGGCGGCGAGTTCGCGAGCAAGTGCCTCTTTGACCTCTTCGAAGCTTTGGGTTCGCATGGGAACAGCGGGAGCTTCCGGAGGGGTTGCCTGAGGGGCCGCCGAAGGCGCTACCGAGGGAGTTTCTGTCGCCGGTAGGGCCGCTGCGGGCAGTGCTGTTGCAGGCACCGGGTTTGCAGGGACTTCGGTGGCTTGGGGTACTGCTGCAGGAGTTTCCGAGGCCGGGGTTTCCGCAGCGGGGGGCACCGGCGTGGGGACTTCTGCTGGCGGTTCGGGCGCGGGGTCTTGGAAGGAGACTAGGCGGCTAGCTTGGTTCTGCGTGAAAGAGGACTGGGGGTTTGCTGCCGGGGGCGGAGCTGGTTCGGCAGCGGGAGCCGGTGCTGGTTCTGCTGCAGGGGCTGGTTCTGCTGCAGGGGCAGGGGCCGGTGCTGGGGTTGGCGCGTCTGGGTTATCGAGGGTTGGAGGGAGGTTTGTCGGCGCGGGCTCTTTGGCTTGTTGTTCTTTCTTTTCTTGTTCTATTTTTTCTTGGAGGGCTTTTTTCTCTTCTTCGGTCAGGGGGACATCGAAGACTTTTTCTTTGGCTCGACGTTCGTATTCGGAGCGCAGGAGTTCCTCGGTGATTTTGGTTTTTTCTTCGTCGATAATTTTTTCGATATCGCAAGCGATGAATTCGAAGTCGGCGAGTTCTGGGGTCATGAAGGCCGGTTCGGTCAGAATCGGCTGATTGATTCGGGTGAGTTCTTTGCCTTTATCGAACAGTTCGCGCAGTTCCTTGTCGGTGGGTTTGCCATCGATGGACTCTTCGAAGTCTTTGACGAAGACCGGAAAGGTTTCGACGGATGCTCGGCGTTTGAAGCGGGTGAAGTACTGCCAGTTCTTGCTCGGTGGGCTAAGGACCGCCGTCGGGAGGCCTTGGGCGTTGGCTCGTTCTTCGTAGCGTTGGCCACCGTTTGCAAGGCGTAGGACTGCATTTTTGGCGAGTTCTTCTTTCATCAGGCGGTTGAAGTCGACCAAGGACATGCGTCCTCCGGAGACTTCCCTCAGCGCCTTTTGGATTTGCTCTCCGGAGAGTTTTCCGTCGACGAATTTTTGGAGGAAGGTTTTTACGGATTGGTCATCGAAGTGGATCCCCATTCGATTGGCTTCTGCGGCGAGGATTTTGCGTTCGAGGATCGACGAGGGATCTCGGGTATCGGGGGTGATTCCTACGAGTGCGAAATCGGGGCGGACTTCGGGGACTTTGGGAAACCCGCCTTTTTCACGCACATCGAAGGCGAGTTTTTTCAGGAAGGTATTGGCGACAGCCAGTTCCCCGAGTTCGATATCGAGTTGATCTTGGGTGATCGATCCGCCGGACCAGGATGCGGCTTTCGCGTTGGCGTCCCTGCGTCCGCTGACGGAACCTCTGCCTGTGAAGGATTGGAGCATCGGGGCGACGACGAAGGACAGAATTGCGATCAGGACGGCCGCAGCCATCCAAAGTCGTTGGTTCTTGCGAAAATACGAAAACGGACTTGCCATGAAAATTTTCCTTGAGCCGTGCTGAGCGATCGCCCCTGTGCGGAAAAAACCGTCGGGCGAACCCGAGGATTTTAGGAAATCCTTGGCTCTACGCAATCGCAGAGACCCCTTCCAAGGGGTGCATTTGGGGTGGTTTTCGCTCCGGAGTCTCGGTACTAGGGGGCTTGACAAAGTGCCAACGTTTGGAACACAACGCACTTACCGGACCTTTGCAGCGTCCGTTTGTCCCCTAGCCGAATAGCTGTTTGAATATGAGCCTAAAGAAGACCTTGGTCATCGTCGAGTCGCCTGCCAAAGCCAAGACGATCGCGAAATTCCTTGGAAGTGACTTCCAAGTTGAGGCTTCGATCGGCCATATCCGGGACTTGCCTGGCGGCTCGAAAGAGATGCCCGCGGAGCTCAAATCGCTCCCTTGGGCGTACCTTGGAGTCAACGTCGAGCAGGATTTTGAGCCGGTTTACATTGTTCCTGCGGACAAAAAGAAACATGTCAATTTTCTCAAATCGGCTCTCAAAGACGCTGGTGCACTGTACCTCGCGACGGACGAGGACCGCGAGGGAGAGGCCATCTCTTGGCATCTCCAGGAGGTCCTCAAGCCGAAAGTTCCGGTCCGTCGGATGGTGTTCCACGAGATCACCAAGGAAGCGATCCAGGGGGCATTGCTCGCGACGCGCGAAATCGACCAGGGCTTGGTCAAGGCCCAAGAAACTCGCCGGATTCTCGATCGTCTTTACGGTTACGATGTTTCTCCGCTTTTGTGGAAAAAAGTCAGGCCGGGGCTCTCGGCCGGTCGGGTCCAGAGCGTCGCAGTCCGATTGATCGTCCAGCGAGAACGCGAGCGGATGGCGTTTCGCAACGCGACGTATTTCGATCTCGAGGCTCACTTGAGCACCGCTCAGGGCGAGTCCTTCAGCGCCTCGTTGGTCAGCGTTGCGTCTCGTCGAATCCCGTCTGGGAAGGACTTTGACTCGGCCACGGGCAAGCTCAAAGACCCGCAGATGCTCCAGCTCGACGAAGCGGCAGCCGAGGCACTTCAAAAACGCCTGTCGGGCGAACCATTCACCGTAGCGAAAGTCGAGATCAAGCCGTTTACCGAGCGGCCCAAGGCTCCGTTTACCACCAGCACGCTCCAGCAAGAGGCCAACCGCAAGCTTGGGCTCACCGCCAAGGACACGATGCGTGTTGCGCAGAGCCTCTACGAAAACGGCTATATCACTTACATGCGGACCGATTCGACGACCCTTTCCAAAGAAGCCATCGCGGCTGCCAGAAGCCTTGTACGGACCCAATATGGTCCGGAGTTTCTTTACGACTCGGAGCGTTCCTACGCGACCAAGGTCAAGAACGCCCAGGAGGCTCACGAGGCGATCCGACCGGCGGGCAATACGTTCCGGCTCCCGGAGACACTCCGCGATGAGCTCAGCTATGACCAATTCCGCGTCTTTGACATGATCTGGAAGCGAACCGTCGCATCGCAGATGGCCGACGCGAAGAAACTGCGGGTCGTTATGACGATCCATGCGGCCGATGCGGTCTTCCAAGCCACCGGCACATCGATCGAGTTCGAGGGTTTCCTGAGAGCCTATGTCGAGGGAAGCGACGATCCTGCGGCGGAGCTTGCAGAAAAAGAAAAACTCCTGCCCAGCGTGCAATCGGAGGAAAAGCTCAAGCTTCGGAAACTCGATGCGCTCTCGCACACGACCCAACCCCCGGCCCGATTCACCGAAGCCTCTTTGACCCAGGCGCTCGAGGAGCGAGGCATCGGCCGCCCGAGTACTTACGCGTCGATCATCGACACGATTTTGCGTCGTGATTATGTCTTCAAAAAAGGCAACGCATTGGTCCCAAGCTGGACGGCTTTTGCGGTAATTCAGTTGATGGAAGACCATTTTCCGTCGCTTGTCGACTACCAATTTACCGCCGACATGGAAGATTACTTGGACCAGATCAGCCGCAACGAACGCGAGAATCTGACGTACCTCCAAGAGTTCTACTTTGGCGATAATGTCAACGAACAAGACGCTGCACCAGGGGGAGTCGGGCTCAAGCCCCTGCTGACCCAAAAGGCTGCCGAAATCGATCCTCGGAACGCTTGTTCGTATTCGCTCGAACCGGGCGATGCACCCCTGTCCGTCTCGGGCTCGCACGACAAGATCGTCGTGCGCATCGGACGCTACGGGCCTTATATCGAACAAGGCGAACGGCGGGCGAGTATCCCCGAAGACATGCCTCCCGATGAGTTGACGTTGAACCTTGCTGTCGAGTTGCTCGACAAGAGCCAAAAGGCCGAAGAGCCACTCGGGTACCACCCTGTATCGTCCAAGCCGATCTACATGAAACAAGGGCGTTTTGGGCCTTATGTTCAACTCGGAACCAACGACGATGAAGAGAAGAAAAACGCGTCGTTGCCCAAAGGTGTTGCGCCTGAGAACGTCAATATCGATCTGGCCGTCAAGCTTCTTTCGCTTCCAAGGGAATTGGGCAACCACCCCGAAGATGGTCAACCGGTGATCGCCACGCAAGGTCGCTTTGGCCCGTTCCTCAAGCACGGGACCGAATCGCGATCGATCCCCGCTCAGTATTCCTTGTTGGAGATCAGTCTGGAACAAGCCCTCGAGGTTCTCGCACAGCCCAAGGCACCCGGTAGAGGTCGAGGCGTCGCCGCACCACCCCTGAAGACCCTCGAAGCCTCGCCCGTGACAGGCAAGCCGATCGAGCTGCGCGATGGCCGCTATGGCCTGTATGTTACCGACGGCGAAACCAATGCGTCGCTTCCCAAAGACGCATCGGGCGATACTCTGACGTTCGAGCAAGCCGTTTCCTTGTTAGAAGCCCGTGCGGCGGCCGGTCCATCGAAGAAGGCCAAGCGTGGGGCCAAGGCTCCTAAGGCCGCAACCAAGAGCCCCGCCAAGAAGGCTCCTGCCAAGAAGGCTCCTGCCAAGAAGGCTGCGACCACTAAGGCTGCGACCAAGAAGGCTCCCGCCAAGAAGAGTCCGGCCAAGAAGTCTGCGACGAAGAAAATCGCCCCTAAGAAGAAGTAGACATTCGCTATGGCCCGCGTCATCGAAATCCAAGTCTCCGACGCGCACCCGGCGCGCTTGCAGCACCTGATCGATGATGCGATCGAAAACCCCGATCGGCTCGATGCGATCACTATCCAAACCACCGACGAAGAACCCGATGCGATCTATGCCATTGTCCAAGGCGGATATGGCAAAGACCACCTCGGTGCAGGCTTAAAAAATCTGCTCAAAGTCGAAACCATGGGAAGCATCGGCGACTACGCTTTTGCATGCACCTCAAATTGTGAGTGCGTTGTTCAAGGGAACGTCGGAGAGTACTTTGGCCATTCCCAAGTCTCCGGAACGCTCTTGGTCATGGGCTCGGCAGGCCGAGGCGTCTCGGCGATGGCTCACGGAGGACTCTCGGTCGTCTTAGGCGACGCGGCCGAGCATGCCGCCGCATCGCTCCGTGGAGCGGCCGTTTTGGTCCGAGGAAACGTCGGTGAACAAGCCGGTTTTCGGATGCGGTCCGGGACACTCGTCATCGGTGGCGATGCTGGCCCTGGGCTAGGCCATCAACTCACAGGCGGTCGGATCTATATCCGAGGCGAGGCCAAAGACATCACCCCCGATCTCGAAGAATGCCGCCTGCGTGAGCCCGATCGACTTAAACTCAGCTTGCTATTGCTCAAGGCAGGGCTCAAGGCCTCTGCGCTGAAGGAATTCCGTGTCTATCGCTCCCCGAACGAACTCTAAAGAACGAACTCTGAGGGAATGCGCCGTGACCAAAAAGAACAAGCCACCTGCTAGCTCCTTGAGCCCCAACTCCTTGAATCGCGCACGATCTTTGGCCGATCGTATCGACCTGCCACCGGATGCTTGGTCGACGCAAGACATGGGCTGCAAACTCAGTTGCCGCACCACCGGCCAATCGCTCCACTGGCCTTCGCCGATCTATTCCCGTTTAGGGATCGACATCCCCAACCCCATGGAGCTGCATCCGACCCTCGAGAAGCTAAGGCGAAATTGTGGGATCTCGGTCATCGAGCCCCAAGCGGACCTGCTCGATCAAGGCCAAGGCATCCAACCACGGCGATCCAACGAACTGTCCTCCGGTGCGGATCGATCTATGGACGATGGGCTCTGGATCCAACCGGTCTTTGTCGACGAGCCGATCGATCTGCAGCCGCTGATGCATGCCGAGCAGATCGAATTGCAGTTCATTCCTTGCCACAGCAAATCGAATCGCGATCCATTGCCGACGGGCCGAGCAACCAGCCGAGCAACCAGCTACCGTGCCGATCGATGGATCCCGACCCTGCCGAGCGATCTTTCGGACGTCGATCGCATGGCCAAACGTATCGAACTGCTCCGCCATACGAGCGACCAACCCAAAGTCATCCTCGGCGGCGCGATCGCCGCTGGAAGTGTCTATGACGATGTTCGGTTTTTGATCGACTCGGGACTCGATTATGTCAATGTACTATCCGAGGTAGCCGCTAGCCTGAGTCCTGCCAAATTATGGTCGTTCCAACCGCTGGACTACGTGATCGAAACGGCCCGTCGCGCTATCGACGATTCGGGGGTAACAGGTATGGGATTGTTGGTCTCCGGACCGATTCGCTCGCTCGACGATGGGATCCGAATGCTGAGCCTCGGTGTCGACGCGTTCTCGATCGACTCATGGCTGATCCAACAGCAATCCGAGGCGCCCACTGCCGTTCGGGCCAACGAAGACTACAGCTCCTTTCTAAGCGGCTACTCCCGGCAGACGGAAGCCTCGCAGGGACCCCCTCGGGTCATGGATGGACTCTTGCAAGCGGCAGAAAATTGGGTCGAGGAGTTCTGTGCTCTAAGGCGACTTTTCGAGATCTAATCCCATGCCGACGGGGCTCTTGGCAGACAAGCGAATGCTGGGTTCGGTCACCCGTTGTGAAGCTTGTCGTAGACGTCGCGATGTGCGCTGAGGTGTGCTTCGACGGCCGATAACAACGGATCGATCGATTGGGCTTGGATCCGATGCGGAGGATTCCAATCCCACCATCGGTAATCGGGGTGTTCGGTGCAGACAAGCTCGATGGGACGGAGCAGTAAACCCAAGTAGATCGTGAGTTCTTTGAGTGATTTTTGCTCGGGCGTTTTTCGCTTCGATACCCAATAGCGATTGACGAACGCAAACGTCGGATCGGTCCACAGAGCGTCAAATGGGATCGCGGTTTCCTCCCAGAGTTCCCGCTTGGCAGCATCAAAAATTGATTCTCCAGGGTCGACATGTCCTTTGGGCAAGTCCCAGCGGTCGGGGTGTTTCATCAGCAAAAATTGAAGGGAGCTCGATCTTCGGAAAATGAGATAACCCGATGCAAATACCGTCGCTTTTTCGATGCTTGCCATGCTCCTGCTCCTGCCCTCGCGAGCTTACAAAGCCCTGAACGTACTTCCCAACGGTTGCCAGAGCAGTATCATACCGAGGCGTTTGGTCGATGGGGATTCCGCACACAGCACTTCGAAAATTGGCACATGAAGATCTATACAAAAACCGGGGATGCGGGGACGACTGGACTTTTTGGAGGCCCTCGGGTCTCGAAAGACGACGCGCGGATTTGCGCGTATGGTTCGGTCGACGAACTCAATGCCGTGCTCGGAACGGCACGCAGCACGCGGCTTTCTGAAAAACTTGATCTCATGCTCGATTCGATCCAGCACCAACTCTTCTCGATCGGTGCCGAATTGGCGACGCCGGAACCCGAGGAGCACAAGCTTAAGTGGGACAGCAATCCCCATGTCTCGAAGATCGAGGTCTGGATCGATTCGATGGAGGCCGATCTGCCGGCCCTGAGAAATTTCATCTTGCCCGGGGGCAGCCCGCAAGCGGCCCAGTTGCATTTGGCACGCACCATCTGCCGTCGTGTCGAACGTGAAATCGTCAGGCTCGGACACGACCGACGTGTGAGCGATGTCTCGCACATCGTGATTTTCTTAAACCGTCTGAGCGACTTGCTGTTTGTCATGGCCCGCTATGCGAACCACGAACTGGGCGTAGCCGATACGACTTGGGTGTCTCCCAAACCCCAGACCTAAGAACGCAACCACGGAACACACCGAATACACGGAAATGAAGACCAGGGCATGAGGACTGGGAAGGACCCGTTCTCTTTTTCCGTGTGGTCCGAGTATTCCGTGGTAGAAAATCGGCCCGGTGGTCAACCACGGAACACACCGAACACACGGAATGAAGACCAGGGCATGAGGACTGGGAAGGACCTGTTCTCTTTTTCCGTGTGGTCCGAGTATTCCGTGGTAGAAAATCCGCTCGGTGGTCAACCACGGAACACACCGAATACACGGAATGAAAACCAGGGAATGAGGACTGGGGAGGACCTGTTCTCTTTTTCCGTGTGGTCCGAGTATTCCGTGGTTTCCCCCTCCTGGGTTGTCTAGCTTGCCCAGGTTCACGCTGTTCTCCAAGCTCTCTTGATCAGCAGGATCGAAATTGGCTAAAAGCCTCTTCATGATCCCACAACATCGATTCGCTCATTGTGCTTTTTGGCTCCTGCTAGTCGGCTTATGCCTCCAGACTGGATGCGTGCGCAAACGGATGACGTTTCGTACCAATCCGGCCGGTGCGATGGTCTACGTCGACAAGCAGCCCGTTGGCTTGACTCCGGTCTCGACAGGATTCACTTACTATGGCACCCGGAGCATAGAGATCGTCAAGGACGGTTATCGCACCGAAAAATTTCTTCGCAAGATCCATGCGCCCTGGTATCAGATCCCGCCGTTGGATTTTGTCTCCGATACGTTGTGGCCATTTGAATCGCGAGACGAGCGAATCATCGATGTGCAGATGACACCGGAGTTCGATGTACCCGAGGACGCCTTGATCGCCTCGGGCGAGCAGCTCAGGCTCCAGGCAGGCCAAGGGATCGCGGTGAGTCCCCCACCGCCGGTCATTGGGCCCTCGACACCGATCTTGGCACCAGCTCCCGTTGGAATGGTCCCAGGTGGCTATCCGGTGCCTGGTGGATATCCGGTGCCGGGTCCACCGATTCCCCAACCCCCGGCTCCATCGTTTGGTCAGCGCATGAACGATCTGTTTTTCCCTTATGGCGCTCCGTTGAGTTTCCCCTCGACGCAGGTCACCCCAGGGGGTGGCTTCAGGCCTCCGACGGACAATGAATAAGTTGCTGCATGGGTCGCTGTTAGTGCTGAGTTTATTAGGTTTGACGATGGGGTCGGGTTGTCGGATTTTGGCCCCTGAATCGATCGACAACTCCAAACAAAACATTGCGCCGGAGTTGGTCCAAGCCAACCAGATCGCGATCGAACGGGGCAAGCCACGAGTGGTACTCGATTCGGTGGGTTGGGTCGTCGGGATACCCTCGAAGCTATTGCTGTGGGATTCTCGTGTCGATAACCATCGGATTACTGAGCCTACCGAATCGGCGATTGCCGAGTATCTTGCTGCCAACGAGCTGGAGCATGTCAAAGTGCGGCTCAATCAGTACCGGCCTTGGGAGGATGCCAAGCGGTTGACAAAGAATCGTACGATGGCTTGGCCATGGCGTTACTCGATCGGGACCTTGAGTGTTCTCGGTGAGGCATTGATTCCTGGCCGGATCTTTGGCGGTGATCACTTCAACCCGTATACCCAGACGATCCATTTGTACAGCGATATCCCAGCGATCGCCTTGCACGAAGGGGCACATGCGAAGGATTTTTCCAGGCGTAGCTACCCAGGGACTTATGCTGCGGCCTATGGATTGCCGATCGTACCTTTGTACCATGAGTCGGTCGCTACCCGGGACGTGATCGCTTATTCGCAGCAAACCGAGGATCCGGATTTGGAGCGTCAAGCGTACAACGTTTTGTATCCGGCTTATGGAACCTACGTCGGGGGCGCGATCGGAACGGTTCTACCCCCGGTCTCCTTTCCAGCTTACTATGGTAGCGTCATTCTCGGACATGCAGCGGGCCGATGGCAAGCCTCGACGGTGGAAACAGCAGCAAGAGAAATTACAGCCAGAGAAACTACAGCCAGAGAAACAAAAGAAATAGAAGCGACAGAATGAATTCCGTGCAAGTTACCCCGGTCGATGGTCGCAAGGACCGCAAGGCGTTTATGGAGCTCATTTGGAGGCTTTACCAAGGAGACCCGAATTGGATACCACCGATTCGGATGAACCAAGAGGAGCTCGTCGGGTTCCGCAAGCATCCCTTTTATGAAACCAACCGATGCCAAGCTTTTTTGGCCCGCAGGGACAACCAAGTCGTCGGTCGCATCGTAGGGATCATCAATCACGCACACAACAAACGCTACGAAGAAAAACGGGGCTTCTTTGGCTTCTTCGAGTCCATCGACGACCAGCAAGTGGCCGATGCGTTGTTTCAGACTGCGGGTCGATATCTCAAATCCCAAGGGATGACCGACGTTCGGGGACCTTGCAACCCATCGCTGAACTACGAGACCGGAACGCTCGTCGATGGCTTTACCACCCCGCCGACATTCATGATGACCTACAACCCGACTTATCACGATCGGCTCATCAAGCAATTTGGTTTTGAAAAGACCCAGGATATGTACGCTTACGATGGCAACATCGAGATGCTCAAGACGATCGATCCGAAGATCAATCAGGTTGTCGAACAGGTCCAGGAGCGGTTCAACGTCACGGTGCGTCAGGTCAGCCGCAAGAACTTCGCCAAAGAGTTGCTATTGTTCTTAAAGATCTACAACGAATCGCTGCAAGGGACATGGGGCTTTGTGCCGCTGAGCGACGGGGAGATCAAAGCGTTAGGGATGTCGCTCAAGTTGCTGATCAATCCGGCAGCTACGAGTGTCATCGAGGTCAATGGCGAGGCCGTAGGGGTGGGGTTGGGATTACCCGACTACAATCCGATCATCAAGAAGATCGACGGGAGTCTGTTTCCCTTCGGATGGGCAAGACTCCTCTTGGACCGCAAGAAGATCACCAAGATGCGGATCATCAGCACCAACGTGGTCCCGGAGTGGCAGCGATGGGGGTTGGGTTTGGTGCTTTTGAACCGGATGCTACCCGACGTGGTGGCCATCGGGATAACCGACGCGGAGTTTTCCTGGGTGCTTGAGAGCAACAATTTATCGCGGGGATCTTTGGAGCGAGCCGGTTTGGTTCCGTCGAAGACCTACCGACTCTACGACCGGTCGCTCTCGGACCTATAATCCCTCAATCCCTCATCGATCGTTCCTCTTCTGCGCGGACGCGAAAGTCGGCTACTACCAGAACGCCCATGGTATCGAGCCTTATCGATTCCGGGCCGTTGTGCATGAGCCAACGGGAAGCGATTCACTTTAAATTCAGCTTCCATTTGCTGTACTCGCCACTCAAGAGTTTCTGTGGCCAATTTCCATACCAAGCGTATCCGTTCCTCCGTTCGTATCCGATCTCTGATAGCGATCTGCGAGGAACTCCGTCGCGATCTACAAACACGGGAGCTTGGGTCCGCAGGTCGTAAAAGCGTGCCCACAGAGGAGGTGCACTCTCGTCTTGAATCACGACGCGATTGACCCCCTTGGGACCTTCTGGGTCCTTCTGCGTCTCAACGCGAATCCCCTTGATGGCCGCTTGATCAAACCATTCAATCGCCGCATCGACCGACTCGACTATTTCCGGAGTTGGATTCTCAAGGCTCATAAGGAATCGAGTAATGCCTACCGATTCAGAACCGCTGAAGGTAGCTAGTTCGTAGCTTCGTGCCGATTGCGGACTGAAGTCGATCTCGTCGTGTTGGGCACACCAGACAGTTCGCTTGCCATCGATGACGATTTGGCACTTGAGGATGCATTCGATCCCAATGTCGACGGATTTAGCTGCGGCTAGACGCCGCGCCCCATCGACGAATTCATAAGTGGTCGATGTGGCGACCTCGCGAAGGAAATCGAGTAGTCGTACCATCGCGCCATCATTGAAGGTGATGTGGCGAGCGTAACCCTTGCCCGGTGGCGAGTATTGCGGCCATCCACCGTTTGGGTACTGCCCATCGAGGATGTAAGCGAGCCCACGATCGAAAGCATCGCGATAGGCTAGCTCTTTCGTCGCGTTGTAAATGCGGGCCAGGAACCTTAACTCATCGGTCGTCGCACCATTGTCATAAGTCCCTTTGAGTTTTGTCCGATCGCCCGCGTAAGGCTTGCTCGTCGTGTCTTGGTTTTTTGGCCACCCACCCGTTTCGCTTTGGAACGAGAGGATGTTCTCTGCGATGCGTTTGGCTTGCGGTTGGGCAAACCAGGAGTCGCTTTTCTTGAGATAATCCCCCGGTTTGGCCAGTGCATGGCCAGCGACAAGCCCACAAGCGACCAACGCAAAAAACAATCGAATGACCATGCGATTTATTCCTTTGGCGTTCGAATGTGCTCTTTGGCTCTCGACGCAGTGCTGTTGGATGAGCCTCCCGTCGGGCTCGTCCCGAATGGCGTTGAATTAGTGGAAGCGGAAGTGCGCAAGCACTCCGGTGAGTGATGGAATATCCTCGATATTGAAATGTTTTTCACCGGACGGCTTGCGCCGTTCCGCTTTTAATTCAACGCCATTCGGTATAAAGCCGACTCTTCGGTTCCTAGAGCGATTGCAAATAGGCCATCAAGTCCGCTACGTCCTGAGGGGTCTTGTCCTCAAGGAGCCCCTTGGGCATGAGCGACTCGCTCGAAATTCCTTTCTGCTTGATCGCGTCGGCGTTGATCCTTAACACGTTGCCATCGGCAGCCTGCAATGTCACTCCATCCGTCGCTTGATAGATCACCAAGCCGGTCAAAATCTCGTCGTCGACCGTCAGCACGTTCATCGAACGGTATCGATCGGAAATGTCTCGGCTGGGCTCATAGATGGTCCTGAGCAAATCCACCGTTGAAAACCTCTTGGATACCCCCGTCAAGGCGGGGCCTAATGCCGTCTGCCCACCATGGCACTGGCCGCACTTGGCTTGATACAACAGCTTGCCCCGCTCGCTTTGGCCTCGGAGTTCTTGGATCTGACCTGCCAAGGCTTCGAGATCGATCTGGACACCCGGCAAGACCCAGCCGGCTCGATCCGACTCGGCGATCTGGTTGGTGTAATACAGCTCCCAATCCTTCCACTGCTGGGTACTAGGCGGTTCGGGTTTCTGCAGCTCCTTGGCTACGAGCTTGGCTCGCTCAATGACCGCTGCCTTCGGCAAAGCGACATTCGAATTCAAACTCGCAGAGACCAGTTTTGCCAGCAGCGGATACTCGCGAGCAGCTTGCACCTGCGAGAGTTTCTCCAAGGCTCGCCAAGCGCTCGACCAACTCGATCGATCCGACGACTCGAGCGCGCCGACATACAGATCGTACTCGGACTCCGAGGGGTCGTTAGCAAGCAGTTCCAAGCAGACCGGACGAAGCGTCTCGAGGTCGCATGCCTTGCGAAACGACTCTCGCATCGGTGGTTCGATTTTTCCAGTGACGGCCAGCTTGATCATGGCTACTTCCCAGCGATCGGTCGGCAAGCTCGATAGATCCCGCCTGACTCGCTGCTTGATCAAGTCCTGAATTTCCCCGGAGAAGGCATTGACGATGACCAGATCCTCTCCGGTCAGTGTTTCCGGTAGGGCCGCGTAGGCGGCACCTAAGCCTTGGTCTTTCTTCGACAGAGCGCCGATCAACTGCTTGATCCTCGTTGGCCATTGGTTGTCGGTATAGAGTCCGCGCCCTTTGACCTTTCGAACCAATTGCATCAAGGTCGATGCGGTCTTGAGGGTCTGCTCTTCGCTCCGCTTCGAGGTGCATTGCGCCAAGGTGCATAGGGTATGAAGATCCGCCGTCGGATGGCTGTTTTCGTCGATCTGCTGAAATAGATAATCGAGAATCTTCGGTTCGCTAGGCTCGAGCATTCCGATCGTGCGAATCGCTTCGGCTTGCAGAGCGAATTGGCCGGACTTGTCGGCTTGCTGAGCAAAGTACAGAGCCCAATCGGCCCAACTATTGCGCACCGCTTCGCTCATGCGGGATGTGTAGAGGGCTCGCACCCCATCGAGCGCATCGGCCGGGACGTCCGACTGCAAGGGCAGACTTCCGCGTCGGTCACCCAAGGCCGCTTGCATGGTATGCAAGCACTCCATTTGATCTCGGGTGGTCATGCTCGCTCGATTGGCCGAAAGCCATCCACCGAGGGTCTCGAGGGCGAGGGTATCCAAGCCATTTTTGGGAGCTCCGAAGAAGAGCTTCGCTTCGATCAAATCCAATTTGTTCTCGACCGATTTGTTGGTCGGGGGTTGTTGGGTTCGGTTCAGCGCCCAGAGCCAACTGCGGCGCAGCGTGTTTCCGGATAGGTCATCTGGCACATCGAAGCGGGACCAGTTGGTCATCGGCCAACGCCTCAATCCGATCGCTTCGAGCCGATGGCGAAGTTCGGTGTTGCCGAAGATAGGCTCCCAGGGGGTGGCTTCTCCTGCCGATTCGATCGCCGATGGAGTTGGCAAACTCGCCAACTCGCGGACCAGCTTGGGTTCATCCGCTGGATTCAATGCACCTCGGCCCAGGAACCACCAAGCGGCATTCCGCGAAGCCGCCGAATCGGACTTGGCTCCCTTCAAGAGCCTATCGCTCGGTAACTTGGCACCCAAACGGGTCAGAATCTGCGATGCTCGCTGCTTGATATGAGCGATTTGAGCGGCTGGAATCGGTTCGGTGGAAGACTCCAATGAGAGTTCGCCACTGATCAATCTACCGAGCGTTTCGATGACCGCTGGAGTCGCAAGTGGCTTCCATCGGGCTTCGGACCAGGCCTCCCATGGACAGGGAGCCTCGAGCAGTCCTGAGAGAGACTCCGCACCCGGAATGCTTGACAGCGACGTCCTTGGCGATGCCCGATTCGCATCAGCCGCCGCTTCGATTCGGTAGATCGCTCCGGTGGTGCCTCGGCCTCCGACGCTCACGAGCAGACTTCCATCGGGAGTTACGCAAATGTCCGTCGGAGCAAAACCGATACTGCCCGAGGGCTGCATGAAGATCTCTGAGGGGAGTTTATTGGGAGTTCGCTGCTCGGTGGGAAGATTGCCTGAAGGGTAGACCGCAAGCACTCGTCCGAAGGTCCAGTCCAAGACAAAGACCGCCCCTTGGTACTTCGGTGCGAATGCATCATGCTCATAGACGGCAACGCCCGTGGGAGAACCTCGCCCGAGACGAGCCAGTGTCGTAGGCATTGTGATGCGGTAGTCATCGTCCTTCCAAGCCGAGCCGCACCAGCCTGCATCCGATCCTGGTCCCAAGGCCAAAACGCGCGTCGGGCGATACCACGGCAAGGTCGCTTCTCGCTCGTCGTCGGAGTCGTAGGTCACGATTTGGCCGTCGGGCAAAAAGTCAAAGTCGTAGCAGTTGCGAAGGCCGTGGGCCCATACGCCTCGCTTTGAAAAATCGGGGCTGATCCGCCAGATCGTTCCGGCTCGTGGTCGTTGTCCTGAAGCGACCGAAACTGGAGCTTGGGGATCGGACGCGAGCTTGGAAATCGACCCTGCATAGTTGCCGACCATCAGGTACCAGTATCCGTCAGGCCCTCGGCGGATGGCGTGCGAGTCGTGTTCTCCACCCGTGGGTAGCTCCAGGATACGCGTGGGGGCTCGGTCTGCGACGCAATCCGAATCGCCATCCTCCGATCGCCATAGCCCCCCGTCAGAGACATAGTAGAGGGTGTTTTTTTCGACCCATAGTCCTTGAGCGCCAGCTCGGATCGAAGAGGTCCAATCGATCGAACGGTCGTAGACTCCGTCGGTGTTGTCATCGATCAAGGTTCGAAGGTAGCCCGGTCCAGAGATCACCGGTCGACCTTGCGCATCGAGGGTCATGCAAAAGCAGTCGTGCGCCAGGGAGTCGCCGGCGGCTTGCGAGACGCGAAAGCCATCGGGGACCGAAAAAGGAAGCTCGACCGGCGGATTCACCTGCGCCAGAACACCGCTCGCAAAGAGTACCGTTGCCAGGAGCGATGTGGCCAGGAGCGATGTGGCCATGCGCCATGTACCTAGGTTCGAGGCTCGCTTGGGGCTTATCCACAATCCGACAGGATTCGACCGTGTTTCAACAGGAAAAAACACTGAGTTGACAGCCAATTGACAGG
>Ga0315902_10002805_pt1 | contig 26670 bp, 31 predicted proteins | sample LakEriMetagenome_9_FD_203523 | JGI IMG/M metagenome (GOLD analysis project Ga0315902, IMG submission 203523) | Freshwater fungal communities from buoy surface, Lake Erie, Ohio, United States - Buoy 12 MA117 | ecosystem: Environmental > Aquatic > Freshwater > Lake > Lake biofilm | place: USA... | reverse complement strand
CGTATGACCGTCGCAGGCGGGTTTGGGGGATCAGGCGACGATCAAAGCAGCTTGGGCAGCCGTGGCGAACGCGACCGGGGCGAAGAGGGCGGCCGCGGCGATGAGGCTGAAAAACTTGGTCATGTGAGGCTCCGAATTTCGTTTGGCGTTTGTGCGCCGGTGTCTGATCTCTTGATGCACCCAACCTAGGCTTTGGATGCAGGGGCGGATGTGACTTTGGTCACGCCTTGAATAAAAGATGCCGGGACGCCTGGGGGCGCCCCGGCCAGGGGGTCTAGCGCCGATGCGGCGGCGCAGGCGGCTCTGGGGCTTCCGGAGGCTCCGGCGCTTCGGGCGGATCGAACTGGACGCGGCCGTCGCCATCGGCGTCGTTCGTGGCGAAGAAGCGCAGCTGCTGGGCGCGGAATTCTTCCCGGCTGAGGGCGCCGTCGCCATTGGTGTCGGCCTCGCTGTTGTGCAGTGCGGCCATCATGAACAATGGCTGCATCGGCGCCGGCGGCGCGATGGCCGGCATCACAGGCATGGGCGGCATGGGCGGGACCGGGACGACGAAATCGCCGTCGAGCAATTCGGCCTCGCCGTCGTCGCCGCGAATGATCACGACATGGCCTTCATGGTGATCGCCGGCGCGCGCGACGTGGCGCTCGATGATGCGCGCGTGGCGTTCGGCGTCACGCTCGGCGCGTTCAGCAGCGCGCTCGGCCGCGCGTTCGGCTTGTTCGGCGGCGCGTTCGGCCTGGGCCTCGGCACGTTCGGCCATCGCTTCGGCGCGTTCGCGGGCTGCTTCTGCGCGTTCCATCGCGTTTTCGATGCGCTCGCGCTCTTCGGCGGTGAGGCGGCGCGTGGTGGGGACGCCGTTCTCGATCACGGTGACCTCGCCATCGAGACCGCCATCGATGCGCATCTCGACGCCGTGTTCGCGGATGTGGATTTGCTCGCGGTGGTCGGAATCATCGAGACGTCCGTCATTGTTGGAATCGAGGCGCACGAACGTGGCGTCAGCGGCGGCGGCGGCTTCGTCCCGCGTCAGCCAGCCATCCTCGTTGGCGTCAAAACTGATCATCGCCGCACCCGCGTGGCGGATATGGATGCGCGCGCGATCCGGGTTGGCGGCGTAAGCGGCGACGGTCAGCGCTGCAACGGCCACACCGAGGGCCAAGGCCAGTCTCATGGTGAATTCCCCTCTCATGCCCGAACGGGCGATTTCGATGGGGCGGACCATGAAGCCCTAGCGTTTCCTGCGTACGTCAGTGCTGAAACATTGGCGAAACATGGGCGAGCTATCTCCCGGCCATGCGCCGCTGTTGGGGCGGCGCCTGTTTTAAGGGTTTTGGCGCTATTACAATGCTCGCCATGACTGACGCCGTCCAAGCGCCCTCTGTGCTGATCGTCGATGACGACCCGGAAATCCGCGCCGGGTTGGTCGAGGTGTTTCAGCGCGCCGGCTTCATTGCGCATTGCGCGGGCGACGTGCCGTCGATGGAAAAGGCGCTCGCGGCCAAGGGCGCTGATCTCATCGTGCTCGACCTGATGATGCCGGGCGAGGATGGGCTTTCGGCCTGCAAGCGGCTCTCGGGCAAGGGCGGGCCGCCGATCATTATGCTTTCGGCTTTGGGCGATGATGCGGATCGCATCGTCGGTTTGGAAATCGGCGCTGACGATTATCTGCCGAAGCCCTGCAATCCCCGTGAATTGGTGGCGCGGGCGCGCGCGGTGCTGCGCCGGGGTCGCGATAGCGATCGCGCGAGTGCGGACGCTGTGCGCTTTGCCGGTTTCCGCATGGATATCGCGCGGCGTGAGCTGATTGATCCCGATGAAGTTGTGATCCCCTTGTCGGCGGGCGAGTTTCGATTGCTGCGCGCGTTCGTGGAACGGCCGCAACGGGTGCTCTCGCGTGAGCAATTGCTGGATTTCGCGTTCGACAATGACGGCGACGTGTTCGACCGCGCTGTCGATGTTCAGGTGAGCCGCTTGCGGCGCAAGCTGGAGCGACGCGGCGCGCCTGAGATTATCCGCACCGTCCGGGGTGAGGGATATCTTTTTGCAGTGAAACCGAGCGCCTGATGCGCGACGTGCGCGGCCTTCCGATTGCGGCGTATCTGGGTGCGCTCGTCGCGCTGGCGCTGGCGGCCGCGTTCGTGGCGACGTTGGCGATCGTGATCTTCCTGCCGCCACGTCCGCCGGATGTGATGCGCGCCGACAAGATCACCGATCACTTTGAAGCCGGCTACGATTACATGCTCGCGGCCGGCCGGCCGATGAACGAGGATGGTGTCACCTGGGTGGTGCGCGATGAGCCGCCGCGCGAAACGCATTCGGTGCATGTGCGTCCGGCGACGGCGCAACTCGCGATCGCGCTTGAACTGCGCCCCGAGCAAGTGCGGCTCTACGCCCAACACGTCGAGCGCAATGAATCGATCGTGTTTCGCGTTGCGAACATGGACGAGCTCACGCGTGATGCGGAGGTCGCGGCGGCGGAGGCCGAGCGCATTCGCGCGGAAATGGATAGCGCTGAATATCAGCACGAGCACGAGGTCGAACAAGCCGAGCGTCGCGTCGAGGCCGCCGAGCGCGAAGCGGAACGCCGGGCCGATGCGATCGAGCGCGCCGTTGAACGCGCGCAGGATGCCGCCGAACGCGCCGCTGAAGCGCGCGCGGCGGCGGCGGAAGCATTGGCGGAGCGTCACGCCGAGCAAGCAGAGCGCATGGCCGAACGCTTGGCGGCGGAAGCGGAGCGTCGCGCCGAACTTGGCGAGCGCGGCGCCGAAGCGATGGGTGAGCATGGCGATCATGTCGCCCACATTGAAGCGCCGGACATGCCGGATATTCCCGAACCGCTTGTTATGCGCCAAGTGCTCGTGATCACGCCGCCGAATGTCGGTCCCGATGCGGTCGCGGCGCCCGCGCCGCCGGAGGCGCCAGCCGCTCTGCGTGTTACGCCGCGCTCGTGGCCCACGCCGCCGCTACCGCCCACGCCAATCTTCGCGCCGGCGCCCGAAGGGGTGGTGTTGCTTTCTGGGTTTCAAGTCGGCGCTGAACTGCCGGATGGTCGTTGGCTGGTGATGACGCAAGGGCGCAATTGGGCGGAGATCGGCTGGGTGCTGCGCGCGGCTGGTGTGATTGGCGGTACGCTGCTGGTGCTCTCCTTGCTGGCGATGTTGTTCACGCGCCGGCTGACGCGGCCGATCCGAAACTTCTCTGATGCGGTGCAAGCGGTCGGCGTCGATCCGCAAAGCGAACCGGTGAAAGAAGAAGGCCCCCAAGAGCTGCGCGGCGCCGCGCGTGCGGTGAACACGATGCAGGCGCGTCTGCGGGCGTTGATCGCCGATCGCACCAAGACGCTGGCGGCCGTGGCGCATGACATGCGCACGCCGTTGATGCGCTTGCGCTTGGCGGCGGAAAACGCGCTGCCTGAACAGCGCGAGCGCATGGCCAAGGAGATCGGAGAAGTCGAAGCGCTGGTGGCGAGCTTCATCGCCTTCGCGCGCGACGATCCGGCCGAAGAGGCGCGGGTGCGGCTTGATCTCTCGTCGCTGCTGGAAAGCATCGCCAGCGATCAGTCTGAAGCTGGTCGCCACGTGACGTTTGCGGGCGAGGATCGTTTGATTGTCACCGGCCAGTCGCTTGGGCTAAAGCGGTTGTTCGGCAATCTGGTTGAGAACGCGCTGAAGTACGGCGACCGGGCGCTCATCACGCTCACGCGTGAAGAGACGCAGGTTGTGGTTGACGTTGCGGATGATGGCCCCGGCATACCGGCCGACAAGCGCGAGAGCGTGTTCGAACCTTTCGTGCGCTTGAACGAGGAAGGCACGCGCGGCGCGGGCCTGGGCTTGGCGGCGGCGCAATCGATCGCGCGCGCGCATGGCGGCGCGATTGTGATCCTTGACGCAGAGAGAGGCGCGCTGTTGCGCGTGACGCTGCCGTTTTGAAGGCTTAGGCTCCCTTGAAACAAGGGAGGCCGCTATGATGCGTTCGCCGATTTGCGACATGCTCGGCATTGAATTTCCGCTGCTCGCGTTTTCGCATTGTCGCGATGTGGTCGCGGCCGTGTCGCGCGCGGGCGGCATGGGGGTGTTCGGCGCGGCGGGTTCGTCGCCAGAGCGCTTGCGCGAAGAGCTTGATTGGATCGACGCGCATTGCGGCGGCAAGCCCTACGGCGTCGATCTCATCGTACCGAACGAGTTCGAAGGTAAAGGCCAGAAATTCGACGTTGATCAGATCGTCGCCGCCGTGCCGACGACGCATACCGATTTCGCCGCGAGCGTGCTGAGCAAGCATGGCGTCGATGCGGGCGATCTGGCTGAAGCGCGGCGCGGCGCCACCGGGTTTGCACAGAGCTTGCGTGAAGAGGGGGCTGCGAACTCTTTGGACGTGGCGTTTCAGTATCCGATCAAGCTGATCGCCAATGCGCTGGGCGTGCCGCCGAAAGTGATGCTGGAGAAGGGCAAGCGGCACGGTGTGGCGGTGGCGGCGTTGGTTGGCGCCAAGGAGCACGCGATTGCGCAGGTGCAGGCGGGCGTGGATATTCTGGTGGTCGCCGGTGGGGAAGCCGGCGGCCATTGCGGCGAGGTATCGACGATGGTGCTGGTGCCGGAGGTGGCGGACGCGCTGGCGAAGATTGGCGCAAAGACGCCGATCCTTGCCGCGGGCGGCATCGTCACCGGCGCGCAGATGGCGGCGGCGATGTGCATGGGCGCGGCTGGCGCGTGGTGCGGCTCGGTGTGGCTGACGACGACGGAAGCCGAAACCAATCCGATTGTGAAAGAAAAGATGATCGCCGCGTCCTCGCGCGATACGGTGCGCTCGCGCTCGCGCACCGGCAAACCGTCGCGTCAATTGCGCTCGCCGTGGACGGATGCGTGGGAAGCGGAGAATGCGCCAAAGCCACTGCCGATGCCGCTGCAATCACTCGTCTCCGAACCGCCGCTGCGGCTCGTGGACAAACTCTCGCAAGGTAATCACGAGGGCGCGAAACAATTGGCGACCTATTGGGTCGGCCAAGGCGTTGGGTTGATGAATGAAACGATGAGTGCGGGCGCGGTGGTGCAAAACTTCAAGGAAGATTTTCTGGCCGCGTACGAGCGCTTGGGGGGATTTTTGGCTGAGTAGCACGCCGAAGCAGACGGTGAACGCAAGCTCTTGAGGTCAATCAATGCGGGGCGCGGCGAACGCCCCAAGGCTCGGCCCGGTATGGAAGTTCCGCTTTCCCAACTCGTGCTCAATTTGGTCGCGGCCACGTGCATGGTGGCGGTGACGACGTTGACGCACTTTTTCGGGTTGCTGTGGCTTACGCGGCTCATGAGCGGCGCTCATGTGCGCCTGCGTACGCACGAAGGCGCGTGGCGGCAGGCCAGCATGATCCTCTTGGTCGTGTTCGGGATCTTCGCGCTGCACACCGTGCAGGTTTGGACCTACGCATTGTTGTATCGGGCGCTCGGCGAGTTCGGCACGTTCGAGCAGGCGCTCTATTTTTCGACGGTGAGTTTCTCGACGCTGGGCTTTGGCGATTTGACGCTGGGCGTCAATTGGCGCGTGCTGGGCGCGATCGAGGCGGTGAATGGTTTGGTGTTGATCGCCTGGTCCACGGCATTCCTGATGAACGTCACCAACCGATTGCGGCTGCTTGAGCATGAATGGCTGGAGCCCAAGGGCTAAGCCGCGCGCGGGCGATCGCTAAGATGGCAAAAACCGCGTCACCTTTGCGCGCAGCGAACGCACCAAGGCCTCATCCATGAATTCGTACTCGTCGGGGATGTCGAGGCAGATCAGGCGGGCGCGCTTCAGGTCGGCTTTGAAGCGCTTCTGCACTTTGTTGCGATGCGCTTTCTCCATGACGAAGACGATGTCGGCCCAGCGCAGCAATTCGGACGTGACAGGGTTGTCCGCGTCGTTGTTCGTGCCTGAGGAGGCGGTTTCGACGTCCGGATGCGTGGCGAAGATTTGCTCTGCCGTGGGGCTGCGCAGACGGTTTTGGCTGCAGATGAAGAGGATGTTTTTCAAAGGCCGTCTGCTAGCTCAGTGCGACCTTCATGAATCGCCAGTCGTGATGCAGCGCTTGCGGCGCCTCGAAAGTCCAAGATCATTTGCTCCGTACTGCGTCAGGGCAGCAGACGCAGACGGAGCTTAAGCCGCCCCAGCCTCAGCCTCAAACCGCCCAATCGCTAGGAAGCGATCGCGGCGTTGGGCGCGCAGGCCGGCGGCGTCGAGCTTGCCGAGTTTATCGAGCGCTTCGGCGATGGCGGCGCCGACGGTCGCGATGGCCGCACCCGCTTCGCGGTGCGCGCCGCCGAGCGGTTCTTTGACGATCTGGTCGATGACTTTGAGTTCGATCAGATCTTGCGCCGTAATCTTCATCGCCGTGGCGGCTTCCTTAGCGCGTGCTGAATCTTTCCAGAGAATGGAGGCCGCGCCTTCGGGGCTGATCACCGAATAGATCGAGTGTTCGAGCATCAGTACTTTGTTGGCCGCGGCGATGGCGATAGCGCCGCCCGAGCCGCCTTCGCCGGCGATGACGGCCACCATGGGCACGCCGAGCGTGAGGCAGCGTTCGGTCGAGCGCGCGATCGCTTCGGCCTGGCCGCGCTCTTCGGCGCCGATGCCAGGATAAGCGCCGGCGGTGTCGACGAAGCTGACGACGGGCAATCCGAATTTGTCGGCGAGGTCCATCAGGCGCACGGCTTTGCGATAGCCTTCAGGCCGCGCCATGCCGAAATTGTGCTTCAGGCGATCTTGGGTCGTGCGGCCCTTCTCGTGGCCCATGACCAAAACAGGCCGGCCCATGAATTTGCCGGTGCCGCCGAGGATGGCGGCGTCTTCGCCGTATTTGCGGTCGCCGGAGAGCTCGATGAAATCGGTGACGAGGGCGGCGACGTAATCGCGGAAGCGCGGGCGATCCTGATGGCGGGCGACTTGCGTCTTCTGCCAGGGGTCCAGCTTGGCGTAGATCGCCGCCATTTGGTTCTCGGCTTTGGTTTTGAGGCGCGAGAGTTCGACGCCTTGGGAAATGGCGTCCGCGCCGGAGGCTTCGGCCAGCGCCTGAAGCTCTTCGATCTTGGCTTCGATCTCGGCGACCGGCTTTTCGAAATCCAAATAAGTACGCAAAGCTCGTCCTCGGACGCGGGGGCGGCAGAGGCCCCGCCGGAAGCGGCGGACAATAGCGGCGGCGGGTTGAGCTTCAAGGTAAAGCGCCAGCTTGGCGGGCAGGATTGCACTCTTGCCCGGTCCGGATCATGTTGCAGGCGCGAACAGAACAGGACCGAGACGCCCCATGAAGCCACCCCGTCAGTTTTTCGCGCCGCTGGCGAGTGGCGCGCCAGAGCCGATGCGCGAGCTGCCGGTCCGGGTCGAGCGGATGGTTCACTTCGTGCCGGCGCATAATGAGAAGCTGCGCGCGCGCGTGCCGGACATGGCCAAACAGGTGGATGTGATCCTGGCCAATCTGGAGGACGCGATCCCCGCCGACGCGAAGGACGCGGCGCGCGCGGGCGCGATTGTGATGGGCAAGAGCTTCGATTTTGCGGGCGCCGGCGTTGGCTATTGGAGCCGCATCAATGCGCTCAATTCGCCGTGGCATTTGGATGATGTGACGGAATTGGTGGCGAACGTCGGCAATGCGCTCGACGTCATCATGGTGCCGAAAGTCGAGGGGCCTTGGGACATCCATTACATGGATCAGCTGCTCGCGTTGCTCGAAGCCAAGCACAACGTGAAGCGCCCGATCATGTTGCACGCGATTTTGGAAACGGCGCAGGGCGTGGCGAATGTCGAAGCGATCGCTGGCGCGTCACCGCGTATGCATGGCGTCTGCTTGGGGCCGGCGGATTTGGCCGCGTCGCGCAAAATGAAAACGACGCGCGTCGGCGGCGGCCATCCGGGTTACAAAGTGATCTCCGATCCGGTGGAGGGCCAAGCGCAGCGCGCGAGCGCGCAGCAGGATTTGTGGCATTACACGTTTGCGCGCATGGTCGATGCCTGCGTGATGCACGGCATTAAGCCGATGTACGGCCCATTCGGCGATTTCGCCGACGAAGCCGCGTGCGAACAGCAATTCCGCAACGCGTATCTGATGGGCTGCGTCGGCGCCTGGAGCCTGCACCCGTCGCAAATCGCGATCGCCAAGCGCGTGTTCTCGCCCGATCCCGACGAAGTGAAGCTCGCCAAGCGCATGATCGACGCGATGCCGGACGGGACGGGCGTAGCGCTGGTCGATGGCAAGATGCTCGACGATGCGACCTGGAAGCAGGCGAAAGTGATCGTGGATCTGGCGAAGCTGGTTGCGGCGAAAGAGCCGGAGCTGAAGGCGGCTTACGGGTTTTAAATTCGCAGTGTAACGGGCGTCACTGGGGTGGGCGAGGCGAGCGCTTACGTTCACCTCACCATGAAAACGCGCCACCTTGTCCTGCTGATTTTTGTCACCGTCTCGTATTTCGCGATCGCCGTGATTTCTTCGCCGACTTGGGCGGGGTTGTGAGCGCGCTGTGCGACTGCCCGACGCCTTGGTGCTGATGGCCGCGGTGGTGAGCTGCTTGGCGCTGACGGCGCTCATTGTCTTCGGCTGCTGAAGTGAAATGCTCGTTCTGAACGCGAACGCGTGACGCGCGTCACTGGCCATTCAGTTGAAGCGCCATAGCGTCATCCGCGGTGGGTGGGGTGTTTCCGTGGGAGGAAGCTCCATGTTGCGTTCAATGTTTGGCGGCGTCGCCGCTGCGACCATCTTGTTTTTCGGACTTGGGCTGAGCGAGGCGACCGCGCAGCAAATCACGCGTGCGCCTGCAACAACGCCGGTGGCGCGCGCGCCAAACGGGCCGGTGATTGTCGCCAACACGATTGACCTTCACCCGATCCCGTCGCGCATCGAGCATGGCGTCGTCTCGGTGCGCAATATCGGGACGGCGGCGTCCTTGCCGTCGATCGTGACCGTGCATTGCCATGTGCCGGGGCAGGAGGGCGGATGCGTGGATGTGCCGGAGCGTTTGCTGGCCGGCTACACCAACCCTGCCTATCCCAACCGTCTCGTCGTGCAGGCGCCCGCGATTCAGCCGGGCCAGGTGTACAATCACACGCTGAGCTTCTGGGACAACATCGCTTGGCCGGCCGGCGCCTATCAGTTCGACTTCGTGGTCGATGCGGGCGCTGCGAACAACGAGAGCAATGAGGCCAATAATACCGGCTCTCACGTCTGGAACGCGCCATAAGTGTTGAAATAGCTTAGCAAATGAAGCACCACCCATCCCGACATCGGGATGGGTGGAAAATTCATGCGCAAGCTTTCGCGTATTCTGTTCGCGGTCGCTTTGATCGTCGCGCCGAGCGTGGCGCTGGCGCAGACGCCGCCGACGGCCCAGGAGCGGGCGCGGATTGACCGGATTTTGCAGCGCACGCCGCTGATCGACGGGCATAACGACCTGCCGTGGGAAATCCGCGACAGCCACAACAACAATCTCGATTCCGTCGACCTCAACAGCGACACGCGCCAGCTCACGCCGCCGCTGCACACCGACATCGCGCGTCTGCGCGAAGGCCGCGTCGGCGGGCAATTCTGGTCCGTCTACGTGCCGGCCGCGCTCAAAGGCACGGCCGCGACCGAGGCCACGTTCGAGCAAATTGATCTCACGCGCCGTATCATCGCGCGTTATCCGCGTGCGTTCGAATTCGCCGACAGCGCCGACGACATCGTGCGCATCCATCGCGCCGGGCGCATCGCCTCGATGTTCGGCATGGAGGGCGGCGAGGCGATCAACAACAATTTGGCGCTGTTGCGCGAGTTCCGCCGAGCGGGCGTGCTCTACATGACGCTGACCCACAGCCAGAACACCGATTGGGTCGATAGCGCCACCGATGCGCTCCGCCATGGCGGGCTTTCGCCGTTCGGCGAAGAGGTTGTGCGCGAGATGAATCGCGTCGGCATGCTGGTGGATTTGAGCCATGTTTCAGCCGACGCCATGCGTGATGCTCTGCGTGTAACCACCGCGCCGGTGATCTTCTCGCACTCGTCGGCATTCGCGCTGACGCCGCATCCGCGCAACGTGCCGGACGACGTGCTGGAGCTGGTGCGCGCCAATGGCGGCGTGGTGATGGTCAATTTCTATCCGGTCTTCATCGACAACGACGTGCGCGCCTGGAGCGCAAATCGCGCGGCCGAGGAAGCGCGGCTGAAGGCGCTGAATCCAGGCGATCCGAGCGCGGTGAGCGCGGGCCTTATGGCGTGGGCTGGCGCCAATGCGCGCCCAACAACGCCGCTTTCAGCTGTAGCCGATCACATCGAGCATATCGGCCGTGTCGCAGGCCGCGGTCATGTTGGCATCGGTTCGGATTATGACGGCGTGCCGTTCCTGCCACAAGGCCTGGACGGGGTGGAGGATTATCCGGTGCTGTTCGTTGAACTGGCTCGGCGCGGCTGGAGCGATGCGGACCTGGCGGGCCTCGCCGGCGGTAATCTCCTGCGCGCGTTGCGCCAAGCGGAACGCGTCGCCGCACGCACCAGCCCATGAGCCAAGACGCCCCAAGCGCTGGCCGGTTCGAGGGCCGGGTCCATCTTCTGCCAGTGCGGATCTATTACGAGGACACGGATTTCACCGGCCTTGTCTATCACGCCAATTACGTCCGCTATTGCGAGCGCGGCCGCAGCGATTTCCTGCGCCTTGCCGGCGTGCGCCACAGCCTGCTGCTGGCTGAGACCGAGCCGCTGGGCTTTGCGGTGAACAAACTTAACCTCGAATTCCTGAAACCAGCCCGGATCGATGACGCGCTGATCGTCCGCTCCATGTTCGAAACGATCAAAGGCCCGCGCATCTTCATCACCCAGGAGATTGAGCGCGCTGGGGAAATCTTGGTCCGGGCGGAGGTCCAAGTCTGTTGCATAAGCCTCACAGGTAAGCCCAAGAGGCCGCCAGGAGTGCTTTTGGAGCGGCTTAAACCATTTCTAGAGCCGTCTGCGTCCAGCTTTTGACAAACTCCCCTGGCCTTAACGCACAGGTTAAGCCAGCGGGGGCGCGGCTGAATCCTTAAGTCGCGGAAGCGGGAGCGAGCATGGAATCCGGCGCAGAACAGATCACCGTCGTTTCGTTGTTCCTTCAGGCCGATCCGGTCGTGAAGGTGGTGATGCTGATCTTGGCTATCGCCTCGATATGGTCATGGGCAGTGGCCGTCGACAAATGGATGCAATTTGGCGACCTGGAGCAGAGCGCGCGCAAATTCGAGCGCGATTTCTTCTCGGGCCGCACCGTCGATGAGATCGACGATCGCGGCAGCGATAAGCCGCGCGATGCGATGGCGCGTGTGTTTGCCGCCGCGTCGCGCGAGTTTCGCGACGCGCGCCGCACTGGAATGCCTACGGGCGACGCCGCCAATCTTCTGCTCGCGCGCGCCGACCGCTTGATGCAGGCGCAAGTCTCGCGCGAACTGGGGCGCGCCGCGCGCAATTTGGGCGTGCTCGCCACGGTGGGCGCCTCGGCGCCGTTCATCGGCCTCTTCGGCACGGTGTGGGGCATCATGAACGCCTTCACCAACATCGCCCAGCAGCAACAAACCAATCTCGCCGTCGTCGCGCCCGGCATTGCTGAAGCTTTGTTCGCGACGGGTCTGGGTCTCGTGGCCGCCATTCCGGCGGTTATTTTCTACAACAAATTCTCGGGCGACCTCGATCGCTTCGCCGACCGGCTTGAAACCTTCAGCGATGAAGTCGCTGCGCGCTTGTCGCGTCGTTTAGGCGAACGCTAATGGGCATGGGTCTTGCGCCTTCGTCGGGAGGCGGGCGGCGCAATCGACGTCGCCGCGGCCGCCTCAGCGAAATCAACGTCACGCCGTTCGTGGACGTGATGCTCGTGTTGCTGATCGTGTTCATGGTCACGGCGCCCTTGCTCACTGTGAGCATTCCGATCGAATTACCGCGCACGCAAGCCAAGCAATCGCCGGCCGAAACCGAGCCGCTCTCGATCACCATTCGCGATGACGGCGTGATTTTCCTGCAGGAAACGCAGGTCACAGTGGAAGAACTGGTGCCGAACCTGCGCGCGATTTCCAACAATGGCTATGATCGCGCCATCTACATTCGCGGCGACGCGCGCACGTCTTGGGATACGATGGCGCAAGTGTTGGCGAGCGTCAGTTCCGGCGGCTTCACTAAGCTTCAGCTGGTGACGGACACCCAAGAAGGCCGCCAACGGAGCGCGGCCGGCGGGGGCGATTAGGCATGCGCCCAGGCGTCATCGTCTCGATCATCGCCCATATCGGCGCCGTCTGGATGACGATGTTGGTTTGGGAAGCGCGCCCGGCGCTGTTGCCGATGGCGGGCGCTGTCGTGCCGGTCGAGATCGTGGACGTTGCGGTGGAATCCAATGTGCGCGCGCTGCAAGAGGCTGAGGCGCAAGAGGAAGACACCGCCGCGCAGGATGAAACGGTTCCGGAGGAAGCGCAGACCACGCCAGCCTCCGCATCTGAGCCCGCGCCGCGTCCGCGCGATCGCAATCAGGACGCGTTTGAAAACCTACTCAACGATCCAGGCTTGATCGATCGCAGCAAGGATCGCGCCCGTCCGCGCCCGAACAACGGCGATATCGCAGAGAACACGCGTCAGGGGGCGGGGCCGGGAACGGCCGAGTTCGTCGCGCTTGAGGATCGCGCCCGCGCCTTGGCGCGCGCGCATTTGCGTCGCTGCTGGCGCATGCCGGCCGATCTGCCCGATCCGGATCGCTTGGTGGTGACGGTTGAGTTTGATCTCAATCGCAACGGAACACTGAACGGCCAACCGCGCGTTACCAACCCGCGCAATTCGACGTTCGACCCCGCCATGCGCACAGCGGTTGAGGCAGCACTCCGCGCAGTGCGCACGTGCGATCCATTCCCGTTCGCGGACGACCCTGTCGTCGGTGAGCGTTATGACGTTTGGCGCCGGCAGGTTTATACCTTCCGTCCGAGTTTGTGAGAGAGACCAAGATGCGCTTGATCCGAGCCTTTTTCGCCGCGTTCGCCGTAGCGCTTCTCTTCGCTTTCGCGGCTCCCGCACACGCTCAGCTCCGCGTGGACATCAATGAAGGCCACCTCAATCCGATGCCGATTGCGGTGAACGATTTCATGGGCGGCACGCCAGCAGCCCAGCAGGTTGGCCGTGACGTCGCGGGCGTCATCCGCGCCAATCTCGAACGTTCCTCGCTCTTCCGGCCGATCCCGTCGAGCGCCTTCATCGAGCGCATCAGCGCCATGGAAGTGCCGCCGCGCTTCGCCGATTGGCGCATCATCGACGCGCAAGCTCTGGTCGTCGGCCAAGTCACGCCGCTGCCGGACGGCCGCATCCGCATCGAGTTTCGCTTGTGGGACACCTTCGGCGAAACCTCGCTGACCGGCTTCCAATACGCCACGACGCCGGACAATTGGCGCCGCATCGCCCACCGCATCTCCGACCAAATCTACGAACAGCTCACCGGTGAGCGCGGCTATTTCGACACGCGCATCGTGTTCGTGTCCGAAAGTGGCCCGCGCACGCGTCGCGTGAAGCGCTTGATGATCATGGATCAGGACGGCGCCAATCCATTCTTCCTGACGGGCTCGGACGCGATGGTGCTGACGCCGCGCTTCTCACCGTCGACGCAAATGATCACCTACATGAGCTTCGAGACGGGCGCGCCGCGCGTGTTCCTCTACAATCTCGAAACCAATCGCCGCGAAGTGCTGGGCGATTTCCCGGGCATGACCTTCTCGCCGCGTTTCGCGCCGGACGGGTCGCGTATCGTGTTCACGCTCGACATGAACGGCAATTCCGAAATCTTCTCGATGGACATGCGTTCGCGCGCACGCACGCGGCTCACCAATCACGCCGCGATCGACACCTCGCCGAGCTATTCGCCGGATGGCGCGCAGATCGTGTTCAATTCCGATCGCGGCGGTTCTCCGCAGCTTTACGTGATGAATGCGGATGGTTCGGGACAGCGCCGCATCAGCTTTGGTGAAGGCCGTTACTCAACGCCGGTATGGTCGCCGCGCGGCGATCTCATCGCCTTCACCCGCCAAGGCGGGGGCCGCTTCGCCATTGGCGTTATGCGCCCCGATGGGTCGGGTGAACGCATCTTAACCGAAAGCTATCTCGACGAAGCGCCGACGTGGTCGCCTAATGGGCGCGTGATCATGTTCTTCCGTGAAGGGCGCGGCACGGGCCCGCGGTTGTGGTCCGTTGACCTTACCGGGCGCAATTTGCGTGAGATTCCAACGCAAACTGACGCTTCTGACCCGGCCTGGTCGCCACTTTTGCCGTGATCATGTCACGTTTGTGCGCTAGGAACTTTTCGTCTTGTGCAACATTATCGCTCCGAGCCGGGGCGCCAGCGTTCGCCGAACGCCACGCTGAAAGGGGACTAACCATATGCGTAAGTTTTTGATCGCCACTGCCGCCATCGCATCGCTGGCCGCGTGCGCCAGTCGTCCTGAGCCCATCCCAACCCCGACGCCGACCCCGACGCCGCAGGTCGAGACGCCGCAAGGCCCGGTCCCGGGCTCAGTGGAAGATTTCCGCGTGTCGGTCGGCGATCGCGTGTTCTTTGGTTACGACCGTTTCGATCTCTCGTCCGAAGCCCGCTCGGTGCTTGAGCGACAAGCGGCCTGGCTGCGCCAATATCCGAACGTCCGCATTCTCGTCGCCGGCAACGCCGACGAACGCGGCACGCGTGAATACAACCTCGCGCTCGGCGCCCGCCGCGCCGCTGCGGTGCGTGACTATCTCGTCTCGCTCGGCATCGCCGCAAACCGCGCCGAAACCGTCTCATACGGCAAAGAGCGTCCGCTCGACCCGCGCACGAACGAGGAAGCCTGGAGCGTGAACCGCAATGGTCACACGCAGATCGTTTCCGGCGCTATCTCGTAATTGAGTTGGCGCCGCTTTCGGACGGAAAACCACTGCAAACTTTTCCTGAAAGCGGCGGCGCCGCCAAAATTTGGCCCGAGCGAGTCGGCTAGGAACACGCCCATGACGCATCGATCGGCCGCCATTTTCAAACACACCCGGCTCGCGGCTTTCATCGCCGCGGCCGGGCTTTCTTTCGTCGCGCCGGCTGCGGCGCAAACCACGTTGCCGCCGCCCGCGTTCGGCCAAGCCGACGCGCGCCAGGATCGCATTGAGGAGCTGGAAGGTCAGCTCCGCGAAGCCACGGCGGATAATGAACGCCTCCAGTACGAGATCATCCAGCGTGACCGCGAAATCACGCGTCTGCGCGGCATGGTCGGCGAACTCGCGGGCGTGAACCAATCGCTGGCGACGCCGCCGGCGGAGGGCGCAGCGCCTGCTCCGGGTGGTGCGCAACCCACACCGCCCACGCCGAATGGCGGTGGCGGCCAAGCCTCGAACTCGAATTTGAACGAAGCCCAACGCGCCGCCGTGGGCACGCTCGGCGCCATACCGGCTTCCGCCGCGCCGTCGGGCAATAATCCCCCGCCCGCGCAAGCCGTCGCGCCGGCTGATCCGGCGGCGCAATATAGCCGCGCCCGCGAATTGCTTGTGGCCGGCCAACTTGCGCAAGCGGAAACCGCGTTTGGGGACTTCCTGCAGGCGCATCCGCGCGCGAACACGGCGGTCGATGCACGTTTCTGGCTCGCTTACACGCAGCTGGCGCGCAACAATTACAACGATGCGGCCACGAACTTCCTTGGGTACATGCGCGCGGCGCCTAACGGTCCGCGTGCGCCCGAAGCACAAGTGCGTCTCGGTATGGCGCTTGTTGGCGGCGACCGTCGCGCCGAAGGTTGCGGCGCGTTCTCCTCGCTCACCACGCGCTATCCCAACGCGCCGCGCAACATCCGCGATCTCGCCGCGCGTGAAGCCCGTGCTGCGCAGTGCGGCGCTTAATCCACTGAAGCAGCCATGCTCGATCGGCTGACGATCGAGCGCATGCGCGCGTGCGGTGGGCCGGTGCTGGTTGCACTTTCCGGCGGCGGCGATTCCGTTGCGCTATTGTCCTTGCTGGCAGGCGAACTGGGCGCGGATAACGTGCGCGCAGGCGTCGTGGATCACGCGCTGCGCGAGGGATCCGATGCTGATGCGCGTCGCGCGCTCGGCTTTGCGGAAGTGCGGGGCGTGCCCGGCGAAATTCTCACGCTCACTTGGCCCAAAGGCGCAAACCGCGCACAGCAAGCCGCGCGCGAGGCGCGCTACGCGGCGTTGTGTGAGCACGCCCGCCAAATCGGCGCGCATGTGATCGCCACGGCGCACAGTGCGGACGATCAAGCCGAGACCGTGTTCATGCGCGCCGGCGCTGGCTCAAGCTGGCGTGGCCTCGCCGGCATTGCGCCTTTCGCGTCGGCCCCCATCTGGCCTGAGGGGCGAGGGCTCTTCGTTGCGCGGCCGCTGCTTGGCGCACGGCGCGAGGAGCTGCGTGCATACCTGCGTGAGCAGAGCGCTGAATGGATCGAAGATCCCGCGAACGCCAATCCGAAATTCGAGCGCGTCCGTATCCGCGCGCGGCTCGCTAAGCTTGAGTGCGAAGGTTTCGATCCGATGCGCCTGGTCGCGCTCGCCGCGCGCCTGCGCGATCACGCGGATGCACTCGATCGCGCGGCGAACGCTTTAATCGAACGCGCAGCACGTCTTGAGCCCACAATCTCCATCGCACGCGCGGCTTGGACTGGGCCCGATATCGTGCGCCAGCGCGCGTTGGCGGTGTTGATGGCGCCCGCCAGCGGCGCCGCACGCGAAGCGCCGCTTTCCGTGGTGGCGCAACTCGAACCGCGTGTGTTCGCCGTCGATTATCAAGGCGGCACCCATAGTGGCGTGAGCTTTCGCAACGCCGGCGATCGGCTCGTGCTCACGCGCGACCCCGGCGCAGCGCTCGGCCGCGCTGATGGCGCAGCGCCGCTTCTACCGCTCAATCTGCCTGTAAACGCGGTTACGATTTGGGACGGTCGCATCGCGCTTACGGCGCGCGAAAGCGGCTGGCGTGCTGTTCCAGAGCGCAACGCCGCCCTCGTCGCGCTGGAGAAAGACGGTCGCCGATTGAAGCTCCAGCAGGCGCAAGGCGCGGTGGAATGGCGCGCACTTGCCGCAGACCGCGTGCGGCACGCGCTGGCCAGTGCGGTTAACCCGCTGCAACCCTGATGAAATTAGGGCAAATTTCTACGTCCGCGTTCACCGGCCCTTGACCGGGATCATGTCAGTAAGGGGTGTTCAGCGGCGGGCGCGGTCCCTATCTTGCTGAAGAAAGTGTTTCCGCGCCGGGCTCAACGCTCGGCGGCGGCCAGAAGGTTGCTCAATGCCGATCCGTTCATTGCTGATCTGGGGCGTCGTCGCCCTCGTTCTCGTTGTTCTGTTTACCGTGATGCAGGGGCCAAGCGCTAACCGCAACGCGGAGGAGCTCTCCTATTCGCAGCTATTGAACAAGGTAGAGGCGGGCGACATCCGCTCGGTGACCACGCAAGGCGATTCATTGCTCGCCACCGGCGCCGACAATACGTCATACGTCACCTATCTGCCGAACGGCACGATGGCGCCGGTTGTTGAGCGTCTCGACGCGGCGAACGTCGAAGTGAAAACAGAACGCCCCCAGCGCGGCCCTGGCATTGGCGACATTCTGCTCGGCGTGCTGCCGATGCTGCTGCTGATCGGCGCTTGGTTCTTCTTCATGCGCCAGATGCAAGGCGGCGGTCGCGGCGCGATGGGCTTTGGCCGCTCGAAGGCGAAGCTGCTGACCGAAGCCAAGGGTCGCATAACGTTTGAGGACGTCGCCGGCATCGATGAAGCCAAGGAAGAGCTCGGCGAGATTGTTGAATTCTTGAAAGACCCAGGCAAGTTCCAACGCCTCGGCGGCAAAATTCCGAAAGGCGCGCTGCTCGTCGGCCCTCCGGGTACGGGTAAGACGCTGCTCGCCCGCGCCATCGCCGGCGAAGCCAACGTGCCGTTCTTCTCGATCTCGGGTTCGGACTTCGTGGAAATGTTCGTCGGCGTTGGCGCGAGCCGCGTGCGCGATATGTTCGAACAAGCCAAGAAGAACGCGCCCTGCATCATCTTCATCGACGAAATCGACGCTGTCGGTCGCCATCGCGGCGCGGGCCTTGGCGGGGGCAACGATGAGCGTGAACAGACGCTCAACCAATTGCTCGTCGAGATGGACGGCTTTGAAGCTAACGAAGGCATTATCCTGATCGCCGCGACCAACCGCCCTGACGTGCTTGATCCGGCGCTGCTGCGTCCGGGCCGCTTTGACCGTCAGATCGTCGTGGGTAATCCCGACATCGCCGGGCGCGAAAAAATCCTCCGCGTTCACACCCGCAACGTGCCGGTGGCGCAGGGCGTGGATTTGAGAGCCATCGCGCGCGGCACGCCGGGTTTCTCGGGCGCCGATCTTGCCAACCTCGTCAACGAGGCGGCGCTGCTCGCGGCGCGTCGCGGCAAGCGCGTGGTGACGAACAAGGAATTCGAGGACGCCAAGGATCGCGTCATGATGGGCGCCGAACGCCGCTCGATGGCGATGACTGAGGACGAAAAGCGCGCGACCGCGGTCCACGAAGCCGGCCACGCGCTCGTCAACATTTTCGTGCCGGGCAACGATCCGCTGCACAAGGTGACGATCATTCCGCGCGGCCGTGCGCTGGGCGTGACCTGGTCGCTGCCGGAAGCTGACGTGCTCTCTTATTCGAAAAAGTGGTGTGAAGCCAAGATCGCGATGTCGTTCGGCGGCCGTGTCGCCGAGCAGCTGGCTTATGGCGATGAGCATTTAAACACCGGCGCTTCCAACGACATCATGCAAGCGACCAATATCGCGCGCCGCATGGTCACAGAATGGGGCATGAGCGACGTGCTCGGCCCATTGCGCTATGCGCCGAACGAACAGGAAGTGTTCCTCGGTCACTCGGTCACGCAGCGCCAGAATATGTCGGGTGAAACCGCCAAGCTGGTGGATCAAGAAGTGCGCCGCATCGTCAATGAAGGCGAGCAATTGGCGCGCAAAGTGCTGACTGAGCACCGCAACGACCTGACGACTTTGGCTGATGCGTTGGTGGAGTACGAGACGCTCTCCGGTGAAGAAGTGACGCGCGTGCTGCGTGGCGAAAAGCTCGAACGTCCCGATGACGCGCCCCAAGCGCCGCTGCCGCCGACGTCGGCGTTGCCGGTGACGGATGAGGACGAGGCGCCCGCGCCGCGTCCCGGTTGGGGTGGCGCTGCTCCGCAAGGCGCATAACAACGAAACGAACCGCCGGCCTCTGGTCGGCGGTTTTGTTTTAAGGCTAGGGTTGCGCCTTAGAGGAGGCGCGGATGCTTGGATCGTCGAATACAAACGTGCTGATCGGTACCGCCAAAGCGCCGATCGCCAAGGCGTTTTACCGCGACACGTTGGGGCTCAAATTCATCAGCGAAGATCAGTTCGCGGCGGTGTTCGAGACCAAGAACCTCCGCATCCGGCTTTCCACAACGCCGACCGTCGTGCCCGCGCCGTACGCGGTGTTGGCGTTCGACGTGACGGATATGGATGCAGTGATTGATGCGCTGGGCGCCAAAGGCGTCGTGTTCGCGCGCTATCCGTTCCTGGTGCAGGATTCAAAGGGCGTGTGGACCGCACCGGACGGAACCAAAGTCGCTTGGTTTCACGATCCGGATTTGAATTTGCTGAGCGTGGTGCAGCACGCTTAAGGCTCGACGTGTGGATGGCCCACACCGGTTTCCAAGAGCGGCTTCAAGCTGTTGACGAGGAAATGATCCCAACCTTGCTCGCATGCGTCGAAGCGCCTGACGCCGGGGTTCAAGCCGAGGGTGTGTCGCCCATCAGCGCGTCTCGTAAGCTTCGTGCGCGGCGACGACGTCGGCCCAGAAGCGATTGATGGGTTTGCCATCCAGCACGCCGACGAGCGTTTCCAGATGCGCGGTCCAGCCGCCGGCGAAATCGCGGGTGTGTTCGAGTGTGTCGATCTTGGTGTGGGTGAGCGTCAGCAGGGTTTCGTCGCCGCGCGCTTCAAACTCAAAGCGCACCTCAGAAACATGCTCTTGGCCATCGCCCCAGGTGATCGCGAGCAGACGCGGGGATCGAAGGCGAGCACGCGGCCCGTCATCGGAAATTGGCCGCTCTCCATCTGCGCCCAGCGTTCGGGCGGCTTTTCGTTGGTGATGTTGCGATGCGCGAACAGGATGCTGAAGACTTGGCCGTTGGCGCTGAAACTATCGTCGCCGGTGAACCAGCGGCTGCGTTTGTCGCTGTCCACGAAATACGACCAGACGCGATCGATCGGCGCTTTCAGCGTGCGTTCGAGGCGGAACGTGGTCGGCGTGATGATTTCACCGAATTGCATGGAGGCTCCTTAGTCTTCGTGCTCGGCCAGGGCGCGTTCCAGTGCGTCGAGGCTGGCGTTCCAGAATGTGCGTTGCTGCTCGATCCATGCGGCGGCTTCGTCGAGCGGGGCGGGGTTGAGGGAGAGAACGTGCTCGCGGCCAGCGCGGCGCCGCCGCACCAGGGTGGCGCGCTCCAGGATGCGGATGTGCTTGGAGACCGCGTTCAGCGACATGGCGAAAGGTGCGGCGAGATCTGTCACGCGCGCTTCGCCGCCTGCGAGGCGGCGCAAGATCGCGCGCCGGGTAGGATCGGCCAGGGCTAGCATGGTGTCATCGAGGGCGGCTGCACTTTGCATATTCAATCAATGGGTTGAATATTGGCGTGCGTCAACCCTGCTCTGGCTCCGCAGGCGCGGATCAGTTATTCGGGCGTGACTCCATTCTTGGTCTTTGGGTTCTTTGGGCGAAGCCGATGCTTGATTTCTTCAATATGTTCACGAACCCGGCGGTCATCGCGATCCTGGCCTTCATCGTGGCCATTTTCGTGCTGAACCTGATCGAGTTCGGTCGCGTCGATTAATTGCGCTTCAAGAGCGCGCCGAGATACTGAGCGCCGCTCAAAAGCGCCAGAGCCGCCGCCGCCCAAATCAGCGCGCGCGCGGCCCAATCCAATCCGACCACGATGTTGGCGTCGCCCTGTAAGAGAGCGGCTGTTTGAAACGCTAGAAATGCGCCCACGCCCGCCATTTCGGCGGCGGCCTTCCATTTGCCGAGCTGGCTGACGGGCAATGATTTGCCTTGGGCCGCGATGCCTTCGCGCAATCCGGCGATTGCAACGTCGCGGCCAAGGATCAGCACGGACGCGACAACCAAACCAATCGGCAAAGCGGCAAACGCGAGCGCGACCAGCGTGCAGGTGATCAGCACTTTATCGGCGGCGTGATCGAGTGCTGCGCCCAACGGCGTCACCGCGTCGAGCTTGCGCGCCAGATAGCCGTCGAGCCAATCGCTCAATGCTGCGAACACGAAGAGAAGGAAGGTGAGCGCGTAGATGAAGCCCGCGAGATAGGGGTCGCTGTAAAGATGCGTCGACGCCCATAGGATGAGCGCAGCAATCACCGGCGCCGCAATGATGCGGAATGCGGTGAGCAGGATCGGGATGCTGCTCTTCTTGCGCGAGCCTTGGTCAGGTTCTGTTGTCTCGAAAGAAGTCATAGATGCGCTTTGCCAGTTCTTTGTTGACGCCTTCGACGCCTTCCAATTCCGCCAATCCCGCGCGCGAGACGCCGCGCGCTGAACCGAAGCGATCGAGCAAAGCGCGCTTACGCGCAGGCCCAATGCCGCCGATTTCGTCGAGCGGGTTCTTCACGAGGCCGGCGCTGCGTTTGCCGCGATGGGCGCCGATGGCGAAGCGGTGCGCTTCGTCACGCAACCGCTGCAGGTAGTAAAGGACAGGGCTTTTCTCGTCGAGCCGGAACGGCGCGCGCCCCGGAATGAAGAAGCGCTCGCGGCCCGCGTCGCGATCCACGCCCTTGGCGATGCCGGCGATGCGGATCTTGTTTTTGAGCCCGAGTTCTTGCAGCGCGTCGAGTGCTGCGTTGAGCTGGCCTTCGCCGCCGTCGATGAGCACGAGATCAGGCCAGGCGGCGAATTTGGCGTCCGCGGCTTCAATGTCGCGTTCCTTGGAGAAATCCACGCCGCCGTCTGTGATTTTGCCGCCACTGTTTTCTGCTCCCCCGTTTTCGGGGGAGCTGTCGAGCGCATCGCGCGAGACTGAGGGGGACGTGTTCAACGCCCCCCTCCCGCTCGCTTCGCTCGCGATCTCCCCCGCAAGCGGGGGAGGATGGGTGTCGTCTTCGCGCTCCGCCAACATCCTTGCGAACCTTCGCCGGATCATCGCTTTCATCATGGCGAAATCGTCGCCGCCGAATTCCTCGGTCTTCATGTTGAACTTGCGATACTGGTTCTTGGTGAAGCCTTCGGGGCCGGCGACGATCATGGCGCCCAGCGCGTTCGTGCCTTGAATGTGGCTGTTGTCGTACACCTCGATGCGTTCGGGGCGTTGCGCTAGGCCGAACACTTCCTGCACGCCGTCCAGCAATTTCGCGACGCTGCCGGTTTCGGCCATGCGGCGACCCAATGCTTCGCGTGCGTTGAGCAAAGCGGCGTCCACGATCTCGCGTTTTTCGCCACGCTCGGGCTTGCGAATTTCGACTTTGCATTCGGCGCGCAGGCAGAGCGCCTCTTCGAGCAATTCTTGATCGGTGGGTTCGATGCTGGTGAGCACGAGTTTAGGCGGTTCGCGATCGTCGTAGAATTGCGCGAGGAAGGCGGAGAGAATGTCGGCTGACGTTTCTTCAACATTGTGGCGCGGGAAATAGGCGCGGTTGCCCCAATTCTGTCCGGCGCGGAAAAAGAACACCTGAATGCAAGATTGGCCGCCTTCGTTGTAGAGCGCGAACACGTCGGCTTCGTCGAAGGTGCTTGGATTGACGCCCTGCGCAGCGCGGACGCTGGCAAGCGCTCGAATACGGTTGCGTAAACGCGCGGCGTGTTCGAATTCGAGTTTGTCCGACGCATCGCGCATTTCGACGGCGAGGCGATCCTGCAATTCGACGGAGCGGCCTTCGAGAAAGTCAGTCGCGTCTTTCACTAGTCCTGCATATTCTTCCGCGCCGACGAGATCGACGCAGGGCGCAGCGCAGCGTTTTATTTGGTAAAGCATGCAAGGTCGTGTGCGCGCGGAGAAGGTCGAGTCCGAGCACGAGCGCAGCAGGAACGCTTTCTGAAGCGTGTTGAGCGTGCGGTTGACGGCGCCGGCGCTGGCGAACGGTCCGTAGAATTTTCCCTTGAAGCTTTTCGCGCCGCGGTGTTTTTGCAGCGCCGCCGTGGCATGATCGGTGCGGATGGCGATGTACGGGAAGCTTTTGTCATCCCGCATCAACACGTTGTAGCGCGGCTTCAGCCGCTTGATCATGTTGGTTTCGAGCAATAGCGCTTCGGTTTCGGTCGCGGTGACGATGATCTCCATCGACGCCGTCTGGTGGATCATCCGATAGATCGCGTTGGTGTGGCCGCGGCCCTGCGCGTACATCGACACGCGGTTCTTCAGGCTCTTGGCTTTGCCGACGTAAAGCACCTCGCCGTCGGCGCCGAGCATGCGATAGACGCCCGGCTTGGCCGGCATGCGCTTCCACGCATCGCGGATCGCCTCGATGCCTTTCAGCTCAGGGGGCGGCGCGTCCTCGCCGGGCAGGCCCGCAAGTTCGGGCAGGGTGGGTTTGTCGGCGCCGCTCATTCCAAGTCTGCAATCTAGACCATCACAAATGGGGACTGATCTGCGTTGATCATATCGCCCTACGGGGGTACGCCTTGTGGAAATCTCGCCCAGAACGAGAACCGGTCCAGGGGAGGCACAATGCTAAGGTGGGAACAGGCGCTCTGCGCCGGACTTGCCGTGGCCGCGTGGGGAGCGCCGAATGCGCAAGCCCAAGACATGCGGGTACGGAATTATCTCGAACATGGGCTGGCTGTCCATGCGGACGCGGGCTATGCGCGCGACCATTCTATTCCGGATTTGGAAAAGCCAATGCGGCTCGACCAACCCCACCTTTGGTCGATTTATCTGAATCAGAGCGTCAACTATCGCGTCTATGCGGCGTGCGACGATGCTTGCGCCGATCTCGACATGGAAATCTATGGCGCGGACGGCGCGCTGGTTGAGCGTGACAGCGCACGCGACGACACGCCGTTCGTCCAGATCACGCCCACCCAATCCGGGCGCCATTTCGTGCGGCTTTGGCTTTATGCCTGCGCCGCCGAAACATGCGCCATCGCCGCCCGCGTCACGTCCGGGGGAAACCCGACACCACGCTGATTTCAATCAACGGGGCGGGGGCTCGGAAGATTTTCGATATGATCAAAGTGATTGTAGTGCTGGCCCCGGATGCGGCTATGCGTTTGGCTGGGGCGTCGCGCAAGGATATTGGCGAAGCCCGGCGCCGGACATTTGCGCTCGCGCGCTATTGGGCGCGCGATCTGCGCTCGGACATTCACATCAGCTACGCCGATGGTCCGCCGCCGGACGTGAAAACCGGCTCCTCGATCAGAATTCCGGTCGTATTTCGGGGCATCGGCAAGGCGGAGTTGCGGGTCGTGGGCGACGTTTTTGACCCCGAAAAAGGCAAGTTCCGGCGCTCCTAACCCTGCGGCCCCGCGCCCCCTGGACGGCATTTTTTTCTCGGCCCAAGACACGATCATGGACGACATCCGACACGACAAACTGAAGGCCGGGGGCGGGTTCGCCGCGCTCGACCCGCGCGATTGCCAGACCATGCTCGATGTCCGCGCTGGCGTGGACGAGATCGACCGGATGCTGGTGGCGCTGATCGCACGTCGCCAGGGCTATATGGACGCCGCCGCCCGCATCAAGCCGAGCCGCTCGGTGGTGCGCGACGAAGCGCGGATCAATCAGGTTCTGGCCAACGTGAAGGCTGAGGCCGAAAAGCACGGGCTCTCTTGGTCCATCGCCGAGCCGGTGTGGCGCGAGATGATGGAACGCTGCATCGCCTACGAATTTGATGTCTGGGACGCCACACGCGGCTGAGATTGGTTACGCACATGCGGGCGATGGGTTCACCTGCCGCCTTGCAACGTGGTAACCATTTCGCTCTGGGGGGGCGCTATCCGGGTTGGGTGATGGCGCTCAGAAACACGGTAAAGGTTCGCGCTTGGCGCGAGGCCGAACACGCGTTTACATGCGTGCAAGGTCGCGCGTGGCGCGCCTGTACCACCGATGATAAGGCGTTACGCTTCCGCGAGGGGGAATGCGGCGCATGAGGTGGTTTCTTTGGTTCGTGTTGGTGATCGCGCTGATCACCGGGGCGCTTTACGGCGTCGGCCGCTTTCTGTTGCCCAACAATCTTGAGGTGGTGCGCGAGATCACGGTTGAGCGCCCGCGCGCTTCTGTGTTCGCGATGGTCAACGATCTGCGCATCGCCAAAGAATGGTCGCCGTTCTACGCGCGCGATCCTGACGCGGATTATAGCTTCTCGGGCGAACCCGGCTCGGGCCAATCCATGCGCTGGGCCAGCAATGTGCGCGAAGTCGGCGCCGGGCGGATGTCGGTCGTCAATTCGGCTGAGAACGAAGAGGTCGAAGCCATCATCGAGATCGGCGAACGCGCGACGCTGAATTCACGTCAAGAGCTGCGCCGCGTCGAAACTGGCACGCACGTGCAATGGCGCGTGACCGCGCAATGCGCGGATTCGTGGATCAACGTGCCGTGCCGCTACATGAACCTCGTGATGCGCGGCATGGTGCAAACCGAACTCGACAACGGCCTGGCGCGTTTGAAGACGCTGGCCGAGCAATTGCCGAACGTCGATTTCGAAGGCCTCAACCCGATGTTCGAGACGGTGGAGCCGCAATCGTTTGTTTATTCGACGGTGGAGACCTCGACCTCGGACCAAACCGAGATCGATCGCGCCGAAGCCATCGGCCTCGACCAAGTCCGCCGCTTCATGACCGAATACAATCTGACGCAAGCAGGGCCTTTGGTGCGGGTTGTCACGGATTTTGACGCCAATAGCGGGCGTATGAGCTTTCGCGTCGGCTATCCGTTCTCAGGCCCAACGCCGTTGACGGTGGTCGGCGTGCAGCTTGGTCAAACGCCGTCGGGCGAGGCGATGCATGTGCTGGTCGAGGGCTCGCGGACGCAGGTGCGCACGGCTTATTTGCAGATGAACGCCTATCTCCAGGCGCATCGCGTGCCGCTACGCGAAAATGGTCTGCCGTGGGAAGTCGTGCACCAACAAGCAACGCCTGAAGGCGGTCCGACGCGGATTGAAATCTTCATGCCGCTGCAATGATCAAAGCGCTGGGTCTTCGGACCCGCGTTTGCCGGCGGCTGGGGAGCTCGCGGGTCTGAAGACCCGCACTCCATAAATAAAAAGGCCCGCCGTTTCCGGCGGGCCTTTGATTTTTGCGCTGTGCGTGAAGCTTATTCGTTGATCTTCAGGTTCACGGCTTTGGGACCTTTGCCCTTGGTGTCGGGCAGGGTCTGGAAGTTGACCTTCTGGCCTTCAACGAGCTCGGACATACCGGCGCGCTCAACAGCACTGACGTGGACGAACACGTCCGCGCCGCCGCCATCTGGCGTGATGAAGCCGAAGCCGCGCGCGCCGTTGAAGAACTTCACGACGCCATCCTGGGGATCGCCCAGGGGCTGACGCGGGGGACGATCGCCGCCGCCGAAGCCGCCGCCGCCGCCTTCACGCGGGCCGCTGCGGAATCCGCCGCCGCCACCGCCGCCGCCACGGAAGCCGCCGCCACCGCCGCCGCCACCGCCGCCGCCACCGCCGCCGTAACCGCCGCCGCCGCCACCGCCGCGATAGCCGCCGCCGCCGCCGCCGCGGTCACCACCGCCGCCGCCG
>Ga0315902_10002804_pt1 | contig 26675 bp, 22 predicted proteins | sample LakEriMetagenome_9_FD_203523 | JGI IMG/M metagenome (GOLD analysis project Ga0315902, IMG submission 203523) | Freshwater fungal communities from buoy surface, Lake Erie, Ohio, United States - Buoy 12 MA117 | ecosystem: Environmental > Aquatic > Freshwater > Lake > Lake biofilm | place: USA... | reverse complement strand
ATGCTAGCAGGTTGTGGCGCATCCACCATCTGGCGATGGTGGCTACCGCAAGCGTGCGCAATCATTCGGGCGCAATCGGTGGGGGTATCTTTGAATACTTCTGGGGAAAATCGCGATCTCTTTTTCAGCGGCACACGCTTGCAAGCGGAGGGGGTTCCGGGGACCGGTCCGCCAAGACTTGATGAGAGACCTAGCGATTCAGGCAGAGAACCTTGCGGGAAGAGGGGAAAAGGAGGAGTCGACGCGGTGATTCAGTCGCTCGGCGAGGCAGTTATAATGAAAACCCCCTGGAACCAGCCTCTTTTTTTGGGCTGGCTTTACTGCGGAAGCCGTTCGGGTGGTCGCTATGGCGTTTTCCCATGATGACCATCCCGGCCCATCCCATTCCTTTTGATCAGGATCTTTCCGATGCTTTGGTTCCGAAAGACTCGTTGGTTGGCTTTGTTGATCGGCCTTTCGTCCTGGGGATCTGGTGCCGCTCTTTGGGCTCAGCAAGGGGCGACAGCACCCTCCGCGTTTAAGGTACCCGAGGGGTTCGAGGTCGAACTGCTGCATGAGGTGCCGTTGGCCGAGCAGGGGTCCTGGGTCAGCATGTGTGTTGACCTAGAGGGGCGGCTAATTGTTTCGGATCAGTATGGGAAGCTGTATCGAGTCGCCTTGCCAAAGAAGGAAGGTGAGAAAGTCACCGTCGAATCGCTCGATGTTTCAGTCGGTATGGCTCAGGGACTTCTGCATACCCGCGACGGACTTTACGTCAACATCAACGGCGAGGGACCCAGCGGCGCGGGACTGTATCGCCTGCAAGATCTCGACAAGGATGGAAAGTTTGAGAAGCAGGACCATCTGATCCCGCTGAATGCAGGAGGGGAACATGGCCCTCACGCCTTGATTGAGGGCCCCGACGGGAGGATCTACCTGTGCGCGGGCAACGCGACCGATCTCCCAGCGAAAATCGACCGCTACCGGGTCCCCAAGCATTGGTCGGAAGATCATCTGCTGGGCCGCATGCCCGATGCGCGTGGATTCATGGCCGACCGACTGGCTCCAGGCGGATTTGTGCTCAGTTTCCGCCCCGATGGCTCGGATGTCGAACTGGTGGCTACCGGCTTTCGCAACGAGTACGACATTGCGTTCAATCCCCTGGGGGATCTGTTCACCTACGACGCTGACATGGAATGGGATGTCGGGACGCCATGGTATCGTCCGACACGAGTCAATCATGTGATCGGCGGAGCTGAGTTCGGATGGCGCAATGGTACAGGGAAGTGGCCCGAGTATTTTGCCGACAGCATGGGAGCAGTGGCCAATATCGGACCAGGATCTCCGACGGGGATCTGCTTTGGAACCGGAGCGAAGTTTCCGGCGAAATACCAAAGGGCGCTTCTGATCGGCGATTGGAGCTACGGTGTCATCTATGCAGTTCATCTGACGCCAGAGGGCTCCAGCTATCAGTCGACTTTTGAACCGTTTGTGTCGGCTTCGCCAATGCCGATCACCGATATGGTGGTTCATCCCTCCGATGGCAATCTCTACTTCATGATCGGGGGAAGAAAAGTGCAAAGCGGTCTGTATCGGCTGAAATACAAAGGCACTGAAAGCACAGCACCCGCCGCACCGATCGATTCCGCCAATGCCGCTCAGGCCCGCAGCCTCCGCCGCAATCTTGAGCAACTGCAGGCACCAGGCAAGCCAGGCGCTGTCTCGACGTCACTGGCCATGCTGGGACATCCCGACCGTGCTGTCCGATTCGCGGCGAGGATCGCCCTGGAGCACCAACCGGTAACGCAGTGGCGAGGTCGCGTGATGGAGTCCACCAACCCCCAATCGCTCATCACCGGCTCTATCGCACTGGCTCGATGCGGCGAACCCTCCGACCAAACTGCTATCCATCAACGACTGGCGAGCATCGACTGGGGACAGCTCGATCGAACCCAGAAGCTGGAACTGCTGCGAGCTTATCAACTAAGCTTCACACGGTTGGGTGAAGGGAGTCCTGAGACGCGCCAAGCCATTGTCGCTCAACTAGACCGCCATTTCCCCGTCCCCGATGAAGACAGCCCGCTCAACCGTGAACTGGCCACCGTGTTGGTCTACCTGGCGGCTCCGGGTATCACCGATCGCTGCATCGCTCGCATGAGCAATGCGCAGTCGGCCGACGAACAGATCCACTACGCCATGGCACTTCGCGATGTCAAAGAGTGGACCGACGAGCAGCGGCAGAAATATTTCCAGTGGTTCATCGATGTCTCCACCGCCCGTGGTGGCGCATCGTTTGGTGGATTCCTCGCCAACATCCGCAAAGTAGCCATCAGCCATTTGAACGACGAACAGAAGCAGAAGCTGGGGGAATTGGTAGGAGATCTTCCCGAACCGCGGGATCCACTTGCCGACCTGGCACCTCGGCCTTTAGTCCAGGAATGGAAGGTGGAGGACCTAGCAGAGGAAGCCTCCCAGAAGAACTCGGGTTACGATTTTTCCAAGGGCAAGCAACTCTTTGCCATCGCACAGTGCTACAAGTGCCATCGATTCCAGGGACAGGGTGGAATTCAGGGCCCCGATCTGACCGCAGTTTCCGGCCGCTTCAGCCCTCGTGAAATGCTGACGGCGATCATCGAGCCGAACAAGGAGATCAGCGATCAATATCAGGCGACGCAGTTCATCACGGAAGACGATCAGATCGTGGTAGGTCGCGTGGCCAACCTGAACGGATCGACTTTGATGATCACAACGAACATGCTCGATCCCCAAAACTTCACCAATCTCGACCGTAAGTCGATCACCGAAATGAAGCCCAGCCCCAACTCGATGATGCCTTCCGGATTGCTCAATACACTCTCCAAGGAGGAAGTCTTTGAGTTGCTGGCCTACATGAAGTCGGGGGGCAACCCAGCTCATCCGCTGTACCAACAGGCGACAGCAGCCGCCCCCTGAAAAGGCATCTTCTACTCACTTGAAAGGCTTGGCAGACTGGACCCAAAGGAACTGCCAAGCCTCGGATAGAGTTGAGATTTCCACTTACTGAATGGACCTAAGGGGCCAATTCGCATTGCTTCCATAGCCCTTTTTCCCCACAATCCAGCCTCCGGCATTCTTCGTTGAATCCATGCCCAACCATCCGCAGGGCTCATTGAGCCCCTTGCCATTTGAGCCGAAGGTTGTTCATTCATGCGAACCCGTCACAGTTGGGTGGCCCTTCTTTCGATCGCCGCAATCTTCGTACTCACCGACAGCGCCTGGGAAGCTAGATTGCCGATCATCGCAGAAGCCTTATTCGTGGCGGGCGTCATCCTGGCGGGGATAGGAGCGATGGGACGAGTCTGGTGCTCCGCCTATATCGCTGGCTACAAAAACGGCACCCTGATCACCAGCGGCCCCTACTCGATGACACGCAATCCACTTTATTTCTTCAGCTTTCTGGGGAGTGTTGGAGTCGGATTGACATCTGAAACGCTGGCGGTTCCTGCGATCATCGCCATGGCTTTTGCCATCTACTACCCTTTTGTGATCCGGAGCGAAGAGGCAACTCTCAGCCAATTGCATCCTGAGCAGTTTGACCAGTATCGCCGTGAGGTCCCCGCCTTTTTTCCGGCCTGGAGCCACCTGAGCGAATTGAGCGATCATACAGTGCAGCTGAAGACCTTTCGCCGGCACATCGCCAGTGCGATCTGGTTCGTATGGCTCCCTGGATTGATCCATCTGGTCGACTTTCTGCACGACCACAAGTATCTGGCAAGTTTCTGCAAGATGTACTAGCAAGCAACTAAGCTCTCAAGACGTATGCATCTGGTGATGCGCATTGCAACCCCTTCCATGGACGGCCACTTCTAGAATGTTGCTGTCAGCCGCGACCGGATCCAAGCCCCGCCACCAGTTGAATCAGTAGGGTAGCATGCTGGTCGATACCGATCTGATCTCGGAGACGCTTCTGTGCGGCTGCGCGGTCTCGCCGCATCGTTGCACTCCTTTGACATGCCTCCTGCAGACCACTCAGCAGCGCTTCCGGATCCCCCGGACTGTAGAGTGCCCCATGCTGAAGACGCCGGTGCATCTCGGGAAAAGCGCCGTGAGCTGGAAGCAGGTATGGCAATCCCGCTGCAGCTGCTTCCAAAACATACCGACCCTTCGGCTCACGGTAGACGGTGGGAACACAAAGCAGATCGGCATTGGCCAGTAGCCTCAATTTGACTTCGCGGTCGACCGATCCATGGTAAGTGAAACCTGCCGGGCTTGATGCGTTTAGCGATCGAGCGATCTCGTCCCAGTAACGCTGATGCTGCCCTCCAAGCCATCCAGCAATATCGAGATGCCGAGGCGTTGGATCGCCTGTCGCATTCCATCGACGCCACGCATCGGCCAGCTGATGGAGCCCCTTTTCCGGAGCCAATCTGGCCAGGTAGAGGACTCGAAAAGGCTCCTCTTTCGAAGGGTTGCTGGGCGGAGATGCCTCCCACTTGGCCATCGGCTGGCTGTCCAGATCGATCCCCAAGGGAAGGCAGTGCCATCGATCGCGCGGTAGCCCCAACAACTCTGCCATCCGCTGTCCGTAATCTTCACTGTGGACCACAAATGCATCGACCAGTGGAATCAGCTTTCTCATCCGATCGACCGTTCGGGACCGGTAAGGTTCGGGCAGTGAGTCGATAAAGATGTCATCGCCCTGAAGCATCACGACGACGGGCACGTCGATCTGCCTTTTGATGGAGGGGAGCGCACCAGCGATCAGGAAGTTGGTTAAGATCAACGCGGAAGGCTTTGCTTCACTAGCCAACCATTCGGTCAGCCTGGCCACTTCCTGACGCTGCCTTCCCGACTCTCCTTCCAACATCGACACCGTCATCGCGCCCAGGAATCGCAGATCAATCGAATGGGTGCGGCCAGCAAGGCGATTGATCAGACCAGGTTGATTCAGACGGCGGATCAGCATTTTCGGGAGGGGAGGAAGCCAAGGAAATTTCTGCTGAAGGTAGACCTGGATGCCTCCGAAAAAAATCTCACCGGAACTGGCGTCCGATTCGTCGGTGCGGATCGGTGTGTAGACCGGGACAAGAAGGCAGTCCTGACCTTGGCGAATGAGCGCCTTGGCCAGCGCGTTATCATTCATGCAGCTTCCGCAGAACATGCCGGCGGCACCTGCGGTCAGATAGACCCAAGACATGATGAGCGATCCCGTCCTTTCATGAACATTCCAATTTGGCCGATTGCGAAAAACAAAGCGATCGCCCAAAGTATGTTTCCCGTTGCATCGGGAACTCGAAACCCGCGATAGCCGATCCCTCCTCTCTGAAGTACCATGAGATCGGCGGCAGAGTACTTGGCCTTGTCTTCACCGGCTATCCCCACCATGCTTGAATGGCTCGCATCATCGCTCGACTGGATCCTTCATTTCGATCGTCATCTCAACGATATCCTTGCGGCGATGGGGAGCAGTTTTACGATCCTGCTCTGGTTGATCATTTTTGCCGAAACCGGACTGGTCGTAGCGCCGTTTCTTCCTGGTGACTCGCTGTTGTTTGCTGTCGGTGCCATCGCCGCTCAAACCGATTCACCTCTCCGAATCGAATGGCTGGTTCCTCTGCTGATCCTGGCAGCGATCGTTGGAGATGCGGTGAATTACGCCATCGGCAAATGGGTAGGTCCGAAGATCTTTCATCGTGACACTGGCTGGCTTTTGAACAAGGAACATCTACTGAAGGCCGAAGCCTTCTACCAGAAGCATGGTGCGAAGGCGATCGTTTTAGCGCGATTCCTGCCGATCCTTCGCACCTTCGCTCCATTCGTCGCAGGCATTGGACGGATGCCTTACCGCCGCTTCTGGATCTACAACGTTTTCGGCGGGGTGCTCTGGGTGACTCTTTTTCTGGTGGGTGGCTACCTGTTCGGCAATGTGCCGGTGATCAAGCGGAATTTCCACATCGTAATTCTGGCGATCCTGGTGCTATCGGTGTTGCCACTGGCTTGGGAATGGTGGGCTACTTATCGCACCGATCGGCACAAAGACGCCAGCGGCAACAACCCTTGATCGATTCACCTGATCACTTCGCCAACCGAATCGATTCAGCTCCAGCGACTCTTGCCGCTTCCAGCGACCGCCTTTCCGATCTTCCAGCAGTCGAGCCCCCACTGCTGGACTCGTTCGTACACCGCATTGGCATAGTAAGGGCTGATCACCAGAACCAAGCCGATACCCATATTGAAGACATGGTCCATCTCTTCCGAGGGAACCTTTCCCAGTTGCTGCAACCATGGAAACACTGGTGGCACCTTCCAGGACCCGCGATCGAATACCAGATCGACATCCTCTGGCAAAATCCTCTCGGTGTTCTCCAGCAAGCCACCACCGGTGATATGACCAATTCCATGCACTACCTGTTTGACGCGGTACTGCTGCAAAATCGACCGCAGCAGGTTGGCATAGATCAGGGTGGGACGCAGCAGACAATCTCCCACGGTCTCCCCCAGTGCTTCGACATGGTCGCCAATTGCCAGCCCCGCCTTCTCGAAGACGATCTTGCGCACCAGACTGAAGCCATTGGAATGCAACCCGGACGAGTTGACTCCCAGAATCACATCATCTGGGCGGATCGCCTTCCCTGAGACGATTTGTTTGCGCTCGACTACCCCAACACAGAAACCAGCCAAATCGTAATCATCTTCCCGATAGAGATCGGGCATGATGGCGGTCTCCCCACCCAGCAAGGCGCAGTCGGCCTGGACGCAACCGGTGGAGATACCCCGCACGATCTCCTCCAGTCGAGCCGGGTTGTCTCGAGACATCGCGACATAGTCGAGGAAAAAAAGTGGCTCAGCCCCCGTGCACAGGACATCGTTGACGCACATCGCCACCAGGTCGATCCCCACCGTATCGTGGCGACCAGCCTGAATCGCCACCTTCAGCTTGGTTCCGACGCCATCGGTTCCTGAAACCAGAACCGGCTCCTTGTAATTCCGGCGGAACAGGGCGTTGGAAAAGTCGAGCTGAAAAAGGCCGGCAAAGCCGCCGTCGTTGCGGATCACCCGCGGACCGAATGTCCGGTGCATCCAACGCGGCAGTCGCTTCATGGCATCTTCGTAAAGATCCAGATCGACGCCGCTGTCCTTGTACGTGGTGCTCATGTGCGGGAAAAACCCTGCCTGCTGGCTTAGAAAATGCTTGCTGCAGGTCTCTTATGTTATCGCAGCATTCAAAATGCGTAAACTCGCCCCCCCTTCGAAGCAGCCCTCGAACGACGGCATTGGGCTGCCAAGCTCCAGCCCCCAGGCTGGTGGTGCCGTGAAATCGCCGTTTCCCCAGTCAACGAATTCTGCTTAAATGCCCAAATCTAGCACCACCGGAAGTCTGAGTCAGGCTTGGTCCAACCGTACAAGCAAGGTGCAATGAGGCAGAAGGACTCACTACGCAGAAAGGATTCACAGGATGTATTCGATTGCGAAGAAATGCGCCGCGGAGTTTTTTGGGACGGCGTGGCTGGTTTTTGGCGGCTGTGGCAGCGCGGTGCTGGCAGCCAAGTTCCTGGATGGAGCGGAGCAGACGAATCTGGGTATTGGATTCGTTGGGGTGTCGTTGGCATTCGGTTTGACGGTGCTGACGATGGCCTACGCGATCGGCCACATTTCGGGGTGCCATCTGAACCCTGCCGTCTCGATCGGGCTGATGATGGGCAAGCGATTTTCGTCGACCGAACTGGTCCCCTACATCATCGCTCAGGTGGCTGGAGCCATTGCGGGCGCTGCGGTGCTTTATGTCATCGCCAGCGGTAATGCAGGTTGGAGCATCGCAAAAAATGGATTTGCGCTCAATGGCTACGGAGAGCATTCGCCTGGCAAATACGGGATTGCATCGGCCTTTGTTGCCGAAGCGGTGCTGACCTTCTTCTTTCTGCTGATCATTCTGGGATCGACCGACAAGCGAGCCTCGGCTGGTTTTGCACCGATCGCGATCGGTCTTGGCCTGACGCTGATTCACCTGATCGGCATTCCAGTGACCAACCTCTCGGTCAACCCAGCTCGCAGCACCGGACCGGCCGTCATCGCTTCGGCATTCGGACAGGGCTGGGCTCTGATGCAGCTGGCGGTCTTCTGGATTGCGCCGATCGTCGGTGCCGCCATCGCCGGCATCGTCTACAACTGGCTCGGCCAGGAAGATTGATCCGGTCGCTCGGCACTGGCAACAGAATAAGCGACATCGAATGAAAGCCTCCCGGATCGATGGTCCGGGGGGCTTTTTGTTTTTTGGCAGAACCTGGCAACAGACCGGAAAGGATCTTTTCGCATGTCGCCTCCGCCAGATCGGCTATGATGCGAAAAGGGATGGAAGGGTCGATTTGGACCGGAAGGCGAGACCGATCGATGCTGGATCGCGACGAATATGTCGAGCAGGCTTACCTGTTTGAGCTACTTCATGAGCGGATGGGAGCCGACTTTCCGCTGCAGGATCTGCTTCAGCAGGCTAGGCACGAACTGTTGGCGACGACCAAACTGCCGATGGCGGTCGATTTTCTTTTGGCCGAGCTGAAGCATTTTGGGGAGATGAGCCGCGGGATGAGGCGGCTGGCTCATTATTTTTCTCCCTTTCAAAGCTTCCTCGTGGAGGAGGCGGAGAGGGATCGCGGTCGCTTTGACATGAAAACTGCGTTTCGAATCTTGCAGGCGGAGGCGAAGTACCGAAGCGAGTCGGAGAGTCGGCAGGGGTATTTCGTCTTCCAATTCGAAGCGCTTTGTCGAAACCGACTTCATTACGACCGCGGCCTGGCGGCGACCTCGGAGGATCCCGCTTACAATTCCGACTGGAAGGAATGGATCCTTGTGGTTCGAAGGCAACTGGGCCTAGTGGATTTGGCGGATTTGATCTACGGCCGCAGCGAAGAGTATCTCGCGACCCGGAGGCGGAAACTGGGTGCCCAGACGCCCCCCGAAGCACCGATCCTCTTCGGCCTACAGGAAGGAAAAATCGCCTGGGCCAATCGTCACAAGGATCCACTATTGCTTTTCGCCGCCCTGCAGCGACACCTCCATTATCCTGCCGTTCCTCGCCTAGTCCCAGTCGATACGACCGAACAGATCGTGCCACAGCTGCAGCGGCGGATGGAGCGGTTGGAGATGCGGATCAAGCTGCTGGAGGAAGAGGGCAAGCAAGGAATCGATATCACCAAGTTCTATGGTGCACTTCCCCATCGTGGCGACGCCCCCCCCAACTCCTTCGGGGCGCCATGAGGCGTCTGGAAGTCAGGTACTCCCATCCCACCTTAGGGCCCTTGCCCAGTTGAAGGGAAGAACCGAAACTGAAGGTAGCAGGGGCGGGGTGAGGGAACGCGTCCGCAAAAACCTGCCCGGACTTTTTGGTTTGAAATCGCCCCATTTCGCGACCGTCGTCGGCTTTTGAAAAGGATCAACACAGGATGCATCCCCAGGAAATGTCCTCCCAGCTGGAAACCCTGTGCAAGCGTTTGGCCACGCTGAAGGAGGGTCTTTGACTACGCGGATCGTTTGCAACAAGTAGAGACGATGGAAGCCAGCATGGCGTCTCCTGGTTTCTGGGATAACCAGGAGAAGGCTCAGCAAACCGTCCAGGCCCTGAAGAACCAACGTTTGGTGATCGAACCTTTGAAGGCAGCCCTCCAAGCCCACCAAGACCTCGGGGAATTGATCCCGATGGTGGAAGACGATCCGTCGCTGTCGGACGAAGTGGAGCGAGAATTAGGGAAGTTGTCGCAGGCGGTCGACCAACTGGAACTGCAGGCGCTGCTCAACGGCCCTCTGGATCCCAACGATGCGATTCTCAGCGTGCATGCTCGGGATGGAGGGGTCGACGCCAACGACTGGGCAGAAATCCTCCTCGGGATGTACATCGCCTGGGCGGGCAAGCAGGACTACAGCGTTGAATTGATCGACCGTAGCGACAACGAGGAGGCTGGGATCACTCAGGCGACCATCGCTGTGCGAGGGCCGATGGCCTATGGCTATCTGAAAGGGGAAGAGGGGATGCATCGATTGGTGCGCATCAGCCCCTTCAACGCAGAAGGCAAGCGGCAGACCAGCTTTGCTGCGGTCGACGTCTCCCCTGACATCAACGATTCGGTCGAAATCGATATCCGCCCGGAAGATGTGCGGGAGGACGTTTTCCGAGCCTCCGGGGCAGGAGGCCAGCACGTCAATAAGACCAGTTCGGCCATCCGCTTGACGCACCTGCCGACGGGAGTCGCCGTGCAGTGCCAGAATGAACGCAGTCAGCACAAGAATCGAGACTTTGCATGGAAGATGCTGCGAGCTCGGCTGGCGAGAATTGAGGAAGAGAAACGCGAGGCGGAGCAGCTGGCGAAGTACAAGAACAAAGCTCGGGTCGGATTCGGCTCGCAGATCCGCAACTATTTCCTCCATCCGGATCAGCGCGTCAAAGATGCGCGGACTGGATTCCAGATGGGGAATTTTCACGCGGTGATTGGTGGGGAACTGCAAGGTTTCCTCGATGCGTTCCTGAAATGGCGCATGATGGAAGACCAGTAACTGCGAGGAGCATTTCTTCGATGGCCGATCGACATCGACTGCAGTGGGGAGACTTGATAGTCGAAGCTCAACGGATCGGCGACCGATTCGATTGGCGGATCCTCTGCGAACCCCTGTCGGCTTCGGCGGTGCCCCTCCTGCAGTCGGTGCCATCGGCAAAGGAAACGGCTTGGCCTAGTTTCCCGCCCTTGCAGGAACTGGCACAGGAAAGCCATTCCGATACGGAGGTACTCCTGGGTGTCGGGATGGCGGGTAAAAGCCATTGGTCGGTGAGCGTCGATCGTCGCCAAGAGCCACATCAGCCAGCGATGGTCTTCGATTTCGCCTGCCGACTCTCGGAAAGCCCGACCTTCCTTGGGGCGTGCTGGATGCTGGGAGACGGACTGAAATCCACGCCACCCGCTTCGCTCGATCTCCCTTGGCAGCTCCGTCAAAACGAAATAACCATCGCCACGCTGACCCCCAACAGCCACACTTCCCTGCGGCTGGATGGGAACCAGGTGCAGGTGATTCCCGAGCCTGGGAAGGGTGTGTTGCAAGGGACCATCCGCTGGGGATTTCAGATTGCTAGGACGGAAGCCTCCCATCTTTGAAGGAGCCAGAAGGGAGTACATTCCCGGCATGGGATAGCGGCGTTGCCACGCCCAACTGAGATCGCCCATCTGAGATCTTTGGGAACTGGCGAGGGTTTGTGGTAGGATAGAGACGAGGTTGAGCAAGCCGTGGACCCCGTCGGCTCGCGCTGAAAACTCCGCGGCGGCTAGGGTTCCTGACATGGCTGGATCGTTGTCGAGCCACATTGATCTATGGATGTTCCCATGCGCCCCAGCCAGCCCCCAGATCGACACCGTCCAGCACCGCTTGGCGGGATGAGGAAAGAACGATCCCCAGAAACTCACGACGCTTCGCAGCTTGAGGCAGAAATTGCGAAAGATGTTTTCGAGACTCCGGAAGCCTACCTGGATGGGCTCCGAGTCGACCAATCTGGGGAATGAAGGACGAGTCCTTGCCAGGACGATCGGCCTGGAGACGGAATACGCTTTGGTGTTGGTGCGAAGGAATCGCGACCCGCAAGGCGAATCCTCTCGTCAACTCCCCGAGGACTGGTATGCTCGTCTGATCGCCGCCATGGCGAAGCATTCGACTCTGGTTCGAGGACTGGGGAACTCGACTCGTTTCTTCAATGCCCAGGGTGGATCGATCTCGCGAGAGGTACGATGGGGGACCGAAGGAGGGATCGGGTTCCTTGAAGGTGCTACCCCCGAATGTCTATCCCCTCGCGACCTGATCGCTCATCAGGTCGCGCAAGATGAACTCCTTGCTTCGTTGGTCGAACAGATACCACCCACCGGCGAGGTTCGGCTACTGAAGAACTCCGCAGACCACCAGGCTCATCTCTACGGTCAACAAGAGAACTACGAACTGACGATCGCCAGCGGATGGCGGCTTTTGGCATGGCGATGTGCGTTGCTCTTGCTTTTCCTTCCCATCCAGATCTACCACGTGCTTGCGACAATGTGGCTTGGATTGATGGGAGCCGCGATGCGATGGACTCATCGAGATCCCGAACCGTGGCTGGATTCGCAGCTGCAGAGAGGCAGCGCCTGGTTGGATATTGCGTCGACCGGCCTTCGCTTGCTGCACTATCCGTTGGCCTGCATATTCTCGTTTCTCGCATGGAGTCTGCTCTGCGTCCCCCATCGTCGACGGTTGAGCGGTTTTCTGGCGAGCCGATCGATCCTGGAAGGGAGCGGATACGTCGATTCGCGAGGCAAGTTCTGGTTGAGCGCGAAAGCAGCCACCGTGCGATCGGAAATTGGCATGGGGGCGTACTTCAATCGGCGCCCGATTTTCGAGATCGGTCATCTACTGGAATCGGTCTGTGCCCATCCGATTCAGGGATGGATTCGACTGTGGCAACCCCGACAGCGCGTCCAGCTTGCACTGGGCGATTCCTCACCGAATCCCTGGAGCCAGTACCTGAAGGTGGCAACTACCTGCCTGCTGCTGGACCTCGTAGAATCGCGAAGTCGAAGACCACTGGTTCAGCTACCAAGATCTTGGCGTGCCTGCCAGGAGTTTTCCGGGGACTCCACGCTAGTTCATCGCACTCTAGGCTCGCGAGAAGGTGGCCGTTCCCGGGATCCCTTTTCCGCTCTCGAAATCCAAATGCAGACACTCCAGTCGGTGCGAGGATTTCTGGAAGACCAAGGTCCGGTACCCGAGGAATGCTGGAGCATCGTAGCGATGTGGAAGGAGTCGTTGGAGGCGCTTCGTCAGCATCGCTACGAACAACCATTTCCCGATGCACTACTGGGAAAGATCGACTGGGCAACCAAACAGTGGCTGCTTGAAAAACTTGGGCGCAGTACTTCATGGGACGCGAGGAAGAAACTGGATCTGCGGTATGCAGAGCTATCGGAAGATGGATACTGCGAGAAGGTGCGTCGCGCCCATGGCTGCAACGCGCCGGTCGATCGCCAACGGATCAATCTGGCCAAACTAGCGCCACCCGAGGGTACCGCCGCGCGGGCTAGAGCCTACTGGATCCGTGAATTCGCATCCGAACGGCAGGACGCGAGAGTCGACTGGGATCGGGGAGAGCTGATAGAGGAAGGGAAACGACGGACCTTCCACTTCCGGCCCGTCGCCGCTGTCGTCACAGGAAAATCTCTACCGGAAGAGGATTCGGAATGATCCCCCTTCCTTGCCAAACGCCTCCTTCCACCGCATCGGCTCGACAATAGACAACTGGCTTGAGCCCACGATCAGGGTACGAGCAGGAGTAGAGAAATCATCGATGGTCTGCTAGCCTGATGGCTCGTCTCTGGACCTCCCATCGCTCCCTGAAAACCTATCACTTCCTACAACATGCTAGAACTTTACGAAAAAATCCAGCAGTCCGTTTCCTTCATTGAACAGCGTTGGGGCAAGAAGCCTGCTGCGGGGATCGTCTTGGGCACCGGCCTGGGTTCGTTCGTCGAGCGGATGGAAGTGGATACGGCAATCGAATATGGGGATATCCCCAACTTCCTAAAATCGACCGCCACCAGCCACCGCGGTAGGCTGGTCTGTGGAACCTGCAACGGACTACCGGTCGTCGCGATGGAAGGGCGGTTTCATCTTTATGAAGGGTACCCACTGAAAGAGATCACCCTTCCCATCCGCGTCATGAAGGCGATGGGAGCCAGACTGCTGATTCTCTCCAACGCCTGCGGCGGCATGAATCCCAACTACCGTTGCGGAGACATCATGCTGATCGATGATCACATCAATCTTCTCGGAGACAACCCGCTCATCGGGATCAACGACGATCGATTGGGACCAAGATTTCCCGACATGAGCGCCCCCTACGATGCGCAATTGATCGACGCCGCTCTGGCGGTCGCTCGACGAGAAGACATCATCGCCCACCGCGGCGTTTTCGTCGCCGTTCCTGGACCGAATCTGGAAACGCGTGCCGAGTACCGCTTCCTGAGGATGATCGGAGCCGACGTCGTCGGGATGTCGACCGTGCCGGAAACGATCGTTGCTGTCCACGAGGCGATGCGCGTTGTTGGCTTTTCGGTCATCACCGACATGTGCCTGCCCGATGCGCTGGAGGCCGCCGATGTCGCCAAGATTATTGCCACCGCCAACGCAACCGAACCCAAGCTGACCAAACTGGTCATCGGGGTGCTGGAAGCCTATCAGAAGCAGTTGGCAGGCAACGCATGACAAGGGGATCTGCACCAAGGGCTGCTTCAGCAACCCTTTCGGATAGATCCTGATGGACCAAAGAGGGTAACAGGGCCATCCCACGATCGTCGAACGGGTCTCGCTGCAGCGAAGCCAAGATACCGAACGAAAAGAGGCCCCTTGGTCAGGGCCTCTTCTAGAACACGAGATCCGTAAGCGAAGGAAACTCGCTTAGCCGTTGATCGAGTCGATGCGGACTCGCGTGTAGAGTTGTCGATGTCCGGTGCGACGATCGTAATTCTTACGCCGTCGGAACTTCTGAATGTAGATCTTATCCCCCTTCTCGACTCCCAGCACCTTGGCAGTGACGGACGCACCAGCCACGGTGGGGGTACCCAGACGCAATCCCTTGTCCGACCCAACGGCCAGAACACGGTCAAACGTCAAAGTGTCATCGGTCGTGGAAGCATCGCGATAATCGATGTCGAGAATCTGACCTGGTTCCACTCGGAATTGACGGCCGCTGTCTGCAATGATCGCGTACATGATCCACCTTTATCGATTCAAATGCTGCCCGCTCGCAACGCTCGTTGTCAGGCCCAACCGCTGACAGCACCGTCGCTGAAAACCTTGCTGCTGGTTACCCCGTGCTGCCCATCCACCACCCAATCGGATCAAGGACGACACTACCCGAGGTTTTCCCAGCGGAAAGCACCAAATTTTAGTCGCTCGCTGATAAGCCGTCGAGCCCAAAGAGTCGCCAGCGGGACTATCGCCCCAACCAGCGGAGCATCCAGACGAGCAAGAGCGCAAAAACCCCCACAATGGAGGATGCCACCCAAAAGCGGTTCGCTTTCCGGTGCAGGATGGAATGGGAGCGTCCGTCGAGGATCCACTTGAGAAAGCGGTATCGCAGATCGTTGTCGAGGTAGAGGACCGAGCGGCCAGGTTCCAGTAGCCCATACTGCACGGAGATCTCGACCCCTCCGTGTAAAACTCTTCGCCGCTCCTGCAGATCCACCCCTTCGCCGTCGAAGAACCAGACCTGGGAGCCGTAGTCGCTGTCGGTCTCATCTTGCACATGAACGCAACGGACGTTTTCGATGTAAGATCGCTCAAGATCCATCTCGAATCGTTGCAATTGTCGCTTGGCTTGTTCCCCAACCAAACGACAAATACGCTCTTGTTCTCGAAGATAACTTGATTCCGAGGACATCGCCCTGCTTCCTTGTTTCGTGCGGGTTCCTACGCAGTGACCATCAGCGAAATCTCAGCCAAAGCCATCCAGACACTTAGCAAACCACACCGAATGTGGGATTACAACTGGGGGGGTGTGGAAAACTCGTAAAAAGCCCAGTTCTTTAGTGGCCGATAAAATGCCCATCACCTGACCCTAGAGGGGCGATACCTGACATCACCGAACTGCTGATTACTATAGGCTCCCGGTAAAGGCTTGGAAACGTCCTGGTGCCAAGAAGGCGGACCTGTTTTTCCTGTCACGGATTTCGCGAAGTAAAAATGGGGGGTTCCAACCGCTAGGCGAGGTGGAAAAGCGAATGGAAGGGTTCGATTGCGTTTTCTTTTCGTCAGGATGGCGACAAGAATAGGGCGAACGACGGTTCGACTGGTCCGTCTTGGAGTAGCGAAGCGGGGATGGGGCGGCACGGGGATCGGGGCGCGATGGAGCAAGCCGTTCGAGCGGGAGGATGGGGGGAACGATGTTCGAGCGGCGTTCGATGAAATGGCCGATTCTCCTTGCTGTTGCCATGATCATCCTTCTGCTGGGCCTGGCGGTGGGATGGGTCTTGCTGAACGTCACCAACGCCATGGGGAATCCCTCCTCGCCAGGGCTTTACTGGGTGCTGCTGAGCGCCGGTTCGGCCATGTTCATCTGCGTCGTGGCGGGTGTGGTGCTCTATCTGATTTGGAGCATTCAGCAGATCAACCTAAATCGACGTCAAAGCAATTTCATCGATAGCGTCACACACGAACTGAAGAGCCCGATCGCCTCGCTGAAACTCTACCTCCAGACGCTCAATCGACGCCCTGTCGATCAGACGCAGCGGATGACCTTCTATCGATCGATGCTGGATGACGTCGATCGACTGGAGCAATTGATCGATCAACTTCTGGAAGCGGCAAGATTGGAGCATGCGACTTCGCGCGGTGAGATGGCAACGCCGATGCGGATCGATGAATTGCTGGAGGAGATCGCGCGCGAAGTGGCAAAAAGGCATCGGGTTTCCCACGAGACGATCCGACTGAGGTTGGCACCGATCGAGGGGGAGGTGAGGAAAGGAGAGTTTACCGTCCTGTTCCGCAACTTGATCGACAACGCCATCAAGTATGCGGGGAATCCCCCTTCCGTTCAGATCGATCTAGAGCCTGATCAAAAGCATTCTTGGGCCAAGATCTCCATCAGCGACAATGGCCAGGGAATTCCTCGTGCGATGCGGCGGATGATTTTCGGCCGCTTCATTCGCGTCGGCAACGAATTGGAGCGGACAAAGCCGGGGACGGGCCTTGGCCTGTTTCTGGTTCGATCGCTGGTGCGTCAGATGCGAGGCACCATTCGACTTGCCGACCTGCCACAGGGCACTGGGACGCGCTTTGAGGTATGCCTTCCGGACATGCAGGGTGTCGGGGATAGGCAGGCCTTCTACCGTGAAATCAGTATCCCCAAAGCCAATCTGGCAGACCAACTTCCTGAGGTTCATGAAGCCGGCGGAGTGGAGTCGATGGGGAGTGAGCCGGCATGACACAGATTCTTTTGGTGGAAGACGAACAGCATCTGGCGATCGGAATCAAATACAACTTGGAGGCGGAGGGACACCGGGTCGTGCTTGCCGATGATGGCCCGACTGCCCTGCGACTTTTCGAAGGGGATCGCCAAGGTTTCGACTTGGTGATTCTGGATCTGATGCTTCCTGGGATGAGCGGTTACAAGGTGTGCGAGAGGATCCGGTCGATCGATGCGACCTTGCCGATCCTGATCCTTAGCGCTCGCTCGCTGCCCGAGGATCGGGCTCGCGGCTTCGATCTAGGTGCCAATCAGTATCTGAACAAACCGTTCGATCTGGACGAACTGTTTAGCCGAGTCAACAACCTGCTTCGGCTACCTCGCGGCCCCGCTCGCACCACTCGAACGGCCCGTTCGATCCAGCAACTGCAGTTTGGAAGCGCGGCGGTTGATTTCCTGACCCATCAGGTGAAAGTCGATGGCAAGGAGGTCAAGTTGACGCCGACCGAATTGCGTCTGCTGAAGTACTTCGCCGAACATTCCGATCGCGTCCTGTCGCGTCAGGAACTGCTTAGCGAAGTCTGGGATCTTTCGGGCGAGATGCAAACGCGCACCGTCGATCAATACCTGCTGCGGCTTCGCAAGACCTTTGAGAAAAACCCGGCACAGCCGATCCATTTCCTGACGGTGCGAGACATGGGCTATCGATTCGTCGCTGATCCGAAAGCAGAAGCTGCTTTCTGACGGATCGGCCTGCTCTCTCCGCCGCTTGGAATCGCTCCTGTTTCTCCTTTTTCGATCGCATGGGCGAAGGGAAAGCAGAAGAAATGGAGGACAGCCATGGCTCCCAATCTGGAATCCTCAGAGAGCATCGATTACGATTCGAAGCACACTGATTCCCACTCGCTCGATCGTCAAACACCGGATGATCCTGACTATGACGGGCTCCCAAGATCCGCTGAATGATCCGGTACTGCTCGCCTTCCTCGACGAATCGCTGCCAGAGTCTCGCATGGCGGAAATCGAAGCGAGGCTTCGAAGCGATGATACGCTTCGACAACGACTCCAAGTGCTCGCTCAGCAGCATGACCAGGGTGTCCATAGCCTGGGAGAGATCTGGCGCCGACATCGGCTTAGCTGCCCCACGCGATCGGAACTGGGCGCAATGCTTTTGGAAGCATTGTCGCCCGAGCAGACGGAGTTCATCCGCATGCACCTGGAACAGACCGGTTGCCGTTACTGCCAGGCCAACCTGGAGGATCTTAAGCGGAGGGCAAAGGAAACCGAATCCGATCAGCTCACCCGCCGCCAAAGGATTTTTCAAAGCAGCATCGGGTACCTGAAGGACTAGGATTCGGCTATCTCTTTGCGACCGCCTTGGACCTATAGAACTCCTCGATCGTGACCAGTTTGAATTCGGCCAGCATCCCGTCGATCCGCTGTTGCTTGGCCAAATCATCCGCTCCCACTTGCCCGCTGCACAGATGCTTGACAGTCAGCCGACTCTCTTTCTGCCCGTTGCGTACGATCCGCACCAATTCCAGTGGAATCTTGCCGCGCTGAGCCAGTTCGCGGTTCAGCGCCAGCCGGACATAGGGCGGTAGGTGTGGAGGGTAGGCCGCATTGAGCCATGCCGAACTATCGGCAAAGATCGCGTACTGTGCTGCGATCGTGGCGTGGGGAGGATCCTGCATTTTGCAACGATAAAGGGTCGAGGAATTGCTGACGATCAGTTCGGACGTCGCCGAATCGACTTCCACCGAGATCGACTCGGCGAAACGCGCCGCTTGCTCGGGACTGAGTTGCTGCCGAGCCGAAGCGATCATCAGCTGCAGCTGTTCCATCGCCACTTCCGTACGGCACTGCTGCAGTCGATCGAGCAATGCGATGCGGGACTGCATCGTATCGATCACCGTCACTTGCGGGCTGTCCGATTGCTCCATGTCATAGCATCTTCCCTCCAGAAACAGGGTCGTCGACCGTTTCAGTGGAGGCTTGGTGACATCGGCGTAGATGTCGGTATCCATCCGGAACGACAGGTTGCGACCTGCGTCCTGACCTGAGACATTTTGCTGCAATCCCATCGCTCCCATCCATCCAAGCGCCAACTGGCAAAACCGTCGTCGACTAGCTGTGCTTCGCTCCATCTTCATCGCATTTCCCTTTTTTTCCGCAGTGGCTTGTGGCGATGAAAAGAAAACCTCTTTGGGCGGCATTCCGGCCGCCTTTGGAAAATGGTCATCGCGACCCTTTTCCGCCTCGCCAAGCTCAGAGAAAAACTCTTAGCGGCATCAAAAACCAACGGACTCGCTTTTCGCTCGGGATCGCATTCCTGCGATCATGCAGCCAGCTGGACCAACTCCTGAGGCTGCGGGCCGCCCTCGCTGCAGGGGGCGATACCAAATCGACTAGGTGCGTGTCCAGAGCGGCTGGGCAATTGCCCAGCGAATCGAGTCGCCGCAGGGCTGAGAGAGCCCGAAAAGCGGCTGCGAAACTCATTTTTTTCGGTCTGATCAGTCGATCGACTGGCATGCGATTTCTAGCACCAGCCGCCTCTCCCCATGCGGCTCCACCTCCCAAGCCGCCCTCCGAACGTTGGCCGTCTCCAGACAAAGCATCTGCTGGTACTCGTTGTCCCCAAAGTCTGCCATCCGACGACTTTTGGCAATCCATGGATTCCACAGAACCACACTGCCAGCACCCTGGCTGGAGAGCGTAATTCGACGATTCCAGCCACGGTCTACCACCACTCCAAGCGGGTCGTCGCCCCAGTAGATGCGATCGATTTCCTCATCGATCGCGACCGCCTGCTCTTGTGGCCGATGATCGACTCCCGTCAGTTGATCGAAGTAGGGAAGCGATTGCAGCCCCTGAACCTCCACCGACTCGATCCGACTGACCGACAGATAGGTATGAAACGCGATTTCGCATCGCTGCAGCTGATCGGACAGCGATCGTGCCACCAGTTCCAGTCGAAGTCGCTGGCCCACTTGCGTCGTCAATTGCAGTTGCCAGCCCTCATATTCCAATTCCCAGACCAACGCGATCGCCTCCGCTTGGCTCCTGGCATCGATCAGATTCCAGACTGCATTGCGAGCCCATCCATGAGCTGGCGCGGTGGGATTGGAGGGAAGGGAACTAAACCAAGGGAAACAGATCGGGATCCCACCTCGCAACGGCTTTCCTTCGGTCCAGTCAGCCTCTTGGCTCACAAACAGCAGATCGTGATCGCAGCCGTTAGGCAGGAAGCCAAGCACCTGTGCCCCTTGGGGAAGGACCGTGGCCGTGGCATGAGGCGTCCGGATCGATAGCACGCGATGGTGCGGAAAACCGCGAGTCTCGTCCTGATGGAATTCCAGGACCCCCGGGATCTCAAACCGCTCCCGCCACCTGGAAATCAGCTCCGTTTGGGACAATCCATCTCCTCCTGAAATGATGCCAATGCGGATCGTGTGGCGACAACTGCTATCGATCGTTCGCTGGTTACCGCTACGATGGTAGCTGGGGGATTGGACCATCGGCAAGCGGACTTCTTGGGGACGCCAGGAGATCGAGCACCGAGTGCGATAAGCAAAGATCGGAACCAACGATGTCAGGGAGCGAGCTCGATCGGGATCAACTGGCGGCCGATTTTTTTGAGCAACTGCCGTTTGCACCCTACAGCGTTCAGGAGGATGCTCTGTTCGCGTGGTTCTCCAGCGAGCAAGGGGTTCTCGTTTCGGCCCCCACGGGTACTGGCAAGACGCTGATCGCCGAAGCGGCGGTGTATGAATCGCTGCGCACGGGGAAACGCTGCTACTACACCACTCCGCTGATCGCACTGACCGATCAGAAGTTGGTCGAACTGCAGCAGGCGGCGGTGCGATGGGGGTTCTCACCCGATCAGATTGGATTGGTCACCGGCAACCGCCGCGTTCACCCGGATGCTCCCGTTCTGGTCGTGGTCGCGGAGATCCTTTTGAATCGACTGCTGCATCCGGAGGCCTTCACCTGGCACGACGTGCATGCAGTGGTGATGGATGAATTCCATTCGTTCAACGATCCCGAACGCGGCATCGTCTGGGAGCTCAGCTTGGCCCTGCTGCCATCGCATGTACGCACCTTGCTTCTTTCGGCGACCGTGGGCAACAGCGAACCGTTCCGTCAGTGGTTGGCTCGAGCTCACGGGAGGCGACTGGAGCTGGTTCAGGGGACGGAGCGGAAGGTGCCGCTGCAATTCTGGTGGGTCGATGATGCGATGCTGGATGAACAGATGGAACGGATGGCCGAGGGGGATGAAGCGACCCGTCGGACTCCGGCTCTCCTGTTCTGCTTCAACCGCGACCAGTGCTGGCAGGTCGCCGAGTGGTTGAAGGGGAAGAAAATGATCGACAAGGAACGCCAGTCGCTGCTGTCCAAGAGGCTGGAGGCGTTCGACTTTTCCCAAGGCGCTGGGCCGCGCATCCGGCAACTGCTGCAGCGGGGAGTCGGGATCCACCATGCCGGAATCCTTCCGCAGTACCGCCGCATCTGCGAAACCCTCTTCCAGGAAAAACTGCTCAGCGTCACCGTCTGCACCGAAACCCTCTCGGCAGGAATCAACCTGCCCGCCCGCTCCGTCGTCCTCCCGACGTTGCTCAAGGGCCCCAGACGCAAGCGGGTGCTGATCGAGCCTAGCAGTGCTCATCAGATTTTCGGTCGCGCCGGTCGGCCGCAGTACGATCGCGAGGGCTTTGTCTTCGCCCTAGCGCACGAAGACGATGTGAAGTACCTGAAATGGAAAGCCAAATACGATCAGATACCGGAAGACACCAAAGATCCGAATCTGATTCGCGCCAAAAAGCAGCTGAAGAAGAAGATGCCCAAACGTCGGGAAGGGGAGACCTACTGGAACCAGCAGCAATTTGAGAAGCTGCAACACGCCCCTGCCGCTCACCTGGCCAGCCGCGGCTCCATTCCCTGGCGAATGCTCGCCTACAGCCTCGACCGCAATCCTCAGGTCCAGCCGCTTCGGGACTTGGTCGGCAAACGCCTAATGGCACCCAAGGAAATCGAAGCGGCTCAAAAGCACCTCAACCAGCAGTTGATCACCCTGTGGACTGCCGGCTACATCGCCCTGGACCCCAAACCTCAACCGCTCGATTCTCCACCAGCCAAGCCGCCTACCAATCCAACTGCTGGCTCTACGACTTCTCCCCGGGAGACTGTCGTCGCCCCACCGTCACCTCCAGGACTGCTCGATGGCTTCGGCATCTCGGCCGCCACCATCCCCTCCGCCCGCAAGGATCCGAACGCGCCCCCGACCACCGATCGTCCCGGTCGACCCGGCCAGTCAGATCTTGAGGGGTCGGATGCCCAACTGCCGGAATCGGAAGATGGTTTTTCGCTTCTGGACAGCGAGGAGGACGATGAGTCCTCTCTGGAAGCAGGAGGCGCGGCGATCCCTCCCATCGTTCTAGAATCGCGGGGCTACGACCTGGAAGGGTACCGTCCCAACCAGGCAGTACCATCGGAAAAGCTACAGCGACTTCTTCGGATCCGTAGCATGCATCCGCTTTACGCCGAGTTCCTGGTGGCTCACGCCGCCGTTGCCGACCCGCAGGAACGGATCCAGCTGTTCGAGAGTGTTCTGGAGCTGCCTGGCAGTATCGCCCGCTTAGTCCCCGTCCCGTCGCTGGAAGAACTGCCGCTAGGGAGCCTAGCGACCGAGCGTCTGCATCCTCGTCTGCTGGAACTGGGGCTGGCGCTTCCATCGGAGCTGGTTGGCCTGCAAGCGGAGGAGGAGTCCCCGGAGGAACTGCTGGCTCAGGACCGACGGTCTGGGCGGCCGCTGCGATCTTGGGAAGAGCCGCCACCACGGATCCTGACGCTGGGTGAAAAGCTATTGCGGCTATTTCACTATGACTTCCCGGGCGTTCATGATGTGCACGTCAGCCCCGTCTGGGTGGTCGGCGAGCTACTGGAGTTCGATGCAGACTTCCACCGCTACATTCGGGCCAAAGGGCTTCAAAAGCAGGAAGGGGTGGTCTTTCGCCATGTCTTGCGATTCCTCCTGTTGCTGGATGAACTAGCCTCCATCCCTCCCTTCGAATCGACGGTCGAGACCTGGGAAGATCCATTGGATCAATGGATCGAGCGGCTGACTGCATGTTGCCGAGCGGTCGACCCGCAAAGCACCGACGAAGTGCTCGATTCCAGCCGAATCGATGAACTTCTGCTAGGACAACCCTCCCTCCGCCGCGACCAGCTTCCACCCGTTCGGTAGGCCTCCCAAAAAACGTCACCACCCAACGATGCAGGTCGTCTGGTGAACAGGTCGGCCACAAATCAGCTCATTTTCTTCCCTTTCCTCTCCGCCCCTTGGTGGCTCGGTGAGTTCCTCCCTCCGGAGGCGAACTCGCAGTTCGATCCAACTTTTTGCAACGGCGCTCGTAGTACTCCAGTAGCCTTGTCCCGCTTGTTGGTGCGATAAAATAATGAGGTGAGTCTTTCGATTTTTCAGGGACGAGAGGGTCGACGGACGATTCTTTTGGCAGTGGCAATCGGCGGGGCTTGCAGAAGGGTTTCGCAACGGATCGAAGCAGGTGAGGAGCTACAGTATGAGATGGGGCTGGAAGGGGTTGGTTTTGGGATTGGGCTTGGGGGCTCTGGGAGTCTGGGGTGTCCAGAAGTGGAGTTCTGCGAGGATTGGTCCGTCGATCGCCTACGCACAGCAGGCTGCCACAGCCCTCGCGGCTCAAGAAGGGCTAATGGTGCGGGCCGATGAACTGTCGACTGCATTTCGCAGTGTCGCTAAGGCGCTGAAACCTTCGGTGGTGCGAATCGAGGCGTTGGTGGAGCGACCAACGCAACGAGGTCAGGTCCCGATGGCGGAACTGCCGCCCATGTTCCGCGACTTCTTTGGGGATCAGTTCGACTTCGAAATGCCCGAGAGCCAGCAGGGCGAATCGCTTGGGTCCGGCGTGATTGTGACCCAGGAAGGACATGTCCTGACCAATCACCATGTGGTCAACGGTGCCACCAAACTGGAAGTGACGCTCAGCGACGACCGCAAACTGCCTGCCAAATTGGTCGGATCGGATCCGGACAGCGACATCGCCGTCATTCAGATTCAGGCCGACGGACTGGTGGTGGCCCCCTTTGGTGATTCCGATCAACTGGAAGTGGGAGACTGGGTTGTCGCCATCGGCAGTCCCTTCGGCCTCAGCCAGACGGTCACCTCCGGCATCGTCAGCGCATTGAACCGAGGCGATCGCGGTATCACCCAGTACGATGACTTCATCCAGACCGACGCAGCAATCAATCCCGGCAACTCCGGCGGCCCACTGCTGAACCTCCGAGGCCAACTGATCGGCATCAACACCGCGATCGCTTCGCGATCAGGAGCCTTCAACGGGATTGGATTCGCCATCCCCAGCAACACCGCCAAAGATGCCTTGGAAGACATCATCAAGACAGGCCATGTGGTGCGAGGCTTCATCGGACTGGGGCTGGCCAACCTCACCGAAAAACTGGCGAGGGATCTGGGCATCGATCCGATGGCCAAAGGGGTGGTGGTAGAACTGGTTTCTGAGGGAGGACCTGCAGCCAAAGGTGGCGTCCAACCGGGAGACTTCGTGACTTCGATCAATGGGCAGTCGGTCGCGGAAGTAAGCCAGCTGCGTCTGAAGATTGCCGCCATGTCCCCCGGCGACATCGCGGAACTTGCGGTGATTCGCGACGGCAAGGAGATGACGCTGCGGGTGGAGATTGAAGAGCAGACGAAAGAGAAAATGGCCGCCATGTCCAACGGGCGGATGCTGGAGCGACTGGGGATCGAACTGGCTCCGATCAGTCGGGAGGAAGCTGAGGAACTGAATCTCTCGGAGGAGGACGGGGGAGTGATCGTCAAGCGGATCGATCGCAACAGTCCGCTTGCAGGTCAGTTGATGGTGGGCGAGGCGATTGTGGCGGTCAACCGCAGGCGGGTGCGCAGCCCGCAGGAATTGGTGGCAGCGATCAACCAGGCGGCGGCCCAGGGCCAGCCGGTGCGACTAACGATTCGCAACCCGCAATCGACCCGGATGCTGATCCTTCAGTAACGCTGAGGGATTCCAAAACGTAAAAAAGAAAAAACCTGAGTCGCCCCAGAGCGGCTCAGGTTTTTACTTTGGATCTTCGTCGAAGAGTTCGAAAACTGGTCAGTTGCTGACCCGCTCGATGTAGTCGCCGGTGCGAGTGTCGATCTTGATGATGTTCCCTTCCTTGATGAAGCCGGGAACAATGAACTCGGCCCCGGTCTCCACCTTGGCTGGCTTGGTGACGTTGGTGGCGGTATCTCCCTTGGCACCCGGATCGCACTCGGTCACCAGAAGTTCCACTTGGTTCGGAGGGCTCATGGTGATCGTGTTTCCATTGAACAGCACCATGCTGCAGACCATCGCCTCCTTCAGGTACTTCCAATTGTCATCGACCTGTTCGGCCGACAATTCGTATTGCTCGTAGGTCGAATTGTCCATGAAGACAAACGTGTCGCCCTGGCGATAGAGATACTGGACTTGGATTTCTTCAATGTCGGCCGCTTCCAGTTCGTCCCCACCCTTGAAGGTCCGATCCAGCACCGTATTGCGGATCAGATTCTTCAGCTTGCACTTGTAGAGGGCATTTCCCTTGCCGGGCTTTACGAAGTTCATTTCGGTCATCAGGTACGGTTCACCGTCGATCTGAACCTTGATGCCTTTTTTGAAGTCGCTGGTTTTGTACGTACCCACAGGACCATCTCTCGCGAAAAGGAAAACACCGATAGAATGCCTTGCCGGAGGCACCTTGCAGGTTGCCTTACCGGAACGATTTTCCACAACGGAAAAGGTAGTTTAGCGTCCCGAACGCAGGCTGTCGAAGCCATTTGGCCTGCCTTCCGGGCGAAAAATTGGGCTCATTCGCCTCCTCGGCGGGGCAGCAGGAACCAACGTGCAGTCGGAATCGATCGATCAGGAAGCGGATTGGCACGGTCCGGAGGAGGTGGCCTGGAGCCATTCACTGCGGCGAGCGATCCGGAGTCGGCGCAATTTGCTTGAGCGACTCCAGCTGTCCTGGATGGTGGACGATCTGGCGGAGGGAGCCCAGCAGCAGTTTCCGACGCTGGTGACCGAGGAGTTTCTCAGTCGCATGGAGCCGGGAAACCCCACCGATCCCCTGCTGCTCCAGGTGCTGGCTCAAGGCAGGGAGTTGGATCCAGCCCCAGGCTTTGGGACCGACCCGGTTGGCGAGCTAGCCGTGTCGGAGGACGGGGTGATTCGGAAGTATCAGGGGCGAGCCTTGGTGGTCACCACTGGGGCCTGCGCGATCCACTGCCGCTACTGCTTCCGGCGTCATTATCCCTATCAGGATGGCCCCAAGACACTGGACCAGTGGCAGAGGGTTCTCGAACGGCTGGCCGAAGACCGATCGATCGACGAACTGATTCTCTCGGGGGGCGACCCGCTGATGCTGCCCGATGCACGCTGGGAGGAGCTGTTTGAGCGGATCGCAAAGATCGAATCGATCCGCCGTTTGCGATTCCACACACGGCTTCCGATCCTGATCCCGTCGCGGATCACCGATCGGCTGACCACGCTGATCGCCGGATCGCAGCGACCGACCTATATCGTCCTGCACAGCAATCATGCCAACGAGTGGGACCAGGGGGTGGCCGAGGCGATTGGGAGATTGCGGCGCGCGGGAGCCGTGCTGCTGCATCAGGCGGTATTGCTGCGGGGAGTCAACGACCGGGTCGAAGCGATGGTCGACCTGCATCGCC